>Ga0315904_10007486_pt1 | contig 14652 bp, 14 predicted proteins | sample LakEriMetagenome_6_FD_203529 | JGI IMG/M metagenome (GOLD analysis project Ga0315904, IMG submission 203529) | Freshwater fungal communities from buoy surface, Lake Erie, Ohio, United States - Buoy 12 MA120 | ecosystem: Environmental > Aquatic > Freshwater > Lake | place: USA: Lake Erie, Ohio... | reverse complement strand
GGCGCACGACATGCTCGTGAAAGAAGAACTCGGCATCAATGCCGAAGAGCTAAAAGGCTCCGCCATGGAGGCGGCCATCTCCTCTTTCGTGTTGTTTGGCATCGGGGCGATTATTCCCGTGTGGCCGTTTATTTTCATGCAAGGGTATGTGGCCATTGGCGCTAGTGTGGCGTCTAGCGCAGTCGGTCTGTTTTTGATTGGTGCGGCCATCACCCTCTTCACCGGACGAAGCGTATGGTTCTCGGGCTTTCGCCAAGTCCTTTTTGGGCTTTCTGCTGCCGCAGTCACCTATGGCATCGGGCGTCTCATCGGAGTTTCTATTACTTAAATTATTTTTTCACTCATTAAATTTTATACCATGAACCAAGCACATTTTCATCTTTTGATAAACCATATTCCTATTCTTTTTCCTATCGTGGGAATCCTGCTTATTGTAGGGGCTTTGGTCTTCAAATCAGCGGCAGTGAAACAAGCCGCGCTGGCGGTTTTCGTCTGCGGTGCCTTGGCTACGTTTCCCGCCATGTACACAGGCGAGGGTGCTGAAGACGTAGTCGAAAATCTTCCGGGCGTCACAGAGCAAATCATCGAAACCCACGAAGAAACAGCCGAAACCTTTGCTTTTATGAGTTATGCTTTGGGTGTTATCTCTCTCCTTGGCCTATGGGCCGGATGGCAGCAAAAAAGGTTTGCACCTGTGTTGAGCTATGCCATCTTAGCTTTTAGTCTAGTTGTAGTGTTCTTTGCTTCGCGCACCGGCCTTTCGGGGGGCGAAATCCGTCACACGGAAATTCGTACAGATGCTCCGCTCGCTCCCACCGATGTCGCTGCATCGGACGAAGACTAAATTCACTTCAGTTTAACTAAATAACATCGCTTTCAGTAATTGGTCAGTCTGTTTTGCTTATAAATCATCCATAAGTAAAACAGACTTATCGAAACTTGAGTTTTGTAATTCGCTTTCTTGAGTATTTGTGTGTGCTTATCAATCGGTTTTATCGTTGATTATTTAGATTGTTCCGAATGAACATGTTGCACGTTACCCATCTTATAAACTTCTTTAAAGTTAATTAAGTCTACATTGATGTTTTTGTCTTTAGCACTAAACTGAATAAAATCTTTTATCAATTCCAATACATCATAATCAATATAAACAGTATTCTCTGCATTAATAATCACTTTAGAGTTTTCGGGTAAGTGACGCAATGTTTCCTTAATCGCTGCCTTATTTAGAAAAGAGACTTCTTGAGCTAAATCAATGATAATAGTTTCCCCATCATGATGGTCTTTCTTTTTAAAGAAATAGGCCAACTTCATGTTCCCTTTTAGAATAAAGAAAACGCTGACCAGTAAACCTATACCTACGCCTTTGAGTAAATCTGTAGTTACTACGGCTATTGCAGTCACTAAGAAGGGAATAAACTGAAACTTACCTGCTTGCCACATGTGTTTAAAAACCGAGGGGCTAGCCAGCTTAAATCCAATCACGATGAGGATTGATGCAAGGCAAGCCATTGGTATTTTGTTTAGCAGATTTGGGATTAAAATAACAGCTAACAACAAAAAGAATCCATGTACGATAGCTGAGAATTTAGTTCTGGCTCCAGCATTCACATTAGCACTAGTCCTAACAATAACTGAAGTCATAGGAATGCCGCCAATGAGACCGGCAATAATATTGCCAATGCCTTGTGCTTTCAATTCTGTGTTGGCATTTGAATATCGTTTTATAGGATCTATTTTATCTCCGGCCTCTAAACATAACAATGTTTCTATGCTAGCCACTGTTGTAATTGTTGCTGCTGTAATCCAAACTGCAGGATTTGTGATGGATGCAAAATTTGGAAAATTGAACTGACCTAGAAATTCACCAACAGAGGACGCTGTGGGCAATTTCACTAAATGGTTTTCAGGTATTAGCAAGACAGAATTTGTAAGGCTAAATAGTTCATTCATTAACACGCCTACAACAACTACAATCAATGCTCCCGGTATTGCTTTTATCTTTTTTAGGTATTCAATATTGTTGAATGCAATAAGAATAGCTATCGAAACAAGGGTTACTAACATGATGCCATGGTGAGCGAAATTAAAAGAGTGAATAAGCTCTCCCCAAAAGCCTCCATCAGCTGCATCGGTTAGCTGATAGGAGAAAAAAAGGCCTTCGTGTTCTTTGTCATAACCTATGGCATGTGGCAATTCTTTTTTTATGATAATAATGCCAATACCAGTGAGCATTCCCTCAATAACACCGGAGGGGAAATAGCTGGATATACTTCCGGCTTTGGCAAACCCAAGCATCAATTGAAATATACCTGCCAATACTACGGTGAGTAAAAATGTTTCATATCCTAGATTTGTAACAGCAGCTAAAACAATAGCTATTAAACCTGCAGCCGGTCCGGAAACACTCACGTTAGAATTGCTTAAAGATCCAACAATCAGGCCACCAATAACACCTGTTATAATTCCTGCAAAAGGAGGGGCGCCCGAAGCTACAGCTATCCCTAAACATAATGGAAGGGCAACTAAAAAAACTACAAGTCCGGAGAGGGTGTCCGTCTTTATAAATGAAAACATCGGGTTTTTGCTGTCCATTTTTATGCGTAGTGATAATCTATTTATTGCTAACCAATTGTGAGTTAATGATAGCAATTTTAATAATAGACAATATAATCGGACGACACAAATTATTAACCTAATTTGTGGTGAATTTATAAATCAAGTAATAGGAGAAATGTTGTTAATTAAAACTTTAACTCACAAACCACACCGTAGTGGTCGGAGAGGTGTTTCTTGCCTTTTTTGAGCACGCTGACAAAGCGTTTGATGCTACTCATGGCAGATCCGTTTTTGCGTACAAGAATGTAGTCGTACGTGGTTTTTGATTTGGCGCCATAAGATTGCGCAATCGGATTGTTCACGCCATCGTAGGTGCATTTTTCAATGCCCGAAATGTCGCCATTTTCTGCATCAAGACAGTCTAACATAGCGCAATAATGTTCGTTGATATCGGTCTCTATGTTGAGATCTCCGCAGATGATTTGCGGCACATCATCGCGCTTATATTTGTTCAATAGCTCAAGGTAGATTTGATCCATTTGTTTCTCACGAATTTCGGTAAACTGGTCGGCTTGGAGGTGTGTGCCTAAGACTTGAAAAGGTTTGCCTTCCCACTCGCCTTCGAGCATGATAGCGCCTTTGCGTGCAAAGCAATCGAAGCCGGTGCAATTTTTAAATTGGATAGTTTCTAACTGTTTGAGCGGCATTTTGCTAATCACCCACACACCGCTGTTGGTCTTTATGTTTTTGCTGTTGTTTGCTGGACCGTAGGTGTAGGGATACAGAGTTGCTAGACCTTCACCAATAATTTTTCTCGCTTTGGGTAAGAAAGCTTCTTGAAATACGATAACATCAAAGTCATTGTTTTTAATCTGCTCCACAATGGCCAAGGCGCGTTCTTCTTTGCCTTTGCGCACCACTATCTTGGGCAACATGTAGATGTTCCAAGAAAGGATTTTTAGCTTTGTTTCGGTGGTGTCGTTGACCCTGTTATTGGTAGGCAACGCAAAACTCTTTTCGGTTAAAAATAGACCGGAAAGAAACACAAGAAGAAGCATGGAAAATCGCATGGGAGAATGTTTAGGCAAATATCTGATTTGAATTTAACTCTTAGTTTTTGATAATGTTATACTATTGCTAATATTTATTTTCCGAGCGAAAATTCTGCCATGCGAAAAGACGAACTTACCCGCTTTGTGAAGCAAACTGCCTTGCAGTTGGGGTTTGGTTCGTGTGGCGTAGCCAAAGCCGAAAAACTTGAACCCGAAGCCGTGCTATTGGAGCAGTGGCTCAATCAAAACCGCCATGGCGAAATGCACTATATGGCTAATCATTTTGATAAGCGAATAGACCCGCGACTGTTGGTGGACGGAGCAAAGTCGGTGGTGTGTTTGTCTTACAATTATTTCACCGAAAAAAAGCAAACAGACCCCACAGCTCCTAAGTTGGCGATGTATGCTTTTGGTAAAGATTATCATGATGTGGTGCGTGCGAAGTTGGAAGAGTTGCTGCGATTAATTCGCGAGGAGGTGGGTGAAGTAAATGGACGTTGTTTTGTTGACTCAGCTCCGGTGATGGAGCGAGCTTGGGCGCAGCGGAGTGGTGTAGGCTGGGTGGGCAAAAACTCCTTGACCTTAACCAAAGGGCAAGGCTCTTACTTTTTCTTAGCGGAGTTGATAATCGATTTGGAATTGAACTATGACAGCCCGGTGAAAGATTATTGTGGCAACTGCACCAAGTGTGTGGATGCTTGTCCCACAGGCGCCATTTATGAGCCTTACAAAGTAGATGGAAGTAAGTGTATTTCCTATTTCACCATAGAGTTAAAAGAAGCTATTCCTGCCTCGATGAAAGGGAAAATGGATAATTGGATGTTTGGTTGCGATGTGTGTCAACAAGTTTGCCCTATCAACGCCCGCGCTGTGCCGCATCAAGAAGAAGCCTTTGAGCCACATCCCGAATTGCTGGGTATGACTAGAGAAGATTGGATGAATTTGAGTGAAGAAACCTTCAAGCAACTCTTTAAAGGCTCGGCTGTGAAGCGAACTAAATACAGCGGCTTGAAGCGAAATATTACTTTTATCCAATAAACAATCAACGTCATCGTTAAATAAAAAAACAAAAGCATGAAAAACATATTGGTATTCTTTGCCTTGGCCATCACTTTATTTTCTTGCAACGGAACAACTTCTGCTCACCTCACAGAAACTTCTGAGAATGGAAAAGTGAAGATTGACATAACGGCCAGCCGCAGCAATGTATTGGATCCATTTAAAGTTAATCTATCGGTGAAAGCTTACGATTTTAAAGAAGGAAAACTAGCGTTCGAAATCATGGCTGATGATTTGAATGAAAAGAATGTACAGTTCAAATGGCAAGACCAAAACAATTGTTTAATCATCATAGAAGAGCGAGATAATAGAGCGCGTACTTTTCAGTTAATAGCCAGCGAAAATCAAGTGCAGTTAGGCGAAATCTAATTTGATTTTTTAGTATATTGGAAAGCCCAATAAATCAAGAAGAATTGAAGGGGTAAACGCAAATACAGTAACAGAGGGGTGATATTCCATTCTTCTGAATGTTGTGCCATAAAAATGTTTGCCGGAAAAATTGCAAGAAGCAAGGCAATGATACCCCATGCGGCAATTCTTCTGGTAGCTGTAAAACACACGGCTATCCCAAGAATAATCTCAATAACACCTGATAGATATACCATCTGTAGCGGATACAGAAATGGTCTCGGCATCATCTTTAAGAAAACAAATCGATGTGTAAAATGGGTGATGCCTGTAATAACCAAAAACACACCCAATACATATGGTAAATATTTTTTCATAGGGCTAATGTACTCTATCTCCGCGTAATTCAAGTTGTTTCATCACATCGGCTTCGTAAGTTAACCATTCTTCCCAGCGTTTCTCGGTGCGGTCTTTTCCGCCAATGGTGTAAGCTAAGTCTAAGAAAAGTTTGTAGTGACCTGCCTCGCTTACCATCAAGTTTTTATAGAACGAACGGAGTTCTTCGTCCTCAATATTTTTTGACAGCAATTTAAAGCGTTCGCAACTGCGAGCTTCAATCAAGGCGGAGAACAAAAGTTTTTCGGCTAGTGACTCAGCGCGGCTGCCACCATTTCGCATAAAGGTGTAAAGCGCACTGACGTAATGATCTTTGCGCTGTTTGCCAAGTTTGAGATTTCGTTTTTTGAGTTGTTGCAACACTAACTCAAAATGTCCCCACTCTTCTTTGACCAGTGGACTAACTTGGTTCACCATGTCTTCATACTCCGGATAATTTTGTATCAATGAAATGGCTGTGGACGTTGCTTTTTGCTCGCAGTAAGCGTGGTCGGTAAGAATATCTTCAATAGATTTTCCGGCAAGGTCTGCCCATCGCGGGTCAGTAGGTAATTTCAGTCCTAACATAGTTTATTCCTTGATTTCATGTACGCCATCTTCAAAAGTGCTACTGTAAATTTCGCAGTTCAGTCCGGTGGCTTTTAAATATTTTTCGCTCACGATTTGTGTAAACTCAGCCACTCGTTGCTCTTGGACAATAGCGATAGCACAACCACCAAATCCAGCTCCGGTCATTCTTGCGCCCAAGCAACCCGTTGCTTGTTGTGCGGCCTCTACTAGCGTATCTAGTTCTATACCGCTCACGGCATAATCATCGCGCAGCGATGTATGCGAAGCATTCATTAAGCGACCAAAAGTAGAGAGGTCGTTCATCATCAACACTTTCACGGCTTCTTTAACTCGATAGTTTTCAGAGATAACATGTTTAGCGCGTTTATGGATGGTTTCATCGCTAATCAAAGACAGCAGGTGAGGAGGTGCTTGTGCCAAATGTTTCACATCGGGTTGAGTAGCTTGTATGATGCGCAACGCTTCATTACATTCTGTTTTGCGTTCATTGTATTTAGAAGTAATTAAACTCCTTGGCTTCTTCGAATTCATAATCAACAAACGATATGTTCCTAATTCGAAGGGAATTTTTTCATGTTGCAATGTCGCGCAATCTAAAAGCAAGGCGTGGTCTTTTTTACCGAGCGCTACACTCATTTGATCCATGATGCCGCACTTCACACCAATAAATTCATTCTCCACTTGTTGACACAAATTCGACAACCAAACACGATTGATTTGACTTTCTGTCTGCGATAGTAAAGCGTAACCGGTTAACACTTCTAAGGCTGCGGAGGAAGACAATCCTGAGCCTTCGGGTAGGGTGCTCTCAAAATATAAATCGCAAGGAATGATGGCGTGGCCTTCGGCTAATAGTTGTTTTACAATCCCTAAAGGATAGTTTGTCCAATCGTTGTATTTTGTATACTCAATGGTATCATCTAAGTCATGCATCAAAGCGAATGGATGATTGGCTGAGAGAAAGTTTATTTTATTGTCGTGGCGAGGAGTAAGCGTAACGGTAATGCCAAGTTGTATAGCAGCCGGCAACACCAATCCGCCATTGTAATCGAGATGCTCGCCAATAAGATTCACTCTGCCCGGAGAGAAATATTTTTTCATGCTTTTGTTGATTGAATACAGTCTCGCAAGATTGCTGCACATTCATCTACATCCAATGGATTAGCCGCTGCGCCTGCGCCCATTTCGCTGCCGGCATACCATTTGATTTTGTCTTTGGCGCGTAGCGGAGGATAAAACTCTATGTGAAAAGAATAATAATCTGCCGAGTCTGCATATTTTTTGTCGTTCACCGGAGTTTGATGAATACACATCATGTAGGGGAAAGGTCGGTGATAAATTTTATCGAAACCCGCTGTGATTTTCTTCAACGCATCGGCCAAATCAACACATTCTTTGGGGGTGAATAAACCAATATTCCCTTTTAGTTTTTTGTGGGTGATAAAAACACCAAACGGATAGTCAGTGAAGTATGGGATGTATGCGGTGAAGGAATTATTTTCATAAACAATTCTTTTCTTATACTTTTTTTCGGCTTTGTTTAAATCATTAAAAATAGACGAGCCATTTTCTTTGAAGTATTTTTTACTGTTGCGAAGTTCTTCTTTGATTTTAGCAGGGATAAATGAGTAGGCATATAACTGCCCATGCGGATGTGGAATAGTTACGCCAACTTCCTCACCACGGTTTTCAAACTCAAAGATATACTTGATGTTTTTATCTTTAGATAGCTCAGTAAAACGATTTTGCCAGAGTGAAACTAACTCCAATAAATGCGCATCGCTTAATTGATAAAGTTGTTTATCGTGATCGGGCGAATAGAGAATGACTTCACATTTTCCAATGGCATCTTTTGTTCTAAAAATTCCTTTTGATATTTGTTTTATGCCAAACCCCTGGGGCTGCATGGTGGGGAAATCATTCGGATAGGCAAGTACAGTAAAGTTGGGTAATGCTTTGTTTTGCGATGGACAAAAAGGACAATAATCTTTGGGTAAGTGAGGACGAGCTTGACGATTAGTCGCTACCATCGTCCAAGTGTCTAGCAAAGGGTTCCATCTCAATTCGGGCATAGTTCAAAATTAGTCGAACGAAGTAAGGAAATTTAGCGATAGGATAGGAGAAGCGTCATTCTATTTTCTACTTTAGCCGTTCAACTTAGGGAGTAAAACTATGAGCAATTATTTGGAACATTTGAAAAGTAAAGTAAAGGTTGGCAAAGATGTCTTTATTGCCGACAACGCCACGCTGGTGGGTGACATCACCTTGGGCGACAATGTAAGTGTTTGGTTTGGCGCTATTATTCGAGCAGATATGGATAGAGTAGAAGTGGGCGATAGAACAAATATTCAAGATGGGGTTATCTTTCACACCGACCCGGGCAAAACTATCGTAGTCGGTAAAGAAAATATCATTGGGCATGGTGCCATTGTGCATGGCTGCACTATTGGCGACAATAATCTGATTGGCATTCGCTCAACAATTCTTAATGATGCTAAAATTGGTAATTGTTGCGTGATTGGTGCTTGTGCATTGGTTACAGAGGGCGTGGAGATTCCTGATTATTCACTCGTGATGGGTGTGCCGGCAAAAGTGGTTAAGCGCCTGCCCGAAGAACTAATTGAAAAGCTAAAATGGGGAGCTGCCGTTTATGTGGAAGAAGCAAAAAAGTATTTATCGGAAGAAGGTTTTGATATTTAATTTTTAAAAGTGAAAATACTAGTCATAAGGTTTTCTTCCATCGGAGATATTGTGTTGACCACACCTGTGGTGCGCTGCCTCAAATTACAGTTGGCTAATGCAAAAATTCACTTTGCTACAAAGAAACAATATGCTGAAATAGTAACGGCAAATCCCCACATTGACAAAGTATATTATTTAGAGAATTCGATTTCAGATTTAATTCAAATGCTCAAAGCAGAGCAATATGATTACGTGATTGATTTGCACAACAATCAGCGCAGCTTTTTATTAAAGTGGAAATTGGGAGTGCCGTCATTTTCGTTTGATAAACTGAATTGGCAAAAATGGTTGATGGTTAATTTGAAAATTAATCAGTTGCCTAGTAGTTCTATCGTAGAGAGATACGTGGCCACAACTAGCCGACTAAGCTTGCATAACGACCATGAAGGCTTGGATTATTTCATCGCTACAAAAGATATCATTAACATAGAAGAGTTGCCGACTTCGCATCGCCATGGATTTGTAGCTTGGGTCATTGGAGCAAAGCAAAACACCAAGAAATTTCCCTTACAGAAAATTGTTTCGACTTTAAAGTTAATGTCTAATACCCCCATTGTTTTGTTTGGCGGTCCGGAGGATAAAATTGATGGACAAACTATAATGAGTACTTTGCCCAATCACCCGATTTACAATGCAGCGGGCAAATATTCCTTGGCACAATCGGCTTCATTGTTGCAAAAAGCTAGTGTTGTGGTTACTAACGACACCGGTTTGATGCATATAGCTGCAGCTCTAAAGAAGCCAATCATTTCAATCTGGGGAAATACCATCCCCGAGTTTGGTATGTTTCCTTATTATGGCAAACATGAAGTTCCACAACTAGTTATTCAAATAGCAGATTTGAAATGCCGCCCGTGCTCCAAAATTGGATATAAAAATTGCCCCGAAGGGCACTTTGATTGTATGAATAAGGTGGAAGAAGAACAAATTGCTGATACAATACTTAAAATGTTCGCCCCCAAGATTTAACTATGATTTCACATTGTATGCCGGGCCAAGTTCTTTAATGATTAATTCAATCATTTTTTCTTGGTTGGGATCATACTTATCCTTGAGATTATAACCCCATCGCTTAGCTAACAGTTGCAGAATGCCTGCCTGAAATCCTCCTTTGATATCTTTAATCAAGTTGTAAGAGTTATTTCCTGTTTCCCGATTGATGAGTTTAAACAGCATTTCCCCTTGACCTTGAGTTAAGTTTTTTAACTCCTTTTCAAATTTTGCTCGCATTTCTTTCTCTACGTCTTTGCGATATTTTTTGTATTGCCGTTTTTTACTGTTTTCTTTTTCTGCTACCAATTCGGCATGCAGCTGTTTGGCGATTTTAACATACGGCAACACTTTCACAATTCTACTCTTGTACTTGTAGTATTGTGTCCATTCTTCTTTAGTCTTAAAATAAATAATAGGAACATCGGGCAGATTTACGATGAAAATACTGTCCGGATAGTTCACTTCGGGACCATATTTAACCTCTTCCTCCAGAGAGGGATTATTGCGAACGCCCAATTTTTTTGTTTGCGCATGTATGTTAAATACGTTTATTATTAAAATGATGAATAAAATTAGTGTGGTTTTCATTTTGGTATGTTTATTGCCATATATTCAAACTATGTACCAAAATTAGTAATTGGTGCAAAGAATAATCAAACCAACTACCCAAAAATGTTTGCAAACCTTTTGCGCATTTTAATTCACAAAAGCTATTTTTGTCATTAATTAATAACTAAAATCAATTAAAAACCATGAAAAAAGGAATAGTTCTAACCCTAGCGGTAGGCGCTTTTTTCGCTCTCACAACAACTAGCTGTGGCGAAAAATTTACTCCGCTTACTGAAGAGCAAATCAACGCTAAAGTTGACTCTTTGTACACTGCCCAATCTGAAGCGAAGTTGCAAGAATTACGTGCAGCTTGTCAAACAGGCCTCCAAGCTCAGGTAGATGCAAAAGTAGAAGAATTAAAAGCAGCAGCTGCAGCTGAAACAGCCAGCAAATAATTGTAAACTCACCTAAAAACAAGAAACAAAATGAAAAAAATATTCATGATCTTCGTAGCCGGTGCAGCTCTTGCACTAAGCAGCTGCAACAATGCAGAAGAAGTAAAAAAACAAACAGAAGAACAAGATGCAAAAATCACGGCCCTTGTAGATGAAAAATTAGCCGGATTACAAACACAAGTCGATGAAGAGTGCGCAGTTTTAGTTGCTGACTCAGCAGCTGCTGCTTACGAAACTTGGTATGCAACTGAGGGCAAAAAGAAAGGCGCTCCAAAACCGGCAGCTAAACCAAAGCCAGCAGCTCCCGTAGAGCCTAAAAAGGAAACAGTAGGTGACGGAAAACCAAAAATCGGTGGCGATGGAAATCCAAACACTGTCGGTGATGGTAAACCTAAAATGGGTGGAGATGGAAAAACAAACACTGTTGGCTCTGGAAAACCTAAAATGGGCGGCAACTAGTAGTTAGTGTCAAAAAGCAATAAAAGCCTCGAAATTTTTCGGGGCTTTTTGTTTTTGTGTAAACATCACTATTCCTTTAAATATTGCAAACAATTTTTTATGCTTATATCGTCTCAAAGGAACTTTTTTAACAGTTAGTTTAGTAAGTATTATTTGGAATAAATTGACACAATTTTGGTAGTAACTTGACTTGAGTAAGAAGTTGACGTATTTTGATATAAGCTGTTTAGCTGAGCCCTACATTGTCAAATGATGAATACAAGGAAAATCTTGCTGAGTAGATTGATGTATAGATTTTTTATCGCAGGTATTAGTATCAGCTCTATTAAATTTTGAGTATATGTATCCGCTGCTTGCAGTGGGTTCGGATGGCTATAATGAATGGATTCTTGAAATCACAGATTTCATTTTGTGACATAAAAAAACGCCCCCACAAGTGTGGAGGCGTCTTAAATACTTAATTAAAATTAAAGTTTCGCACCAGTGAAAGTACAGTTGTTGCTGTTTGTACCATCGTTGATGTTGTAAGTGAAAGTTAAGTTGTTGCCAGTAACAGTGCCGCTACCAGAAACTGTTACACCTACTGCAACTGTTTGAGAAGGCACTGTGAAGCTAGAACCGTCAACTGAAGCTGATGCCGTGAAAGCAGAGCCGTAAACGTTGCTAAGAGTTATCTTTAAAATGTCAGTACCTGAATTAGCTACAGTTAGAGTGTAATTGTCCGATCCAGCTGTGCAAATTTCGTTACCTGCATATGCACCCAAGAATTTTGCTCTAATTTCTACATCACATTTGTCTCCTTCAAATCCTTCATCACAAGTTTTTGTACAAGATGCCAAAGTGGCGATTGATCCGATTACCGCTACAGCGATAAATGTTCTGAATAATTTTTTCATGCTTTGTTGTTTTTTGGTTTAATTAATTAGTGATTACAAAGCTATAAATTTTGTGCCACAAATCAAGAACAGTGATGCAATTTGAATTTTTATGAAATAATTAACAAATCGGTTGCATACGCATCCAAACAAAAAAAGTTGCAAAAAAGTGACCTTTTAAATTTACATTTCTTTACATTTGTGCAATAACTTAGGAACATAACCAATCTTTACATGAAAAAATCACTTTATCTACTTGCAAAAACGTTTGTTTTTGTAGTAGCTTCCTTTGCCTGTGGCAAAGTTTCTGCGTCCCATATCATGGGCTCCGACATTACTTATACTTGTTTAGGTAATAACCAATATCAAATCTCAGTAACTGTTTATCGTGATTGTAGTGGTATTTCTATGTCTAACTCAATTATTGTTGACGCTATTTCCACTTGTGGAACACAGAACGTAACGCTAACGCAGAATCCGGCTTTATCCGGTGTAAACGTTTCTCAGTTGTGTCCTGGTGCTTTGTCTACTTGCAATGGCGGCTCTTTGCCAGGCGTTCAAGCTTACGTCTATCAAGGAACAGTCACGTTACAACCGAACTGTGGTGTATACTCATTTACCTACGAAGAATGTTGTAGAAATCCTTCAAATAACATTGTCAACGCAACATCTCAAGGGTTTGGTGTAACTTCAACACTAAACAGTAACGCTGCTACTTGCAACAGTGCGCCTCAATTTACATCACTCCCTGTACCTTATTTTTGTGTTAATCAACAAGTCAACTACTCACATGGTGCTATAGATGTTGATGGAGACTCATTGGTTTATTCTCTCGTTAACCCACTCAATGATGTTGGGGGTACCGTTCCTTTTGTCGGTGGATTTACAGCTACTAATCCATTGCCTACTGCCGGTGGTTTTGGTTTTGACTCGCAGACCGGTCAGATGACCTTCACACCAACCACACAAGGTGTATATGTTGTAGATGTATTAGTGAGTGAGTACCGTAATGGAGTATTGATTGGTACAACTATGCGTGATATTCAAATTGTGATTATCAACTGCACTAATGCATCGCCTGTGGTAAGTAACTGTTTGACACCACAAAATGTTAGCGGTGGTGTGATTGTAGATTGTAATTCACTAGGCGTTTGCCCTGGCCAAAATGTGACCTTTACACTTGGCGCTCGCGACCCGAACGGCCAACCAATCACTGTAACCTCTAACATTGCTCAATCTATTCCAGGAGCTTCATTAACAACCGTACAAGCCGGCTCCCCGGACACAGTTACCGTTACTTTTAACTGGACGCCTGCCGGCAATGATACTGGTTTCCGTTACTTTACTATTCAATTTGAAGATAATGCTTGCCCAATTCCAGGTTTACAAATTTATACCTACGATATAAGTGTATTGGACGGAACAGATGCCGGTCCTGATCGTTTCTATTGCACAGGCGGTGGTCCGGTTTCAATTAATGTATTTGGTGGTAATACCTTTACATGGACACCTACCACGGATATTATTTCTACAAATGCTAATGGATCTGTTATTCAAGTTACACCGAGCGTTACGACCACATATATTGTACAAAGTGATTTGTTAGGTGGATGTAAAAACAGAGATACCGTTACAGTGTTTAACGTTCAAACATTTACTACCGCAACCTCTGCTGTCGATGATACAATTTGCTTAAACTCAAGCACTGATATTAGCGTTGTGGGTACGCCATCATCTCAAGGTCCATTTACTTACTCTTGGGCTCCGGTAGCGAATGGTGGTATCAATGCTCCTACTGCACAAACAACAGAGGTACGCCCAACTACCACTACTACTTATCTAGTAACTGTGACATCTGCTGCAGGCTGTCCGGTTCGTGATAGTGTGAGAGTAGTTATACAAGGAGTTGGCCCTAAAATCGTGGTCAATCCCTCTGCAAACAACGTTTGTCCTGGCGATCAAGTTACCTTAAATTCTCTAGTCCGTGCACTAGAATGTGGACCGGTAGCTAATCCATTAGATCCATGTTTGCCGGGCAGTTCTTTCTCCCTCCAAACTGTAGGCACAGGAACAGGCAGCACTGGTGCAAATACAAGTCCTTATCTCGGATTTTGGATGGATGGGAGAGTTCAATATCTATATAGAGCATCAGAACTTCAAGCACTTGGGTTAAGTGCCGGTACAATCACGGATATCGCATTTAATGTTTTAACCAAAGGAAGTACTGCACCCTACAACAGCTTTACGATTAAAATGGGTTGCACTAGTCTAATCCAATTACCAACCACTTTTGTTGGCGGTTTGTCTACTGTTGTTAACCCGAATGCTTACACTACAACAGTTGGTTTAAACACACACACACTAGATGTCCCATATAGCTGGGATGGTTTTTCTAATTTAATCATAGAAGTTTGTTATGACAACAGTGCTTTTACCCAATACGATAACGTACAGTTCACAGCTACTGCTTTTCCTAGCTCTGTGCTAGGTCAGCAAGGCGACCAATCAACAGCTTCTGGTTGCACCGTGTTTAATACGCCAACAGCAAGTGCAGATCGTCCTAATACCACATTTATTATGTGTGTTGCACCTCTT
>Ga0315904_10007485_pt1 | contig 14656 bp, 3 predicted proteins | sample LakEriMetagenome_6_FD_203529 | JGI IMG/M metagenome (GOLD analysis project Ga0315904, IMG submission 203529) | Freshwater fungal communities from buoy surface, Lake Erie, Ohio, United States - Buoy 12 MA120 | ecosystem: Environmental > Aquatic > Freshwater > Lake | place: USA: Lake Erie, Ohio... | reverse complement strand
TCAACGCAATTGATCAGATGAATTGGCGCGAGTGGTTTGAGGGGGTCAGCCTGGCCGATGCATGTTTACGTCAAGACCCAGCCGGTTTGTACCTACGCAGCGATTTTACCACCCGCGATACTATCAGACATGAGATCGAAAAAGTTGCAAAGCAGATCGGCCGAACTGACTCCCAGATTGCTAAAGTGGCTGTAGAATGTGCACAGAACGCAGCCCAGCAGTGGCCCGGCAGTGACGATCAGTCCCGAGTTGAAAAACACGTTGGTAACTTCCTGATCGGTACCGGGCGTCTTACCCTGGAGCGCACACTAGGACTCACCCCTCCGCTTCGTACTCGCCTAAAGCGATTCTTCCTCAGAAACGCCCTGTGCACCTACCTCGGCGCTATCCTGATCCTCACGGTTCTTCTCTCAGGGTACATCTGCCTACTCGCTGGATGGGCCGAGACAAGCACAGCGCTCACAGTCGTTGCACTGCTGATCGCTCTACTTCCGATGTCTGAGCTGGCGTCCAGCCTTGTCCAGTACCTAGTCTCGCGCTGGATTGCCCCACGCCCCCTGCCTAAGCTTCAGAGCGATGGCCCCGTTCCCGCAGAGTCAAAAACCCTAGTTATCGTTCACACGATATTTAGCTCGGCGGCATCAGTACAACGCGCGATCGATGGACTCGAGGTGCGCTTCCTGGCGAATGACGATTCAGCTTTTACCTTCGTTTTGATGGCCGATCTCCCCGATGCGGCTGCGGAGCACGCGCAACAGGACCAAGAGATCATCGGCGTAGCACGCGATGCGATAGAAACCCTAAATCGTCGACACGCCGAACCTGAACATCCACGTTTTGCACTTTTCTTCCGCTCTCGCAAATGGAACCAGAGCGAAGGGGTTTGGATGGCCTGGGAACGTAAACGCGGCAAGATTGAGGAGCTTAACAGATACCTGCGTGGAGACACCTCAACTTCCCTACAGCTCGTGGTCGGCAAGCCAGAGCAATTCAAGGGGGTACGCTATGTAATCACCCTGGATAGCGATTCGCAGCTCTCGCGTGATGTTGGCAAAAAACTTGTCGCAACCCTCTCACACCCGATGAACCGTCCCGTTGTTGACGAATCGATTAACCGCGTTGTGAAAGGCTACGCATTTATTCAGCCGCGAGTGACGATTTCTCTTACCTCTGCGACAAGCTCGCCATTTGCGCAGCTATTTTCAGGGCAGGCTGGTCTTGATCCCTACACTAATGTTGTATCTGAAGTATATCAGGATCTGTTCGGAGAGGGCTCGTTCTGGGGCAAAGGTATTTATGATGTAGAGGCTTTTGAGCAGGTCTTGCGTCACAGAGTCCCCGAGAATGCTTTGCTTAGCCACGATCTTTTTGAAGGATCATTCGCAAGAGTAGCTCTAGCATCCGATGTTGAGCTGTATGACGATTTTCCTTCGCGGTATATGGCCTACTCCAAACGACTGCACCGCTGGGTACGTGGAGATTGGCAGTTACTACCATGGCTGATGCGGCGCGTACCATCAAAAACGGGCAAGACTCGAAATCAGATCTCTTGGCTGTCGTGGTGGAAGATGTTCGACAACTTACGTCGAAGCCTTGTGCCTCCAACGTGTCTCCTGGCTCTGCTCGCAGGCTGGCTCTTCCTTCCAGGTGGACCATTAGTATGGACCACACTGGTGCTGATTGTGATCTCCTTCCCGGTATTTACGGGATTGGCAGCCGTATTTGCTTTGCCAACTGTGGGTATATCTCTGGGTGGATTCCTCGGTGACATCGGACGAGATTTATACCGCAATGCCGTCCGGTCGATACTGGGAATTGCATTCCTACCTCACCAAGCAGCTCTAATGCTCCATGCGATTGGCCTGACCGTGTATCGCATATGTGTGAGCCGCCGGCATCTACTCGAATGGGAACCGGCTGAGCGCTCGGAGAAACGCTCAAAGAATGAGCGGCGCGAATACCTCCGGCTGTTTACACCGGTGATGTTTGTGGTGCTGCTAGTATTGGCGCTAGCAGCATACCTCAACCCCCTTTCACTGTTCTTCTCGGCCCCACTGGCAACACTTTGGCTGATCTCTCCGTGGCTGGCCGAGACTGTTTCACGCCCGATGCGTGTGGCAGCCGAGGTGGCCACTCCTTCCCAGACTCGGTATCTGCGCTCGGTTGCGTTTGATACCTGGATGTTTTTCCGAAACTACCTCTCATCTGAGTACCACTACCTTATGCCGGACAATCTTCAGATTGTACCAAAGCAGGTCGTGGCAGAGAGAACGTCACCGACGAATATCTCGCTTTCAATGTTGAGCGCCCAAACAGCGTACGATCTTGGATTTATCCCCTGGACCATGGCTGTCGAAAAAATCGCGCTGATCACAGAAACGATGATGTCGATGGAGAAATACAAGGGACATCTTTTTAATTGGTACGATATCCGCAACCTGGCACCGCTCAATCCCCGCTACATCTCAACTGTCGACAGCGGCAACCTCCTCGGTCACCTATACACTCTCTTGACCATACTTGAGAGGGCCAACAGCACGCCGATTGTTATGCAGGCGCATTTCGACTCCCTACGCCAAGCTATCGAGGATGCTTTATCTGCATCCAACCTCCCCTCCACCGCCCAGTGTGGTGAAACCCTAAGAGCATTCCGCGATTCGCTCTCAAGTCATCTTACCGGTGACATTGTAGCGCAAGTCGCGGTCCTGCACGGCCAACAAGCTCAACAGCTCAGCGATGCTATTCAGTCAAGTGCGACCGCGGGTGGCAGCGAAGCCACTACGCTGCGCAAAGTGTCATCTCTGTTGGCGGATCTGCGCTCAGCCGAATCAATGCTCTCTTGGCTGATCCCGCTTCAAGACCTAGCAGCTGTCGCACGCACGCTGCAGCTTAAGCATGACACATCCTCCGATCCAGCCCAGAGCATTCTTGTGGACAGCATTCGAACTCTACAACGCATAAGCATAACACCGATTACCTGTAGCGTAATCGCCGATGTGTGCGACGAGCTTATTCCGATTGCAAAATCGGCACTGGATAAGCCAGGAGTTGCAAACTTTGAAGGTTTGGTACGCAAGCTCTTATCCTCTCTTGAGCAAGCTGTAGAGTCGGTAAAGACTCTGCTCACTAGTATCTCAACCACCAAGGAGAATATCACCACCATGGTGATTGCGATGGACTTCTCGTTCCTATACGACGAGGCACGCAACCTGTTCACGATAGGCTTTAATGCGGAGCACGCCCGTAAGGACCAAAGCTTCTACGATTTACTTGCCTCCGAGGCTCGACTTCTTAGCTTCTTGGCAGTGGCGCGAGGTGAAGTGCCGCAGAAGCACTGGTTCTCGCTCGGGCGCTCGCTTGCTAATACTGCTGGAGGGAAGGCATTAATCTCGTGGAGCGGCACGATGTTCGAGTATCTGATGCCGTTTATAGTTATGCGCGACTTCCCAACGACCATTCTCGGTCGAACGGGACGAGCCGTCGTGAATGCTCAGATCCACTATGGCCAACGTCAATCGGCACCATGGGGCATCTCTGAGTCGGCATACAGTGGCGTTGATTTCGAAAAGACGTACCAATACCGGGCATTCGGAGTTCCTGGTCTTGGGCTTAAACGCGGCCTCTCGGAGGACCTGGTAGTATCTCCTTATTCGACTCTTTTAGCCCTCTCGTTTGCTCCTTCACTCGATACGGCCATCGACAACCTGAGGTTTCTAGAACGCGAGGGAGCGCGCGGAGAGTACGGGTTCTACGAGGCTATTGATTATACAACCACCAGGCACATTCGCTCTGAGGGTAAACACATTGTGCAATCATTTTTTGCGCATCACCAGGGCATGTCACTGGTGAGCATTAACAACGCTCTGAATAACCAGATCATGTGTGAGCGTTTCCATGCTCAGCCCGTAGTGAAATCAGCGGAGCTGCTCCTGCACGAACGATTCCCCGAAAGAGTTGCGGCGATCGTTCCGCACGAGCCCGAACTCGCGATGATCCATAGAGAGGAGGCCGAGGTAGAGGCTCCAGGTCTTGAGATTATCCCATCCCCGCATACTGTTGCCCCGCGCGTCAGAATCCTTTCAAACGGCAAGTACTCTGTGGTGATCGACGCCGCAGGTGGGGGCTTTAGCTCATTTGATCGCACCATGATGTTGACTCGCTGGCGCGAAGACCCAACCTCATCGCCTTACGGCTCGTTTGTTTACGTTCATGATGCCCGAAAGCAGCGCACCTGGTCGTCATCGTACCAGCCGACAAAAGCGGAGCCTGATTCTTATGAAGCGATTTTTAGCCCGGGCCGAGCTGAATTTAAGCGCTTTGATGACAAGATCTTCGTACATACTGAAATCACGGTAGCTCCGGAAGATGACGTTGAGCTGCGCCGGGTTACCGTAACGAACCTGAGCGACCGCGAGCGTGAAATCGACGTCGTAAGCTATGTTGAGCCGGTACTTAATGAACGCAAAGCCGACTCGGCTCACCCAGCTTTCAACAAGCTCTTTGTGCGATCCGAACCCTTACCTGACCACGATGCGATCATGTGTTACCGTCGGCCGCGCACCGAGCACGAGCAGGAGCTATTCTTTTTCCATCGCGTTACCCTTCGAACCAGCTACGCTCCCGTTAGGTTCTATACATCACGATCGAGTTTTATTGGACGAAACGGCTCTCTGGGTCGCCCAGCGATCTTTGAAGGTAGCGGCTCGGCAGTGCAGCCGTTAGACGGCAACGTTGATCCGATTGCGTCGCTTGGTTGCACGGTGCGGCTCGAGCCAGGAGCGAGTGAGACGCTCGTATTTATCTCCGGTGTTACCCGCTCAAGGAAGGACACGCAGGCTCTCATTGAGCGATACCAAGAGCTGCTCCATGTCACCCGAGCGTTTGAGCTGTCGTGGAGCCGTGCCCAAGTTGAACTGCGAAGTCACGCATACTCGGCAACCCAAGCCGATCTTTTCCATCGACTCGCCGGTTGTTTGATCTACAACGAAGAGAATGTGCGTGGAGCTCCCCAAGTTATTCAGGACAATCGACTGAGTCAGTCTTCACTCTGGAGATTTGGGATCTCTGGAGATCTCCCGATCCTGCTGGTGAAAATCAGTGATTCGCGCCAAGCAAAAATTTTACAGGAGCTACTGCTTGGGCATCACTTCCTGCGTGAACGAGGGCTAGAGTTTGATCTTGTAGTCGTGTATCAGAATCAGGGGACATATCTGCAACACCTCGCTGAAGACCTTGAGTATACAGTGCGGCTTAGTCCTGCTGGAGCCCTCCTCGATCGCCGCGGTGGAGTCTTCCTGCGTTCGAGCACCCAGATATCCGAAGCGGAGGCCAACTTACTTGAAACAGTTGCTCGGGTAGTGCTTGATTGTGCTATCGGTGGTCTATCTGAACTGCTCAACAAGGCTGCGTTCCAACAGGTAGTCGCATCCAGCAAGCCAAGGTTGATGGCCCGTTCACAGCGAGCAACTCGCGAGCCTCCACTTGTGATTGAGAGAAACACGCTCGGTGGATTTTCGCCCGAAACCAATCACTACCACCTTCCGGAGGTGGGCACAAATCGCCCGCCCCTTCCGTGGTCGAATATTATCGCGAGCCCTCACTTTGGATTTATCGTTACAGAGTCGGGAAGCGGTTATACCTGGTCGGAAAATAGCAGAGAGAATCGCCTCACTGCATGGTCAAACGACCCTATTCTTGATCCACCTAGTGAAGCAGTCTATCTCAGGCGCGCCGAGACCGGAGAGTACTGGTCTCTCACTCCGAAACCGGCTGGTCAGGGGCTTGAGTACTCTGTTGAGCACGGCTTTGGACAGTCAACATTTAGTACAAACAATGCCGGCATCGAATCCTCAGTGACTCTCTCGAGCTCGATGCATGATAAAGTCAAGTGGTATTCAATTACTCTTTCGAATCTAGAGCAACAGGACCAGAAAGTAGAGCTGTATCTGTACTGTGACGTTGTCTTGGGGGTCACACGTGAAGACACTTATCGATACGTCACAAGTGGATTCGATCGCACATCGCAGCTCCTGCACGCTCAAAACTACTACAACAATGAGTTCGCAGGACGAGTGTTTGCGGTTGGAGCCAGCGAGCCGATCGTGAGCTACACGACCTCGCGCGCTGAGTTTCTTGGACGCAACGGGGACCTCGAGTCGCCAGATGCCCTCGACCGCGGCTCGACCGGAGCATTTTTAGCAGCTAAGGGTAAAGGAGTTAAGCTATCTGCAAAAACTGGCGCGGGCTACGACCAGTGCGCTGCTCTGCAGGTGAGTATCACCCTCAAACCGAAGGAGGAGAAAAACATCCTCTTTTTTATCTCCGAACACAGTTCGCTCGATGCAATGCGTAGGGAGGCTCCTAAGTTTAAGAGCCTACAGATGCAGCGCGCTGAGCTCCAGACAAGCACCTCGTTCTGGCAAAACATGCTCTCGAGTATTGAAGTTCGCACCCCCAGTGATCGCTTCAATATTATGATGAACGGTTGGCTGCTGTATCAGACCGTAGCCTGTCGTATCTTTGGCCGTTCCGCCTTCTATCAGAGTGGTGGCGCGCTCGGATTTAGAGATCAGTTACAGGACTCCCTAGCTCTCCTGCCGATTAGACCCGACATGGTAAGACAACAGATCCTAATCCATGCTGCGCGGCAATTTAAGGAAGGCGATGTACAGCACTGGTGGCATCCTCCAACGGGTCGTGGTGTGCGTACGCGTATATCTGACGACCTACTCTGGTTGCCGTACGCCGTCAGCCGCTACATCGAAACTACCGGCGACTATTCTATACTGGCTGAAAAGGTTCCATTTCTTCAGGGGGCTCCTCTAGCTGAGGGACAGATGGAAACTTACTTTATCCCCGAGCGTAGCGCTGAGGAAGGCACCATACTCGACCACTGCCTGCGCACCTTTGAGGTGACAGCAGCGGTGGGCCCTCACGGTCTGCCTCTGATGGGGGCTGGAGACTGGAACGACGGCATGAACGAGATCGGCCGCCATGGCAAGGGTGAGAGCGTCTGGTTGGCCTGGTTCCAAAACGAGGTCATACGTCGGTTTGCCCCAATCCTTGAGGCTCAGGGAGAGCTTGAGTCGGCCGCTGCATTACGTGAGCATGCAACGACTCTCGCAAAAGCCGCTGAGGAGCAGGCCTGGGACGGCGAATGGTATCGTCGTGCATTCTATGATGATGGAACTCCTGTGGGCAGCTCGCAGAGCGATGAGTGCAAGATCGACTCCCTGTGCCAATCATGGGCGATTATTAGCACAGCAGCGAATAAGGAACGCTCGGAGCGTGCCATGCAGTCCGCTGTTGATCAGCTGGTAGACCCAGAGGGGAAACTGATTAAACTTCTCACGCCCCCGTTTAATAAAACCCCTAAAAATCCGGGCTACATAAAGGGATACCCACCCGGTGTACGCGAGAATGGCGGTCAGTATACCCATGCAGCAGCGTGGTTAATCATCGCCAGGACGCTGCAGGGACGAGGTACCGAGGCGTTTGAGTTGTTTGATCTCATCAACCCCATCAACGCCACGTCAACTGAACGTGCGGTAGAAACGTACCAAGCTGAGCCGTATGTCATGTGCGGCGATGTCTACTCAGAAGCACCGCTGCGCGGTCGTGCCGGCTGGAGCTGGTATACCGGTTCAGCTGGATGGCTGTACCAGGCTGGTATCGAATACATCCTCGGATTGCAAGTGCATCCGCTCTACTTCACCGTCAATCCTTGTATTCCTCGCGACTGGGATCGGGTGACAATGCGATATCGCAGGGGTGAGCGAATCTTTGAGATTGAGATCCTGAATCCGAATAATCTCGAGAGCGGGACAGTCTCTTTAGAAATAAACGGCTCGCCACATCCAGATAAGAAAGTAGCCTTTGAAGATCCGACATATCGTGAAATTGTCGCTGTTAGAGTGATTTTGGGGACATAGGTTTTTCGCTCTGCTCGTGTGACCCTTGTCCCCTCCTGCTCGTATCACCTGCACCCAAACGTTCCCCTTGCGGTAGAAGATTGCCGCGTAGGCCTAAATCTTCTGAGGAATATCGAATGTTTTTACATACTCCGGCGCCCGACACCGGCGCCCTCCTAAACGTTCCCCTTCCCCTCATCATCCTCTCCCTCCGGAGACCCAACCATGACCTGCTTCAGCATCGTTTGAATCGTATCGCGCAGCTGGGCAGCCCGCTCGTAGTCTCGCTTGGCAGCCGCATCAAACATCTCCTTGCGAAGCGATTCGATTAGCTTCTTCTGCTCCTTCGGATCGGCCGGTATTGAGATACCATACGTTGGTTCCTGTTCCATAAGCGCCGCCGCCTCTGCCGCCTCGCCAAGTGGGCGCTGCTCACTACGCGTCGCAGAACGAGGAACGATGCCATGCTTTGTATTAAATTCAGCTTGGATTGCCCGACGTCTATCAGTCTCGGCAATAGCCTCTTTCATCGATTTGGTAACTCTATCGGCGTACAGGATCACTCGCCCGTCGATATTTCGAGCGGCTCTACCCATAATCTGGATCAGTGATTTGGTTGATCGAAGAAACCCCTCTTTGTCAGCATCAAGGATCGCTACAAGGCTAACCTCTACTAGGTCAAGGCCTTCGCGCAGCAGGTTTATACCGATCAAAACATCAAAATCTCCTTTGCGTAAACCGCGCAGAATCTCAACCCGCTCAATAGTAGTGATATCGGAGTGCAGATAGCGCGCTTTAACCCCGATCTCCCGAAGATATGCTGCTAAGTCTTCGGCCATTTTCTTCGTCAGTGTTATCGCCAGGACACGTTGCCCAGCATCGATCGTCTTTTGAATCTCGGTAAGAAGATCATCAATCTGATGTGTTGCTGGCTTAATCGATATCTGCGGATCGAGCAATCCGGTTGGTCGATTGACCTGCTCGATCACGACTCCCTCACTCTTCTCAAGCTCAAAATCAGCTGGTGTTGCTGAAACAAAAATAGTCTGTCCAACTCGTCCCCAAAACTCCTCAAGGTTGAGCGGCCTATTATCGAGCGCGGACGGTAGTCGAAAACCGAAATCAACAAGGGTCTGCTTACGCGCTCTGTCACCACGATACATGCCACCCAACTGAGAGACGGTGACGTGGCTCTCGTCGATCACAAGCAGGAAATCTTTAGGGAAGTAATCCAACAAGGTCGTAGGGGGCTCGCCAGCCTTCCGGCCTGCAAGGTGCCTGCTATAATTTTCAATACCGCGACAGAAACCGATCTCATCTAGCAGTTCAAGATCGTACAACGTCCTCTGCTCTAAACGCTGACTTTCGAGCGGCTTGCCCTGTTTGAGCAGCTCCCTTGTTTGCTCTTTAAGCTCTTGCTTGATACTCACGATCGCTTTATCCACTGATTCACGCGAAGTAACGAAGTGGCTGACCGGATAGACTGCGGCTGAAATCAAGGTCTTTATCGTCGTTCCTGTCAATGCATCGATCTCGCGAATCTCTTCGATCTCATCGCCGAAGAATAAGATACGGATTGCCGCCGAGTCTTGGTCGGATGGAAATACATCAATCGACTCACCTCGCACCCGAAAAGTGCCTCGGACAAACTCAATATCGGTACGTTTGTACTGCATATATACGAGCTGACGGATCACTTCTTCACGAGTAATGCGATCGCTTTTCTCAACGTACAGCATCATCTTGAAATAATCTTCGGGAGCACCCAGTCCGTAGATACAGCTCACGCTGGCAACGATAATACTGTCTCTCGACTCCAAGAGCGCCTTGGTAGCAGCGTGGCGCATCTTATCTATCTCTTCATTTATTGCAGAGTCTTTCTCAATGTAGGTATCAGTCGAAGGGATATACGCTTCTGGCTGATAGTAGTCGTAGTAACTTACAAAGTAGCGTACTTTATTCTTCGGAAAGAACTCTAGAAACTCGTTATACAGTTGCGCGGCTAGAGTCTTGTTCGGCGCGATTACGAGCGCCGGCCGATTGTGCTTTGCAATTACGTTGGCGATTGTAAAGGTCTTGCCCGACCCCGTCACTCCCAGCAGCGTCTGAAAACGCACCCCTTTTGAGATATTTTCGGATAAACTCGCTATTGCTTGAGGCTGGTCACCACAGGGTGAGAAGACCGTGGAGAGCGTGAAGGCCTCAGATTTAGGATTTGCACGCGCAGCAGCTGGTCTTTTTGTGGTCACTACTTCATGCGCCTCTTGGCGTCCGCAATTCGATCTTTCGCAAGCTGAATAGCGACCACTTCCGCGTCGCGACCACTGCGCTGAGATTCATCCAGAACCATACATGTCGTGTTGTAAATTCCCTCAACCTTCTCCTTGACCCATGAGATAGTAGCACCGGCCTCTGAAGCCTCTGCGGCAACGCAGATCACTCCGCCGGAATTGATCGCAAAATCTGGGCAGTACACGATCTTCTTGGCGCGAAGGATCTCATACACACTAGAATCAGGAAGCTGGTTGTTGGCTGCGCCCGATATGATCTTGCACGACAACCGCTTCAAGGTATCAGCATTGACCGTTTGCCCAATTGCGCACGGAGCGAAGATATCGCACGGAACGTCATAGATCGCATCGGTTGATGCAACCTCTACTCCAAACTTCTCGACTGCGGTCTTTATGCTCTGCGCGTTCGTGTCACACACAGTAACTTTGGCGCCAGCCTTGGTCAGGTGCTCAACGAGGTACATACCAACGTGACCTACCCCCTGCACCGATACACGCAGCCCTTCTAAACCAGACTTGCCTGGGAAGACTCGCTCAACCGCTGCACGGGTTGCATTGAACACACCAAGCGCCGTCCAGGGGGATGGGTCTCCCATTCCACCGCTCTTTGGGTCTGTTCCCGCCACATGGCGCGACTTTGATTTCACCCACATCATGTCCTCTACGCAGGTGCCCATATCTTCTGCAACGATATATCGACCACCAAGGTGGTTAAGGCAGTCGCCTAGTTTCTTAAACAGGGGCTCTCGTCCCTCGGTCATTGCTGGATTAGCTAGGATGCAAGACTTTCCACCGCCAAGATTTAAACCCGCAAGAGCGCTCTTGTAGGTCATTCCCTCAGAGAGCCTCAAGACATCGTCGATCGCCTGAGCCTCGTTCTGGTAGATGCGCATGCGGCAACCACCCAAGGAGGGTCCAAGGGTTGTATCGTGGATTGCTACGATCAGTTTCAGACCGACATCTGGATAATTAAAGAAGCAAACCTGCTCGTGTCCACGGACACTGCACTGCTCAAGCACTAGTTGTGACATACTCCACTACCTATCAAACTCAACAAACAGGCAGCTCTACCAATCGAGCCAGAAAATCGCGATGATGATGCAAGAAAAATTAACTAAACCTGCGGCTACAGCAGAGCCGTAAAGCCCACTAGGCTTTTCCTAGTATGACTTATGGGGGTCAACGACCTCTCCTTTGTTCGGATCCGGCAAACCAGCATAGTCCTGAGGACGGCGCTTGCACCCGCTTGCGAAAAGGACACAGATTGTCATACAAACAAGCATTCGAAGCACAAGTTTCCCTCTGTTCATACCAAATCCTGATAAAGACCAAACCGATTTCCTAGTAATGCCCTGGAGAGGACTTGAACCTCCACACCCTTGCGGACACATGACCCTGAATCATGCCTGTCTACCAATTCCAGCACCAGGGCAGATGTGAAATAGCACTCAGTGAAGACCGTTTTAGCACAGCTCAACCCCGATTGGAACAGGGCTAAAATCAGTCATTGTAACACCTTAGGAGAATACAATCCCCTGGGCTAGTGGCATTGAATCGCCGTAGTTTATGTTACACGTCTGGCGCCTCATATACTGCTTCCAAGAGTCGGACCCCGCCTCGCGGCCTCCACCTGTGTCCTTCTCACCACCAAAAGCTCCCCCGATCTCAGCTCCCGAGGTACCCATATTCACATTAGCAATACCGCAGTCGCTTCCGGCATGCGAAAGGAATCGCTCAACCGCCTGCATATCGCGAGTAAAGATCGATGAGCTAAGCCCCTGCGGGACCGCGTTGTTCAGCTCGATTGCGTGATTAAGATCCTTTACCGGCACGACATACATGATCGGTGCAAACACCTCTTCCTGTAGCAGAGACATCCCGGCCTTAGCCTTAATTATCGTGGGAGCCACATACAACGATGACGGCATCCCAGAGAGCACCTGTCCGCCACACACCACTTCGCCGCCCTCTTTAACCGCTTTGGCAACAGTTGCCTTATACGTCTCAACTGCCCTTTGATTGATAAGCGGCCCCATCAAAGTACCGGGCTGGAGTGGATCGCCGATCCGCACCTGCGAATAAGCCTCCTTAAGCCTCTCAATCAGTGGCTCGTACACCTTCTCATGCGCCAAAACTCGCCTAATGCTAGTACACCGCTGCCCGGCAGTTCCAACTGCACCGAACAGTATCCCCGCGGTTACAAGCTTCATATCTGCATCAGGTAAAACGATCACAGCGTTGTTACCGCCAAGCTCTAAGATACATTTCCCAAGCCGAGTTCCTACGGTCTGAGCCACAGAGCGCCCCATGGCGCACGAACCAGTCGCTGACACAAGCGGCACACGCCGATCCTCTGCCATCTTTTTACCGAGCGTTGGGCCCTCATCGAGCAGCAGCGAGAAGATCCCCTCAAAGCCAAATTTCTTCGCCACTTCACGACAGATTAACGTAGAAGCGAGAGCTGAAAGAGGAGCGAGCTCTGAGGGCTTCCAAACAACCACGTTTCCGCACACCGCAGCGATCATCGCGTTCCACGCCCACACTGCCACCGGGAAATTAAACGCAGAGATTACCCCAATCACACCGAGCGGATGCCACTGTTCGTACATGCGGTGCTCACGGCGCTCTGATTGAATAATCTTCCCGTAAAACTGACGTGAAAGACCGACTGAGAAATCAGCGATATCGATCGCCTCCTGAATCTCGCCTTCACCCTCGGCTAAGATCTTACCGGTCTCAAGTGCCACAAGTTTACCGAGATCTTTTTTATGATCGCGGAGGGCGTTACCAATCTGGCGTATAATCTCACCTCGCTCTGGGGCCGGGACCTTGCGCCATTCTTTGAAGACCTCGTGCGCTTCGGTGATGACCTTATCGTAAAGTGCAGCATCGGCGCTTGGTAGCTCAGCTAGCAGCTCTCCATTAACTGGGGAGTTAACCTGGAATCTTTTAGAAGAGCTGGAGGCGTGCTCGGTGCGTCCAAAAGCTGCTGCTGGGAGGGAGGAGATACCGACGGATTTTAGGATGGAGTGCATAAGGTGCCTTGGGGTTAGGAGAGACGGATTTATGGGGCTTTATGGCCCGGAAGGATTATATGATCGATGTGGGGGGTGGGCTATAGAAATATTGGGGGCCGTACGTCGTTAGGGCACGCGGTTCTGGGGGGTGCTTCTGTGTAACCCTTACTCGCCTTCCTCGGAAACTTTCGTGATTGCAATGCGGTTGCGCGGAAGTGTAAACCTCCATTCGTCGCTAGGGCGCCAGGTGATGACGATCCTTCCCTATGGTGCTGAGCGAACGCCGCGACCGCCTCGGTCACCTCCGCGCAACCACCAACCGAAGGCCGCGTTACCGCGGTGAGATAGCTGCGGATCAGTGGTTGCTATACCGGAACTACCCCAATATCCGCCACGAAACATGGCCTCTTCATAGCCGGGCCAGCTCGTTACATTTGCATCCCCAATTGAGTCCAATATCCCATTCCCGTGATACCTCCCCTCAAACGCTCGGGCTGTGCTGTAACCAACCGTTACCGCACGCTCGAATACATTACCTGAGAGCTCCATCACTCCGTAGAATCCTGCTCCAGAGGATACTCGGTTTGTCACTCCCTTTGCAAAGCTTCCCACCCTTAAAGGCCCCTGAACCCCAGCAGCATAATTGTATGCTATGTTTGAGCCGGACTGCCCACGCTCACTAGCCAGTCCGGAATTGGTAATACTGGTGGCACCCGTGATACTCGTGCTGCCCCAGGCATATTCGCCAGCAACTGCTGGCTTCGGCCCTCGACCGGACTTCTCATACTCAAGCTCACTCATCGGGCGCAAGCCGCTCCAATCTAATATTGCGGTTAAATCAGCCCAGGCCATATAATTCATGGCGACTCCGGCATAGGTGGCGCCACCTCCTCTATCGGGCAAAGTTGCCTCCCCCGTTGTCCAACTGACATTGTTGCGCTCACTCAGACCGTCAGTATCCTTTCCTCCATAGGCCCCACTCCAGCCCACGGTTATATCTCTTTCACTCTTCTGTGCACTAGTTAGCGTATTGAAAAACCTAACCCACTGGCTCTGGCTAAACTCCCCCTTCATCATATAGAAGGCTCCGTAGCCCTTGGGAAATGCGGCCGGTATTGTGAAAACACTTCCTTCAGTCTCCTCGCCTCCCCCCGGATAGTAATAATCCCCAGTCCCACCACTAGTAGTCGTTATCGCATTCTCAGAAGTTATGTACCAAGGATCATTATCTCCCGTCTCCTTCTGTCGAAAAGCGCTGTCTGACGTCGCATTATCCCCCGCATAAAACGCCCCCGCGGGGATATACACCATCTCTATCGCATACACCCGGATATCGATTACATCTCCTGATGACGCTCCGTTATCAGCATAGTTCCACCGAAGCCGAACATCATTGGCAGTAAATGTACCTGCCCCTTCGTTAGTGCGGTACATAAAT
>Ga0315904_10007483_pt1 | contig 14659 bp, 17 predicted proteins | sample LakEriMetagenome_6_FD_203529 | JGI IMG/M metagenome (GOLD analysis project Ga0315904, IMG submission 203529) | Freshwater fungal communities from buoy surface, Lake Erie, Ohio, United States - Buoy 12 MA120 | ecosystem: Environmental > Aquatic > Freshwater > Lake | place: USA: Lake Erie, Ohio... | reverse complement strand
GGCTGGTGTATGGAAAAGTGCCTGGTGTGAAGCTTTGTCTGAGAAGCACGTCGTCTTTTGTTATGATAACGATCCTTCTGGTCGTGCTGGGTTTGAACAAGTAATTCTTAAACATATTTCTAGTTCCCAGTACAAACCAAAGTCGATTTCATTTCTTGACTGGCCTTCCGACAAACCAGAAGGTTACGACCTCAATGATTGTTACAAAGACCACGGTCGAGGTTCTTTCGGTAAGATCAAAGAATGGATCAAACCTTATACTTCCCCCGAAAACATTGTGGTCGTTAAGAACACAATCGAGACTGTAGAAGCAGACCGCAGTTGTACTTCTTACGACGAATTAGTCAAACGATACGAGTCAATTTATCACACAACCGACCCCATGAAGCTAGGACTACTCTTAGTCATATCTTCCATCTACTCCACCAGGGTAGAAGGCGAGCAGCTATGGGTTCGTATGTTTGGTGCTCCATCGTCAGGCAAAACAACCATCGCCAAAGTGGTCAGTGGTTCTAGCCAAGTTGTACTCAAATCTACGTTTACAGGTTTGTTTTCTGGTTGGAAAGACGAGAAAGGTAACACTGACGCATCTTTGATTCCTCTTATTGCTGGCAAGACTTTGATCGTCAAAGATGCCGATGCTCTGATGAAGCAAGGAAACGTACAACAAATCTTCTCAGAACTCCGAGACTTCTATGACAAAGACAGTTCTACGTTCTACAAGAACATGGTTTCACACGATTACCGAAACGTCCGTAGTACCATGATTCTTTGTGGTACGCACGTACTTCGTCGATCTGACCAAGCGTTCCTTGGTGAACGATTTCTTGACTTCGAACTTGACTTGTCAGACCGTGACAGAGAACTGATCGAGGAGAGGATGCTTCAACGATCTATGACATCAGCAATCAACCCATCAACTCTCCCCCCAGAAATGCCGGTGGTGGCAGCAGCTAAAGGTTTTATTGAGTTGCTGATGGAAAAGAACTGCAACACACAACTTGATATGGAACACCAACAGAACATCAAAATCTGGGCTAGGTTGGCAGCTGCACTTCGTACCAAAGTCGACCGAGAAAACTTTGGTCAACGTGAGATAGCTTCTCAACCTATCATTGAAGTTGCTGCTCGACTCATTGGTCAGCTTACCAAGTTATACATGTGTGCCCCAGTTGTCTTAGGTCTTGACCGACCAAACCACCTAGTAGATCAGTTAGTCATGAAAGTCGTCAAAGACATCATTGACTACAAATCTGCCCGCATGATGATTTGCAAGCATATTATGACTACCCCCAGGAGTCGTGACGAGCTTGTGAATCTTACCAACTTACCAATCGAACGTGTAAATCGAGAACTTCAAGATTTACTAGCACTACGACTACTATTCGGCCACCAAACAGACTCAGCTTCTGGATTAGGTCGTAAGGTACTACGAGTGCAACTTGCTCCAGAAATTACTAAGTCGCTTCAACATATTGGATTTGACTGATGCCTAAAAACTTCGATATGTTTGGGGAGTTTGATAGTGACTCTACAATCCCCGAAACTTTATCTCCCGACGATTTGTTACAAGCTATTACCCGCAAGAAATCTGTCGATAGTCGTAACGACAAAAGATCAGCACTCATGCGATCTCTTGTACACAACGTCGAAGCAGATTGTACCCTCTCCCCAGAAATACTGGCGGCAAGGGAAGAACTACGTTTAGACTACGTCAAAATGCACCAAGTTTTGTTTCCTAACAGTACGGGTCAAAAACCGTTTGGTGAAGAACAAAACACAGCCATTCGTAGATTTCAACGTATCGTTCAGTCTCGTGGTAAACTTGTTCAAGCAGAACCTCGTGGATTTGCTAAGACCTCCAGAGCAATCAACCAACTCCTATTTGGTATCCTCACAGGTGACATCAAGTTTGCTCTGGTAGTTTCTTCGGCTATCGACAAGTCACAAGACATCATGGAGCAACTTCAAACAGAATTGCTAACAAACGATGTATTGAGCAAATACTTTCCGGTAGTCATGAAATGCTTTCAAGCAACCGAAGGTAAAGCATTCAAAGCAAGTAGGCAAACTCTAAACGACGAACCTACTGGTATCGACTGGGGCAAAGACAGTGTACAATTTCCTTACGTCCCAGGAGAACCAAGCAGCGGTGCTATTATTCTAGTTCGTACCAAGGATAATCTTCGAGGAATCTCTAAGAAAATTCGATACGGTCCCAATGCTGGAAAATCTGTTAGACCCGACTTTGTTTTGATTGACGACATTCAAACTGACAAGGAAGCAGTTAGTCCAACTGTTTCTCAGAAGATCATTCGCACAATCAAACGATCTGTGATGTTCGGTGGTAGTCATGCTAAGAAAATTCGAGCAATTATGACTATCACCCCAAACATCGAGGGTGACGTTGCAACACACTTTATTCTTGACGAACCATCTTGGGAAGTAGCTCTCTATTCTATGCTCAAAACCATGCCTAAGAACATGGACTTGTGGGAAGAATTTGCAGCTATCCTTCTTAACTTTGATCGTCGCAAGGAAGGTGACAGAGAAAAAGCTCAACGTCGTGCATCAGAGTTTGTTCGTAATAACTACGATGCTCTACACGAAGGTGCAGAAGCTACCTGGGAGTGGGCATACGAATGGGAAACAGACGATCCAATTGAGTTATCTGCCGTACACCATGCTATGACATTTTTCTTTGAAGAAGGTGAAGAAGCCTTCAACTTTGAATGTCAATGTATTGTTGTTCGAAAGAATCTCGACGAAGAAATTCTTAAAGCCACCCACGAACAAATCGTAACACGTATTTCTCACCTACCCAGGAGAATGGTGCCTGCTCATTGTAAGCACTTAGTTACTCACGTTGACTGTAACGGAGACTTGTTGACTTATCTTACAATGACTTCTGACATTGAACTTCGTCCTTACATCATTGACTATGGTACATACCCACCACAACCTGGAGTTATCTGGAAGAAAGGAAAGATTATTCGAAAGCTTGAACATATCTATCCTGATATCCAACGAGAAGATTATGGTAGTATGATGTATCAAGCTGTCAAAGACTTCGGTGAAATCTTAGCTAACACACTATACAAACGAGAAGATGGTCACGAAATTGTCCACAGATACATCGGGTTCGATACGATGTGGCAAACTGACGATATTCTCCGTGCTATTCGTGAGAGCAAACACCGATCTCTTATGCTTGGTACTCAGGGTATCTTCTATGGTGTAAAAGATAAACCTATGATGGAACAAGTACACGGTGACAGAACAATGCACTTCCATTGTTTTTCGACACCAAGTGTTGATAGAGTAGTCGAACTCTTGAAGATCGATACCAATGCTATTAAGACTCTAGTACATCGTGGTTGGATCACTCGCCCAGGAAGTATTGGTAGCAACAAACTGTTCATCCCAGAAAATCCTGGAGACCATCAGTTGTTTGCTGACCACTCAACTTCTGAATCACCTGAAACCAAGACCAACGTCAAAGAGAACCGTATCGTAGTTGAGTGGACCAAAGACGACAAAATTCACGACAACGAATTCTTTGACAACACAATCGGAGCTACAGCCCTACTTATCAAAGCAGGCTGTACCCTCAAAGCCCGTAAAGAAACCAAGAAATTAGATATGAACGCTTACATACAGAGTCAAAAGTAAGGATGTTTTAGAGAGTTAGTTTGCTAACTCCTAAAAACATCGGTGTACTCGTCGTACTACTTCTAACTTTGCTTGTCAAAGACAGAAAGCCGCAAAAAATGACAACCAAACAACCAGTTCCACCACCAAAGTTTAACATTCGTGACGAAGTTATCTACAAACAACTTCGGTACAAAGTAACAAATCGTAAGTACATAGCCAGTAATTGGGTCTACTCTGTTGAGTTAAATGAACCTTCTTCTTCTAACCTAATACTAGCTTTACCGTCTGCAGAAATAAAAGAATCTGCACTCGAACTTGCTCCACCACCAAACCCACCACCACGAGCACCAAAGTTTATGTCTGGCGATTTAGTTCTATATTACGACCAAGCCGGTCAAGTAATAACTTGTACTTACAATTCGAACTACGAACAGTACGAATACAAAATACTTGTTGCTGGAGGAGCGTATTTAGATTCTATACTAGAAAACGAACTTCAAAAAGAAACACCACCCATCCCAGAACCGAAGTACAAAGTTAATGAACGTGTCATATGCGGACCACCAGAAGATGAAGTGTACATAACATCTATCCACCCATTCGATGGAGTGTATGGTTGGAAATACTCAATCAAGCGGTACTCAAAGCATGGCGGCTTTATCGATCATGGAACTAACATACCAGAGGACATCATCAAACCGTACTCACCCCAGGAAACGACAACCGTAGTGAATGAACAAGGTGGCAAACAATCTCACCTTGATGCTCGATTTGATTGCATCCCACCAGTCGTACTTCGTTTGCTTGCTCAATGCCTTGGCTTTGGTGCCAGAAAGTACGGCAAGGATAACTGGAAAAACATTCCACAGTGGGATCACTTGAATCATGCCATGAACCATATCAACGAATGGAATCGTGGCAACAGAGACGAACCACACCTAGTCAATGCAATGGCTCGTCTTACGTTTGCCTTGTGGCAAGCAGTAGACAGCAATGACCAACCTGACACTTACCTTCACCCAGACGATACCAAATGAACGACATCATCTTATTTCTTGTAAGTTTAGCTATAAGTCTAGGTTGTTGTATGCACTCTGCATACAAACTAGGCTACACAAAAGGTTACCATCAAGGTAAACTCATAGCATTCATAGAAGAACTAGAAAGAGAGAAAAACAAATGAACCTAATCAAACCTTTTGCACTCAAAGTTCTCGACGGAGATACATTCGACTGTATCCTTCCATGCACACCTTTCACAGAAGTCCTTGTGAACCGTCGACTACGTCTACACGGTATCGACACCCCAGAAAAGAACACGGACGCTGGTAAGTTCATCATAGAATGGTTGACTCGTTGGCTGATTATCCACTCTGACGCAATTCGTGTTCAGTATGTCACAGCCGATAAATTTAGTGGTAGATTCGTCGGACAAGTGTGGGTTCCGTACACAAACCTTGAATCTCCAACAGAAGTTCGAAGTGTCACTCTTTCTTCTATTCTTATCTCAAATGGTATGGCAAAATCATTTACAGGAAAGGAAGCTAAGACTCCTTGGACTCAACAAGAACTTCAAAATGCCGAACGAGCAGCTAGAGGTACTCCAGTTCGAGTAGGAACTCCTTCTTCTCAAAGAATGAACTCAGAACAACACTGGATAACTTGTGGAAGACAAACAGAAGCAAACTTTCCAACAGAACTACTTTGTTGTCCTCCAGAAAACCAAACAGAAGCTCTACAGTCAGGTTATAGCTTCGAAGTTCCATCCGAATACTTCAACGTAAGGAGAATAGACTTATAATGGCTGCCGAAAAAGTTGACTACGGTTACGTGTTCAAATGTCGACTGTGTGGTAAACTAAAAGCAAGTCCACGTTTTTATGCAGAAAGAAATGAAGCTCTTACAAGACTTCTTGATATTATGCAACACGGAAGTTGCACTAACGGATTTACAGTTACGGATACCGATATACACTCTTGTACAAACGGTGATATAGGTATTTCTGACTTGCAGGGCGTCCGTGTTATCACAACGTGATATTTTTTCGCGTTATTTTGAAAATTTTACTTGACTTTCTAGCGGTTTTTGCGTATAATCTACGGGGAGCCGCACCTGAATAGTATCACAACATGATACGACTCAAAAGGTTGGTTCCAAGGGCTTGCTCTAGGTTCCAACCTTTTTTCGTATCAAAAATGTACAACCCACCTGTATCATTCCCACCAGACCTAAAGTTCTCAGAAGTAGAAACTTTTGGAGTACCTACAGAACTCTGGCACAGACCAAAAGCTATCTACGAACCAATTTGGAAACGATACCGTGGAGAAGGTATCAAAGTAGCTGTACTCGACACAGGTTGCAATCCACACGACGTCTTACCAGAACCAGTAGAGGGGAAATCATTTATCCAGGGTGAGAGCTGGAAAGATGGTAATGGGCACGGAACCCATTGTGCAGGAACGGTCTTAGGACGAGAGGGCATAGGAGTAGCTCCTGCTGCCTCTCTACTGGTCGGTAAGGTTTTGTCGAATCGAGGTAGTGGATCATCCGAAGCAATAGCCCAAGGAATTAGATGGGCTGTTGAAGCTGGTGCTCATATTATCAGCTTATCTCTCGGATCATCCTCTCCTTACAAACCAATGCAAGAAGCTCTACAATATGCCTGGACTAAAGGTGTAATTGTCGTAGCTGCTGCTGGTAACTCAGGGTATACTGGTCGTGCAAATACGATCGGCTATCCAGCCCGATACCACAGTGAATGCCTTGCTATCGGAGCTTACCGTAAAGACGGTAAACGGGCATCTTTTTCTTCTGGAGGAAGAGAACTTGATGTCTTGTCTCCTGGTGAAGACATTATATCTTGCTCCACAAATAATGGTTACACTACTATGTCTGGTACAAGCATGGCAACTCCAGACTTTGCTGGACTGTGTGCCCTTATCCAAGGAATCAGACTTCGTGAAGGTTACGCTGTTTTTGACGGCATCGAAGGTGTAAGAGACTTCTTGAAGCTCTACACCAAAGACGTAGGTGAACCAGGTTTTGATCCTGCTCACGGACATGGTATCCCACAAACTTCGGAGATCATCAATGCTCTCCTCAACGATCAACTGGTGTATGTATGATAAACGGTTCAATTCCAATCTCCCCAGTACAAAACGTGCTGTCGAGCAACACAGGTCCACTCGAAGGTGGAGTGTACATTGTTTCTGGAAACAACCTAGGAACTGGTACACACACCATTCGAATGTTCAACCCAGCAGATTCAGTCGGCTCAGCAAACAACATTGTTGCAGTTCACCGATTCACTACCACTACCGTAACAGGTACAACTTCCATCGGACCCAGAGAAATCTTGGTCCCTAATAAATGGGCTTTAGGTTGTACCAGTGACGCAGCAACCCCAGACGTAACTGGAAAACTCCAATACGCAAAGATTAGTTAGTTTCCGTTTGTTTGTCCTTTTTACACAAAGGTGTAATAATGTCCTGTTCAGCTCAATTCCCAAACGACGTTTCTCTTTCGTGTGTCCTCAGCCTTGTTGCTGATGTCCGTAACGGAGTCAACGTACAAACCGTCAAGCAAGCCTTGTGGGTTGCTGGTTGTCTGCTTGCCAAGCTTTCACCACCAACTCTCCCCCAGGACGAAGTCGGCACTCTCAATGTCAAAGACATTGACGATCTTTGTGCTGACCTTGAATCGGCAGTTGCCAGCTTGGAAGTCAGCATTGCTTCTGGTGGACCAACAGTTGGTACTCAAGGTTGGGAAGTTCTTATCCCAATTATCCTTGAGCTTATCAAAGCCATCATGGAGAACCGCAAGAAAAAGCAACAACCAGCTCCAGCACCAAACCTGTCAACGATGGGTGCCGAACTCGTGTCTGATACTGGTTCTGTTAAAGCTCCAACTACAAAGCCGGCAACTGCTGAGTCGTACGTCGAGTCTCCCAAAAACGATTAACCTCAACACTCTCTGTTTATCATGAAAACTTTCAACCCTCTGGTATTTGTACAAGTACGCAACATTGCTCCTACGATGTTGTTTGCTTGTTTGGTTTTCTTTGCTCAGGTCGCACTAGGGCAAGAGACTCCGACTGTGAAGGCAACAATAAAGGGGCCAAGTACAGCATTGGCTGGTACGCTGGTTTTTCTATCACATCAGGATGCCGTCGGTGAAAACAAAGTTTGGATCATACCAGAAGAACTAAAATCACAGTCAGCGACGTGTGGTTCGAACATCTTCTTTTCCATTCCGAGTCCAGGCAAATACCAGTTTGGGTTGATTGTTGCAGACAAGACAGCAGCTATTGACTACCAATTCCACACAATAGATGTAGTAGGTATGCTTCCTACTACTCCCCCAGGAACAGGGCCAACCCCAGTTCCTACTCCGGTTCCTACTCCTACTCCAGTTCCTTCTCCAAACTTTGACAGTCTACGAGTAGTATCTAGAACGGGTATTGATACCTTAAAAGATGCTTCAACAACCCAACTCCTCCAAACAAACCTAATCAAGACAATCAACAGCTTACCACCAACCCTACCAGAAGCAAAGGGTGCAGTAACTGCTACAATCGAACTTTGCTTTTCGATTCGACAAATCGATAGTAAAGGCAAAGATTGGCTCAACGTGTGGAGAATCCCAGTTGACAGAGAAATAGCAAAGTACAATCCACAAGACGTTGGGGCGTACCGAGAATGTATGAAAGCTGTAGTTCGAGGTCTTTGTGTTAACGGAGTTTGCCCAAACATACCATGATTCAACCACAAACAATTCGAGTCTTAGCTGGAGCTTCTAACTCAGAACCACTTCCTCTCCCCCCAGGAGCAAAGGTGGTCAGAATTCGAACACCAGTTATGGCTGTAGCCACTAGCTTTTCATTAAGTGGTGGTATTGCCGATGGAACTTATGACACTTTGTTTCAAGGCAGTTCAAACACAGCCTTGTCTTTTACGGTAGGTGCTACCGTCAGATCAATCAACATTCCGCCAGAATATACCGCTGGTTTAAGTTCGGTACAAATCAAACTTGGCGGCATTGAGGCAGCAGACAAAGATTTTATTGTCGTTTACGAATGGTAAGGAAACACAATGGACGGTACAGAACCAACTCCAAATGATTGGTGGGTAAAAGGGGTCTTGACTGTGATTGCTACTCTCTCAACCATCGTTGCGTTTTTCTACCGTAAACTTGAATCCACAAATGCCAAAGCAATCGAAGATCTTCAAAAGAATCTTGTCAAACAAGAAGTAAGATCAGACGATTGCGAAAAAAATCGTCTTGAACTTTACAAGACACAAATCCTACAACAAGTCGAAATTACTGCCCTCAAACAGGAAATCAACAACCTTAAATCGAGGACAGCATGACCATACAACAACTCATCCAAGCAATTCCTAGTTGGCAAACTCTTACTCCCGTACAGTTACATACTGTATTGGAAGAAAAGAACGTACAGTACCTCGATCTCAAAATGTATCGACTTACTGAAATTGCTAAGTTTATTGGCGGAGATAACATGCCTGCCTTCCTAACTTTAGTAAAACAAGCTGGTTACGAATGGATGATTACCGAAGCAGCAAGTGGTGTTCAACTAGGTGATCCATCAATCAATACTAGATTGAGAGCATTAAACCACCCAGTCGCAATAGCTTTGGCAAATCACACTAACCGGATGATCTCCGTCCTCGAACAAAACAACATCACAACCACCCCAGAAGAAGTGGGCGAAGCTCAAGCTAAACTTTTGCTTGAGATATACAAGCAAACAAAAACCGACTATGCCCAAGACTACACACAAGCCTATCGAGAGGCCATGAACGTATGGGACGGAAACCCCGAAACAGAACCGGAATTCTAAGCAATGCCAGAACCAAAAATCGTTTTCAATGTTTCTACAGGGTCCGACACGCAAGCTAGCGGAGCAGGTCCAGCAACGGCTATCTTTGGAACTGGAGCTAGCCTCAACGCTACAACATCGGTTAATTTAATCGCTGACAATCCAGATCTTTCTGGTGTCGCAACTGACGGCTCGGCTTGCCTGTGGGTGTCGACATCGAGCGGTCGGCAATTTGCGAAAATCACTGGGGTAAACAATACAACCAAAGTCGTGACAGTTGCTTTGGCTTACGGTGTGACTGCAACAGGCCAGACTTGGGCAATTGGAGGAAAGAGAGCAACCTTGGATGCTGCATCATCTAGGACTCTTTTGTCGGCTAACGGATGGCGTCCCGGCTGGGAGTGCTTACTTGAAACCGATCAGACGATTACTAGCACGTTGAGCATCAGCGGGCCCAACGCAGGCAACTATGCGGTTTTTAGGTCCAACACTGTTGGTACATCTCGAAGGCTTACATGCACAGCGAACACGACGGCAATTCAGTGGGATAGTGCTGGTTTTTCTGAACTGTACGTTGAGGACATTACACTTGAAAACACAAACGCAACCAAGACGTTGGCAAACGGGATTTCGACGACAGGTAGTGGTAGCAGTCGAGTATTGACTCTTAATCGGTGCATACTCGGGCACGCAACCAATCAACTGCGTATTGGCCTTACGACAGGTGCTAGGCTTATTAACTCAGCCATTCAAAACTGCACTAGCTTTGCCACAGACACAACGCAGCCAATTGTCGCTTACGGCTCGGTGTTTCGTTCAAACTCTAACCCTGTTCGGATCAATGCGGGCGGGAACTTTTTTTCTCGTTGTCTTTTTCACGATCAGGCGAACGAAAATCTACTGATTAACAATTCAGGTCCGGGTTCGCTCATTGTTGATTGCACTTTCGACAGCCCGTCAACTGACAATTTTTCAACTAGTAATTTTGGTTCTGGCGGCTGGACCGTCATGTTCATTAATTGCAATTTCACAAAAGGCGGAGCGTTTGGCATTAGGACAAGCCAGTTAAGTGAGTTGCCAACTGTCAGGGCCGAAAGTTGTAACTTTGGATCGGGCGGCGATGCCAATACCAGCGGCAATTTTACCACGGCGGGATCGGTGCTTGAAAGAAATTGCATTGCCGTGACGCCAACGTATGTCAGCAGGTCTACGGCAAACTATGGGCCAGGATCGGCAATAGTTGGTCAAGGCTTCCCTAAGTCACCAGCTACGATCGGAAACGGTGTGTCCGTTGCTGCATCGTCGATAGACATCGGAGCAATCCAAAGTGCAGGTGGCGGTGGCGGTGGCGGTGTATTTGATCCTTTGAACCATCCTTTAATCAACTAAACATGAACGACTATTACGGTGATTTCCCAGTTGGTTCGGGTATTCGGATCAAGTTCAATACACTCAACCAAGCCTTAGTTCCGACTACTCCAAGCATTGCTCCTACGTTTGCTGTTTACAAAAACAGCACCACGGAGATTACTGCTGGTATCACCACTACCATTGATTACGATGGTAAGGCAGGGTTTCACATGGTAGTCATTGATACGTCTGCTGATGCTGCATATGTCGTAGGTGAAGATTACGACGTAGTTTTCACCGCAGGAACAGTAGATAGCAAAGATTTAACCAGGGTCAAGCTCAAGTCGTTCTCACTTGAGAATCGAAACGTCAAAGCAAACGTAACTCAGGTTGCTGGTCAAACGGCCAATGCTTCTGCTGCTGTCACCTTCCCAGGATCAATAGCTAGTCCAACCAACATTACTCAAGCAACTGGAGTTGTTTTATCTAGTGCTGGTATTGCAGCTATATTTGCCACACTCACAAACACACTCACAACAGTTGGTAGTGTAGGTAAATTGATTGTTGACAACCTAAATGCAGCAGTAGGTTCGATTCCAACAACACCATTGTTGTCAAATGATGCCCGGCTAGCAAACCTCAATGCTCCGATCAACCTTATTCCGACCAACCCACTCCTTGCCAACGACACTCGACTGCTCAATCTTGACCTTCCAATTTCCACTGTTAATACGGCAATTGGAAACCTCAATAACCTGTCTGCTCTCATTAACATTTACGGTTCCCCTCTCCTGGAGATTCCCGATGCTGGATCAACACTTTACGCCTTCACGATTGTCGTTAGAGATAATGAAGGAAAACTTGTCAACCTTGACACACTACCAACAGTTACAGCTTCAAATGCTGCTGGCACGTCACGCTCTGCCAATCTCAGTAGTGTCACTAACCCGTCCACGGGTCGATACATATTCACCTACTCTGTATCAAATGCCCACCCCCAGGAAAACTTGCGAATTGTTGGGTCCGGTACAGTGTCAGGAGAAAGTCGGTATATTGAGTGGATCGGGTCTGTCGTCAACTATGACACACTAACTGTTTTACAGTCAGTACAAACAACTGTCAACAGTATTGACACCAGACTACCAGCACTTCCAGCAGCAGTCGGAGACATTCCTACAGCTAACCAAAACCGTGATGCTGTTATGAATGCTATGCCTAATGGTGGTTGGGTCAACGGTTCATTTGGTGACAGATGGATTATTAGCAACAATTCCAACAGGACGATTGGAGTTACAGGTGCTGGTTCTGGGCATGTACAAGTTGATGTTCACCAAATGCAACCGAATGTAATGACCGCTAGTGCATTAGCTACTGATGCAGTAACAGAAATCGTAACAGGAGTGTGGACTCAAAACTTGTCTAGCTTTGGTGTCAACACAGCAGGTAAAAACCTATTCGACACACTAGCCAACACAACTACACTACTCACCAGGATACCGGCAGCCACGGCTCAGCTAGTAACAGACCTTGCATTTATGCTTGTCGGTTCTGGTACAAGTCTAGTTCGTTGGACCGTTCAAGCCTTGAGTTTGGCTCCTTCTGGGGGTGGGGGTGGTGGTGGAGCTTCTGTTACTGTTACACCAGAAGCATTCATCAACCTCGATAATACTCTGCTAGAGAAAAATGTATTTACATTCTTCAACAATGAAGCTCGTACTTACTTAATTACTTTAGCTAGTGGTACTTTCGACGGTCAACCGATGACGTTTTGTTTAGAGAAATCTGACAAGACGAACTTGTTGGTAGTCACAGGACTAACCTCAGTCACTAACTCTGTTTCTGTAACTCTTTCATCAGTTGCCGAACAAACCGACAAATGTATGTTTTGGTCTCTCAGAGACTCCACAACAGGTCGTATAATTCTATACGGTCCAGCAGTTCAGAAGTACGCAGCTTTCAACAACTAGGACTACCATGTCACTCGAAGAAAACATTCAGGCTATCCAAGCCGCTGTCGGTCCAAAACGAGTAAAGACACCCCAGGAAGAAGTTGAGCAGTTCGGTCTAGCTGAACTGATTAAAGCAGCTAACTCTCGTGGTACTCGAAAACCTTTTCTCAATAATTTTACTTTTGTAAAAGCTGTACCCAAAAACGGGTGCAGTTGTGAGGACGTAGGAATTACACCATGCGACGACTGATTCTCAACACACTCAGAAATCTCGGTCTTATTAAGAACCGAGACATTCAACCTTATAACGAGGTTCCAAGAGACCGATTTTTAAAAGCTATTAGACATCCTTGGGTTCGAAGAAAACTCATGTATGTCTCAATGGAACAAGATGAAGAAGGTAGTCACTACCACGGTATTCTCAATACCTTGTCTAACGACTGTGTTGGACCTTCACCACTTTTAATCGGTGGTGCTTCTGACCCAGACGTTAATACTAACATCGAAGACAAGTGGGTTCAATTCTGCCAAGAAACTGGTCTAGGTGCTTCTATTCGATTACTTCGACGAGAAGCAGCAAGAACAGGAGTAGGCATCGGAATTCCATTTGCAATGGTCAACACCGAACATGAAGTCAAACTCGGACTCCGTGTTATCTCAGCTGACAAGCTCCAAAATCCTGTAGGAAAGGGAGCACTTGAACGAGTGTGGGAAGGTATTGAGTACAGTGAAAACTGGGAACCAATTCGAATTTATTTAGACACCGGAGAAGAATACGATGTACGAGACATCATTCTTTGGTGGAAAAATAAGTATGCTAACATGATCTGTGGCATACCCGAATGTTCCCCAGCACTTTGTATCTTCCCTAGTGTCAAACGATACTTAGACTCGATCATACGTAGTGCTGAGTTTCGGTCGGCAATTCCAATGGCTATTAAACTTGACCCAACTGTTTGGGGTAAAGAAGATGCCGAAGGGATGCCTACAGGCAAATGGGAGTATGAACCAGGAATGGTCCCTACTCTCCCCCCAGGAGCTACGCTCGAAGGTTTGTCGTATTCAGGTACTACAGCCGAAGATGCAGAAGCTCTTGATGCAATGGTTGGTGCTGCTGCTCGTTGTATCAACATGCCTGTCAACTTAGCGACAGGTAACAGTCGGCAATACAACATGGCTTCTAGCCAAGTTGACTTCGGTCCTTGGAAGAACACCATCAACATTGACCGAGAAGATTTTGCTCCTGTAGTACACCGTATGGTCAAGCTCTGGTTCACAGCCGGAGCATTGACTAAAAACTACTTCCAAGACAAAACACTAAGATTTGTTAAGGAAGAAGGGCTGACTTACACTCTGAGTTATTCTCAAGTGTTTAACCACCCCGACCCCCAGAAGATTAGCAACAGCACAGCTACCGATCTTCAAACCGGAGCTACGACCCTTGTAAGGTACTACACTGAACGAGGACGTAATCCACGTCGAGAAATTCAAAGAGAAGCAGACCTACTTGAAATCGAGTACAGTGATATGTGCAAGATACTCACACTAGGTCGAGTCTCAGCAGCTTCGAGTCTTATGCAAGTAGAACCCGAAGACGATCCAGAAGACGACACCGAAGATGACCCGACAGAACAAGATACTACCCAGAACTCAAGCAAAAGAAAGAAACGATCATGAAGCTCACAAAACGGCTTGAGATCATCCGAAATGCTCGTGACAACAGCAAGACGGAAGAACACAAGCCAGCAGTTGGCGAAGCAGTATTCAACCTTGCAACAACAACTACTACCACCCCAGGGGAGAACGGCAGCCTAACTAAGCTGTCGTTTGCTGGTTACTCTGGGCAACCTGTTAATCTTAGTTAGGCT
>Ga0315904_10007481_pt1 | contig 14665 bp, 9 predicted proteins | sample LakEriMetagenome_6_FD_203529 | JGI IMG/M metagenome (GOLD analysis project Ga0315904, IMG submission 203529) | Freshwater fungal communities from buoy surface, Lake Erie, Ohio, United States - Buoy 12 MA120 | ecosystem: Environmental > Aquatic > Freshwater > Lake | place: USA: Lake Erie, Ohio... | reverse complement strand
CCGACCGGAGCGCATTTGCCGACGAGCAAAAGAAACACGACCAGGCCATAGACCAGAAGAAAAATGCACTCGAATATCTCGAAACTCATCCAAACCATGCCGACTTGGTCGAACAGTTCTCAGGCATCGAAACCGAACTCTGCCATCTCATCGCAAAGCTCGACGATTATCGAGACGGGGAAAGCAAGCAAGCCGAGCATCGGAAGGGGCTCACATCCGCTCAACAATCACATACCCAGCGCGTTCACGAGCGGACCAGCAAAGAGGGAATACTGGCGGCCGCCGCGGAAGCGTTGCAGTCTGGGACTACCAAGCTGGAGCAACTGCTGGCAGGAAGACTCCTTCGCGAGTATCAAAAAGATCTCCAGACGCTCGAAGAGAAATACGTTCTGACCCGCGTCATCGCAGAGTTATCGGATCGCCGCGCGGAACTCAAAGATCATGAGCCTTGCCCCCTTTGCGGCGCTACGGAACATCCCTATGCCACTGGAAATATTCCGAAGCCCAACGAGCTCGAGGGGAAAATTCAAGAGTTGAAATCGTTCCTCCAAAGGGTCGAGGAACAAGACAAACAGAATGGAGAACTTCAGACAACGGAGCTCCAGGCCAGGCAGGAGGTACAGTTGGCTGTTCAATCCGAGAACGACGCCAAGAGACGAATGGACGAGATCGCGCAACACCTTGCTGATCAAGACGCGACCCTGACACGACTGCGGGAAAACTGCGATCGGATGCGAGCCGCACTCGAAGAGAAGATCCGTCCCTTTGGGAGTTCGCATGATCTGCTTCAGGATCCCTCGCGGTTGATCGACGAACTGAGCGCGGCGAGAAACCGATGGATGAACGCCGCCAGGGAAAAGGAGGGAATCGATAGCCAGTTGAAAACGATGGAAATCCAGCTTCGACACTTGCAAGACAGCATCGCGAACCGCGAAACCGATGTGACAGGCAAGGATAGTGAAATCGAACAAAAGCGGGGGATGCTCGAATCGCTCCAGGAGGAGCGAAGCAAGCTGTTTGGAGACAAGGATCCTGCCAGCGAGGAAAACACTTTCCGAGACACAATCGATAGACAGAAAACGGAGGTGCATCGCAAGCAGGATAACCTCACACGAGCCTCGCTCGATCTGCAGAATGAGAAAACCAAACTCGAAACGATCCATACGCTTATCGAGAAGCTCCGAGAGTCCTTGGCGACGGCGGAGAGTGGACTGGCGGCGTTTCTGACCGCAGAGGGGTTTGCCGACGAGCAAGACTTTCAGCTCGCTCGATTGTCCGATGACGAGCGCGATCGCCTGAGCGAGCAGCAACGGGACTTGGATCAGAAGCTCAATCAACTTCACGGCTCCTTAGCGACCGATCGCAACTACTTGGCGGCGGAAATCGAGAAGAATCTCACCGAGAAAGGCAAGGAAGAATTGCAGCAAGGCCGAGATGCACTCGACTTGCAGATCACGAACCATCAAAAACGTCGTGGGGAATTGGATCTTCAACTCGGGCAGAATGCGGAAAACGAAAAAAAGCTCAACGAGAAACAAAATCAAATTGCCGCCCAGCAAAAGGAATGCGATCGCTGGGTTCGCCTCGATGGATTGATCGGATCGTCAGACGGAAAGAAGTACCGGAAGTTTGCGCAAGGATTGACGTTTGAGCAATTGATCCAGTTTGCCAACAGGCAACTTCAACGCATGACGGATCGTTATCTGCTGGTCCCGGATCCGGCCCCAGAGAAACCGCTGGAATTGAGCGTGATGGACCGATACCACGCGGGCGAGATACGAACCACCAAGAATCTTTCTGGAGGAGAAGGCTTTCTGATCAGCCTGGCGCTGGCGTTGGGCCTGTCGCAAATGGCTAGCCACAAATCGCGCGTTGATTCGTTGTTCCTCGACGAAGGGTTTGGCACGCTGGACGAAGAGGCACTCGATGTGGCTCTCAATACCCTTTCCGACTTGCAGCAAGAAGGCAAACTCATCGGCGTTATTTCTCACGTTCCGGCCCTAAAGGAGCGAATCTCGACGCAGATCCAGGTTTCTCCCGTCGGTTCGGGGCGCAGTGTTTTGGAGGGGCCAGGCTGCTCGCGACGCATGCCAGTTTGCTAACGAGTCTGTATGGTTGCTATTGTCGTTCGGAGGCGATGGCGGTCTCGTAGAAATGCTTCGCCGCCCGACCGCTGATGGTTTCGCTTTTCAGCAATTCCGCGGCGATCAATTCCACCGCCGACCAAAGGGCCCGATCGCTGAGATGATTCTCGGTTTTGCTCAACAAGCGGCGTTCCAAGCGTTCGATCTGTCGTTCGCTTTCGGCGCGGGATTGAAGGAATCGGCGAGCGTAACGAAGGTCCCGTGCGGCACCCGCCGCGCAATACTGGCCAGTGATCTGCGCTTCGGCAACCATGCCCGCAAGCAGGATCATGACCTCGTCCTCGAACCAATCCTTGGATCCCTTGCCAGGACTTTTCTTGACATGGCACAGCCCCAAGTGTTCATCGCCAATCGCCGATTTTCCAGGGGCAATCGTCACTTTTTGGATGGGGCGCCCAAGATACAACGCCATGACGGCATGACCCGCTTCATGATAAGCGGTCGCCTTCAATGCAAACGCGTATGCGTCCTCTTCATTCATCGTTTGGTCTCGTCGTCGGCGACGCTATCACGCGTTTGTCTCTTATTCAAGCACTTTGAGGTTGCGATTTGCGGTGCAATCCCAACCCGAAACGTCAGTGAGGGATGGAGTTGCGACGGTCTTGAGATCTTCCCTCTTGCGTCCCTCGCTCACGCGTCGGGTTGTGAACGGCCGCGTCGATTTTATCGCCATGGACTTGCGGTTCGCTATCCCAATTCGGCACGTAAAACTACATGTTGCGATTCCTGGCGGGCCTTCGGACTTGGACTTGTACTTGTACTTGTACTTGATGAGTTCTGACGAGCACGAGCACGAGCACGAGCACGAGTACGAGCACGAGCACGAGCACGAGCACGAGCACGAGCACGAGCACGAGCACGAGCACGAGCACGAGCACGAGCACGAGCACGAATAGGGGGCGGTCTCTTGCGGCGCAGGGATTCGTCCGTTAGTTTGGGCGGGCATTCAACTCTCGGATTTTCCTGAGCCATTCGACGTGGGATAAACGACACCATGCGGTTCCTGTGCACCACGTTCGGCAGCTCGGGCGATGTTTTCCCCATGCTGGGATTGGCTCTTGCGTTGCAAGCCCGGGGCCATGATGTCACGCTGGCGACGAGCGCCTATTACGGGCACATGGCGCGCGAGCTGGGCCTTGCCTTCGAACCGTTCGGAACCGAAGAGCAATTTCGGGAAGGAATGCGACATCCCGACGTGTGGCATCCTCGTCGTTCCTTTGCGCATTTGTTTCGGATGATGGAACTGGCCCGTGAGCAGCAATACGAGTTGTTCAAACGCTTTCATCGCGAGGGATCGTTTGCAGGTGTTGCCAACTGCATCTGCTTTGGTGCCCAAACGGCGTCCGAGCAATTTGGGTTTCCCCTCATCACCTCCCACATCCAACCCGCGGTCCTGTGGAGCGATATCAAGCCGCCGAAGTTGCCCGGGCTGTTTGGATCGCGTTGGTTGAAGAAGACGCTGGCGCGACTCGGAGAGAAGTTGTATGTCGATCCGATAGCGCTCCCGACGTTGAATTCATGGCGCGAGCGGTTAGGACTGCCTCCCATCCAGCGATTGACGTCGTGGTGGCATTCGAAGCATGGCGTCCTGTGTTTGTTTCCTGAGTGGTATGCGGCCCCTCAAGCGGATTGGCCGCAGCCGCTGGAACAAACCGATTTCCCCATGTGGAATTTCCGAAGCCAAACAAGCATACCTGACGAGGTGGAGCGATTTCTCAATGCTGGAGAGCCTCCGATCGTCTTTACACCGGGCTCCGCGAACATTCAAGCACGCGCGTTCTTTGCCACGGCGGTCGAGGCGTGCGTTCGTTTAGGCCGTCGAGGTATCTTGTTGACCGAATTCGAGGAACATTTGCCTGCGCAGATTCCTTCCTCGGTTGCAAGATTCTCATATGTGCCACTCGATTTGATGCTGCAACGGTGCAGTTCCATCGTGCATCACGGCGGGATCGGCACCACATCCCAAGGAATGATGGCGGGGATCCCTCAATTGATCATGCCGATGGCGTACGACCAGTTCGATAACGCGGAACGGCTTGTCGAACTCGGAGTCGGAACTGCGGTGCCTGTCCATGCGTTTCAACCTGCGCGGGTAACGCGTGCCCTTCATGCCCTGCTGGCTAATCCCGATACAATCGCGAAATGCCAAACGGTAGCGAAGAGACTCAACAACACAAAGGGCCTGGAGCGATCGGCCGATGCTGTTGAGCGGTTGGTGATGAGGGCGATCCAAAAAGGTTAGGGGAGCCCCTTCGCTTTGGTCGCGATCCGGCAGAGATTCGAATCCGCAGTAACAAACAGCGTCGAGCCATCCTCGCCGAAGCAGCAGTTGCTCGTTCGGCCCCCCGTCACAATCCGTCCGAGAAGTGTTCCTTTGCTGTTGAACACATAGATTCCCCCGGGGCCGGACGCCCAGAGATTGCCTTTCTGGTCCACCGACAAACCGTCCGGCAGGCCGGGATACTTCGCAACTTGATCGGTCGCGTCGTAGAACAGTTTGCCTGGTCCCAGCGTTCCATCGTCCTTCACTGGAAATGCGGTCCAAATCGCGCGCTTGGGGTCGCTCTGCGCGACGTACAACGTTTTCTCGTCCGGAGAAAATCCGATACCGTTCGGACGTTGCAGTTCGGTCGTTAGCAAGGTGACTTCGCGAGATCCTTTCGTAATTCGGTAGACGCCGCAGAAATCCAACTCGCGACGCGGATCGTTCTCGCGTTGAGGCAGACCATAGGGAGGATCCGTAAAGTAGATATCGCCATTCGACTTGAGCACTCCGTCGTTCGGGCTGTTGAAGCGTTTGCCTTGGTAATTGTCCGCCAGCGTCCGCTTGCCACCACTCGGAGTCAGCACGCTCACACGGCGATCGCCGTGCTCGCACATCACCAGGTTTCCGTCGTGGTCCTTCAAAAGACCATTCGCACCCGGCTCCCCTCCGTAGTAGGTCACCCCTGTGTAGCCCGAAGGCTGCATGAACAGAGAGATTCCATGAAAGGGAGTCCAACTGAAGATCGAGTTTCGGGGAATGTCGGTGAAGAGCAAGTAACCGTTCTTGGCGTCCCCCATCCAAACTGGCCCCTCGGTCCAGGTGAACCCATCTTCCAGGATCTCCAGTTGCGACTCGGATGGCAGGAGCGCATCGAAATCAGGATGCAACCGATCGATGGTTCCGAGTGTTCGTTTCGGCGTCGAGGATTGTGCAGAAGTGGTCCCTGCCATAGTCAAACATCCCAAAATCACGAGTAAAGCGAATCGTAGCGACATGGTGCAACAGCCCTGAAACAAAGGTAAACCTGAAATTTTGACGGCCCTAGTGTAGCAAATCCCGGGATGCCAAGCGTCGTACGACCGCTACAATGCGCCTTCGTTCCTTTCGAGTCGTTCATGAGGCGGAGTTACCATGCAAATCCAAGATCGAATCGCCCTTGTTTCGGGGGCCAGTTCTGGCCTAGGGGCGGCCTGTGTCCAACGCTTGCTCGAGCGCGGGGCGCGTGTCGTCGGTTTGGACTTGGCTCCGCCGCGTGACGATGTTCCGTGGCTCGGCGCGGAAGCCTACACCCATATTCTCGCCAACGTGACCGAAGCCGAATCGGTCCAATCGGCGGTGAACCAAGTCGTGGACCGCTTTGGGCGATTGGAGATCGCGGTCTGCTGCGCCGGTGTTCTGCATGGGGAGCGGGTCGTCGGACGCGAAGGTCCTGGCAGCTTGGACGCATTTCGACGCGTCCTCGACATCAATGTTTGCGGTACCTTTAACGTCGTCCGATGCACGGCTGCCGCGATGATGCGGAACACCGTTAGCGACTCGGAACCGGAGCGGGGAGTGATCGTCATGACCTCCTCGATCGCTGCCTACGACGGCCAGATCGGCCAAGCGTCGTACGCGGCATCGAAGGGCGCCGTCGCCTCGATGACCCTGCCGATGGCTCGGGAATTCGGCCCCCACGGCATCCGAGTCGTCAGCGTTGCTCCTGGGGTTTTTGAAACCCCGATGATGCAGGCGGCCTCGGAAAAAGTGCGGCAGCCCCTCCTCGCCATGTCCGTATTTCCAAAAAGATTCGGTTTCCCCAAAGAATTTGCCGATTTCGTCGAGCAGATCCTCCAGAATCCAATGCTGAACGGGTCCACCGTTCGACTCGACGGCGCCCTGCGCATGTGAACGCGGTTATCGGCCCCCCTTGCGTCGCAGTTGGAACGATGTACTAATCACATTCGCACGGGCTCAACGGTCGATTTTTTTCCCAAGAATGCATTTGAAGGAGCAAAATCCATGCTTCGCTCTCCGAACACCCTCCCACCAGATGTTTCGGAAACGGACTCCCCCGCGGGAGCCACGGACGCAATCTCGTTGATCTTGGCGCAAGCCGGCAAAAGTGCGGAAGAAATCGCGTCGCTATCCACTCTCGACGATGCCGACCGGTCAGCCGAGAGTCAGTTTTCCGGCGAGGCACCGACCTTGGCGACGCTGTTCGGCTCTGGCCGCGTAACTGAGTTGGATGCAGGGCAATTCAGCCCCTCGCCCGAAGTTGCCGCGGTCATGGGAAAGAGCATGGAGTTTCTGCTCCAACGCAAAAAGGCGGGGACGCTTCTGGACCACGAACGGATGCTGTTCCGCCAAGACATTCTCGAGGGGTTGGCCGAGATCGGGTTTTTTGGGCTCGCCATTCCCAAGCAGTACGGTGGGAGCGGAGCGAAACTCGGGGACCTTGGCCCTTTGCTTCGAGCACTGACCCTGATCCATCCCGATTTGGCGGTCATGTTCGAAGTGCATAACTTCCTCGGCCCGGTAACACCGTTGCTCGACTTCGGCACCGAAGAGCAGAAGTCCTACTACCTGCCCCGCATGGCCCGCGGTGAGCTGCTTGGATCGTTCGCACTCACCGAGCCCGGTGTCGGAGCTGATCCGAGCCGATTGTCCCTGAAGGCGCGGCGCGAAGGCGACCACTTCCTGGTATCCGGCGTGAAGTGGCCGATCACCAACGTGATCTACGGAGGTATTTGCATTCTGGTCCTCAAACTCGAAGGGGAGGGAGTCACCAAGGGCCGCGATTCGGCCATGATGATTCTCGAAGTTCCAAAAGCCGACACCCCGAACTTCCGCATGATTCGAAACCGGTTGACGTCGTTCGATTACTTGTGGAATGCGAGATTCCGCATGACCGATTACCCGATTCCTGCCAACTGTTTGCTCGGGCCCCCGGGTAAAGGGCTTGCCCAAGCTTTCAGCTCGCTCGCCAAAGGGCGAGGCGGGATCTGCGTCAACAGCGCGGCGAAGATCTTTCGACTGCTCGCCCAACTGATTCAAGACCCGCTCGCAGTCGAAAACCCGAACGATCTCAAACCCCGCAACAAGCACGGAGGATGGATTTCGTTCCGTAGCACATTCGGCAAACCCATCGGGCAATCTCCTCGGATCCAAACGTGGATGGGGCGTGCCGTATGCCACGCTTTGGCCAGCCGCGTGCTGGGGGACATCTGCTTCCGATTGGCCGCCAACGGTGTGCGCGACGAAACGATGGGGATGATCGCCAAGGTGTACGCGACCAAGGCATTGTTGCAGACTGCGATCCACACTTACCAAATTCAAGGCGGTCGATCGGTCCATGTCGATGAGAAGCGATATGCCCAACGGCACGCGGGCGATCATCGCGAAGGCTCGCATGAGCAATGGATCGAGAACTACATCGGCGAGAATATGCATGAGTTTACGATCGCCACGGTTTACGAAGGTCCCAACCCCGTTCTAGCGGATGTCGGTGCCCCGAACGCGATGACGCGAAGTCTGCGAACCGAGTTCCTCGAACCCATCGGTGTCGCCGAGGCCAAGGGTGGATTCGGCCTCAAAGAGAAGGCCGCCTTCGGTTGGTATGTGGCCAGTCGTATCCTCGGATCCTTCAACCCTTGGCAAGGCTCCCTCGATGGCCTTCGCGATCCGACCCCTGAAAAAATGCGCTGGATCCGCAAAGGATTTCGGCGAAATCGCGTCCTGGGTCGTCGAATCCTCTGGACGATCGTACGCTACCAACGCACGTTCATCGAGCAAAGTTATTTGCTCGGCGACGAGGGGGGGATCTTCGATCAGTTGTGTTACTCGATTGCTTCCCTTTCGTACGCGATCGCGTTGGACAAACCGCAACGGGAGTACCAACTCATCGGCGATGCGCTCGATCTCGAAGCGGACCTCCACTTGAAAGGTCGCGCGATTACCCCGGTGCTGTATCATAAGTGGGCGGAAATCGGAAAAGCCGTGATGGACCCATCATCGGCCTTGTACAAGGATTGGATCGCCGACATCGAAGTCTCCGGAATCCCGTTGGACCCACGAGTCATCGACCGCTACATCTGATTGCATCCATGGCTACCTTGATTGAAATCGAATCTCCGAAACGCGGAGTTGCTGTAGTCACGTTGAATCGACCGGAGCGGCGCAACGCGCTGTCGATCGCGATGATGAAGGAACTCATTGAAGTCCTTGGCCAACACGAGAGAGATGGCGTGACACGGGTCGTCATACTCCGCGGAGCTGGCCCAGTTTTTTGTGCAGGACTCGATTTGGCGGAAGCATCCGACATGGCGCTCGTGCGCGAGTCGGCGCAGTGTGTCGCGAGAACTTTGTCGGTGCTCCGATTCTCACCGCTGGTCTCCATTGCGGCAGTGCATGGCGGCGCTTATGCAGGAGGAGCGGGCGTGGTAGCCGCTTGCGACATGGCGGTCGGAGCAAATGATTTGCAAATCGGATTCCCCGAAGCGCGGCGAGGCCTGCTCCCTGCTTTGATCTCCGATGTGCTTCGGACGAAAGTGCGAGAAGGAGATCTCACAGAACTTTTTCTTGTGGGCGATCCGATCTCGGCGACCCGCGCACAACAGATTGGATTGCTCCAGCGGCTCGCAGATCCGCTGCGAGTCCTCGACGAAGCCTTGAAGTTAGCCGATGGTATCTTGGCTGGCGGTCCGCAGACCATTCGCGACACCAAGACTCTCGTCCATCATGCCTACGGTGCCAACGAACATCACGGCACCTCGATCGACGACCATCTCAAAGCCCGATTCAGCGACGAAGCCGCAGAAGGACTGAAGGCGTTTCTGGAAAAGCGACCTCCGAATTGGATGCTGCCAAATTAGGATGTATCCCAAACCACTAACCGCTTGGGCCGTGGTTCTTATCAGCTAGAAGACGCTAGCCGGTTCGCACCCTCGGGTTCGCATTTCCAAATTCACGAATAGGACACGAATAGGATACGCGTACCGTGCAGCGCACTTGTGTCGGCCCGATCGCAAAGAGGAAGGGGCTGACAGCCTAATTCAGTTGGCCGGCACCTTGGCTGCCGGGGCAACCAGGGCCGCGTTCCAATCATTAGCCGGAATGCAGAGTGCCTTTGTGGATCGATCGCGTTTCGTTAGGCGCCTAGGGAAGTGCCCATGCAGTCCCAGTGACAAACGCTGCCTGCGACAGAGCGCCGCGCAGACTGATCGGCACCGGCCCGTGTGTCCAAGGTGCGCATTCGCCGGGTCGATAGTAACCGAGTGGATACTGGCATTCCTGCGGTGGGTGGATTCCCATCTTGTAGGGAAGCACGGCGAGATCTCCGAAGAATCGTACGGTCGACAGGGCTGGCTGAACCACCGGTCCCCATTCGTGTCCGTAGCGCTCCAATTTGACATCCTCGAAGTAGAGCGGGTTGTGGCACAGCCCGCTCGCTTTCCACGTTAGGATGGAATCCGCAAACATCCGTTCCGATACATCTTGGTCGCCGAGCGAGCAAGTCACCGGGATACCCCATGCTTCGGAGACATAGGCTTGATCGGGGTCGCTCAGTTTGCGAAGCAAGTACGATACCTTGGTACCGTCCTGCTTCTCAAGAACCACACTGTCAAATACCAGATCGACCAATTTGCCGCGAGCGATCTCCTCTCCTGACTGGGAGTACCAGGAGCGTACGGGTGCTTCGGCGACGAAGTTGTCCTTGGTGTTGGTGTTCGTTCGATCTTTGGATGGGTATCCCTCGGCGAACATCGGCGAGGAGTCGACGCGAATCCGTCGGATATCCAAGTTGCCGATGAAATCCCGCACCTGATCGCAGTTGATCGGCGCCCTCTGCAACTCCTGCGGTGGCAAGGGAGGCAGATCCAACGAATCGTCCCCGAGCAACGGCGATCGTTTCTGATCCGACGGCGATTCGCTGCGCGGATTGGCAGGCGGGAACGGATTCGGAATCGCGGGCGGTTGCGAAGCCTGCGGCTGGGCATCCTGAAGGATCAGTTTTTGCTTGTCCACCGGCGGCGCTTTCAAGCGGACAGGAGGCAATGAAAGATCGGGCCCTTGAGTTGGCTCGTCCTGAGGTTCCCACTTCACCGGAACCACCGATTGGCGGGAACTGGACGGAGGCGCCGTGAAACGAAGAGGTTCCGTTTCGGACCGGGTGTCGCTCGGCTGTGGTTCGATCGCCACGGCGCTGGCAATCGGCTGGGTGATGACTCGCGAAGGACGGACATCCCGCGCGGTCGACTCCGTTTTTCGCCAACGTTGTACGGTTGCGAATTCCGATGGCGTGGAATCCGATGGCGTCGAATCCAATTGCTTGGAAGAAGAAGGCCCCTGGCGATCCGCAGGTGCCACACGGGGTTGTGATACAGGACCTCGATAGGGATGAGGCGACCATTTCGGTTCCTGTCCCTGGAGGTTCGAGCTGGAGAATAGAGAGCTCCCCAGCAGTCCGACCGCAATCCATGCGGCGAGACGGTTTCTACGAGTCGCTAGAGCCCGACACTTCGGGGCTGTAGTTGGGTGCTTCCTGCGTGATCGCGATGTCATGTGGATGGTTCTCCCGCACGGTGGCGGCTGACACTTTGATGAAACGAGCCGATGCACGGAGCTCCGCAATCGTCCGGGTACCACAGTATCCCATTCCCGCGCGGAGTCCGCCTACCAATTGGTACGCGTAATCGGCCAACGGACCTTTGAACGGAACTCGCCCTTCCACACCTTCAGGCACCAACTTCGAAAGTGGATCTTGTGCCCCTTGGCGATACCGCTCGCTGGATCCTTTGACCATCGCCCCGAGCGACCCCATCCCGCGGTAGGCCTTGAATGTTCGACCTTGATACAAAATGGTTCGACCAGGACTCTCGGCCAGTCCCGCAAACAAGCTTCCAATCATCACCGTCTGGGCACCGGCCACAATCGCCTTGACGATGTCGCCGGAGTAACGGATGCCGCCGTCGGCAATGGTTGGAATTCCTGCTTGCGTACAAGCCTTTGTGGTTTCGTAAATCGCGGTGATTTGCGGGACACCGACTCCTGATATGACGCGCGTCGTGCAGATGGATCCTGGGCCGATTCCCACCTTGACCGCGTCAGCACCAGCATCGGCGAGCGCCTTGCCTCCTTCGAATGTTGCGACATTCCCGGCAATCACGTCGATCGACCACTGGCGTTTCAGGTTGCGGACCGTCTCGATCACGTTCGAGGAGTGCCCGTGCGCGCTGTCCACCACCAGGATGTCAACGCCGCGTCGGATCAATTGCTCGGCTCGTTCGTAATCGTGGACCCCAATCGCAGCACCGGCCCGAAGCCGCCCCAACTCGTCCTTGCAGGCCGAGGGATAGCTCTTCATCTGGTCGATGTCCTTGATGGTGATCAAGCCCGTTAGTTTGTATTGATCGTCAACCAGTAAAAGTTTCTCCACCTTTTTATCCGTTAAAATTCTCTCAGCTTCCGCAAGCGTTACATTCCCCTGCGCCGTCACCAAATTCTCACGGGTCATCACCGACGAGATCGGCGTGTCGCTCGACTCCAGGAATCGCATGTCGCGACGGGTCAGGATCCCAACCAACCTCCCGCCCGCTTCCACAATCGGAATGCCAGAAACGTTTTGCTTGCGCATTACATCTTGGGCCGTCGCCACGCTGTCGGTCGGAAGCAAAGTCACCGGATCGGGAATGATGCCATTGGCCGAACGTTTGACCTTCGTGACCTCCGCAGCCTGCGATTGGATATCCATATTCTTATGGATAATCCCCAGTCCCCCTACCTTAGCCAACGCAATGGCCATTTCGCTCTCGGTGACTGTGTCCATCGGCGAGGACAAGAGAGGGATCTCGAGACGGATCTTTCGAGTCAACTGCGTGCTGACATCGACTTGAGACGGCAGGATCTCGCTGAAGCGGGGCTCGACGAGCACGTCGTCGAATGTAATGCCCTCATAAGCAAGCTTATCAATCATCGTTTTTGTTTCCTGAAAGCTGGTTCTAGCCACCCTGGAAACCGCCAGATTGTCGCACAATCGCTAGCTTTCGCAACCGGACCTTCTGCGTCTCCGGAACATCCGAATTGGAAAACTTTGCGGTCTCGAGGACTTGGAATACCTGCAGAGGGATTAACGGAAATTCCGATAATCCGAGCAAGCGAAACCCTGCGCTGTGGGTTTCGGCAGTATTTCGAGCATGGGGCAAGGTAGCTGTGAAACAACATCGGAACAGGGAAAAGGTCTCCGAACGGGTTTGGTGTCCCGTTCGAAGCAGGGACTGGGTGCGAGGGGCGATGCTGCTGATCGCCTTGGGGGCGTTGGGATCCCACGCCGCCGCGCAATCGTCGCGAATACCCACGCAATCGGGCACTCCGAATTCAACGCTGGGCGCGACGACGTCGAGCGAGGCTCGCTTGCGCGTCTACGATCTGCCTACCGAAATGGTGGCGAATGCCATTGCCGAACTGACGGTGCGATACGGAAACGATGGGCGGGTTCGCATTACGACCGAATCGAGTTCCGGTCGGTTGATGGTGATGGCTCCCGAGGGAATCTTGTCACAAATCGACGCGACCGTGGAGGCGTGGCGGCGTCAAGCTCCCAACGTGGTGCGCGATCCATCAACAGGGCGCGTCATGGCGAACGTAGTCCAATCTCGCCGCTATAAATTGCAGCGCGTAACCTGGCGCGAGCTTGAAGATGCGATCATGCGGATCGCTGGCGCGCGGATGACCCTGTCCACGACCAACAACGGCGAGATCGCCCAACTGCACATGCTGACCCAGGAGGGGACGCGCGAGCTGCTTCAAATCGATCGACGGAACGATGAAGTCCGACTCCAGGGGACTCCCCAGGAAGTGATGTCTTGGAACCAAGTGGTGGCCGCCATCGACTTGGCCACCATCGATCCACAGCGTCCGACCCAGATCGTGCCGATCACTCCAGCGACCCCAGAACGGATCGAGAAAGCGATCAGCCTTGTTCGTCTGGCTTCGTTCCAGCAACCTCCTCAAGACGAGCAAACAACGGGCAACGCGCGCGTTGGCAATCCGCAAAATCCCCAGGACGACAATGCCCCGGGTATGGCCGTCGGCTCGCCCGACGCGCTCAGCAGCGGCACTGGCTTGATCGGCGACGTGGACATCTCCTTTGTTCCCGAAATGGGATTGGTAATCGTCAAAGGGGGCAAGCGGGATGTGCAGCGCGTTCTCGAAGTGATCGAGCAAATCAAAAAGCAAAGCGCTGAAACGCAACCGGAGATCGAGCTCTATCCACTCAAGCATGTCAACGGCGTGGCGATCGAACCGGTGCTCAAGGATCTGAACGACAAGGTCTTCTCGCCGCGTCAAGGGCAGATCAGTCTGTATGCGCTTGGGCAACCCAACGTACTCTTGCTGATTGGGCGTCCCGAAGCGCTAACAGGCATCAAGGAGTTGATCGCCAAACTCGACCAACCTCTCGATCCGAACAATCAGTTGCGTGTCTTCCGGCTCGTCAATTCCTCGGCAAATGACGCGGAGACGATCATTAAGAACTTTTTCAACGATCCGGGGACCGGGACCGGCACCACCGGAACGACGGCAGCAACGCCCAATACGCAGCTAACGACGCGGGTGAAGGTGATCGCGGATTACCGAACCAATTCATTGATCGTGCAGGCGTCGCCTCGCGATATCGCCGAAGTGGCGAGATTGCTTCTGGAAATCGATGTCGAGTCGACTCCCGCCGAAAACGAAATCCGCGTCTTTCCGATCAAGAACGCGATTGCATCGGAGCTGCAGCCGGTGCTGCAATCGGCGATCACGGGAACATCTTCCGGAACGACAACGAACCAGCAGGGAGGCCAGCCGCAACAAACGCAGGGTACCACGGGTTCCTCACGCGTGACTCCGCCGAGCAGCAGGCTGTCGTTTTCGCCGCGCGATGGCGTGGAGGTCAACTCCGGCATTCTCGCAGGGGTCGTGATCACGACCAACCCGAGCATCAATGCGTTGGTGGTGCGAGCCCCCTCGAAGAGCATGCCGCTGATCGCTTCGTTGATCGATCAACTCGACCAGCTACCTTCTGCCGACGCCCGCATCAAGGTCTTTCCTGTGATCAACGGGGATGCGACCAGTCTGACATTGACCCTGCAGCAGATCTTTGGTCTGCCTGCCACTGCGGGCGCCTCAACGGCGAGCGCCGCAGTCATCGGGCTCCAAAATTTGGCTGCGTTGACTGGTGGTGGCGAGAGCTCGCTCGTTCCGCTTCGAATCTCGGCCGACACGCGAACCAACT
>Ga0315904_10007480_pt1 | contig 14667 bp, 9 predicted proteins | sample LakEriMetagenome_6_FD_203529 | JGI IMG/M metagenome (GOLD analysis project Ga0315904, IMG submission 203529) | Freshwater fungal communities from buoy surface, Lake Erie, Ohio, United States - Buoy 12 MA120 | ecosystem: Environmental > Aquatic > Freshwater > Lake | place: USA: Lake Erie, Ohio... | reverse complement strand
CGCTGGACCTGCAAAGCGGAAATCGATTTCTTCTGAAAAGCAAGCACAGCAATCGCATAGACCCAGTATCGAAAAGGGAGCTTGGAATACTCCAACAGGGTTCCACTGCGCAAAGTGGTCTCAGACTGGCATTGTTTACACCGGTATCTCCGCTTTGAAGGGAGCCACAGATGTTCATTGTTGCCACAACGGTTACAGAATACACCGTGCTTATCCCGCAATTCCTTCCACAAAAGGATGCAGCGATCTTCGGTGTTGTACGTTTGGATAAAAGTAAAAAAGTCCATAATTAAAAATAGTTAGAATGCGCGTGCAATATAGGCACAAAACCAGTAACCGCAAAGGTCTATGGACGGCTTGAGCCTAATCTGGGTAGAAATTACACGCTTATAAACGTTTAATAAATACTTTAATAACCCTACAAACCCCTCACCCATACTCCTTCCGCGCCCCCAGTTCACCCTCATCCCATATCTTTCTTCTGTATTTCGTTATGGGGTCAATCATCATTCCCACAGCCTGCAGTATAGATACTCCTCAAGCCAAACACGCCAGACTTCAAACGAAAAACAACGATTTTGCTTTCACCTACGGCTCTCTATTGATTCCGAACCCGAATAGACTTTCTAAAGCATGCCTTGAATTTATCCCAGCACAAAAACAGCCGGCACTTTTCCTTCCGGCAGCCGCTTGTCTTTCCAACCCGAAACGGGGCCGGAATAGCAAAAAAACTGCGGTGTATCGAGCCCGGCGGTGACCGACAATCCGGTTTGGGGTTTGAGGTTGCGCAACAGGGTTTCGAGCATACGGTGGGTGCGGTAAGGTGTTTCGATAAAGATCTGTGCTATACCTTTTTGCGCCTGTGCTTCCAATGCCTGAAGGGCGCGCAACAAGGCGGGTGGTTCAACCGGCAGATAGCCATGGAAAGCGAATTGCTGCCCGTTGAATCCGGAAAGGGCCAATGCCATAAAGATGGAGGAAGGACCGGCCAATGCCCGCACTTCCCAGCCCAACTGATGCGCATAAGCGACGACCGCAGCACCAGGATCCGCTATTCCGGGCATTCCGGCTTCGCTCATCAATCCCCAAACGCTGCCCGGAGATGCGCTGCGCATGGCTGCTTTCCATTCCGCATCCAGGTTTCGGGCATCATGTTGCCCGTCCTTCCCTATCTCAAACCATTGCTTTTCATCGAAAGGATAGGCGCTTTGCATGCTCGACAACATTCTCCTCGCGGTGCGCACCTGTTCCACTATCCAACATTCAACCTGGTTCGCAGCCTCACGGTGAGCGTCCTGGGCAAAAGTGGCCATCCCGCCCTCGCCCAGGCCAACGGGCATCAGCCAGAGCAATGGCCTTGCGTTTTCCATGGGCACAATGTTAACTGATAAATACAGCAGTCGCCAGCCGCAATATCTCCAAATAAACCCTTAACAAACACCCTCTGTCCAATGGCTAAATGCGGCATTTTGTTATTTAAACGCTTACAAACGTTTACTAACGGCTTTATTTTTCTACCAAAGACTAACTTTGCCGGAAATGAAAAACCGAGCCCGGTTTATTTGGCTCTTACTGCTGTTAGTCCACATTCCACGTTTTCCGCGGGCGCAGGTTTACGGCAATGAATGGTACGACCCGACACAGCCGTATATCCGCATTGGGGTATTGGATCGTGCCTGGTATCGGGTGGATTTCTTCCTGTTGGAATGGTACTTCCGCGAAGCCGGCGTCAGTGTGGGAGCTATCCCTGCTTCCCGTTACCAGATATGGAGTGACGGCAAGCAGATTCCGATCCGAGTGGTGGATGGAAAAGACAACCGGCTCGATCCGGGCGATTACATTGAATTCATGGGCGGGCCCGCCGATGGCAAGATCGACCGCGATATGTATATTGGTGGTGGTGAGCAGCCCCAATCTTTTCGCAGCCTGATTTCTGATACCGCCTATTACTTCATCACCTTCACTGCAAGGGCTCCCTGGCTGCGTTACGAGCATGTTGCTCCGGATCCGGTATCTGCGCAATTGAGGCCTTGGTACCTGCACGAGGAACTTGAACTCGAACAGAGTACCTATAACAGAGGCACGCCACAGCGGGTGATGGACAAAGACCTATTCCCCAGCGAATATTCGCCCACTGAAGGCTGGATGGGCCCGGTATTCGGTTATGGAACCGGTGGCTATCAACCCGATCACGCGTTCGTCTTTGATACGCGCGGCTTCAATGCGGCCGGCCCTGCTCCTTTACTAACGTATTATTTTTCAGGAACCTCAGCCTATGCAGGAAGAATAGACCACAGGCTGCAAGCGAAGCTTACGCCCAACAGCCGCGGACCCCGGACTATCCTCGATACCAGCTTCCGCGGCCACAGCGGCTATAACAAAACAGTAAAACTTTTCCCATCGGATTTGGGCAGTTTGTTCACCGAACTCCGACTCAGTCCGGTCAATGTCACTGGCATTCCATACAGCTATTACCAGGCTGCGTATGGACTGCTGCGTTATCCGCGTTTTACGCATTTGAACGGAGCCAATGCCATTGCTTTCAAAGTACCTTCTTCAATTGGTGCGCAACACATGAGTTGGGCCAATCCGGGACCCGGTTTGCGCTTTCCTGTCGTTGTGAACCCTGAACTCGGTCTGCGTGTGAGCGGACGGCGCTTTGGCAATGATTCCATAGTGTTCGATTTACCCGTGAGTCCGCACCTGACAGAATGGGTATTGATGGACAGCCTCCAATACCGTTTGGTTTCGATGGACCGCGATTCGGTGTATAAGCCGGTTCTTGCCGAACTACCCGATTTCAGCACCCATATCAATAACGCAGAATACATCATCGTTACACATCCCTCATTATTGGGAAGTGAAACCGATGCTTACCTGCGGTACCGTGAAGGCTCCTTTTCGGCCAAACTGGTTACTACAGAACAATTGTACAATGCTTTTTCTTATGGGAGGAAGCACCCGGTCGCCATTCGCCGTTACGCTGCCTATCTCATCAACCGTTCCACCATCAGTCCGCCACGGTATTTATTGCTTGCCGGACGGGGATACGAAACGGTTTACCTAAAGGGTAGCAGCTTGTATCAGCGCAGAAATTTAGTGCCCAGTATCGGTGTACCAGCTTCGGATAACATATTCAGTATCGGACTGAACGGCAACACCCAGGTACCTGCACTTGCCACAGGACGGATCCCTGCTGAAAGCAAGGCGGATATCGCCAATTATCTGGAGAAGGTGAAAGAATACGAATCGGTTCTTTACAGGCCCTGGCAAAAAGAGTTGATTCATTTGGGTGGCGGAACCGATGCAAGCCAAAGCAATTATATCAAAAACAGGCTGGATGCGCTGAAAGGCACAGCCGAACAAGGCTTGTTCAGCGGCAGGGTAAGTTCCTGGCATAAGGCCGCAACCGGCCAGCAAACGACAGGCGTAAAACAAGGGATAGTCAAAGCCATTAACAATGGCGTCAGCATGATCACTTTCCTTGGGCATGGCAGCACACAAGTTACCGATATCGATATGGGTGATACGGCAGATTACTTCAATTCAGGCCGTTATCCAATTTGTTATTTCAACGGCTGTCAGATCGGCAACCCATGCATTCCCTACGGCAGCAGGGTCTTTTTCAGTGAACGCATGTTGCGCGGAAACAGACGCGGTGCCGTAGCCTTCCTTTCCCAATCCGCGCTGAGTGAGCTTTTTGCCGTGAGTTCGCAGATGGGACATTTCTATGAAGCTTACTACAATACAGAATTCGGCAACCGGCTGGGAGATGTAATCAAAAGATCAATTCAGACCTACGAAGAGCCTGGCAACCTGTTGAACCGCATCCACTGCCAACAGCTGTTTCTGATGGGCGACCCTGCGCTGAAGTTCACAGCGCCCGATTTGCCCGATTATGCCATAACAGAAAAGAGCATCTATATAGATCCGACGAACGCCATTGCCCTGAGCGATTCATTCCGCCTGGCCGCAGTGGTGAACAATTACGGACGGAAGGTGAGCGATTCTGTCGATGTTTGGCTGCGCCGTACCTATCCGGACGGCATGACACGCCGCGAATATGTGGTTACCATTCCGCCTGTAGCCTATCAGGATACCGCTTATATCACCATCAAATCGAAAGACATAGCTACCCGGGGCGACAATACCTACGAAGTAGAAATAAATCCGCGCCGGCAGACCGCTGAGTTTAGTTATTCGAACAACCGCGCATCTTCCCGCAGGTTCATGCCCGGTAATGGCGTGAACCTGGTTTATCCGAGGCGTTTCGCCATCATCGGAACCGACAGTGTGGAGCTGGTAATTCAACCATCAGATCTCACCGTTTCGAACGAACAGTATTTCCTCGAACTCGACACCACGCCGCGCTTCAATTCCCCGTGGATAAAGCGCAGCGGAGCAACCAACAGCGAACCTTTGTTGCGCATGAAGTTTGCCCTGCAACCGGCGCGCGACTCTATGCCGTATTACTGGCGAGCGCGCATCAATACCGGTTCTCCCGAGGGTGGGCGCTGGACGGAAAACAGCTTCACCTATATCAAAGGGCATGGCAATGGCTGGATGCAACAGCTGGCCTGGCAGTATTCCAACCGCGTTTCGCGCAATTCTGCGCCCGGTATAGTGATCGATACTACCGCAAAACAACTGCGTTTCGGGTCAGTGGTGAAGAAACTCTATGTCGATGCGCAATACGGCAACAAGAGCAACAAGGGGGTGAAGGAAGGCGGCTTCGGCGGTGTGGATCTGAACGCATTGAACTGTGCCAATGGACTGGTTTGCATGTTGTTCGACCCTAACCGGAATGAACTTACCTGGGTAGACACATCCAAAATGAAACCATTGTGCTATTGGGGAAGAACATGGACGTACTTCGGCCATATCGACAATTACCAATTGTACTACACGTTCCCTATGAATGACCCGTATTGGCAAGATGAATTTATCCGATTCATTTCGTTGGTACCTGACAGTACGTATGTGGCGATATTTTCTTCCGTATTCCCATTTGCTGACCAATGGAAACCCGAAGTATTGCAGGCCCTGAATAAGATTGGCAGCAATGTGATGGACAACCCTGCGAACAGGGTAGCGACGAGTGCGTTTGTATGTGTAGGTAAGAAAGGAACCACTCCGGGAAGTGCACAAGAAGACGCAGCGGTGTTCGATGGCAATCCGGGCTCAGGTTATGCCGCCGTGGAAGCCGAATTATACGGTGCCAGGAACAGCGGCAGCATGGTATCTGAACCGATTGGCCCCGCAGGGAGCTGGCTCGACCTGCATTATCACCCCGACGAACGCAACGACGCAACAGATCAAATGCGCGTCTCGGTAATCGGCATTGACCGCCGTGGCCGGGAGCAAGTGCTCATTGCATCGGCACGGCACCACGAAGACTTGCGCAGCATCGACTCTAACACCTATCGCTTTATCAAGCTGCGGGTTGATTTGAACGATAAGTTCGCATCTACACCCATGCAACTGCGCAACTGGCGGGTCACCTTTACCGATGTTCCGGAAGGTACGCTGTATCCGTTAACACGTCTGGGTTACCGCTATTACCGCGACACATTGTACGAAGGGGATACATTCAGGCTCCGCATTCCTTTCCACAACCTGTCCAGGCTCGCTTTCCGAGACAGTATCCGGGCGAGAATCCGCATCAGCAGCCGCGATAACCAGGCATTGTTGTACAGCGACAGTGTGATGCTGCCGCCCTTGAAGCCAGGAGAGACAGCTTTGTTCTCAAGCGCATTGGGCACTACAGGTGTGCGCGGTTACCACAGTGCGGTAATAGAAGTGAATCCGGTTTTTCTGCAGTCCGAGCTCACCTTGCAAAACAACAGCCACGTCTTTACATATTTTGTTCAAAAAGATCTGATGGGCCCGCTGCTCGACGTTCAGTTTGACGGAAGGCGCATCTACAGCGGCGAGATTGTGAAACCTGAACCGCTCATCCGCATCAGCAGCAAAGACGAAAACCGCTTCTTGCTGCAAACCGATTCCGCCCGGCTGGAAGTCTATTTAAAGAAGCCGGGTGAAACAGATTTCACCCGGATTGCCGTTGACGGAGAACAACTTCGTTTCATCCCGGCGAGCGGACCGGAAAACAAAGCGGCCATGGAATTCAGGCCTGTCGGACTGCGCGACGGGGTGCATACGCTCCGTGTTCAATCGAGCGACGCCAGCAGCAATGCCGCCGGCCGACAGGAGTATGAAAGCGCCTTTCAGATTGTAACCGCTTCGACGGTGACGCATTTTTATCCATACCCCAATCCTTTCACCAGCCAGATGCGTTTCGTTTTTACCCTAACCGGTGAAAGTATTCCTGACGATATTCGCATCAAAATCATGACCTCAGACGGACGGGTGGTGCGGCAGGTTAGCCAACAGGAATTAGGCCCATTGCATATAGGCAATAACATCAGCGCCTGGAGCTGGGACGGAACCGATCAATTCGGCGACCGGCTGGCCAACGGAGTGTACTTTTATCACGTCAGTGTGAAGAAAAACGGAAAAGACCTGGAGCTGAGAAACACCCGTGGCGATGAGGCGTTTAAAGATCAGGTCGGTAAAATATACCTGATGCGCTAAACCCGGAAACCTTGTCATTCATTCAAAAACTAAGAGACCGCTGGCAGGTGAAATCTGCCCTCCAAGCCTGGATCATCCTGCTCGTATTTGCCCTTACCGGCACCACCATCATGTTTTTGCGCAGGATTCTTAAAGCCAATTTTGATTGGGCGCAGACAGATTGGTTTACCTACAGTTATTACTGGCTGATACTTCCCATTTACAACCTGGTTCTATTGGGTTACGGATTCCTTTTCGGGCAATTTGAATTTTTCTGGAACTTCGAGAAGCGCTTTTTCGGCAGAATTGTTGGTCTTTTCAAACGCAAACCCAAAAACGGATGATTACCCGCGAAGCAGTGTTGGCCGCATTGGGCCATGTAAACGACCCGGATCTGAACAAAGACCTAGTTAGTCTTGGCATGATCCGCGATATTGAAATTGACGGATCCAAACTGGCATTCACTGTTATCCTCACCACCCCTGCATGTCCGATGAAAGACATGATTGAAAATGCATGCCGCAATGCCATCAGGCTGATGGTAACCGGCGTGAGTGAATTGCAAATCACCATGAGCAGCGAAACCCGCCATAACCGAAGTGGGGAAGTGCTGTTGCCGGGAGTTCGCAACATCATCGCCGTGGCTTCGGGCAAAGGCGGTGTAGGAAAGTCTACCGTTGCAGCAAATCTCGCGCTGGCACTGGCACGTAGCGGTGCAAAAACCGGATTATTGGACGCCGATATTTACGGCCCTTCTGTTCCTACCTTGTTCGGCATACACGATGCTCCGGCCATGATAGAACGCGAAGGGCGCAACATCATGGTGCCCAACGAAAAACATGGCATCAAGTTGCTCAGTATTGGATTTATGGCAGCGCCTGACCAGGCAATTGTATGGCGCGGCCCCATGATTTCCAGTGCTTTCCGGCAGTTTGTGAACGATGTGGAATGGGGCGAACTTGATTATCTCATTGTCGATTTACCGCCCGGAACCGGCGATGTCCAGCTCACCCTGGTGCAGCAAGTGCCGCTTACCGGTGTAATTGTTGTAACCACGCCGCAGGAGCTCGCCATTGCCGACGCACGCCGCGCCATTTCCATGTTCCGGGTGCAGGGCATCGTTAAGCCGGTGCTTGGTATCGTAGAAAACATGGCATGGTTTACACCGGAAGATATGCCTGACAAGAAATACTTCCTCTTTGGAAAAGGCGGTGCAGAAAAACTTTCTGCAGAGTTCAATATCCCTGTCCTGCTGCAAGTGCCTTTGGCTGAAAGCACAGGGCGCGACGGCGATGCAGGCGCATTCCATCCGGAAGATCCGCAGTTTGCGCATTGGATGAAACTCGCCGGCGAAACAGCCCGCCAGATCAGTATGTTGAATGCTCAGGCGGCTTTCGCTTCGTGAGCCCAAAACCTGTAAACGAAAAATACTTGTACCCGTTTTACTTTTGCAGCACCGGATGACGACTGAAATGGAAACCCGAATCGAGGCAGCACTCGACACCGTACGGCCTTTTCTCAAGGCAGACGGTGGTGATGTGGAAGTCGTTTCCCTTTCCGACAACAACAACCTGGTATTGCGTTTTCTGGGCTCCTGCAACAGTTGCTCCATGAGCGATATGACGCTCAAGGCAGGCATTGAAGACACGCTCAGGCGAAGCATTCCTGAGCTCGGCACCATCACGGCCATCAAAGCTTGAGCCTGCAGGCTGCATACCGGTTCATAGGACTGTTGCAGGGTGTTTTTGGGATGTTTTCGGTACTCGCTGCCGCGAGGTCGCTGCATCTTTTTACCGCTACCGGCGAAAACGCTGATGCATATTTTATCATGGCGGCAGGTGCTCTGTTGATGGTCTACGGCGTAGACCGCGCTGCCGACAACCGAAAATCCGGCAGGGCTGTTTCAGAGGCTTGGTCTTTGCTCGTGCCCGGATTGGCCATAGCCCCATACGGGTTTTGGAAGTCAAGGCATAGCCTCGACGACCTGGCTTACCAGATGGCGGCCGCAGCCCTGCTGGTCGTGATACTCTACTTCGTTTTCATCGTAAGACCACAGCGGAGCAGGTTCAAATTTTTGCGTGAACTGACTGCTGCTGCGGTATTTGCCTGGGTGCTGGTCGCGATCCCCAAACGCGATGCCGCTGAAATGCCCATGCTGGCGGTACTTTTTGCCGGAACCTGCATGTCGAACCTGCTGGTTTTTTCACGGCTCGATTACGAAAAAGACGCCCAACTAGGCATGCAGGGCCTCTTGCATGCTTCCTGGTTTCGGTCTGATATGCGCGCTATGCTTCGTGCGGCTTACGTATGGACCTTATTCCTTCCAGTTCTGCTTGCCTTTTATTTGCTGGCTCCCGAAGGCTTCACCCAAGCCGGAACGTACCGTATGGGTGGCCTGTATCTCGGCATTGTGATGCTGCATTGGATACTGGCCGAAGTGCATGCAGACACGCGCGGCGCCATGCTCTTCCGCCTGCTCGCAGATGCCGTATTGCTCTGTTGGTTAGCCCTTTGAATCCACCTTGGCTGCTTCGCCTTCTTTCCAGCATTTAGCGCAGCGCGCCTGATACGCATCGCTGTGGCCAACGAGGATCAGTTGGTCTGAATCGTATACCCGGAAGGTATGATCGGCCTTTGATCCGCATACCGAACAGCGCGCATGCACCTGTATCCTGTTCCGCGCCAATGCCTTCAAAGCCGGCATATGACCAAAATCGCGGCCCAGGTAATCGCGGTCGAGACCTGCACCGTAGACTTCCAAACCCATGGTAAGCAGGTAGTTGACCGTAGAAAGGATATTGATATCGAAGAATTGGATTTCATCGATGAATACGGCTTTCACATTGTCGTCGACCAGGCTGGTGATTTCTTCGGGTTTGCCCACCCGGTGACAGGGAATGGTCAAGCCGTTGTGGCTGTTCACACCGTGGATGGCGTAACGGTTGTCGAGCAAAGGCTTAACGGCCAGTTTTCGGGCCGGGTCGTCGTCGAAGTCCTGATAGAATTCAATCAGCCGGGTGCTTTTGCCTGCGAACATACATCCGTATATAAGCGTAAATTGGTTCATGGTTTGAGCAGGAGAATGGTGCGAATGTTCTTTATTTGCGTTGAACAGCCCAGTATGATGAGTCTGCCCAACGAGGAAGCGAAAATTGAACAATTGATCCGGCAATTGGCCACAATATCTCCACCGTTTGTGAACAGTCGGGAGGAACTGAAGCAATTGGCAGCTTCTATTTACTTGTTAGTCGATCAACTGAAAGATACGATAGCAGAAGAGACAAGCGAAGAAATCATCATCGACCTGCCGCCCTTAACCATTCCCGAAAGCCGTCCGATTTTCGCCGACCATAGCAATCCGGTTCCCGCTGTGAGCGAAGAGAGTATCGAGGAAGAATTGCAATGGCAGGCTGCGCCAACTCCACCTGTGGCGCCTGAACCTGTTCCTCCGATAGTTGAAGTACCGGTTTCAGTCGTTATACCTGTTGAAACGCCGGTTGCCGATCCGATTCCGGCAGCGCCGATAGTTCCGCCTGCAGAGCCCGAACCTGTTGCGCCGGAGCTTAGAAGCAATCCGGAGCCGGTGGATTTGTTTGAACAGGCCAATATTCCACCTGTGGCAGAAGAGCCTCTTGTTCAGGAGGAGTTGACTATTCCAATAGCTGATCCCATCGCAACACCGCATGCTGTTGAAACCCCTATTGCAGCTCCGGACCCGGTTATGACGCCTGTTGATCAGGAAGAACCTAAAATAGAACGAACTGAAACTATTCAGCCACCTGTTCCGACGCCACCGATTCCGACACCACCTGTAGCGCCCAATCCGACACCGGAGGCGGTGCCGCTCCGGACGCCGGGCGACCGCGACCTGCAGCGCGCTTTGCCTTTGGTAAGGAGACTTGAATTCATCAACCGTCTCTTCAATGGCAATGACGGGGAATGGCAGTTGTTTTGCCAGGACGTGAACCGTTGTTATTCCACCTCAGATGCTTTGCAGATTTACCGCGAAAGCTATATCCGCTATGGTTGGGAAAAGCATGCGGAAATGGCAGACTTGCTCAAGCAGTTGATCGTTAAAACCTTCGGCTGATGCGGTGAAACAGGCTGCGGCATATCCTTTCTTGCGCATCCTGTTGCCTTTACTGGCGGGCATGATCAGCGGCTTGGCTGCAGGAGATCTCCTCTTGACCCCGCGCTGCCAAATCCTTATCTCCCTCCTACCAGTTGTATTTCTTCTTGGACTGCTGGCCTTCCGTAACCACCGCACCGGTTCCTGGTTTGCTGTGCTGACTTTATTCACTGCCGGCACCTGGATTTGGCGCATCACCGATCAGCGCAACAAAGACAACCACTATTCGCACTTGCCCCAGAAAGGAATTTGGAAAGTAGAATTGCTGGAGGATGCTGAAGGAAAAGGAAAGTTTCGGGCCGCATTGGCAACGTTGCAGACCTTTACAGACAGCAGCGGCAATACCAAACCTGCCATCGGCCGCCTGCGTATCCAGTTCAGTGGCAAAGAAGGAATCCAGGCGGTATGCGGCAACACCTATTATATAAATGGACAGTTGAGCGAACCAAACGGTCCTCAGATTCCGGATGCATTTGACTACAGGGAATACCTGCGGCGCAAACAGGTCTATGCCCAACTGCGCGCAGATTCAGGCGACTATAGGCTCCTTGGGAGGAACACCGGTATTCGCACCCTGGCGGCTGATTTTGCCAGAGCCATTGAAGCTAAAATCGGAGTCTTGCCGGAACAGAAACGGGCAGCCTTGCTCATTTCGCTGATCACAGGAGACAAACGCGGGGTGACCGAAGAAGACCGGCAGCACTTTGCGCAAACCGGCACCTTGCATGTATTGGCCGTGAGCGGTTTACATGTTGGCATTGTGTATGGCATACTCTTGTTTTTGAGCGGCCGATTTTTCAGGCGCAACCATCCGGCACAGGCGCTGATTATCCTGTTGTGTGTTTGGGCCTATGCCCTGGTAAGCGGTTTGGCACCAAGTGTATTCCGGGCGGCATTCATGTTCAGCCTGCTCACATTGGGTCAGGTTTGGAGCCGCAGCAGCAAGGGACTGAACACACTGGCAGCTACTGCCGTTTGCATGCTTTGCATCGAGCCCCGCTGGTTGCAGGACATCGGATTTCTCTTATCGTTTTCGGCGGTTGGCGGGATCATGTTGTTCTACCAGCGGATTGAAAAGACATGGCAACCCCGTTCGAAAGCACTCCTATATATATGGAAGATGTCGGCCGTGAGCATCGCAGCCCAGCTTGGCACCCTGCCGGTAACGCTTTACTGTTTCAACAGCTTCCCGCTATGGTTTTTACCGGCCAATTTGCTGGTGATTCCCATCAGCACCCTTTGCCTGGTGAGTGGCCTCGTATTTCTGACTGTATCGGGATTACCTTGGTTTGGAGGCGCACTTGCCTCGGTGACGGACCAGCTGCTTGGGTTATTGCAGTTTGTAGTTGGCAAGTTGGCTTCCTTGCCGATGCAATCGATCGACCATTTGTACCCAAACGGTGCTGCGATTGCTGCGTTGGTGTTTCTGATACTCTTGTTGGCGGCAGGCCCATTGCTCCCGGTGCGTTACCGTCTGGCAGGTCTTGCGTTGGGATTATTGGGGCTAAGCGCTGCAGAATCGCGCCGGCAGTGGGACAATCGCTTCTCTGAACCGGAACGCTATGCGATACGTTGGCAGCAGGGCACGGCAGTTGTTTCAGCCGGTATGGGCGAGGCCGCAATGATGACACAAAACCTCAGAAAAGGGCAGACAGATACCCTTCGCAGAGGGCTGGAAAAGTGGCTTAGACGCAAGGGTATCAAAAAGGTTGCAATGTCGGATGCGGTTTCATCGGGAAATGCCTGCATGATAGTCGGCAGGTCATTCAGGCTTCTAAACGGCTCCAACCTATATATGGAGCGGCTTTCCGTTCATTTCAGCACCGAAAATAGCATTCGCGGCGTATTGGTCAGTCGGAGGAATAATTCGACAGGGAACCGTCGGAAATTTTCTGATTCTATAAAACTCCTTAAAAACCAATCACTTACAGCATTGCATCCAACAAACGCGCAACGCCTTACTGACATTGGTCCGGAGTGGATTAGGGTGCCAACAAATGGCTTTATGCGCTTATAAGGGAGCCTTAAGTCGTTGATTTGTCAGGTTTTAGCAACTTTTGAGAATTTGAAAGAATCTGACGAACACAAAAAACTACTAACTCGCTTGTTATCAATGCGTTAGGCTTTTTTAGAAAATATTGCCTAAACAACTCCTGATTTACATCATATCGCATAGGTGATAAGCCCGGATAATTTTCGCCCTGATTAACAAGCACTTATGAATCCAATTCTTACCAACGCAAACCGAAACGGCCGCAGGCTGTTACGGCTGGGCGCCTTAGCCATGCTCTTTGCGGGGCAGGGTCTCTATGCCCAGATGAACAATTCAGGTGGTAACTTCACCATCAACAGCGGTGCGGCAGCAAGCAGCACCAACTTCCAGAACTGGTTATCGTTCAGCCAGGCACTGCAGAACATCACACGCAGCGACGGAGGTCCACTTTACGGTGGCGCCGGTATTTCATCCGCTATTGTCGTGAATGTCCAGTCGACGCAGACTGAAAGCGTACCGGTTAATTTTCCCGCCGTCACAGGAACTTCGTCTACCAACACGATTACCATCAATGGCAATGGCAACACGGTACGTTTCCAGAACACCAGTACTGCCGGCAACAAACCGGTAATCCAGTTTTCGGGTGGCGACTTTTTCCGCATCCGCAACCTGGTAATTGAAAACACCGGTTCGGTTTGCCCCTGGGGTATTCACTTCTACAATCAGTCGAACAACAACCTGATTGAGAACAGTACGATTCAGTTCACCAGTTGGAACACTGCTGTAACAAGCCATGGCACCACTGCTACCGCTTATGTGGTATTTTCTGCATCCACATCTGGAACGAACTCGAGCAGCTCAACTTCTTACAATGGGCAGTTCGACACCATACGCAACGTACTCATGCGCACTACCAATGGTGGCGTAGGACCGACCTTTGGTATCACCTGCCTGGGTTCAACCAGCTTTTACACCAACACAGCCTCCAACAACACTTTCGAAAAGAACACCATCCAGAATTTCTACCTCTACGGAATCATGGATTGGTATACGAACGGTGACCACATCGTTGGCAACGACATTTCCCGCGTGAATGCCGGCACCAACCTGCCCGCTTCCACCCACATGGGTATCCGCGGTGAATACATGTATGGACTCTCAAGCGGCCGTGAATTCAGGGTTGCTGACAACTTCGTTCACGATCTTCCCTTCAACGGCTCTTCTGCCAGCAACGGCTCAGCCACGCCTTACGGTATGTATTTCGTTTACTGCTACGGTTCTTCTGTTAGCCGTCAGAGCGAAATTACCAACAACAATATTCAGAACCTGCGTTCCACAACCCTGCACTACGGTTACTACGGTATTTACAACTACCGCCTGAAGGTAACCAGCAACCGCGTTGAGAACTGCACCAATGGTTCTTCAAGCTACAGCTGGGGCATGTATGTATACTACCATTACGACTGCAACGTCGATGGCAATATGGTACGCTTCAACCGCCTGTATGCCAACTACTATGGCATTGACTATTGGTACAACAACGGTGGTACCGTTAGCAACAACGTGATTCAGAATAACATCTCGACCACAACAGCCGTTTCCTATTACTACCACTATTCGCTGAATCTTTACTACCCTACAAATATTGTAGCGTCAGGTAACAAGATTATTGACAATGGCACTGATTACCTGAGCTATGTGTACAGCGTTCAAATCTATTACCCCACCAATACGCAGTTTGAAAGCAACCTGATTGCCAAGCAGCGTGTATATTATTACCACTATGGTCTGTATGCTTACAACTACAGCAACGGCGGTAACAACACGATCGACAACAACACGATCGACATCAACTACAACTCGCCTTACAGCACCAACTACCACCTGACCATTTACATGGGCGGCTATTCAACCACCGGCCCCTGGAAGTTCCGTGGCAACCTTATCACCCAGCATGGCCCGGCATATTACA
>Ga0315904_10007479_pt1 | contig 14669 bp, 7 predicted proteins | sample LakEriMetagenome_6_FD_203529 | JGI IMG/M metagenome (GOLD analysis project Ga0315904, IMG submission 203529) | Freshwater fungal communities from buoy surface, Lake Erie, Ohio, United States - Buoy 12 MA120 | ecosystem: Environmental > Aquatic > Freshwater > Lake | place: USA: Lake Erie, Ohio... | reverse complement strand
GTGATGTTCTTTCTCTTAACTCCTCCAAATTTGACGCTCCTGTAACATTCCAAACTTTTTTATTGCCAACTCTAAACTGATACCCATTACAATAACGAATTGCATAAGCCATCCAATTCTGACTAACAGGACTATCAATCAATTTTAAAATATTATAATAATTCATTGGTCTTGAAGTCATTGGGGTACCTGTTAATAACCAAAGTCTTTTAATGTCTTTAGTTAAATCCATTATGATTTTTGTTCTCTGAGCTTGAGCATTTGAGACATAATGTGCTTCATCAATAACAACCAAATCAAAATTTGATTTTAAGATTAATGAATTGTCTTTATCTTTTGGGTCGTGAAAATTTTTAAGGATGTCGTAGTTTGTAATAATAAAATCTGCATCCTCATATTTTTTACCCTCACAAATATAAACAGACCTATCGGTATAGTTTCTAATCTCTCTTTCCCAATTCAATTTAAGAGATGCGGGACAGATAATTAAAATCCTTTTAGAACCACTTTCCAAAGACGCAATTACGGTAGATGTTGTTTTACCAAGACCCATATCGTCCGCTAAAATGAATTTATCATTTTTTAATAATTTTTCAATTGCTTCTTTTTGGTGAGATAATGGAGGTCGTTTATCATACTTAGAATAGTCGACCTCAACAACATTTTCTTTATAGTCTTTGACTACCGCAGCTTTGGGTATCCAAAAATCGTGTACTGTATCAGCACTAAATATTTTACCCCAAATGTGGTAAGACTTATCTTTTTCGACTAAAATTTTCTCAACGTATATTTGGTCAGGTTCTTTAATAAATGGGTTATCGTCGACAAGTTTTTTAGAAAAATACGAATCAATTGGAACCCATTTTTTGGCAACTTTTGGAACTACTTTTTCAAAAGATAATACATATTCACATTGAGACCTTGTTGGGATATGTTTTTTGTTTGTGTCACATTGTTTTTTAATTTTTAGTATATAGTTATTAGACCCTCCATAGTTTTCTAAAACTAAGAGAGCTTTTTGTTCTATACTTAAGTGTGAGGTTCCTGTTTCCAAACTTTCAATGTTACATTACTACTAATAATAAGTGAAATAAAGATATTTATCAATATGTCACAAAGAAATGTACCAATTACTCGTTTAGGAAAATTTTTCGGTGCCGAAGATTTCACATTAGATGTGGGTATGGGCCGAGAATGGCTGGAGGGAGATATGAACTTTACTTTGGTTTTATATAGAGTTGATAAACAAAAAACAGATATTGATGATGTTTACGGAGAAGCTCTATCAAACGGAGTTAAATTTCATCCACCTGTTGAGTTTAAAGCCTATGTTCAAGTATCAGCACCTGAAAATAAAAATTTAGGTAATAGTAAAATCAATCAGTTTGAACCTGGTAATATTAGAATTTCCGTATACCAAAGTCAGTTGGACGAACTTGGTATTGATGTTGAGTATGGTGATTACATTGGGTATTATGAAAAAGAAAATCGTGTAAGATACTATGTAGTTAATAATGATGGTAGAGTTGTTTCAGATAATAAACACACATATGCCGGTTACAAACCGTTCTATAGAACAATAAATGCGTCACCTGTAGGACCAAACGAATTTAACGGATTATAAAATGGGATTACCTAAAAAAATAAAAAAAGACATTAGTCTTATTCCTAAAAAAGAAGGATTACCTCGTAGAATAGAAATGCTCGATATGATTAACGAGCACGGAACATATTTACCCAAATCCATATTACACGAGGATTTGGACAGAGGTTTTTTAGATTTTGTTAAAAATGATTTAGAAATCAGTACTGATGGAGTTAAAGTCCCAATCATTGATATTATAATGACAACCCAAAATTGGGCAAACTTTACAAAAACTTGGACATTTCAAAATTTAGATAAAAATCCTGAACCTCCTTTTGTCACTACAATTAGGAATCCTGAAGTTAAATATGGTTCATTACCTTCATTAATGTGGACTATTCCAAACAGAAAACAATATTTTTACGCAGCGGTTCCAAGTTGGGATGGAGATAGAAAAGGTTATGATGTTTACACTATTCCTCAACCAGTACCTGTTGATATTACTTATTCAGTTAAAATTGTTTGTAATAGGATGAGGGAGTTAAATAAATTTAATAAAAAGGTAATTGAAAAGTTTTCATCAAGACAAGCGTATACAAATGTTAAAGGTCATTATATCCCAATCATAATGAACGATATTTCTGACGAGTCAGTTATGGATGTTGAAAAAAGAAGATATTATATCCAAAGTTATCAATTCACTTTAATGGGATTTTTAATTGATGAAGATGAGTTTGAGGTTAAGCCCGCAATAAGTCGTGTGTTACAATTAATTGAAACTGAAACTAAAACATATAAATCTAAAAAAACTAAAGTTGTTCCATCGGAGTCTTCAAAAATTGTATTTAATTATGATTCTAATTCCGTAACACATTCTGAAACATTTGATTATACTGCAAATTTAACAGTTGGATTATCTAATAATGTTACAAATTATTTTGTATATATTAATAACCTTTTTTATGGTAATAACACATCAGTTATTCAAATAAATAATGGGGACACACTTCAAATAGATATACAAAAATTAACGTTAGGTGAGGAATCTTATATTACGTTAGAAATTGAGTTATTATAATTACTCTCCGTAGATATCACTTTTGTCTCCACAATTCTTCTTAATTAATCCTTCAATAAATTTGAAAATTTTTAAACCGTGTTTATCACAGTGTTTTTTCAACAAATTGTGATGGTATTCCGATATTTTAAGGTTCTTGTATTTCATAGATAGAAAAGTAGACTTTTTTCATACTAAATAATAAATAGATTGGTTTTAATAAAGTTTTTTGAAAAATCAACAAGTATTTATAGAAAAATAAAAATTTTAAATCATTCATTTAAATGGCAACATCAAACACAGTTTTCGTTTCTCCCGGTGTGTATACATCTGAGAGAGATTTGAGTTTTGTGTCTCAAAACGTAGGTGTTACTACTTTAGGAATTGTTGGAGAAGCGTTACAAGGTCCAGCCTTTGAACCAATCTTCGTAACTAATTACGACGAATACCAACTTTACTTTGGAGGTACTAACCCTGAAAAATTCGTGAACACACAAATTCCTAAGTATGAGGCGGCTTACATCGCAAAATCATACTTACAACAATCAAATCAATTATTTGTAACAAGAGTACTTGGTCTATCAGGTTATGATGCGGGACCTTCTTGGTCAATCGCAACCGTTGCTAATGTTGATTGCTCAACTATTGGTATTGATACATCTAGTAATCAAAGTGCGAGTACTTACAGTATATTCTTTACAGGAACAACTGCATCCACAACAAGTGTGTCATTCTTTAGTGCAATCCCTAGTCCAATTGTTGGTAACTTCACTTCACAATACACTCAGTTTGATGGAGGGGTATCAACAATTTCTGATGATATGAAGAGTATGATTCTTGGTATTTTAAGAAGTAATTCAACTTCAGCAAATACTATTAGTTATTGGGGAGCTATCTCAGGAGTAAATTACTCAACGTCTGCGGCTACATACACTAATGGTCTTAATCAATTTGGTGTAAGTAGTTTATCTGCCGAGTCAATCACAAGTTGTTCAGGGTTAGATGATGCTTGGTTCTATTCAAACTTTAACCCAACAACTGGAGATAACTATTCAGGTTATTCTTTCTACGGAGCGGTAACATCGTTATCAGGTAATTCTTGGGCGGTTTCAGGAGTATTCTCAGGTACTGTAACAGGTAGATATTACGCATTTAGTGGTGACGCTTACTCTGACTACAATAACATTTCAATTGCGACTTTACGTTCAAGAGGTTTGGCAAATTATAGTTCAGATAATGGACCTGTATATCAGGTATCTGCAACCACTGATTTAATTATGAGTTGTGCTGGAGCATATTCAGGTGTAACGAAAAACCCATTCCAAACATTTTTAATCTCAGGGGTTACAATTGATAGTACTAATTTTAGTTATGAGGTGTCATTACAACAAACAAGTGCTAACTACATTTCTAAAGTGTTAGGTACTACTAATTTTGGTAAACCAAAAGAAAGTTTCCCTGTATTTGTTGAGGAATCGTATTCGACCTTATTGAATTACGGATATAATAAAGGTTATATTAGAGGTCTTAACTGTACAATAGGTTTAGACTCAACAGAATCTGCAAGAAGTTTACAAAGTGATTCATTAGGTTTCTATTTGGAACAATATCAAACACCTGTATCTCCTTGGGTTGTATCTGAGTTAAGAGGTAATAAAGTATATGAATTATTTAAATTCTACACAATTTCTGATGGTAATGCTGCTAACACACAAGTGAAAATTACTATAGCAAACATTTCGTTTAATAATGGTACATTTGATGTGATAGTACGTGATTTTTATGATACAGATGAAAACCCTGTAACTGTAGAGAAATTTACTAACTGTTCTTTAGACCCAAATCTTAATAACTACATTGCTAAGAAAATAGGTACATTAGACGGAGAGTATGCATTAAACTCTAAGTATATTATGGTTGAGGTTAATTATGACGCTCCAACAGATGCACTTCCTTGTGGATTTGACGGTTACATTAATAGAGAATACCCAACAATTAGTCCGGCATTCCCAATTTATAAGACCCAATATTTTTTCCCAGGTGAAACAATCTTTGACCCTCCATTTGGTAATTCAAGTGGTACTAATAACGCAACACAAAGTTCAGGTGACAATGTGAGAAGAAGTTATTTAGGGTTTTCTTCACAGTTTGGAGTAGATGAAAGTCTATTAATTTATAAAGGAAAACAAAATCCAATTAGTGATTTCTGTGATGCAATTACTGGTTCTGATTGGGCGTATAAATCAAGAGGTTTCCATATGGATAGTGGGGCAACAGTAATAACTATTGGTAGTGGTTATGTAACATCAGGACAACCAGCATTTGATTGTGGTGTGGCATCATTTAACTCTGAACCTACTTCAGAAACCAACCCATACTACAGACTTTACGCACGTAAATTTACATTGTTAGTACAAGGTGGTTTTGACGGATGGGATATCTACACTGAAAGAAGAACAAATTCTGACAGATTTGTACTTGGACAATCAGGGTACTTAAACGGAGCTTGTCAATCAACAAGATATCCAACCGCAACAGGGGCAGGTATGTTCAAACGTATTACTGTAGGTGATAATACTGTTGACTACGCAAATACTGATTATTACGCATACTTGTTAGGACAACAAACATTTGCAAATCCTGAGGCGATTAACATTAACGTATTTGTAACACCTGGTATTGACATTGAAAATAACAGTAATCTTGTAGAATCATCTATTGATATGATTGAGAATGATAGAGCTGACTCTATTTACATCACAACTATCCCTGACTTTAACTTGTTACAACCTTCAACATCTATGGACAACTTAATTTATCCTCAGGAAGTTGTAGATATTTTAGAGACATCGGGAATTGATTCTAACTACACCGCAACTTACTACCCTTGGGTTCTTACTCGTGATACAGTAAATAACACTCAAATTTATATACCAGCGACTGCTGAGGTAACTAAAAATTTAGCGTTAACTGATAATATCGCATTCCCTTGGTTCGCAGCCGCAGGTTACACTCGTGGATTGGTAAATGCAATTAAAGCACGTAAGAAGTTAACTCAAGAAGATAGAGACACTCTTTACAAAGGTAGAATTAACCCAATCGCAACTTTCAACGATGTTGGAACTGTTATTTGGGGTAACAAAACTTTACAAGTTAAAGAATCAGCTCTTGATAGAATCAACGTAAGAAGATTGTTATTACAAGCACGTAAATTGATTTCAGCAGTGGCTGTAAGGTTATTGTTCGAACAAAACGACCAAGTAGTAAGACAACAATTCTTAGATTCGGTTAACCCAATTTTAGATTCAATTAGAAGAGATAGAGGTTTATATGACTTCAGAGTAACTGTTCAAAACACACCTGAAGACTTAGATAAAAACCAAATGATTGGTAAAATCTATATCAAACCAACTAAATCTCTTGAATTCATTGACATTGAGTTCTTAATCACTCCAACAGGAGCATCATTTGAGAACATCTAAAATGATATGATAATTTTAAAAGACCCCCTTAAATGGGGGTTTTTTATTTGACCTAATATTTATAAGATATGAAAAATATTTTTGAAGGTTTTACAGAAGAAGGTACCCCGGACTTAAAGTATTATGCATTTGACTGGGACGACAACATTATGTATATGCCAACCAAAATAGTTCTTAAAGATAAAGAAGGAAAAGAAGTTGGTATGGGGACTCACGATTTTGCAAAATATCGTACAATGGTTGGAAAGGAAGAATTTGAATATAATGGACATACTATCGTAAACTTTGCAGAAGACCCATTTAGATACTTTGGTACCAAAGGAGATAAAGACTTCATTATTGGTAGTTTAATAGCGAAAAAAGGACCTGCTTGGGATGATTTTGTGGAAGCGATTAACGGAGGTTCAATATTTTCAATAATTACTGCTCGTGGACACAACCCTGTTACAATTAAAAATGCAATTAGACAATTGATTGAAGGTGAAATTGGTGGTATATCAAAAAATGAATTAGTTAAAAACCTTCGTAAATACCGTGACCAAATAAAAGGACTTTCAACAGAAAAGTTAAGTGATAAACAATTGATTGATTCTTATATGGGGATGAACCAATATTTTCCTGTAACTTATGGGGAAGGTAGTGCGACTAATCCTGAAGAAGGTAAAGTTATGGCTATGAGAAAATTTATTTCTTATGTTAGACAACAAGCACAAATGTTGCAACAAGATGTGGAAATGATTGATGACGTATCTAATAGATTTGTACCTAGAATTGGATTTTCAGATGACGATGAAAGAAATTTACAAGCTATGGCTGATAAGTTATCTGATGAAGAAGAAAAAAGTTTAGAAATGTTTACTACTAAAACTGGTGAAAAAAAGAAATTCAATGATGCTAATACCGGAGACTAGTAGAAATATTTACAAAAAAAAACAAAAGTAAATAGATTTTTCTTTTGAGACATATTTATAAGAGAATAAAACAAAAAAAACAAAAAAACATTATGGCTGATTTGCTGATGAAAATGCCGATTCCTTACGAACCGAAAAGGCAGAATAGATTTATATTAAGATTTGATTCCTCATTGGGAATTAATGAATGGTTTGTTGAATCTACAAGTAGACCACACATCACAATCGGTGCTACTGAGATTCAATTCTTAAACACCTCTACATTCGTGGCGGGTAGGTTTAACTGGCAAACAATTAACGTTACATTCCGTGACCCAATTGGACCTTCAGCGGCACAAGCACTTATGGAATGGGTTCGTTTACACGCAGAATCTGTAACAGGACGTATGGGTTACGCTGCGGGTTATAAGAAAAACATTGACTTGGAAATGTTAGACCCAACCGGAGTTGTTGTTGAGAAATGGTTATTACAAGATACTTTCTTGACCGACGTTAACTTTAACGCATTAAGTTACTCTCAAGATGCTTTAGCGACTATCACGGCAACTTTAAGACCTGATAGATGTATTTTAGTATACTAATTTAAAATTAATATTAATAAAGACCTCACTTTTGTGGGGTTTTTTGTTTACTAAAACTTTTTTCTTGATTATTATAAGTAATAAACACAAATTTATGGATTCAAAAGAAGCTGGTCAAATAGGTTTTAATTTACCTCACGATATTGTAACTTTACCTAGTGGTGGTAAATTTTATAAAAATAAAAAGAAAAGTGTTAAAGTTGGTTTTTTAACGGCATCTGATGAAAATCATTTGATGAATATTAAAAAAGCTGACTCTCAATCAATTATTAATGCTTTAATTAGGAACAAACTTTACGAACCTGATTTAAAACCTGAAAATATGTTAGATGGTGACATTGAGGCAATTTTGGTTTTTTTAAGAAATACATCATTTGGTCCTGAATATAATTTATCAGCAATTGACCCCGCGACAGGTGAACCTTTTATTGCTAAAATTGATTTATCTGAATTAGATATTAAAGAGTCTACAGTTGAACCTGATGAAAGTGGGATGTTTATAGTTACACTACCAAAAAGTAATATTACTGCAAAATTAAAGTTATTGACTTTTGGTGAGGATATTGAATTGGCTAAACAATTTGAAAATTATCCACAAGGTTTAGTTCCACCAAAGGCAACACAAACATTATTACACCAAATTGTTGAGTTAAATGGAACTACTGACAAAGGTGAAATCGCTAAAGCAATTGAGAAAATGCCAATTATGGATTCAAAATACATCCGTAATTTCTTAATTGAAAATGAACCAAGATATAATTTAAAGAGAGAAGTAATCGCCCCGTCCGGAAGAAAGGTAACGTTGAACGTGACCTTTGGGGTGGAGTTTTTTCGGCCTTTCTTCTGATTTTTACAGCCATCAAATGGATGAGTTTTTTATACTTTCATCCAAGATGAATATTTCTTATTATGACTTTCTAATCTTACCAATTTTTCAAAGAAGATATTTGGTAAATAAAATAATAGAGATTCATACTCCTAAAACAGAGTAAAAAACTAAACTCTAATTATTTATCTATATGGCGGGATTTTTAGAAAATTTAGGTGAAGGTCTTAACGATGTATTACAAGGTTTTACATCCGCATTAGGGGGTTCTCTAAGTAAAGTATTAGATAGTAATACAATTATTGACGCTCTCGATGATGTTGATAAAGGAATGACCGAAATCATCAACACTATGGGTGGTGGTCGAGAATTATCTTATCTTATTAAAAACAATATTGCCGGTGCGTTTACTGACGTTAAATTATTAGGTGGTTCACTTAATGATATTGTACAAATACAAAAAGATTTAGTTAACAATACAAATAAACAAGTTGTTTTACAAAAAGAGTATTACGACGATTTATATGCAACAACTAAAGTTACTGGTGAATATGCGGGAGCGTTAATTAACGCTTTTGATAACGCTGGAAAGTCCATATATGATATTAAAGACACTATGGAAGGTGTTGTTAATCAATCTAGAAGTATGGGATTGGACGCTCAAGAAGTGTCAAGTCGTATGGTTTCAAACCTTGATAAGATGAATATGTATGGGTTTGAAAGAGGTGTTGAAGGTTTATCTAAAATGGCTGCAAAATCAGCAATGTTTAAATTAGATATGAGTTCAACATTTAATTTGGCGGATAAATTAATTAGTCCTGAACAGGCTGTTGAATTCTCGGCAAGATTACAAGCATTAGGTATACAAAGTGAATTAATTGACCCATTTAGAGCTATGGATTTAGCAACTAATGATATGGAAGAGTTGCAAAATCAAATTGTTAAACTTGGTGAAGGAATGACTTTTGTTAACGAAAAGGGTGATGTAGAAATTTTCAAAGAAAAGAGAGGGGTAATTAAAGAACTTGCAGCTGCTGCGGGTATGGGTGCTGCGGAATTTTCTAAACTGGTAGTCCAATCAGAAACCGCTAGATTAAAAATGGCGGAAATTAAAATGCCTGATTTGAATATTACCGAAGACCAAAAAACTATGATTGCTAATTTATCAACATTGAAAGATGGTGCTCAAGGTAGAGGTTATTATGTACAATTTGAAGATAAAGAAGGTAAGACTCAAGAAAAATTAGTATCAACAATTGACGAAAAAGATTTACTACAAATTAGTGACCAATTTGCTAACCCAAAAACAATTGAGGATTTACAAAAAGACCAAACAGATTTTTTAAGTCGAATTGCCCATAGTTTAGAAGCAATTGAAAAATCAGGAGCGATGGGTATTGCAGGTTCTAAACTTGGAGGTGCGGTTGTCGATTTAACAAGCGCCGCTAACGATTTAATTCTTGAACCAATTGCCAAAGCGTTGGATTCAAAAGGAATTTCAAAAACAATTGAAGATGCTGGTGATGATTTAAAAGATGTTTACAAAAGTATTACGGATACTTCTGTAGGATTTGATGGAACTGTGGAAAGTTTTTCTAAATTATTTACAGGTAGTTTAAGTCATTTATCTGATGCTATAGTTCGAGGAAGTATTCGATTTGACGATAACCTTAAAAGAGTTGGAGAATCAAGTTTATTTAAAGGTACAGGACTTATTGAAGATAAAGCTTCCCAGTTAGGTGTGCCCGCACCACCCCCAAACACTGATAATAATGATGCGTTTGTTTACGGAGAAGCTGGAAGTAAAAAAATGATAACCCCACATATTAACGACCAAAGTTTGTTTATGCAAAGAAATGAGTTATCAAAGTTAATTGGTGGTGAAGATATTATGGAAAAAATGAGACAAATGACGATGGACGCTAATAGTCGAAATAACGTCGACACTCAAATGTTATCTTCAATGAACAAGACAATGGCTGACGCTATGTCAAAACCTCAGGATGTGACTCATAAAATGGACCCAGTTAAACACGAGGGTGAAGTTAGAATTGTTATGGATTTTGCAAATGTTCCAGTAAATCTTGATGTAAAATCTTTAAGTAATGCGTTTCGGGATAATCAAGGATTTGTAGAAAGTTTGGTTAATAGTGTTAAGAAAAAAATGAATAACAATGGAGTAACTAACGCACCTTCAGATTATAACGAATCATACTTAAACGGTTAAAAATTTAAGTTGTATCTATTTATTAAAAAACGTAATAAATGCCTGAAGTGCCATTATCATATCTCAGTACACAGTCTTTAAGAGACTCACTATTATCAAAAAATTTACCACCTTATAATGTAGAAGGTTCATTTACATCAAACGTAAATAACCCAACATTTGAGGTAGTACAGACTGTGAGTGGTGTTATTGATACTCCTAGTGTGACAACAAATATGTTTTCACCAATGTCTCAGTCAAGGATATTAGGGTCTTTAAATCAATATGGTCCAATTAGAATATTAGATGGGGCTGAGTTTATTACAACGTTACAAACAACAAATTCAACAGAAACATTTGACGCTCAAGGTAATCCTGTTGGGGCTATTGGTAATTTTAATGAATATACAATTAATGACGAAAAATTACCAATAATAACTTCTGATTTTTATAGATTAGCGGTTGGTGTAAATAAATTTAGTAGTACGGCAAGTGGACTTTTATATTTTGTTACAACTGTAATATTACCTGGTTTAGGTCAACCATACTACACTAATATTATTGGTAATTCATCAAGTTATACATTATTTTCTTTATTAACTGAAGACAACCCACAAGGTAGTAACGGTTCATTATCGAATGACACTGTTTTAGTTAAAATTGGGGCTCAAAAATTAAAAGATTATTTCACTGAAAGAATTAGTAGAGAAATTGCAGATAATGCAAATCCTATTAATATGGATGCGTTATCTAATCCTTTTGAAATGATTACAGGTGTTGAACCTTTAATTGATAGAGATTTTAGAATTACTGTTGGTAGCACAAGAATTTTAACAACACTTGAAAGAATTAGTGGTACTTATTTCCCTGACTCAATCATTCCCGGTCAATATTTAACTGACCCTGAAAGTCAACAAAGTTTTTATGGTCAAATTAAAAATGCGTTTAATAGGACAGGTTTAGGTCAATTAGCTCAAAGAATATTTAGAACTAACCAAGACACTCCTTCTGAGTTATTTTTAGTAAATACAGGAGGTGCTCAAAAATCATTTTTATTTAAAAATTTAGATTTTAATTTATACAAACCATATTATAATAGACCAATCTTACAAAGATTGGCAAATGCAATTAACCCATTTGATAACGAATCAAGTGTGGGGTATTATTATGTTGGTTCAAAAACAATTAATGTTAGTACACTAACATCACCTTCAGGTGAATTACCTGAAAATAGCCAAGGTGAAGAGTTATCAGCAATTGTTTATGGTCAAGATATTGTGTCTGAACAGTTTGAAGGAAAACAAATTTCAAGTATCAAATTTGGTTTAAAAGGACAAGCAACGACTGACTCAAGTGCTAACGTTGATGGGGGTTTCGTTTGGTCTTCAAGTAAGACAATCAATAATGCGGGTAAGAGAGCCGGTATATCAGGTGGCACAAAAAGTGTTGACCCCGAATATCGTATTATTGAAAACATTATCACAGGTCACGCATCTGAGGTATTATTAACATCAACAGATACTGATTTTGTAAGAGATAATAGTTTATTAGTTAAAACTCAACAATTAATTGACGCAGCAGACAAAGTTGAGGGGGAAAGAAAACTAAAACACGCAGGTAACGCTATCAATCAAATCAGTAAAGTTTTCCACGATGGTTATAAAATAATGACCAAAGGTTCTCAGGTGATGAGATTTGATGATAATAATCAAAATCCTGTTGGATATGAATACTGTCGTGTGTTTACTAAAGATACTCCATACTATACTCATAAAGATTTACAAAAAACAACTGCAAGAATTGATGGTGGAGAAACCGACGGTAACATTAGAAAGTCAACATATTCAGTATTTGACTCAACATTTAACTTAAACATTGCACCTTCAAGTGAAGCAAGTTCAACAAATATTTTTAATGTTGGAACTGACAATGCGTCTGTTAAAAAGTATATGTTTTCAATTGAAAATTTGGCTTGGGCTGGTTCAACAAGAGCGGGGTTACAGTACAAAGATTTACCTGCATGTGAGAGAGGACCAAACAAAGGTAGAGTTATGTGGTTCCCACCATATGGTATTAGTTTTAGTGATACTTCAACACCTAATTTTCATTCTAATTCTTTTCTTGGAAGACCTGAACCAATTTATACGTATAAAGATACTACAAGGACTGGAACATTAAGTTGGAAAATGATTGTTGACCATCCGTCGATTGTTAACTTATTAGTTGATAAAGTCTATAAAAATATGGACGACAAAAAATTAAATAAAATTTTAGATTCGTTCTTTTCAGGTTGTAAAAATTATGACCTATATGATTTGTCTACAATATATCAACAATTTCCACCTGAATTTTTCTTTGAGGTTGAAAATATATTAGGTACTGAGACGACTGTTGAAGTGACTTCGGAACCAATACAAGGAAGTGCTACAATAACTAGTCCTAACCCTAATTCGGTAACAACTCCACCAGTATCTTTTAACCCATCTGACTATGAGGGAAAATATGGATTTTTTTATGAAAATGATTATCCAGACCCCGACACTCGTAAAAGAGAAACGACAACAGATTACCAAACATTATATTCGGCGTATCAGAACCAAAAATCTGATTATGAAGCGGAGGCTAACGATGACCAAAAAGTTGGTGTTGTAGAAATGTTTGGTGTAATTGAATATAATTGGACAAAAATTCAAGAGATGATGAAAAAGTTATATTCTGAATTAAATGACGGTAGAATTGAACAATGTACAATTATTTTAACTGGTACGACATCCCCAACTGCAAGTGTTGGTTATAATAAAGATTTGGCAAATAGAAGAGTTAGTAATATTATTAATACATTTAAAACTTATCAATTTGATGGGGAAAATACATTTGCTAAATTAATTCAAGACGGTAAATTAATATTAAAAACTGAAGCTATTGGTGAAACAAGTAGCGTTTGGGTTTACGGTGATAATGGGTTCCAAAAAAACTTAAATTGTGGTGATAGTGATAACCCAAATTTTTACACCGCTAATGGAGAGGGAGGTCCACCCCCAAACCAAATTTATTCCGCAAACGCTATGGGTTGTAGAAAAGTTGGTTTAAAATTAATTAATATTACTCCTGGTAAAACTGAACAACAACAACCTGATAATGGTGAGGATTTAATTACAAATACTTATGTTACGACAAGGACTAAAACTGGTATAACAACTACAACAAAAGAAGTTATTTTAGGTCAAAAACAAAAAGTTAGACAAAAAATTGCTAAAAAACTGTTAAGATATCTTTTAAGTGAGTGTAATTATTTTGATATGGTTAAGGGTGAAGACCCTAACTTTTACGATAATATGAGGCAGAAGTTAAAACACTTCCACCCAGCTTTCCACTCTATGACACCTGAAGGATTAAACTCTCGTTTAACATTTTTACAACAATGTGTTAGACCTGGAGATACTATTCAGACAAAAGGTGATGATGGTAAAATGATTGCAAATGATGCGGTTAATACCTCATTTGGTACTCCGCCTGTCCTTGTTTTAAGAATTGGTGATTTTTATAATACTAAAATTATTCCAAATTCATTGTCGATTACTTACGACCCATTAGTATTAGATTTAAATCCTGAGGGTATTGGGGTACAACCTATGATTGCAAACGTTACTATGGGTTTTGCAATTATTGGTGGTATGGGATTGAAAGAACCTGTTAATAAATTACAAAATGCTTTATCATTTAACTTTTACGCAAATACTGAAATGTATGATGAAAGAGCGGATGAAACTGAAAGTACTAAAGCGTTAGATGAATCAATAATCTCGGCAATTTTTGACGGACAACCAATTACCCCAATTACAAATAATGGATTACCTGAAACTAATGGTGGGGCGACAATTGGGGAAATACAAACTATATTTATTGCTTCTTCTGGAACCACAGGTACAACTAGTTATACTAAAATAATGGATTCATTATTAGAAAGTACAATTGGATATTTTGATACAGTTTATCAAAGTACTCAAAAAATAACCGAAAA
>Ga0315904_10007474_pt1 | contig 14678 bp, 24 predicted proteins | sample LakEriMetagenome_6_FD_203529 | JGI IMG/M metagenome (GOLD analysis project Ga0315904, IMG submission 203529) | Freshwater fungal communities from buoy surface, Lake Erie, Ohio, United States - Buoy 12 MA120 | ecosystem: Environmental > Aquatic > Freshwater > Lake | place: USA: Lake Erie, Ohio... | reverse complement strand
TCTCCGGTGTGGCCGAAACACTGTATGGGACACAAATGCCCATGATTCGTGAGCAAGTCATGGGCCGCAGAGAATTTCTGGACCGTAGCCTTGGCGCTGGCGCGTTTGATGACGTTGTGCCGCCGTCAGTTCGTCAGGCATACGGATGGGAAGAAGCGCCCGCGCCGCCTTCTCGCGCTCCTGCGCCAAGCCGCCCAAATCGGTCGTCACCTAGCAACAATGACCCCTTGGGGCTGCGCTGATGCCTCAAGAAAAAATGACGATGGACCAAGTTCGGGAACGGTTCCCCGAATATGACGACATGGACGACATGACACTGGCCAACGCCATTCATGGACGGTTTTACTCTGACATCCCGCTGGCTGATTTTTACGCGCAAGTCGGTTTCAACCCGCAACAAGACGCGGGTGACAACGGCATTTATCCTGACACCGGCCCCGGTTCGTCGCCAAACAACCCAATTGATCTCGCTACGGTTGATCGCGCGACCGCTGCGGGCATGAAGCGTGGAATGTGGGTTAAAGGCCCTGATGGCACGGTCTATCCCCTTCCGTCTGACCCTGTAGAAGGACAGTTTCGCGTCGGTGATCTGCCACAAGCGCCGGGCGTTAATGTTCGTCCGCAATCTGTCGTCGAAGACATAGCAAAATCGCTCCCGACTGGCGTGGTTGAAGGACTGACCGGCCTTGCTGGTATGCAAGGCACGATTGGCCAGATGATTTACGGCGAGCAATCGCTGGGCCAAAATATGCCGGGATTTGGCATTGTTGGGCCTACCGGAGCGCAAATAAATCAGGGCATTCGGAACCAGATTGGTTACGACTATTACCAGCCGCAAACGGTTCCGGGTGAGTATGCACGAACCTTTGGCGAAAACCTGATTGGCGGTCTGGCACCAGGTGGTCCGTTAACGCGGGCTGCATCCGTAGCTGTTCCCGCCTTTGCTAGTGAAGGCGCTGCACAAATTGCGGAAGGCATGGGCGCAAGCCCAACGGCGCAAACTATGGCCCGCACCATTGCTGGCCTTGGCAGCGGCTTGGCTGTCGGGGGCGTAAATGCCGTTCGCGGCGGTGCTGACATTTCGCTTCGGAATGCGGCGCAGGGTGTGACACCGCAACAATTGCAAATGGCGGCGGCGCTTAGGGATAGAGCGCAAGCGGCAGGCATTAACATGACTAACGCCAATGCTCTGCAACAGGTTACGGGCGGCGCAACCGGACTAGGCCAGTTGCAGCGAGCAGTTGAGGGCGGGTCGCCTCTTTTGCAGCGATATTTTGCGGAACTGCCAGAGCAAACACGAAACGCGATTAACGCTCAACTTGAGCAAATTGGCCCGTTGGTTGAACCAAGCCAATTGGCTGGCCAAGCCCGTGAAGCGGCTAACCGCGTGTTGCAAAATACTCGGGCCAACATCAACGCTCAAGCAAGACCGTTTTATCGCGCTGCTGACGATCAGGTGGTGTCCGCTGAAGAATATGCAGCGTTGCAGGAAATCCCGACTTATCGAGAAGCGGAAGCAGCATTTTTCGGTAGTCCAGAATTGTCGGCGGGCGCGGGTGGTCCGCAATCGGTTAGCGCCATTAACCGCGTCATTCAGGAAATGGACACGCTTGCGAGACAAGCCGATCAAGGCAACATGACAGCCGGAGCTAACGCTAATCTTGCTCGGGTGCGTGGCGAGTCAGCAGAGCTTGCCAAAGGTCTTGTTGACCTTTCATCGCCAAGCTACGCGCAAGCCCGCGTAATCGGTGCCACTGGGCGACAAAACGAACTTGTTCCGATTCAGCGTGGTCCGATTGGTTCGATTGCTAGGCAAGACGAATTGCAGCCCGACCTCGGAGCGACGACAGGCGTTCTGTTTTCTGACAAACCATTTCGGGGTGAGGCGAGCGAAACCGCTCGCGCTCTTGAATTGATGGGCGAAATAGACCCGTCTGTTGGTGGGCCGCTTGTTCGGCAACATCTGGACCGAATTGCAATGGAGGCACAACAGGACCTTGTTTCTGGACCAAACCAATTCGGTGGGGCAAATTTTGCCGTTCGCGCGTTTGGCAACCCAGAACAACGGGAAACGGTCATGCGGGCGCTTGACGTTGTAAACCGGCCTGACCCCAACATGGCGTTTCCGCCCATAAGTGCCAACGCGGTTCCGCCACGCGGTTCCGACCCAATGGCTAATCTTGTTGAAATACTGATGGCGACTGGTCAACGTCACCAAGGCGGGTCGCAAACAGCGTTTATCCAAGAACTTCAGCAGCAATTACGCGGCGGCAACCTCGCAAGCGGGGCGGCTCAAACAATTGCCAACCCGCCGGGAACTTTTGGGCGAATTGCCCGCAGGATTGACGACCTTTCGGCGCAGGCCAACACAAACACATTGGCTGATCTGCTGATGGGCAGTTCGGAAGACTTTAACGCCCGGCTGACCCGTGCGCTCAACCGTCCCCGTGGCGCTAACCGTGTTCGTGCGGGCGTAGCGGTCACGGCTGGACAAGAGGACTAGAGATGGCCCGTAACGGTTCCGGCTCATATTCGCCCCCATCAAACACATGGAACCCTGCGGTTCCTGAAACCGCTATCCTGTCGGACGATTGGAACGCGACGCTTGCGGACCTTGCGACGGCGCTGACGCAATCGCTTGCATCGGATGGCCAAACGCCAGCAGCGGCAGTTATCCCGTTTGCTCAAGGCATCCGCGTATCTGATGGCCTGATTACGGCCCCGTCAATTGCCGTGATTGGCGACACGGACACCGGCTTTTATTTCCCGGCTGCAAACTCGGTAAGCCTGGTATGCGGCGGTGTGTCCGTTCTAGCTGCCACCTCGGCTGGCGTTACGTTCCCGCTCGGTGTGACGTTTGCTGGAAACCAGACCGTCACGGGAGACCTGACGGTCAACGGTAACACGACCATTGGCAATGCTGGCACGGATACGCTGTCGGTTGTGGCGGCTGGCACGTTCACCGGCAACCAGACCTTTAACGGCACGGCTACGTTCACCTCGACTGTGACCGTTCCTGACGCATCGTTCTCGAATGCCAAGCTAGCGACAGTTGCCACGGCTACGATTAAGGGCCGCGTGACGGCTGGAACGGGCGCTGTCGAAGACCTGACCGGCACTCAGGCAACGACGCTGTTGAGCGCGGTTGTGGGTGACAGCGGCTCGGGCGGCACTAAGGGCCTTGTTCCGGCTCCGGCTGCTGGCGATACGGCTGCGGCTCGGTTCCTTAGCGCGGCTGGCACTTTTGCGGCGGCTGTCCCTGTCGGCTCGATCACGATGTATGCGGCTAACTCAGCCCCGACCGGCTGGCTGGAATGTAACGGCGCGGCAGTGTCTCGCACGACATACGCGGACCTGTTTGCTGCAATCGGCACGGTGTTCGGCGCTGGCGATACCACAACGACGTTTAACCTGCCCGATATGCGCGGCGAGTTTGCCCGTGGTTGGGATAATTCGCGAGGCATTGACCCCGCTCGCGCGTTTGGTTCGGCGCAGGCTGATGAGCTTGAGGCCCACGTTCACTCGGTTACGCCGCCGTCTGCAACCGATGACACCGGATCGGGGCTGACCACGACCGGCACAGGTGGTGCGGAAACCATTACGCCATACAACACGGCCTCGACCGGCGGCACCGAGACCCGCCCGCGCAACATCGCCCTCATGTTTATTATCAAGTTCTAGGGAACTAAAATGGTCGATACGCCCCGCAAGACTTTTCCTGAACTTCAGGCCCTATCTGCCCCGCTGGTGGATAGCGATGTGGTGGCTGTTTACCGCTCGCCTGGTCCTGCCAAGCGCACGACAGCCTCCGTGCTTAAGACGTATGCCCAGACTGGCCTTGGCACGATGGCGACGCAGAACGCCAGCGCCGTGGTTACTACGGGCATTTCACGCATCGGTGACGGACGGGCCATCAGCAACCCGCCGTCTGCCCCGACGCTGACAGAGGGCGCAGCCGGTTCGCTGACTGGCACCTATCGCTATGCCTACACCGAGTCCGACGGAACGGGAACGACTGCGCTGTCCCCGGTGTCGTCGCCAATCACGGTTGCGGCTAAGAAAATCGTCGTTAGCGTCCCCGGCAATCGTCGTGGCACTTCGCAGCGCCAGCTTTATCGGACAGTCGCGGGTGGGTCTGTCTATAAACTTGTCAAAGATTTTGACGGCGGCGATGACTATTACCGCACCGAGTTCATTGATGATGTTGCAGACGGATCGCTGGGGGCTAACGCTCCAAGCACCAACACTACCTACCTCAGTTCGTTTGAAACCACTGAAAGCGTCAAGTTCTTCCGCACTAACCCCGACCAAGGCGATGGCACGGGAGACCTGACCGTTCTTACCGGCAATGGTGCGTTGGGCGGGACCGGTGGAGCCTATTCCATAGATTTTTACGGCCCTTGCTTGGGTCGGACGCGCGTGGGGACGGTGTATCAGTCCCGCGTCACGGGTGATACTGGCATACATTTTCTGGCCTACCACGTCACAGATACAGGTGTCCTCGGGGGCGCAGCCCCCGCGCCAACATTGGTTTATCAAGTCGGCGCAAAAGGTAACTTGGCAATTTCGCCGTTGCAGTTGTCTGATCCGTCGTTGGCTGACGGCGCGTCACTGGCTTTTTCTATTACTGCCACAATGCCGTCCGCACCGACAGCCACATCTTCGGCCATGCAATTTGCGGTCACGGGTGCGGGGGCTGCATCGTTTACGCAGACAGCGGTGCTCACCGCTTTTTCTGCGGGCTACACAGGAACCTCCGCAACTTACGCGCAAAGGCTGACTAACTCCTCGGCCCACACCGGCATTTCGTTTGGTCTTGATGCGCGGGCTACGGGCGCGGCGGCGCTCAGCATCGGCGTCGCAGGCCTCACGACAGCCGGAACTAAAACGATGGGCGTTTTCGGTTCTGGTGACGGCACCGAGCCGTCCACGGCAATGTTCCGCTCCGGCATACCTGCGATGGCGGGTGCGTTTACCAATGGCTCTGGAGTCGGGGACATCATCGTCGGCTTGGATGGCGCGACGCCTGTATTCTACGTCGAGAACGGCGGCGACACGACGATCAAGAATGTCGGCACGAACGGCAAGTTGACGATCACCAACTCCGGGGGCGGCGGCGTTCTGGAACTTTCGGCCAATAGCGGAAACGACGTAAAGCTCGGTTCAACTAACAACGTGCCCACCTTGCTGCGCTCCAATGGGGCAACGGTCATTACCTTGGCGACGGGCGGTTCGGTCGGCATCAACGAAACCAGCCCTGACTACAAACTCGACGTAAATGGCACGTTCGGCTTCTCGCCGGGCGCGTCGGTGACGCCGGTTGACAATGGGGACGTGGTGTTTGAACTGACCAGCAACACCTCGCTCACGGTCAAGGCCAAGGGGTCGGACGGCACCGTTCGCTCCGTCGTCCTAACTTTGGCGTAAAGTCCCATGACACTTGAACCTGGCGTCTTTCTCACCCTTGGCCTTGCGGGCGTCTCGGTCATCGTTTGGCTTGTGCGGCTTGAGGGCCGTGTAAACGGCACGGCAACGACCAATCAGCTTGCTACGCTGACATCGCAAATTAGTGCGCTGGCGGCTGTGGTTGCGGCGCTGCAAGCCAAAGAGGCCGCGCATGATAATACGCGCGACGAGGTCATCCGGTTGCAAGAGCAAATTAAGCACCTGACGGACTTGATTGAGCGCCTGCTTCCGCCGCCTGCCAGCAGAAAGACAACGGCATGACTGACATTCCGCTGCCGGATCACCCCATCCGCAAGCACTGGGCGTGGCAGGCGTTCGACCGTCTGTGGCGCCCTACGGCTGGATGGGTGGTTGTCATTGGCACGGCTTATGCCGGGTTCATTGGCCATGCCATCGGCAAGCCCATGAATGAGGGCTATCTTGCGGTTTGGCTAACCTTTGCGGCTGCGGTGCTTGGCCTTAAGTCGTGGGAAAAACTGAAGGGCGTTGCCTAATGTCGTTCGTTCTTGGCTCACGCTCCCGTGCTAGGCTTAAGGGCGTTCATCCCGATCTGGTTAAGGTGGTCGAGCTTGCCCTAACCTATAGCCCGCACGATTTTACTATCACCGAGGGCCTGCGGACGGTTGCTCGCCAGCGTGAACTCAAGGCGGCGGGCGCATCGCAGACGATGAACAGCCGCCACATCACGGGCCACGCTATCGACTTTGCGGTCCTGGTGGGCGGCAAGGTTCGTTGGGACTGGCCGCTTTATGGTCAAGTGGCTGAAGCGTTCCTGCGGGCGGCAAAAGAACTGAAAGTGCCAATCGTGTGGGGCGGTTCGTGGAAAACGCTCCGTGACGGCCCTCACATAGAACTAGACCGGAAGCGCTATCCGTGAAGTATCTCCGCATCATCACCCCGACCGGTTGGCTTGTCATTGCAGCGGTTGCGGTGGTGCTGTTCGGTTTCGCCGGTCTGGCCCGTCCTAACTTTCTCGGCCTCAAGTTTGACCCGTTCGGCATTGATGCCCGCAAGATTGACCGGCTGGAGAGCGAGGTTTCGGTGTTAGAGCGCGAGGCGACCGGCAACGCTGAAATAGCAGCGGCGACACAAACCTTTCACACGCGGGAGGTTGTAATCCGCGACCTTTCGCGTCAGGCTGAAACTGAAGCGAGGACGGCACTCGATGCTGAAACGCCCCTTGACCCTGACCGCGTGGCTCGTATTCGGGCTGCTGATCACCGGCTGTGCATCGTCGCCCCGTCAATCTGCACCAGTCCTGACCTTGCCGGAAGCGGCGCGGACGCCGTGCCAGTTGCCGACCCTTCCCGATAACCCGACCATCGCTGACCTAGAAGTCACACACGACGCTAGGGGCCTAATGCTGGCCGTGTGTGACGGTCGGAGAGATTTAGCGGTCCAAGCCTTCGACGCACAGTCTCGCGCGTTGGCACCCCCTTCCCGCCCGTTCTGGCGCTTTTGGTGACCTGACATGGCCCAGCCTTCCCTTTCCCGTGAAGTTGCGCTCGAGACAGTTGAGCGCGTTGAGGAAAAGTTAAGGGAAGGATTCCGACCCATCGGAATGGGTGGGGCGGGCCAAGGTGCCGTCGCGGTTGCGGCTGATGCGTGGGGCATCTCACGCGGAACGATGAACGGGCGAATCGCGGCGGCAAAACTTCATTACGGGCTAGAACCGGATGACACGCTTTACCGGCCACGCCAGTATCAGCATCACTCGCCCGGCGTCCCGGCTATGGTGTCGCAAGACCATATTAAAGAGCCGATACCAGAGGGCGACCCTATCGTGGTTTGCGTCATTGGAGACGCCCACGATAGCCCGCACCTTCCAAACAAAGAGCGGTTCTATTGGCTAGGCCGGTTTGCGGCAGAACATAACGTCGATTGGGTTGTGTCCGTTGGCGACTGGATGACGATGGATTGCTTTTCATCGTTCAATGATAGGGCGACGTTTGAAGGCTTTTCCAAGCCGACGTTCGAGCAGGAACTAGCCAGCTTTCACGCATCGCAGAAAGAGTTCCAGCGGGGGCTTGGGGCGCTAAAGCCGCGCAAGCTAATCACGCTCGGCAATCACGAACATCGCGCTTGGCGATACGACAACCTCCACCCGGACGGCATTTCCCACGCGCACATGGTCGAGGAAGCCTTCCTGCAATGGGGATGGCGAACGTCGATGTATGGCGAGTATCGGTTTATCGACGGGGTGGGGTTCACGCACATTCCGTTCAATGGACGGGGGAAACCCCTAGCTCAAGGGCAACACGCTAATAAGGCTATGTGCGACACGATCCACGGGGACGACCACAGGGCCACCCAGATCACGGAACACAAGTCTGGGCCATTCCGCACCCCGACCGTCTATTCAGCCGCCACAGCCCTGCCTAACGGCTTCATTGAGGGCTTTGCGAACAAGGGCGGCGGAACCTGGCGCTCTGGCGTCTGTCTGGCAAAAATATGGGGCGGTCACGTCCGATCATGGTGCTTTGAGGAGATGAGCCTGTTAGAGCATAAATATGGGTCAGGCCGTGAGACTTGAGCCTTTTGCCAGTGCCTTGTTCATGGAGGCCTGTAAAAACCTCAACCGCAAGGCATCGGCTAAGTTCGCCCGCTACCAATCCCGCATCGGTCGGCCCGTCCCACGTTCCTCGACAGACCGCAGGCCAGACCCCGGCACCCTTGATGATCTAGATGCGGAACTAGGCTAATCGTTTCGCTAAACTGAAGCTGTGTCTTCTCCTGTAAGGGCGGCTCGGGCTTCGATCACATCGACGTTGAGAGCGCAAATGTTGACGAAGCCCTTTTTTGCAGCAGTCGGTTTGACTTGAGCGAACGGCCATAGCGCCGCCCGCAGTCTCTCTATCTCAGTGGCTTGGCGTTCAAGGATGTCGGCTGCTTGGCTCAGTGCACAGTAGTTGTATCCGTCGATGCTTGGTGCAACATCCCGCAGCCTCTCGCACAGACCGGCTATGTCAGGGGTGGTCATTGGTCGGTATCCTTTTTGAACAACCACGGCCAACTCGCGATAAAAATCGCCACAGCAAAATACATCACCAAAAGCAGCATCACTCCCTACCCTGTATCGGTAGCCTTGAGGATGGCGGCGCAGAGGGCAAGGGCGGGGGTGTGGGCGAAACTTTGTCTGGCGCGGATGGCGTAAACTTTGGCCCAAGCTGGTGTGCTAGTGGGTTCGTCGTCAAACTCAACTTTCCACATATAAAGCCCCGGCAGCACTTGTTTCGCCAGAGCAAGAGCAGCGTCGAGGGAGGCGGTCCAAGGCCGCTGCTTCTGGCCCCAAGTTCCATCCTCGTGAAGGCCCATCGGAATGACGCCAAGTGCGCGCTCCACTTCGCGGTCGAGGTCAGCAGACCCGGCCCTCGCTTCTTCCAGCCGCTTGATGAGGTCAGTCATGGTTGGCTCCTGTATCGGTAGGGCGAAGGGCTGCGAGGATGCGGGCGCGGTCAACAGGATGGTCTAGGCCGTGGGATGCGCCGTATTGCTCTTTTAGATATGCAGCAGCCGCGTCCAGAACCTCTCTCACCCCTACCGGAACGACAGGGGATGCGAGGTTGGTCGATGCAAACTTTGCAGCCTGCGCCATTTCCTCTTGCGAGACGTGCCGCCAAGCCTCCCCCTCTGGTGCAGGGGTGCGGGCCTTCATATCGTCGGCCCCCATCACAGCCACCACAGGCTGATGACGCCAGCGAGGGTCAGCAGGATGATAAGGCTACGCGGGCGCAGCACCTCGGCCACGGCCCTGAACCACATCGGAGGCTCGTCGGAGGGGCGAAAGTCCCAGCCACGCGATGAACCGTGATCAGTCATCATCGCGGCGTGGCGGCGGTGGTCGGTGTGTGTTGCTCGATCAATCATTGGTCTTCTTCCTCTTGTTCTGACTGTTTTGTCATGAGCGCGAATGTGTCGGCCCACGAATGAATGATGTCGCCCATTGCCTTGTTGGAACGCTCGTTGTCGTTCCAGACGGCTTCTAGCGCGGAGCCTTGGCGGGGGCGGATTGCAATCGGGTTTGGCTTGGTCATGAGGTAAACATACACCGACGCTAGGGGATGTAAACACCTATTTTTGCAGACTGTCCAAAAGCTGCTGCCGTTGAGCCGCTGCCTTGTCGCAGGCGTTTTTCAATTCGGACAGCGTAGGAAAAAAGTTGGGTTTGTCGGTGCGATAGATAAACCGCTCTACAACCGCCTTGGCTACATCAGCCGGGAACCTGGCTAGACAATCCGCATAAAGCCGCAGGATGAGCCGCAAGCTGTTCTCGCTGTCGTTACGGTGCGCTGTGACCGCGTGGAGCGTTGAAACGTGTTCTTCGCATCGCTGGACCGTCGCGGGCGTCATGGCGCTGTAGGTGGCCTCCAAGGCCCTAGAACGGTTGTCCGGTGTCAGACCCTCGAACAAATACCCCGTCACTGTCCGTTGGTAGCCACCCGTCACTGGATACGTCAGGCTGATTTGCGGCTGCGGCACGATCCCCAAGGAGGATGTCAACCATTGAAGCAGGTTTCTGTCTGTGTCCTCCGGCGATTGGCTTTCCAGCTTGGCCCGTATTGGCGTCAGGTTCGTCTGCCCATCGCTCATCATTAAGCCAGGTTGAGGCGTGAGGGCTGTATTTGGAATCTGCCCAGACTCCCCAACGGATTTGAGTAGCGACTGCGCTGACAAGCGTTCCATGATCGATGGCCTTTCGGGCTTTCAGATAGGCCTTCAGGGCTGCGCCTTTAGCCTTTTTGTGCGGGTAGCATTTCCAGAACTCATCAAACTCGGATGATTTGGCTGACTCTGAAGAAGCTTTAGCTTCTGAAGAGTGGTTAATTAACGGTTTGGGTGCATCTGCTGCACCCCCGGGCGCACGTGCTGCACCCCTCTCGTTGTCAGGGGCGCACGTGCTGCACCCTTTAACGGTCCAGATAACCCCTTTGCCGGGACGGTCGATCCGAGACAAATACCCAGCATCGCAAAGACGCTTCAGCGCACCCTGAATAGCCCGTCTCGAAAGGCTGGTTTTCTTCAGAAGGTCTAGTTTGACGCCTTCTTTTGATTGCAGCGCCATCCAGGTTATGCCGTCGTCATTCGCTGCGTCGGCAAGAGCGAGCAAAACCATCTTATCAGAAGACGGAAGGTTAAGCCGCCAAACGGCAGTCATTAGCGAAATGCTCATGACGGCATTGCCCAAAGGCTTGCACGATCAAACTGGTCGCGGTATATCCGCATTGGTCAACGGCCCTCCTACGGCCTTGGCATGAGGGAGGCTTGACGCGATTTCCACAAAGCGTCGCCTCCCTCCCTCTTATCAATGATTGCAGGGATGATTGCAAGGCGCTAAGGTGGCCCGTCGCCATGCGGTCGTTTCCTCCCCTTGTCATGGTGGCTAGACTGGCCCGGCGCGTGAACATTCCGCGCCGGGCCTTTTTTATATCAGAACATCTTGCACCGGCTTTTGCACCGGCTCGGCAAATAGGCGGGGCTGCTTGTAAGCCTCTTCGATGCGACGGCAGGCAAGGTCAAACCAGCGTTCGTTCTGCTCAATGCCGACAAAAGACCGGCTCAGCGCGACGCAGGCAACGCCGGTTGTGCCGGAACCCATAAAAGGGTCGCACACCGTTTGGCCCAGCTGCGTAAAGTCCGCGACCATGTCCATCATAAGCGGGACCGGCTTTTCGGTCGGGTGTTCGCCCTGCCGTCCAGTGTTGACGCAATGCGTATAGACGCCACGCTTGCCGCCGCCGTTCCATTTCCGATAGCCGGTCCCGGCCCAGCAAGTAACGAAGCACTCGGCACCTCGCGCCGGGCCTTGGCCATTGAACCGAGGGGAGGCGTCGGGCTTAATCCAGAAGCACGTCGTGTCCCACTTCGCACCGACAGATTGCAGGTCATCCCGCCATGCACGGACACCCTCAGCAAGTGTAAAAAGGATTACCCAGCCCGATGACGCCTGAACGCTGGCGGCGGCGATGACGGCTCGCCTAGCGTTTACGCCTTCAAAGCCGAGAGATTGAACCATATCCCGGCCATCGTTCCGCTGGATGCGGCCCATCGCCTTGTGCAGTTCGTCCTCATAGGGCGGGTCGCTGATGACATGGTCAACCGCAAGCGTCGGAAGGATGGAAATAGAGTCGCCAAGGATCAGGCGGCAATCACCAATGATTTCCTCACGCATTGCCACCATCCGCAAACGGAAAGCCAATCACTTTAGCCCGGATGATTACGCTTTCCTCTAGCCGATTAAGCGCCTTTGCCACGTCTGCGACAGGACGCTTGGCAAGCGAGCCGGATTTAAGAAGACGGTCCTCGTCAGGCGTCCAGTGTCCCGGTGGTTTACGCATCCTCAATCCTCCCAAACGCTAAACAGTGATGGACGCTTGGCAGGGACCGGCCTGGTTCTAATCGGCTTGGGCTTCGGCGCTGGCAAATGGTCGCCACGCTGAAACGCAAGGGCTAGAGCATAGACAAAGCGTTGATCTGCTGCCCGTTGCCGTGCCTCTGTCTCGCGGTCTTTGTCAAAGCCGTTTGCATACTGGTTGGCTAGGTCAGACCGGCCTAGGTCTTTCTGCCACGGGATGCCCATAGTCCGCGCTCGTTCCCGGACAGTGTATTCTGTCCTGCCCAGCTTCTCGCCAATCTCGGCGGGGGTGAAGCCCATTCGCTTCATCTTGCGGAGCGTGTTATCTTGAACGGATGAAAACCAGTTACGCGGCTGATGCATACTCGCCTCCCGATCTGGCAGTTACCATCGTTCGCTCGTAACTTTTGGCCAGCGCGTAGAAGGCAAAGTCCGGCCCGCCATGCTTCCTAATCCGAACGGCGTGAGTGTATGTCTGTCCGTTCCGTTCGCAATGAGCGCGGACCCCGTGCAAAACTGTTGTATGGTCACGGCCACCGATGCGCCTGGCAATCTCTGGATAAGAGAGGTGCTGACACTCGGTGAAGGCCCTGTAATAAGCCTCCTGCCTTGGCCATGCGATATGACGCGAGCGACCCTGCCCGATTAGCGCGGCGACGGTTAGGCCGTGTTCTAGCGCGACCTCCCGCAAGATGTTGGCGACTGATTGTCTCAAGTCTCTCTCCCCTTAAAAGGCCGCTTTGGCCATGTGGTTTTGGTCTTTTGGAACGGACGGGACGGGATTGAACCGCCTTTGACTAATCGCCTAGCTTGTTGGCCCGTCTCCCGGCCTTGGCGCTTTGCCTTGGCAATCCTTGTCACGTCCCCGCCGGTTTTGTCTGTCCGGTGGCACGTCTTGTGAACCAGCCTTAAGTTTTCATCGCTGTCGTCAAACCCTAAAGCCCACGGAATGATGTGGTCTAGCTCATACGCTTCACCGGCTAGAACCTTCCGTTTGCAGATGTCGCAGAGGCCACCGTCGCGGGTGAATAGGCGAATGCGTCGGGCCTTGGTCATTGACGGACGGGGTGGGGCTGCGGTCATTGTGCAATCACAATACGCACAAGCCCGCCCTTGATCGGCTTACCAAACGTCAGCGACGGCGTATTGAACAGTTTGTCATCTACGCCAAGGGCTTGTGCAATTCCGTCTGCGTAGCTTTTCAGACTAGCGTGAGCGTTGTCTCTGTCGATGACATTGCCGGTTTTTGGGTGTATGGTCACAGACCAGTCAACCCGACCGTTTGGAGCCGGTATCTTAGCTGCCAGCGTTGCCAGCCTTGCCCATTCGCGGTGCTTTTTCGTCTGCTGCCACCGGGCCAAATAGCTACGAGTTCGCCCGTTTGGCCAAAGCAGTTTGTCTGGAAAGGGAAGCTCGATCACCGGCGCCCCTCGACCTTAAGCTCTTCAATCGAGAGAGCGCGAAGGGCCGCATAAATCGGAGCGCGGGCCTTTTTGGCTTTGATGACCTTCGCCAGTTCGTCTTTCAGTGCGTTACGCTGGCGGGCAATCTCGGCAAGGCGTCGGGCTTTATCTCCCGCGCTCGTATAAAAGGGGTGGGCTTGCCAATCGTCCCGCTTTTGCGGTGCGGGCTGGCGATGAAAGCCGTAGCGGCTGAACAAGCGTTTGATCAGGGCAAGCACGGTCATTCTCCCTTTTTAGCCGCTCGCGTTGCAGCGGCCTTTTCTCTTGCGGCGATAAGGTTGGCGGATTTGTCAGCAAGCCGAGCGCGTTCGGATTCATAAAACGCCACGGCTTTTGATTGCGCTTCTTCCAGCGTTGCGGCATGGATAGCGACAGGAAGCCAATCCAGCTTTGTTTTGCCCTTGGCGGTGGCCATCGGCATACGGATACGGGCAATCGCGCCGTTTTCTGCGCTGTCCCATGTGACGACTTCGTAACTCATGCGGCTCCCTTTTTAGCTTTCCGACGTTCCGCGCGTTCATGCGCTTCCGCCATTTGATGAACGATAGGGCTGAGAGGCGTGTTATCCTCTCGCGCCCGGTCAATGATGCGTTGCAGGGCGGTCCCCTGTTTCGGCCTGACGCCGATAGGTTTGGTCGGGTTAGGCAATGGCTAACGTCTCCACGCGGGCCAATCCCGCTGCCGACATAAAGGCAAAACGCGGCGCATCTGTCAAACGGATTGTTATACAAATATCGCTTGACGCCCTCCCCGGTGCCGTGGTTTATGGTTCTCAACAAGGGAGAGACGTTATGCCTATCGAAGAAATGACCAACACCGATCTGGCCGCCGCGCATCGCGAGCTGATGGCCAAGGCTTGGGTGGCTCGCGCCGCTAACGACATCGACACGGCGCAAAAATACCTGCGCTTTATTATGCCAATGACCGCCGAAATGGCTCGCCGCATGAGGGCAATGTAATGAAGATGTCGAAAGAACTCTGCAAGCTGGATGACGATATGTGGGAGGCGCATCGCGACTACGCCCACGAAAACGATAAGGACTGGGCCAACGCCGACGAATTGCGCGAGGACGGCGTCGCAATCGGTGAGGAAGCATACAGGCTCAACCCCGAAAACGATTACGAACACGACGTAGGCGATTGGGAAACTTACATTGAAGGCGAGCTGGACAGGTATCACGAGCATCAGCAATCCGTCGTCGCCCGCGCCGCCTATTACCGCGTCAAAGAGTGCGCGGAGGAAGCCGCTGCTAACGCTGACAAGGCTCTAGCGATGGCCGCTGACATTACGGGAGCCGTGTGATGGCCAAGCGTTACACCTTTACGACCTGTCTCTCGTTTGGAACGGATGGCGAGGCTGATTTCTGCGAGCTGGACGCCACGGTGTCGTTTGCCTT
>Ga0315904_10007463_pt1 | contig 14692 bp, 14 predicted proteins | sample LakEriMetagenome_6_FD_203529 | JGI IMG/M metagenome (GOLD analysis project Ga0315904, IMG submission 203529) | Freshwater fungal communities from buoy surface, Lake Erie, Ohio, United States - Buoy 12 MA120 | ecosystem: Environmental > Aquatic > Freshwater > Lake | place: USA: Lake Erie, Ohio... | reverse complement strand
GGGCTGGAAGACGAGTTCGTCAGAATGATCGGGTTCTCTGGTGGGCGTCATGGTTCAGGTCTCCAGAACAGGAAGGTGCAGCCCCTTGGGGCGGTCGCCCGGGTCAGCCCGGCGAGGCAATGCTGATTTAATCAGGATGCGGAGCATTTGAGAACTCCGTAGTGTCCGTAGAACGCTTCCAGGTCTTTCCAGGTCTGCGATCCGGATTCAACCGAGGCATCCCGGCGGCAACGCTCTGCGACCAGTTTGCCCTGGGACAGGACGGCGGCGAGATCGATCACGCGGCCGAGGTCGTCAAATCGAGGGCTGGCGTTGGCTTCGGGGCGCGCTTTCAGGGCGGCCTCACCTGACTGGAAGGCATCCTGCGCCAGCCTGAGGACGCTGCGCCAGTAGTCCTGGGACGCCATGTCATAGGCTGACACATCGATAAGCTGCGCCTGCTTCAGGAAATACATGCCCCTCAGGAGATGCTTTTCTGCCGTATCGCCGGCAGGGCAGCGCTGCAGGCTGTCGCCTGATTTCACGTCCCGCCCGCTGGCAAGGATGTGGGACAGGCAGGCCTGGCGCACATACTTTACCGAAAAGCTGTTCGCTTGCGCCGCGTCATCTGCATAGGCGCGCGCGCGCGCCTGCCAGCCGGTCCGCCGGAGGACTGTCTCGGCGACACTCAGCATGTAGCGCGCCTCAGCGGACTGCGCAGCCGGGAGCGTTCCGGCGACCGGCGACAGCGCGTCAATCACGCCTGGAAAATCGGATATGCCGAACTGCAGCCGGCCGATCTCGTAGCGGACCGATGCAGCCTGGAGGCCGGAAGCAGAAGCCTTCTGAAGTACAGAGAGGGCTTCCTCCGCCTTGCCGGTACGTTCCAGGAGCCGTGCCAGGGACAAGGTGGCTGTTTCATGGCCAGCGCTTTGACCGGAAGCCAGCGCGGCGCGATAGACGGCTTCGGCCTCCTCGCTGCGGCCCGCCTGCTCGTAGGCTTCGCCGAGGATCATCTGGCGATCATAAGTCGGCGACAGCGAAGCGGACTTCACAAGCACGCGGATGGCGGCATCGATCAGGCCTTCCTGCTCCAGTTGATCGACGGGGCGCCTGGCGCCGGCAAGGCTCATGTAGCTGATGGCGAGCTGCTCCAGGTCTTTGGCGTGCGCGTCATCCGGCGTTGCGGCACTGATCTTCTGGGCGGCATCAAACGCGTCCCTGGCCGCGCCGAAATGCTCGCCAGCCTTACCCGGCTCAAGGCCGGCAAGCGCAAGATAGACGGCGCCCAGACCGCGATAGGCGCGAAGGCTGACGGATGGCGAGCGCAAGGCATCCCGGTAACTCGACACAGCCGACACGCCGAGGGCAGCAGATTGGGATGGCGGCGCGTTGGCTGCGGCCGAGGCCGCCATGGACCCGCGAAGCTGCTCACCGCGGTTGTACGCGATCTTCGCCAGCGTGTTGGTAGCACTCGCCGCAAGTGACGGGCACGACCGTATGATCTGGCGCAGATCGGTTACGGCCGCGTATTCGTGCTCTGTGCCTCGCAGCTGGTTGATCTGCGCGTTAAGATCGAGGCCCTGACAGGCGAACGCCGCAATCGGGTCATCCGGGCGGGCAGCCAGCGCGGCGAGGTCCTGTGTCGCCAGCGCGCCGGTAGCGGCGCCAAGACACTGATCCGGTTCAGCGCAGGCCGGGCTGCCTGACACTGCAGTGCCGGCCAGGGCGCGCGCCTGCGCAAGCCTGCGGCGCAGGATGAAACGCTCATCAACGTCCTCAATCGAGGCGGCATTGTCCCTGAAGACGAGCGCATCTTCCTGGTTTACGAACGACTTCTCAACGAGGTTCAGGGCAAACTGGTAGCAAGCGCTGGTCGTCTCGCAGGCAAGCGATGACGTGCCTCGTTCGCCGAGAAGATTGTAGCCGGAGGCGGCGTTGAAATAGGCGGTTGCCCGCTCCACGCCGCTCCGGTCGGGATCTGCGGCCGCTTCCGGACCTGAACAGACGATCGCCATACGCTCCGCATACGGAGCGGTCTCGAGGACATTCCGGCTGAAACAGTCTTTCGCACTTTTCCAGGCTGGAATTCCTGCATCCGGCGCGGCGGGCGCCGTCGCACATCCTGAGGCAGCGGCCAAAAGGGTGAAGGCGGCAGCCATCCGCACGTTGATGCAGGACTGTTTCAAATCCAGAAACATGTGGTCTTCCGTTTCGGTTTGCAGGGTATGACGCAAAACTGGTGGCAGTTGCGTGCATCGCCTATCCGCAAGTCTACCTAGTCCGGCGTGGGTCGTCGTTCCGGCGCGCCTGGCCAGCAAGGTGGATCTCCCGGCTGCACCGTCTGTTTCGCAAATGGCAGACCAGGCCGCCTTTCAGTCAGGTTTCCTGTCTTTCCAGACAGGCTGCCATCGGATTCGGGTTTGCCTGCCTGAACAGGGCTGCCTGATGACCGGGAGAGTCTGAGGTGGCCGGTGTGCCCGGTAGCGTCCCCGGGCCTGTTGGCGGGGCCCAGGCCGGTACGCCATCTACCGGAGCCGGCAGCCGAACCCGACCGGTATAAGTCAAAATACGTATGGCGTGCGCCGGGCCTTACGCTGACCTTTGCCTGCAAGCCTTAATGACATTGCGAACGTTCCGTGGGCGGGTGGTGCCAGTTGCGCGGGATCTGACGCTGGAAGTGGGCTGACAAAAACAAAGCGAACGCCAGGCTTCCTGGTTAGCTGAAAGGGAAGAGTTCAGATGTCCTACCGCCGTATTCATTTTCTCATCAGCGCGCACGGAACGCCGACATCGCTCGCGGCGATCGATTTCGCCTGCGGGTTTGCGCATGGCATCGGCGCTGCGCTTGACGTGACCTTGCCGCAAGTCGACGTCAAGGCGCCGCAAAACTGGATCGCCGGGAAGGTGATGGCCGGTATCGCCAGGGACATCGAAGACACGATCTCGGCAAAGCGCACCGAACTCAATGAATACCTGAAACAGAAATGCGAAGCGGCAGGCGTAGGTCTCAGCATATCGTCAGTGACGATTGATTGGCCGGGCGGGGCACCCTCACTGGCGACCTTCGGGCGAACGAGCGATCTTTGCCTGCTTGGCCTGAGGCGAAGCCCGGTCGCTGACATCGCCGAAATTGAGCCATGGCTGTTTTCAACCGGCCGGCCCTGCCTGCTCTATCCCGACACAGGGACCGGGGGCTGTTCAATGGACACGGTGGCGATCGCCTGGGACATGAGCCGATCAGCTGCACGTGCGGTTGGAGATGCCCTGCCCTTGCTGAAGGGCGCAAAGTCGGTCCAGGTGCTCGTCGGGCGGGGGGAAAAGGCTATTGAATCCAGTCGGCCGGCGGCGTCCCTGGTCGGCTATCTTTCCGCCCACGGCATAAGCGCGGCGGTCGACGAGTTTGACGTTTCAGGACAAAAGATCGGCGACGCGCTTCTGGGACGTGCCGCCCACCACAAGGCGGACATGCTTGTCATGGGCGCCTTTGGTCATTCGCGGTTGCGCGAGTTTGTCCTCGGCGGCGCCACGCGGCGTATCCTCGACGCTTCATCCATACCGCTCCTCATGTCGCACTGATCAGATCCTGCTGAACGATTCCCCCGGTATCGCAGTACGCCGAGGCGCTTGAAGTCAGGGGGCTCCGCCGGGGCCGTTGAGACAGGATGAGGTGACGCGATGTGCTTTTCTGAACCTGCAAGTTTCGCCGTAGCTTCTGCATGTGCGCTCGCCGGTGCCCTTACGGTGTTCAAGAGCCCTTCGCTGAACCATCTGCCGCTGGCCGGCGTCCCTCTGGTTTTCGCCGTCCAGCAGGCAAGTGAAGGGCTTGTCTGGCGCACCCTTGACCAGGTCGTCGGCCTTCCCGCCTCGGGCTGGCCAGCCACGCTGTTTGTCTTCATCGCAACGGTGGTCTGGCCGGTCTTCGTGCCGTTGTCGGTCCTGCTTGCGCAGAAGGATGGACCTCGCAAGAGGATTATCGCGGCGCTGGCTGCGACCGGGTGCCTCGTGAGCCTCGTATACGTTGTGCGGCTGTTGAACGCCGATGTGACGGCCAGCGTTGCGGGTACATCTATTCAGTACACGTCTCAGATCAGGCCGGGCGTTTTTCTGCCGCTCTGGATGCTGTCGGAAGCGCAGGGCGGGACGGATTGGATCCTCGTCCCCTATGCCGTGGCGACCATTGGCGCGCTCGCCTGTTCGGCACTCCCCGCCCTTCGCTTGTTTGCGGGCCTGGTGGCCGCCGTACTGGTCGTCCTTTTGGCTGCGGACCAGGACACACTCGTGTCAGTCTGGTGCTTTTTCGCGGCATCGGGCAGCCTTCTACTGATCCCGGCAATCCTGTCAGCAAGTTCCGGGTTCAGGAAAGAGCCGGCGAAATCAGCGCCCGGCTCCAGGCGCTTGCCCGACTCCAGCCGTGGGCCTTAGGTCCAACACAGTCCGGCCGGCACAATGGGTTGCTGCCGGGAAACCAGAGATAAGCAGTTCCGGCTGGCCCGGCAGTCCGGGGTCGGTGCCGGGAACCTGCGTACAGGATGCGTGAAAACGGTTCCGGTCCGTCAGCGCAGTGTTGAAGGCGTAAAGCGGATGCTACTTGCTGCGCGCACCTTTCCGCGCGAGCGCGCCCCCTGGCAATGACACTCAGGCCCGCCGCCGCGATCAGCTCTTCAGCGCGTCCTCGATGGCAGATTCGATCAGCGGTATATTCGCGCCTTCGATATACTGGTCTGCGATGAAGAAGCCGGGGGTGCCGGCGACTGCGAGGTTCTGGCCGAGAGCCTTCATGTCTGAAAGCTGCTGCTGGACGGCCAACGATTTCATGTCGGCGCGCATCCTGGCAACGTTGATACCGGCGGCCTTGGCGACTGCATCAATGCTGGCGTCGGTGAGATCGTCGTTCGACGTGATGCCCATCAGGGCAACGTGCATCTCAACGTACTTGCCCTGCTTGCCCGCAGCAAGGGCGGCAAGGGCCGCAGTTTCGCTGATGCCGCCGAAGATGGGAAGTTCCTTGAAGACGACGCGGACTTCGCCGTCATACTCTTCCGGCAATGCGCGAACCCAGTCGACCGAGCGTTTGCAGAAGCCGCAGCGGTAGTCGAAGAATTCGACCACGGTGACCTTGGCGTCAGCCGGGCCGATCGAATAGTCGCCGGCATGGGCATAGAGCTCACTGGCGTTCGCGGCGATCGCGGCCTGGGCGGCGGCAGCCTGGGCAGTCTTCTCTTTCTCCGAAAGCGCGATCAGCGCTTCCTCGATGATTTCCGGGTTCTCGAGAATGTACTCGCGCACGATCTTCTCGATCTCTGACTTGCTGGCGCCGCCGGCGCCGGGCTGTGCGCAGGCCGGCAGCAGGGCGAGGGCCGTCACTGCGAGGACGAGCGAGGGTTTTCTGAGGAGGGGCGTCATGTGGCGTCGGTCCTGTGGGTGAAACTGGGCGGACTATAGGCGAGCGCGCGCCTCAGTCCACCCACCCTCACACAGGTGTTACGGGCGGATGGCAGCCGAAAAATCCCCAAAAGGCATCGGACGTTGCGAGGATTCAAGCGACAGGCGAGGCTTGCGGTCATAGCGCTCGTAGAACTCGCGGTTGTCAGGATTGCCGGGGTCGGTGATCAGCATGATGTCGTCGGCGCGGCGATACGTGATCGTTGACTTGTCGAGCGTCTGGGCGGCGCGCTTGGCGAAGGCGTTGGCGCGCACAATGTCGCCGACCCAGTAGGCCGACTCGGCGGTGGCGAGCTGGGCTTCGGCGCGGCGGTCCTGGTGTTCCAGCGTGATGGCGAGCTGCGCCCAGGCGAAAGCGTTGTCCGGCTCGGCAACGAGCGCGTCACGCAGCGCCGTCTCGGCGGCGGCCGTATCCCCCTCGGCATTGCGGGCGTTCAGCGAGCGGGCATAGTTGATCAGGAACAGCGGCTGGCCCGGCAGCAGTTCGAGCGAGCGCTTGTGCGGCTCGACCGAGTCCGCCGCGCGGCCGCTCTCGAACAGGATCTGGCCCTTCAGCTCGTTGAAATAAGGATTGTCCGGTTTTTCGGCGAGCAGGGAGTCGATCTCGGTCAGCGCAGTCTGGATATCGGACGCGCGGAAACCCGAAATGGCGCGGGCATAGCGGGCCGGCGCGCTCTTGTCGGTCGCCGGATAATCTCGGCGCACCTTCAGCGGCGAGTCGAGGAAGCCAACGAGCTTGGCGCGCATCATCTCGTACTGGAGCTGCTCACGCTCCGTAGGCGGAGTGTCCATCAGGCCGGTTGACTCGGCCAGCTCGCGCGTGGTGCGGATCCGGTCCGACGCCAGCGGGTGCGCGCGGAAGTATGGATAGCGGCGCGCATCCGACAATACTTCCTGGTACCGGAAGTTCTCGAAGAACTCGACAATCCCCGCCGGCGACTGGCCGAGTGCCGCGAGGTATTTTACCGCGGCCGCGTCGGCGGCGGCTTCTTCGGAGCGGGTGTGGATGTAGAAGTTGAGGGCGGCGAACTGGCTTGAGCTGCCGATCAGGGCGGCGCCGGCGCCAGCCTCTCCGGCGGCAATGGCGAGGATGCCGAGGCCGATGGAGACGAGGGCCGGGCGCATGGCGACCGACGCGGCACGCATGCGCGCAACGGTGTGGCCGCAGGCGATATGGCAGGTTTCGTGGCCGATGACGCCTTTGATCTGCGAGGCATTTTCGGCCTCGATAATCAGCCCGGTATGCAGGTGGATACGCTGGCCGTTGGCCACGAACGCGTTCAGGGACGGATCATTGATGATGTAGAGTTCGACATCAGCCGGCACGAGGCCTGCGACTTCGAGGATGGGGTCTGTCCATTCGCGCAGCGTTTCCTCGATTTCGGCGTCGCGGATCATGCCTTGCGCGGATGCGCCGAGCGCCAGCATCGCCGAAACGGCGACAGCGGCAGCGGCCCGGAACAGTTTTGCGGCCATCCAGAAAGTCTCCGTTGAAAGGTATAGGGTCTAGAACCTAAAACCGGCGAAAGCGAGGCTCCGGAGCGCCGGTTACTGAATTGTCAGGTTTCGCCTGACGCGAATGTGAACGTCAGCGTGGGGTCGAGACTGACGCCGACTTCAGTGCCCGGGGGCGGGGCTGACGCAGGCATGGCGAGGGCATTGAGCTGCAGGCCATGGCCGCCGAGCGTTAACCGGACGAGCGGGCCCATCAGGCGCCGGCCGGTGACCATGAAGCGCGTTTGCGAGGCAGGATCGAGACGTACGCCTTCCGGGCGAAAACCGATCGAGCCACCTGGTTGCAGCAGCGCAGCCTGCCAGGACGCCGGCAGGCTGGCGCGCGGAAAGACATTGACGGCGCCGAGCGCGCGGGCCGCCGCGAGGCTGGACGGACGCCGGTAGACATTTTCCGCCGTACCGGACTGCAGCAGGCGGCCACCGGAGAGAATCGCAATCTGGTCAGCGCTTTCGAGCGCCTCGGCCGGATCATGCGTCACCATCAATGCGGGGATGCCAGCTGCGCGGACGGCAGCCAGCGCAGCTTCTCGCACGCTGCCACTGAGCGCGGGATCAAGCCCGGAGAACGGCTCATCCATCAGGATAGCGGCGGGCTCCGGCGCAAGGGCGCGCGCAATCGCCACGCGTTGCTGCTCGCCGCCGGAGAGTTCGTGCGGATAGGCGCCGGCGCGGTCGGCGAGGCCGAGAAGGCCGATCCAGCGATCGACGGTTGCGGCGGCCTGGTCCCGCGGCAGATGTTTCAGGCCGAAACCGACATTGCGCGCCGCGGTGAGATGCGGGAACAGCGCAAAGTCCTGGAAGATGAGACCGATGCGGCGCTGTTCCGGAGGGACGGTTCGTCCGGGTGCGGACAGGATACGGGCACCGAGGCGCACTTCGCCGGCATCGACGGGCTCAAGGCCGGCGAGGAGCCGGAGGAGGGTGGACTTGCCGGCGCCGGAGCCTCCGAGCAGCGCCGTGATCTCACCCGGCGCCAGTGACAACGTGATGTTATCGACGACGGCGCGGGCCCCGTAGCGGCGGGTGACAGACAGCGCTTCGAGGCGTTCGGTCATGCGGCGCCTCCCGGCCGGGCCCGGGACATCTGCCAGGACAGAAGGATGACCGGCAGAAGGCCGGCCAGGGTGATCAGCAGGGCTGGCAGCGCCGCTGACGCCAGGCGCTCATCGCTGGCATAGGCATATGCGCGCACGGACAGCGTGTCCCAATTGAAAGGGCGAAGCATCAGGGTGGCGGGCAGTTCCTTGAGGGCCTCCACGAACAGGACGAGCGCAGCAGCGGCGGCGCCGGACATGGCAACCGGGAGGTCCACAGCGAAGGTGCGGCGCAAGGGCGATGCGCCGAGGCTCTGCGCGGCATGCCCGATGGAGACGGGCGCGCGGGCGAGGGCGGCTGCCATCGGCTCGGTTCCGGCCGCCGTGAAGCGTACGGCATAAACCCAGGCCAGAGCGGCGAGCGCCGTGATGCCGGACAGCGTGACGGGCAGAGAGCCAATCACAGCCAGCGCGCCCAGCGCCAGAACAGCGCCGGGAATAGCATACCCGGAAGACGCAGCAATGCGGGCGAATGTGGCGAGTGGCCCCCTGGCGCGGATCGACAGGGCTATTGTCAGGGCAAGGATAAATGCGAGCGCCGCGCCGGCGCTGGCCAGAAGCACAGAGTTTCCCAGCGCGTCCCATACCCGCGTGCTGCGCGCACCGGCTTCGAGGCTGCGCCAGACGAGGCGGCCAACGGGCAATGCAAACGCCAGCGCGAAAAGACTGGTGCAAAGCGCTGCCGCGCCAAGGGCGGCGGGGCCGGACAGCACAGCGCGCGGAATCCGGCGCCACCGGATCGAGCTCTGCTGCGAGCCTGCGCGCCCCCGCAAGCGGCGCTCGACAATCACGAATGTGAGGATGAGGGCGAGTAGCACGAAGGCGAGACGCGCGGCAGCGGCGGGTTCGCCGAAGCTTTTCCAGGCCCGGACGATTCCATACGTCAGCGTCGGCACACCCAGAAACTCTGCTGCGCCGTAATCGGCGGCGGCCTCCATCAGGGCGAGGGCGAGGCCTGCCGCGATGGCAGGACGGGCCGCAGGCAAGGCGACGGACCAGAAGGTCCGGCCCGCGCTGGCGCCGAGGCTTCTTGCCGCCTCCATGGTGCAGACAGACTGTGAGATGAACGCTGCGCGCGCGGTGAGATACACGTACGGGTACAGGGTGCACGCCAGCACGAATGACAGGCCCGGCAGGGAGCTGATGTCCGGGAACCAGTATTCACGCGCAGACCAGCCTGTGGCGTCCCGCAGCGCAGACTGCAGCGGCCCGCCGACGCCTGCGAGATCGCTCCAGGCATAGGCGAGCACATAGCCGGGCGCAGCCAGTGGCAGCACGAGCAGCCATTCAAACAGACCGCGGCCCGGGAAGCGGAACATGGTGACGAGCCACGCGGCAGGCACAGCCATCAGCAGACAGAGCGTCGCTGTCAGCGTGAGGACGGCCAGCGTTCCGGTCAGGTAGCGCAGCAGGAGCGTGTCACGGATGTGATCCCATGCTGCGCCGCCGCCCCCGGCGAGGCCGGTGACGAGGACGATGGCAACCGGCAGGGCAATGACAAGCCCGGCTAAGAGAACCGGGATCTGGCGAAGCGCCGGCGCGGAGAGGGCCGGCGCCTTCAGTTCCATCCTGCGCGGTCGAAGATCGCCTGGGCTTCTGCCTGATAGGCACCCAGTTCGGAGAGCGGGAAGTCGCTCTGTTTGAAGCCGGGCAGGATTTCGAGACCCTCCGGGTTCGGAGCACCTGCCACGATGGGAAACTCCTTCGTTTCCGAAGTCAGCATGGTCTGGCCTTCCGGCGTGGCAAGGAATTCGATGAACCTGACTGCGAGTTCGGGCGCTTGCGACGTGGACGAGACGGCGGCGCCGGTGATGTTGATATGCGTGCCGGCTTCATTCTGGTCCGGGAAGGAGACTGACGTCTTGGCAGCGGTCATGCGTTCTTCCGTGGTGCCGGTGGCAAGTCGGACCCAGTAGTAATGGTTGACGATCGCCGCGGCGCACTGGCCCGCAGCGACGGCCTCGATCTGTGCGGTGTCGCCGCCTTCCGGCGGACGGGCGAAATTACTGGCAACCCCCCTGGCCCAGGCCTCGGCGGCTTCGCTGCCATTGCGGCTGATGAACTCGCCGAGCAGGGACAGGTTATAGATGTTGGTACTGGAACGGACGCACAGCTCACCCTTCAGGCGGTCCTCGGCGAGGTCGCCATAGGTGTCGACCTCTTCGGCGGGCAACAGCTGGGGATCGTAGACGATGACCCGCGCCCGTTTGGCCAGGCCGAACCAGTGACCGTCCTTTTCGCGCAGCTGTGCCGGAATGGCCGCTTCGAGCGCGTCCGAGCGCACGCCTTGCGTAAAACCTTCGGACTGGAACCGGTAGAGCGCGCCGGCATCGGACACGATGATAACGTCTGCGGGGCTGGCCTCGCCTTCAGCCTTCATCGTTTCCAGAAGTTCCGGTGCGCCGGATTCGCGCACATTTACCTTGATGCCCGTATCGGCCTCGAACTTTGCGTAGAGCGCCGTGTCCGAATCATAGTGGCGGGCGGAATAGACAGTCAGCACCTGGCCTGCCGCCTGCGCAGTTGCAGCCTGGGTTTCGGCAGCTTCCGGTGCGGGGGGCTGCTGGACAGCCTGGCCGCAGGCCGCGAGCAGGGACATTGAGGCTGCCGCTAGGGAAAGTCTGAGCATGAGAGGATCCTTTTGAGCTTTCTACCATCCCAATCACAGTTGCCTGCAAATAGGAACCAATCGCAGCTGCGACCGTTGTGACCTGATTGGCGGAAAACTAGCACGGTTCTTGCCTGACGGACTCGCCTGGCAGGCAAGCCGCAGCCGAAAAAAAATGTTGCAGGAGCGAAAACGTTTCTGTTTGGCCGGATTGTCTGTTAACGTGTTGGTAACTGGTGGAGTGGCGCGATGACGGACTTTGTCCTGGATGTCGAACTGAACAGCGAGGACGAGGATGTCCGCCTGTCAGCAGCGATCGATTCCTTTGTCAGCATGCATGAATCCGGCTTTCGCGGCGATGCGTTCGACCTTGACCTGATGGTGCGTACCGTTCTGGGACCGGGCGGCGAGCGGCTGAAACAGATCGTCTTCCAGCAGCATGACCTGGCCCACGCGTTCAATTCCTTCTGGGCCGCCTTTCGCGGCCTGAACTGAGGCTGACGCGCCCCGTTGAATGTCGCCCGCCGGGCCCCTAGACCCGCGCAGAGGCTTATCCTGCATGGCGTTTTTCTCTTCCTGTCCACGCATCGCCGTCATCGGCGCAGGCATGATCGGCCTGTCGGCGGCGTATGAGCTGGCCGTGCGGCGAGGCGCGCGTGTGACGATCTTTGATGTGCGCCCGCCCGGGCGCGGGGCGAGCTGGGCGGCGGCGGGGATGCTGGCGCCCGCGTTCGAGGCGGCAGCCGATCCCGGCGTGCATCCGCGATTGTTCGAGCTGTGCCTGGCGAGCGCGGCGCTCTGGCCGGAGTTTGCGGGCGAACTGGCGGCGCGGTCCGGTGTCGATGTGGGGTTGGACCGCACGCCCTCACTGGCGGCGGCTCTGGACGGCGGCGAGGGTGAGCGTCTGAGCCGTATTGCGGCAGTCCTGTCAGCGTCAGGCGTGGCCCACACGGCGCTCGCGGCGGCCGACATTCTGCGCCTGGAGCCGGCGATCAATCCGGTGGTTCTGGGCGGGCTGGAGCTGCCAAGCGATTTCCGGGTGCACAACCGGCAGACAGTGACGGCCCTGTTGGCTGCGCTGCGGGCGAGTTCCGGCGTAACGTTTGTCGAGGGGGCGGCGCCGCTGAAGTCGGCGGGCGGGACACTCACGCTTGAGGGGCATGACGCGGTTCTGGTGGCGGCGGGCTGGGAGACGGCGGTCATCAAGGTCGAGGAGCGCGGTGCGCTGTTCAGCCTCGTGAACTGGGAGACGGCACTCGACGATATTGATTGCCATGGCGGGCAGATGCTGTCGGTGATGGCGGGCGAGGGGGCGCCGGAGCGCGTGGTGCGCGCAGGGCATGTCTATCTGGTGCCGCGCGGGGGCCAGGTGGTGATCGGGGCAACGGTCGAGCCGGACCGGGTGATCGATGCGCCGGAGGCGCAGGTCATCGAGGCGCTGCGCCTTGAAGGCGTGCGGCTGTGTCCCGGACTAGCGCACGCGCCGGTTGCTGAAAGCTGGGCAGGGGTGCGGCCGGGGACGCCGGATCGGGCGCCGTTCATGGGTGAGACGGTCACGCCGGGCCTGTTTGTGGCGGCAGGGCATTACCGTAACGGCATCCTTCTGGCGCCGGTTACGGCGCGCCTGCTGGCCGACCTGATCCTCGATGGTAAACGCGGCGGTCTGATCGAGGCATTTTCGCTCCGGAGGCAGTTCGGCCGCCCCATCACCCTATCTTCCGCCCACTGATGCTTTGGGGAGAACAGATACACCTTGTATTTCAAAATCCGGACTCAGACTCCCCGCCGCCGGGGGCGATCCACGCATGCCGTTGAGGTGCCGGCGGGCCAGGTTTACGCCAACATCACTGCAGTCCTCGCATCGCCTGGCGCCCTGCCGTCCAGCATCATAAAGGTGACCACCTTCCTGACAGAAGGCGATGATGGCACCGACTGCGTGCACCAGGCGCGTGCAAAGTATCTCGGCGAACACCGGCCCGCATCGACCGCCGTGTTCGTCTCCCGGCTGGTCGATCAATCGTGGAAGACAGAGATCGACGCCGTCGCGCCTCTGCCGTGACGCCGGCTCTTCGAGGGCGGACCGCGACGCCCTGACGCTGGACGAGCGGGGAGGCCAGCCTTAAGTCTCCGCGCCAAAGGGAGTTACGGGCATGCATGTGATCCAGCCGATGACCGAGGACCAGGCCGCAATCCGCGATGCGGTGGCGAAAACCCTGGAGCCGTTCGATGACGCCTACTGGCTGAAGACGGACGAGACAGGCGAGTGGCCGGAAGAGTTCTGCCAGGCAATGGCGAAGGGCGGCTGGCTGGGCATTGCGTTTCCGGAGGAGTATGGCGGCGCGGGTCTCGGCCTGACTGAAGCGGCTCTGATGATGCAGACAGTGACGCGCACCGGGGCGGGCTATTCCGGCGCGTCCGCGATCCACCTCAACATCTTCGGGCCCAAGCCCCTGGAGAAATTCGGTACCGAGGAACAGAAGCGCGAGAACCTGCCGAAGATCATCTCCGGGCAGGAGAAGATGTGCTTTGCGGTGACCGAGCCGAACTCCGGCCTCGACACGTCCAGCCTCGAGACAAAGGCGGAGCGCACCAACAAGGGCTACGTGATCCACGGCCGTAAGATCTGGACGACAGGTGCTCAGCGTGCGGACAAGATCCTGATCATCGCGCGCACCACGCCTAAGGACCAGTGTGCCAAGCCGCACCTCGGCCTGTCGCTGTTCTATACCGATCTCAATCGCAACAAGATCGAGGCTAACCCGATCCCGAAAATGGGCCGTAAGGCAGTCGAGTGCAACACGCTGTTCATCGACGGGCTGGAAGTGCCGAAGGAACATCTGATCGGCGAGGAAGGCGCGGGCTTCAAATACCTGCTGCAGGGGCTGAACCCGGAGCGCGTTCTGTTTGCGGTCGAGTCTGTCGGTCTTGGATTTTCGGCGCTGGAGCGTGCTGCACGTTATGCGAACGAGCGCGTCGTATTCGGCCGGCCGATCGGCCAGAACCAGGGTATCCAGCATCCGCTGGCCCGTTCGTGGGCGGAGCTTTCGGCGGCGGAACTGCTCGCCTACAAGGCGGCCGCGCTTTACGACGCCGGGCAGGAATGCGGCGCCGAAGCCAACGCGGCAAAGTATCTCGGCACGGAAGCCGGCTTCACGGCGTGCGAGACGGCGGTACTGACGCATGGCGGCATGGGCTATGCCCGCGAGTACCACGTTGAGCGGATGATGCGCGAGGCAATGCTGGCGCGGATCGCGCCCGTCAGCCGCGAGATGATCCTGAACTTCATTGCTGAGCGCGTACTGGGCTTGCCGAAGAGTTATTGATCCGGGAAGGGATCAGGTCTTGTCGGCGCCCTTCATCAGCTCGAAGAACTCTTCCTTGCTGTTGGTGCGCGGATACGGCGTGGCCGGGACCGGTACGCCGAGGAAGGCGCAGAGCGGTTCCCATCCATCCTTGGCCGTGTGAACCAGCAGGCGGCTCGCCGGGATTTCGGCTCTGACGGCCGCTTCCTGCGCATGGAAGGCGGCGATCACGCCCTCCTTGTCGGTGCGCCCGCCAAGGCTGCGGTCAATGACGACCTTGACGACCATGGTGAGCCAGGGAACGGCCGGCGGCGGCCAGTTGTCCTTTGCCAGAAGACTGGCGAGAATGGTTTCGGAGAAGCTGCCATACCAGCTTTCGGCAGAACGGGTCGAGAGGATGACTTTGGCGTCCGGACTGGCAGCGGCGAGTTCGCGCCAGAAGGCTGCCGTCGGCCAGTCGACAGCTGAATTGTAGCCTTTGTAGATGGCGGCAAAGTCGGGGTGACCGCCTGCAGCGGCGTGCCAGAGCGGCACCTGAACCGGGCCGTTCTCCAGCACTTCCTTCATGTGGTGACATGGCCCGAAGCCGAGCTCTTCAAGCGCAAGTTTGAGAGACAGGGTACCCGTGCGGCCAAATCCGGCGCTGAAAACCCTGATGCCCATGCTTTCCCCCGTAAGCGCTGTCTGCGCGCTTCTTTGGCTTATCCTTTACACGAACGTGCGCGGCTGCCTAATTTTTCCCGAAGAAC
>Ga0315904_10007462_pt1 | contig 14694 bp, 10 predicted proteins | sample LakEriMetagenome_6_FD_203529 | JGI IMG/M metagenome (GOLD analysis project Ga0315904, IMG submission 203529) | Freshwater fungal communities from buoy surface, Lake Erie, Ohio, United States - Buoy 12 MA120 | ecosystem: Environmental > Aquatic > Freshwater > Lake | place: USA: Lake Erie, Ohio... | reverse complement strand
GAGAAGTCGGTCAGCCCGGGAAATGCGATGCGCTCCCATGTGGCGGCCAGACCGCACAGGATCAGCCCGCCCAGCATCCCGTTGCCGAGCGCGCGAGCCAGACCGTCCGGGTCGGTGCGCTGCTGGCCGGCGAGCAGCGGCAGCAGCAGCAGGGCCCATGCGCAGGGTTTGGCCAGGCGCACCGCGTTCAGCGGTTCGAGGTAACCCTGGGTGACATGCATCGGCGCCTCGCCGGCGGCTACCCAGCCGATCGTGGCCGCCAGCGCGCACGACAGGCCGTAGACGAGCAGCGCGGCGACGGGCAGGCCGGAGATCGCGGGCGCCGCCGCAGCCGGCCTCGGAGCCGCCGCTGCCGACAGGCATCCGCGCAGCAGGCCGCCTGCGGCGAGCGCGGCCAGCAGCAGGTCGATCTCCTCGATGGCCAGCCGGCCCGTCCAGGGGGCGAGTCCGAGCACCGGCAGCAGCGCCAGCGTGCCGGCGAGCGCCAGCAGTGGCCGCCACATTGCCAGCGCCGCCCAGCCGACGAACCCGGCGAGCGCGAGCGCCGGCGCGATCGGCCAGTGCGCGGCCGCGAGCAGACCGGCCGCCAGCAGCGGCAGCGCGAGCGCTATCCGGATAGCGCCCGCGACGGGGCCGGCCGCGGCGCTCAAAGTCTGCGCATCAGGCCCTGTGCCTGCTCGTACGCCGGGCCGGCGCGCACTTCGGCCAGCACGACGTCGAGCTCCTTGCGGGCGGTCGCCTTGTCGCCCTGGGCGATCAGCGCCTCCACGAGCCGCAGCCGATAGGCCGCGACCCGTGGCGCGCCGCTCACCGCCTTGCGCAGCAGGTCGGTGGCTCGTGCGGCGTCGCCGCGCGCGAGCGCGACCGCGCCGGCGGTGTCGAGCACGGGTGGCGACTTCGGCGCCAGCTCGAGCGCGCGCTCGGCGGCGGCCAGCGCCCCGGGGTCGCGCAGCTCATGCAGCGCCCAGGCGAGGTTGTTGGCGGCGATCGCGTTCTGGGGTTGCAGCGCGATCGCTTCGCGATACAGGCGGGCGGCCGGCTCCCAGCGCTGGCGGGCGCCCTCGAGCATCGCCGCGTGGATGCGCAGGCCGGCGTCCTTCGGATGTTCGGCCAGCAGGCTGCGCATCAGCGCATCGGCCTCGGGTTGCCGGCCTGCCGCCCCCAGGCTGGCGTGCAGGCGGGTGGCCACCGGCACCGACGGCTGCAGCGTGAGGGCGCGCCGATAGGTTGCGATCGCCTCGTCGTGACGGCGGTCGTGGGCGAGGATGTCGGCCTCGAGCGCGATGCCCGCGGCGCTGCGCGGCGCTTCGCGCTGCAGTGCCTGCGCGATCGCCCGCGCTTCGGGCACCTTGCCCTGGGCGACCAGCGCGCTGGCGATGGCCGCGCGCGGCTCCAGGGCCGTGGGCACCAGCTCGGCGGCCTTGCGGAAGTGCGTGAGCGCCCGGTCGAATTCGCGGCGGCTCATCCGGAACTCGCCCATCCGCATCTGCAGGGCGGGCGAGTCGGGCCGTGTGCGCAGGATCTTCTCGTAGGCCAGCGCGGCCTGGGCGTCGTCGCCGGCATTCAGGTAGGCGGTGCCCAGCGCGTCGAGCAGCTCGACCTGTTCCGGCGCGGCGCCCGCCGCCTGCTGGAGGATGGGCAGCGCGTCCTTCGGGCGGTTCGCCGCCATGTGGAAGTTCGCCAGCGCCATCGCCGCGGGCACCGAGCTGCGGTCGGCATCGTAGGCCTTGGCGAGCCACGCCAGTGCCTGGTCGGGCTTGCCCTCGGCCTGGGCCATCGTTGCGAGCGCATGCATCGCGCGCACGTTCTTCGGATCCTTCTCGAGCACCCCGGTGAAGCGCTGCCTGGCGGCCTCGGGCTTGCGCTCGCGCAGATCCAGCGCCGCAAGGTTGGACAGCGCGCCGAAGTCGCGCGGATCGCGGGCCAGCGCGGCCTCGAAGTGGCGGCGCGCCCCCGGCAGGTCGTTGCGCGTCAGGGCGAGCGTGCCGCGCAGGGAGTCGATCAGCGGATTGCCGGGCTGCTTGCGCGCAAGCCTTTCGATCGCGGCAGCGGCCTTGTCGAGTTGCCGATCGCGCAGATGCTGGGCGATCAGCGCGAGGTCGGCCTGGCCGCCGCGCGTGCTGAGCTCGCTTGCCTGCTCCAGATCGGCGAGCCCGCCCTCGCGATCGCCCGACGCCAGCCGCGCAAGGCCACGCCCGGTGCGCTGCGTTGCGTCATCCGGGGCAAGCGCGGCGGCCCGCGAGAAGAAGGTGCTGGCCCGCGCCGGATCGTTCAGGCGCAGCGCCGCTTCGCCGGCGATGCCCAGCAGCAGCGGGTCACGCGTATCGCGCTCGAGGGCCGGCTTCATCGCCTGCAGCGTGCGCTCGGGGGCGTTCATCCGCAGATAGGTGGCGCCCAGCAGCCGGTAGCCCAGCGTCGAGTTGGGCGCCATCTCCAGCACCTTGCGGGCGTGGGTCTCGGCCTGCTCGAGCGCGCCCAGGCTGAGCTGGATGGTTGCGGCCAGCGCGATCGAGGGCAGGTAGTCGGGCGAGACCTTCAGGCCGGCCTGCACGGCGTCGCGCGCCGCCTCCGCCCGGTTCTGGCGGAATTCATTGAGCGCCAGCAGGTGCATCGTGCCGACGGCCGGGCCGGTGAGCCGGCGCAGATCCTCGATCCAGCGCTGCGCGGTCGCGTAGTCGCCGGCCTCGCTGGCAAGCGCGGCGAGCTTGGCCCGCACCGAACGGTTCAGCGGATCGGCGGCGGCGACCTTCGCGTACAGCTCGGCCGCGCGCGGCGCGCGCGATTGGGCCAGTTCGATGTCGCCCTTGAGCGCGAGCGCTTCGGTCGAATCGGGTGCCCGGGCGAGCAGCGCGTCGATCTCGGCGGCGGCGCGCGGCAGGTCGCCGAATGCGGTCAGGGTGATCAGGCCGACTCGCGCCCCGATATGGCCTGGCTGGGCCTGCAGCGCGGCGGAGAAGGCGCGTTCGGCGGCGGCGCGATCGCCGAGCGCGAGGTGCGCGCGGCCGGCCAGCGTCTGTGCCTTCGCCTGGTCCGCGCCAGTCAGGGCGGACAGCGAACCGATGCGCTCGATCACCTTCTTCCACTGGCCGAGCTGCTGCTGCGCTTCGGCCAGACCGAGCGCCGAGGCGACCGGTTCGTGTCCGGCGGCATGCGCGTGCTCGAACTCCTTCTCGGCCGATCGCCAGTCGCCGGTGGCGGCATGCACCTGGCCGAGCAGCAGGCGCGCCTCGGATCGGTCCTGCTGCTGCAGCAGGTTCTTCAGGTGGATCTCGGCCGTCTTGGGCTGGCCGGCCGCCATCGCCTGGCGGGCCTTGGCGAGCAGCGTGTCGGGCGAATCGCCGCAGCCCGCCAGAGCGAGGGTGACGGCAAGCGCGAGGGCCCGGATCAGGTGGGGCGACGGTGACATCGATGGCTCTCCAGCGCGACGGCGCATCCCGGCGAGCGGGGCAGGCGGTCTCTAGCGCAGTCCGAAACGGTTCAGCAGGTCGTAGAGGGTCGGGCGGCTGACGCCCAGCATGTCGGCGGCGCGCGCGACGTTGCCGTCGACGCGGCCCATCGCGCGCACCACGGCCAGCCGCTCGGCATGCTCGCGGACCTGGCGCAGGTTCAGGCTCTCGGATTCGCGTGCGGCCTGCAGTCCGAGGTCGGCGGGCTCGATCGCCACGTCCTCGGCCAGGATCACCGCGCGCTTCACGCAGTTCTCGAGTTCGCGCACGTTGCCGGGCCAGCGGTGCTGTTCGATCGCGTCGATCGCGTCGGCCCGCAGGGTAAGGCGCTCGCGTCCGTGGGCCGCGCCGAAGCGCGCGACGAAATCGTGGGCGAGCAGCGCCGCGTCGCCGGCGCGTTCGCGCAGCGGCGGGATCGCGACCACGGTCTCGGCCAGTCGATAGAACAGGTCCTCGCGGAATCCGCCCTCGCGGCTGCGCTCGAGCAGGTTGCGATGGGTCGCGCACACCACGCGAACGTCCACTGCGATCTCGTCGCGCCCGCCCACCCGCACGAACGTGCGCTCCTGCAGAAAGCGCAGCAGCTTGGCCTGCAGCGGTGCCGGCAGGTCGCCGACCTCGTCGAGGAACAGGGTGCCGCCATCGGCGGTCTCGATGCGGCCGGGGGTCGTGCGCGCGGCGCCGGTGAACGCGCCCTTCTCGTAGCCGAAGAGTTCGGCCTCCAGCAGCGCGTCGGGTATCGCGGCGCAGTTGATCGCGACGAAGCGGCGCGCGGTGCGCGGCGACAGCGTGTGCAGCGCGCGCGCCAGCACCTCCTTGCCGGTGCCGCTTTCGCCCTGGAGCAGGACGGTGGCCGTTGCCTGCGCGAGCCGTTCGACCTGGCGCGCCACCCGCAGCATGCCGGGGTCGCGGGTCAGCAGGCCGGGCAGCGGTCGGGCGCCCCGCGGCATCTCGATGCGGCGGCGCTGTTGCTCCAGTTCGGCGAGCCGGAAGGCCCGGTCGATTGCCGGTCCCAGGCCTTCCGGCTCGAAGGGCTTGGGCAGACAGTCGCAGGCACCCTGGCCGAGAGCGCGCACCGCGCCGCTGCCGCCCTGTGCGGTCAGGGCCACCACCCGGATCGCGGGCGAGATCGCCAGGATCTCGTCGAGCGCACGCAGCCCTTCGGCCGGCGTGTCGGCCTCCGGCGGCAGCCCCAGGTCGAGCGCGACCACCGAGGGCTCATGCCGGCGCACCTGGGCTATCGCCGCCTCGCGGCTGTCGGCGCAGACGACGCGGTACCGGTCGAGCGTGCCGCGCACCCGTTTCTGCAGCCCGAGATCGTCGTCGACCACCAGCAGCACCGGACGGTCGTCGGCCTCGCTCATGAGCAAGGCGCCCTCATCGCGCTCCCTTGCCCATCAGCACGACCTGCGCGGTCTCCACCAGGATCAGCAGGTCGAGGAACAGCGAGTGGTTCTTCACGTAGTAGAGGTCGTACTGCAGCTTGGCGCGGGCGTCGTCGACCGAGGCGCCGTAGGCGTAGCGCACCTGCGACCAGCCGGTGATGCCGGGCTTGATGCTGTGGCGCAGGTCGTAGAACGGGATCTCGCTGGTCAGCCGCTGGACGAAGAACGGACGCTCCGGACGCGGCCCGACAAAGCTCATGTCGCCGCGCAGGACGTTGTAGAGCTGTGGCAGTTCGTCGATGTGCGTGATCCGCAGCATCCGCCCGAAGCGCGTGATCCGCGCGTCGCCAACGCTCGCCCAGCGCGGCTGCCCGTCGCGCTCGGCGTCGTGGCGCATCGTGCGCAGCTTGTAGATGACGAAGGGCTTGCCGCCCTGGCCGACCCGTTCCTGCCGGTAGAGCACCGGCCAGCCCGATTCGACGGCGATCAGCAGCATCGCCAGGACGATCAGCGGCAGCGTGGCCGCCAGCAGCAGCGCAGCGAGGACGACGTCGAACATCCGCTTGATCACGTCGCGCGCCAGGCCCTGATCGAAGCCCTCGCCGAAGATCAGCCAGCTGGCGCGCAGGTTGTCGATCTTGAGCATGCCGCGTTCGCGCTCATAGAAGGCGGCGACGTCCATCACCCTGACCCCGGCGAGCCGGGCGTCGAGCAACTGGCGCAGTGGCAGCACGCCGCCGCGGCGCTCGCGCGCCGCGATCACGATCTCCGAGACCCGCAGCTCGCGCACCGTGCGCAGCAGGTGGTCGTGGTTCAGGCGGCGCGGCGGCTGGCCGAACTCGCGCTCGCCCGACACCGGGTAGGTGCCGGCGTACTCGATGGTGCGGACCTGATCCTGCGCGTGCAGGTAGCGGATCAGATCCTCGGCCGCGCTGCCGTGCCCGAGCACCAGCACCCGGCGGCGCGGCAGCCCCAGGTCGGTCACCCGGAAGAACATCAGGCGAACCAGCAGGACCCCGCCCATCGCGAACAGCGAGCTGACCGCGAACACCCCGCGGCCGACGTAGAACATCGGCAGCAGATAGAAGATCACGCTCATCAGCGCCAGCGTCAGCAGGTAGGCGACCAGCAGCCGCTGCATCGTCGTGCGAAACGGCTCCGAACGCACCTGATAGAGACCCAGCGAGGTCATCATCAGCAGCATGACGACCGTGAACAGCGCGGCCTCGGTCACCGGCAGCCGGATCGCGTATTCGGCCAGCCGCAGCTGGTAGCCGAGCACCATCGACTGGAACAGCACCACCATCTCGATGGCGGTGAGCAGCAGCGTCCGGGACGACAGGTAGTGGTTGAACAGTCGGATCATGGGCGCAGACCGGAGTCGCATGCCGGTGATGTCCGAGACTAGCCCCGGCCGTTCGTGTCGGCCGTGAGGTAGCGCACGCTGGAGCGTGCCCGATGCGTCGGCGAGAAGACTTATTTCTCGCCGCGGCCGAGTTCGTCGCCGGGTTCGATCCGGAAGAAGGCCGCGAGTTCGGCGTGCCAGCCCGGGTAGGCCTCCCGCAGCCGCTCGGGCGCGACGAAGAACGCCTCGCCCGACACCGCAAAGAACTCGGCGGGGTCGGTCGCCGCGTAGGGGTCCAGGGGCAGCGCGGCGAACCAGGGATCGGCCGCCTCGCTCTCGGGGTCGATGTGGCGTGGCAGCGCGCGCTCGACCGCGTCGAGGCGCTCGCAGAAATCGTCGTAGGCCGCATCCAGCGCGTTCATCCAGGCTGCCCGTCGGCCGGCGGGCAGCGGCGGGACGCCGTCGGCTTCGCCATCGAGCATGTCGAGCTTGTGGACGAATTCGTGCACGACCACGCTCGCGCCGGCCTGGCTCGCGCCGGGCGCGGCGTCCTCCCACGACAGCACCACCGGGCCGCCGTCCATCGCCTCGCCGGCCAGCCACTCCTCGGTCTCGTGGACCACCCCGGCCTCGTCGGTGCGGCGGCGCGGCACCCGGAACTGCGCCGGGTAGATGACGATCTCGACGAAATCGCGGTAGCCGCCCAGACCCAGCGCCAGCACCGGCAGGCAGGCCTGGGCAGCGATCGATGCGCGCACCAGCGGCGTGACCTCGAAGCCGCGCGCCCCGGTGAAGCTCTTGTCGCGAACGAAGTTCTCGGCGAGCTCGCGCAGCCGCACCCAGTGCTCGGCGCGCAGCGGCACCACCTCGCCGAGCGCCTCGCGCACCTGCGTCCAGCTGACGTCGTCGATCGCCGGCGCAACCGGACTGCGCCTGAACCAGCCCAGCGGCATCGGGGCTCCTGTTCCTATAATCGGGGCCTGCCAGTCTAGCGCCACCGTGTCCGCATCCTCCCCCCAGACCGCGCTCGCTTCCCGGCTCGACGACGCCTTCGCGCTGTTCGCAGCCCACGGCGCAGATGCGCTCACGCGCAGCGGCGAGCCGGCCCTCGAGCATGCCCGCGGCACCGTGGCCATCCTGCAGTCCGTCCAGGCCGACGAGGCGGCCTGCGTGGCGGCGGCGCTGGCCAGTGGCGGGCCGGCGATCCCGCTCGACATCGTCGCCGCGCGCTTCGGCGAGGAGATCGCCACGCTGGTCGAGGCCACGCGCCAGGTGCTGCGGCTGCGCGAGCTGCACGGCAGCGGCCGCGACAGCCGTGCCGGCGAGCCGGCGCGCGCGGAAACCCTGCGCCGGATGCTGCTGGCGATGGCCACCGACATCCGGGTCGTGATCGTGCGTCTGGCCTCGCGCCTCCAGACCCTGCGCTGGCATGCGGCAAGCCGCAGCCCCGCCTCCGAGGCGCTGTGCGCCGAAACCCTCGAGGTGCTCGCGCCGCTCGCCAATCGGCTCGGCCTGTGGCAGCTGAAGTGGGAGCTCGAGGACCTCGCCTTCCGGTTCCGCGAGCCCGACGTCTACAAGTCGCTTGCCCGCCAGCTCGACGAGAAGCGCAGCGAGCGCGAAGCCTTCGTCGAGCAAGCCATGGCGCGGCTGCGAGAGCTGCTCGATGCCGCGGGCATCGCCGCCGAGGTCAGCGGTCGGCCCAAGCACATCTACAGCATCTGGTCGAAGATGCGCAGCAAGCGGCTCGCCCTCGACGACATCCGCGATCTGCGCGGCGTCCGCGTCATCGTGGGCGACGTGCGCGACTGCTACGCCGCGCTCGCGCTCATCCACGGCCGCCACACGCCCATCGACAGCGAGTTCGACGACTACATCGCGCGCCCCAAGCCCAACGGCTACCAGTCGCTGCATACCGTGGTGGTCGCCGAGGACGACCGCCCGCTCGAGATCCAGATCCGCACGCGCGAGATGCACCAGTTCGCCGAGTACGGCGTCGCGTCGCACTGGGCCTACAAGGAGCGCTCGACCGGCACGGCCGCGGCGCGCGCCGACCTCGAGCAGGAGCGGCGCATCGCCTGGATCCGGCAGCTGCTCGCCTGGCAGCGCGAGGTCGGCGAGCGGCTCGGCGCGCCCGCCGGCGAGGGCGCGCCCGCCGTCAGCGGCCCGGCTCGCGATCCGGCCTCGGCAGCCGCCGAGCCGCCCGGCGCGGCCCCGCGCATCTACGTGCTCACACCTCAGGCGCGCGTCATCGAGCTGCCGGTGGGCGCCACGCCGGTCGATTTCGCCTATCACCTGCACAGCACGCTCGGCCACCGCTGCCGCGGCGCGCGGGTCGATGGTCAGCTGGTGCCGCTGAATACCGCGCTCGCCAGCGGCCAGACCGTCGAGATCATCGTCGCGCGGCCCGGCGCTGCAGGCGAGGGGCCGTCGCGCGACTGGCTCAATCCGCAGCTGGGCTACGTGCGTTCAAGCCGCGCCCGTACCAAGGTACGCCAGTGGTTCCACGCGCTCGAGCTCGAGCGCGACATCGCCGCCGGCCGCGACCGTGTCGAGCGCGCGATCGCCCGCGAGGGGCGTGGCGCGCCCGGCTTCGACGAGCTCGCGGCCCGCCTGGGCCAGTCCGACGCTCAGGCGATGTTCGTGGCGGTCGCGCGCGAGGAGATCGGTCCGCGGCAGCTCGAGGAGGCCGTGCGTGGTCCGGCGCCGGTGGCGCAGCCGGCCTCCGACGAGGCGGTGCTGCTTGCCGCGGCGGCGCAGCGCGCCCGCGCGCGCGGACGCAGCGAGGGCACCGGCGTGCTGGTGGTTGGCGTCGATCTGCTGCTCACTCAGCTCGCGCGCTGCTGCCGCCCCGTGCCGCCCGATGCCATCCGCGGGTTCGTCACCCGCGGCCGTGGCGTGTCGGTGCATCGCGCGGGCTGCCCGAGCTTTGCCGAGATGGCCCGTCGCGCGCCCGAGCGCCTGCTCGATGTCGACTGGGGCGAGCCGCGCGGCGAAGATGAGCGGCGCAGCTATCCGGTCGACCTGCGCGTCGAGGCCACCGACCGGCAGGGGCTGCTGCGCGATGTGTCGGAGGTGTTCGCCCGCGACCGGCTCAACGTCACCGCGGTCCAGACGCGCTCGCGCGGGCCGGCGGCGCAGATGCGCTTTACCGTGGAAGTGCCCGATGCCGCGGGCCTGGCGCGCGTGCTCTCGGCGTTGCGCGCGGTGCCGGGGGTGCAGGAGGCGGCTCGCGCCTGAGGGGTGGGCGAGCGGCGCGGGGCGCGGGGCGCGGGGCGCGACGGCTTCAGGCCGGCGGGCGCGCCGCCGACTTCGGCCGGAACGCCTTGCACACCGCCTCGTCGGTTTCGAGGTAGGGCGCGCCGATCAGGTCCAGGCAGTAGGGCACGGCGGCGAAGATGCCGTGAACCTGCGGCTGGCCATCGGGGCCGCGCAGCCCCTCGAGGGTCTCGCGGATCGACTTCGGCTGGCCGGGCAGGTTGATGATGAGCGCCCGGCCGCGGATGACCGCCACCTGCCGCGACAGGATGGCGGTGGGCACGAAGTTCAGGCTGATCTGGCGCATCTGCTCGCCGAAGCCGGGCATCTCGCGCTCGCCCACCGCCAGCGTGGCCTCGGGCGTGACGTCGCGCACCGCCGGGCCGGTGCCGCCGGTGGTGAGCACCAGCGAGCAGCCGGCCGCGTCGACCAGTTCGACCAGGGTGCGTTCGATGACCGGGCGCTCGTCGGGAATGAGGCGGGTGACGGTCTCGAAGGGCGTGCGCAGCGCCCGGCCCAGCCACTCGGCCAGAGCCGGGATGCCCTGGTCGGCGTAGACGCCGGTGCTGGCGCGGTCGCTGATCGAGACCAGGCCTATCTTCACGGGGGGATGGGTCGTCATCGCGGCAGGCCGGCCGAGGGTTCAGTCCGCGGCGGTGGGAGGCTCGGCCGCCGGCGCCGGCGCGGGCGCGGCGAGCGCGGCGTGGAGCGCGCGGTACAGCTCGCGCGCGCGGCGCGGCGGCTGCCCGGCGGCATGCTCGGCGCGGGCCTGTGCAATGAGGGTGGACCACGGCGCTGCCGCGGCCAGCGCGGGGTGCTCGGCGGCGAAGGCCCCAACGGCGTCGGGCTCGGCGAGCATGCGATCACGCCAGTGCTCGGCCGAGTGCATGCGCGCGACCTCGGCGCGGTGGCGGTTGCCATCGACCGCGAGGGCGTCGCGGATGGGTTCGGGATCGACCTCGCGCATCAGCTTGCCCACGCGCTGCAGCTGCCGGCGCAGCGCCTCGCGCGAGCGGATGCCGCGGGCCTCCTCGATGGCGTCGCGCAGCGGCTCGGGCAGCGCGAGCTCGGCCAGGCGGGCCGCCGGCAGCCCGACCAGCTGCTCGCCCAGATCCTGCAGCGCGTGGGAGTCGCGCTTGCGCTGCGACTTGCTGGGCCCCTCGCGCATGCGCGAGCGGTCGGCACGCGGCAGGGGCTGCTCCATGACCGGGAGGCGATTGGCGGTCTTCACGATGCCGGTATGATAGCCGGCCACCGCGCCCGCGCCCGTGGCACCCCCTCCCGCAGCCCCTCAGCCGAGTACCCATCCATGTTCGAGCACGACGCCGCCCGCCTGCACGAGATCGCCGCCGAGTGCCTCGCGCTTGCCCGCGGCATGGGGGCGAGCGACGCCGCGGCCGAGATCTCCGAATCGAGCGGCCTGTCGGTCAACGTGCGCCGCGGCAGCGTCGAGACCATCGAGCAGACCCGCGACAAGGGCGTGGGCGTCACCGTTCACCTGGGCAGGCGCCGCGGCCATGCCAGCACCAGCGACTTCTCCGCGCCCGCCCTGGCCCAGACGGTGGCCGCCGCCTACGAGATCGCCCGTCACACCGGCGAGGACGACTGCGCCGGCCTGCCCGACCCCGACACCCTGGCGTCCGACATCCCCCAGCTCGACCTGTTCCACCCCTGGAACATCAGCGTCGAGGAGGCTGTCGCGATGGCCTGCCGCATGGAGGCGGCCGCCTTCGACACCAGCGCCCAGGTCGACAACTCCGAGGGCGCGTGGGTGAGCGTCAGCCACGGCCAGTTCGTGCTCGCCAATTCGCTGGGCTTTGCCGCCGGCTACCCGTACAGCCGTCACTCCATCGGCTGCGCGCCCATCGCGCGCCTGGGCGATGCGATGCAGCGCGACGACTGGTACAGCGCCGACATCGTCCCGCAGCGGCTGGCCGACCCCGTCAAGATCGGCCGCTATGCCGCGCAGCGCGCGCTTGCCCGTCTGGGCGCGCGCAAGATCCGCACCTGCAAGGTTCCGGTGCTCTTCGAGGCGCCGCTGGCCAGCGGCCTGATCGGCCACTTCGTGCAGGCGGTGAGCGGCGGGTCGCTCTACCGGCGCACCAGCTTCCTCCTCGACTCCCTGGGCAAGGACGTCTTCGCGCCGCACATCGACATCGTCGAGGACGCCCATCAGCCCGCCGAGCCGGGCAGCGCGCCCTTCGACAGCGAAGGCGTGGCCACCGGGCGGCGCACCGTGGTGTCGGGCGGACGGCTGCATGGCTATTTTCTGTCCACCTATTCGGCGCGCAAGCTCGGCATGACAACCACCGGCAACGCCGGCGGCGCGCACCATCTGGCGCTCACCAGTCGCCTCACCCGGCAGCTCGACGACCTGCCCGCCATGCTCGATCGCCTGGGCACGGGCCTGCTGGTCACCGATCTGATGGGCCATGGCATCAATGGCGTCACCGGCGACTACTCCCGCGGCGCGAGCGGCTTCTGGGTCGAGAAGGGCGTCATCGTCCATCCGGTGGAGGAAGTGACCATCGCCGGCAATCTCGCCGACATGTTCCGCGGCATCGTCGCGGTGGGCAGCGACGTCATCAACCGCGGCGGGCGGCGCACCGGCTCCATCCTGATCGACCGCATGACGGTCGCCGGCCACTGAGGCCCGGCACCCTGCCGGCGCGGCGGCCACGATGAGCAAGGCCTTCGTCCGCGAGGACACCGACGACGACGACGACCTGCCCGAGCCCGCGCAGGTCGATGCGGCGCCGCGCAACTACATCACCCCGGCCGGGCACGCCGCCATTCGCGCCGAGTTGCTGCGTCTGATCGATGTCGACCGGCCCGAGGTGGTGCGCGTGGTGTCGTGGGCGGCCTCCAACGGCGATCGCTCCGAGAACGGCGACTACATCTACGGCAAGCGGCGCCTGCGCGAGATCGATCGCCGCATCCGCTTCCTCACCCGTCGCCTCGACATCGCCGTGGTGGTCGATCCCGGCCGCCAGGAAAACCGCGACCAGGTCTTCTTCGGCGCCACGGTCACCTACCTGCGCAATGGCGGCGCCGAGGAAACCATCACCATCGTCGGCGTCGACGAGGTCGATCCCGCCGCCGGCCGCGTGAGCTGGGTCTCGCCGGTGGCGCGTGCCCTCATCAAGGCCCGCGAGGGCGACACCGTCGCGCTGCGCACGCCGCAGGGCGTCGACGAGCTCGAGATCGTCTCGGTCAGCTATCCGTCGTCGCCCTGACCGTCCGATGCGACCACCGGTCTTTCACGGGTGGCGGGTGGTGGGGGCCTGCTTCGTCATCGCCGCCTTCGCCTGGGCGCTCGGGCTGTTCGGCGGCAGCGTCTACCTGCAGGCCGTCACCGCGCACCACGGCTGGCCTATCGCTCAGGTCGCCTCGGCCATCACGCTGTTCTTCCTCGTCAGCGCGGCCGCGCAGCGCGCCGTGGGCCGGGGTATCGACCGCTGGGGGCCACGACCGGTCCTGTCGGCCGGCGCGCTCTCGATCACCCTCGGGGTGGCCCTCGTCGGGCAGGTGGGGCAGCCCTGGCAGCTCTTTCCCTGCTTCGTGCTGGTGGGGTTGGGCTGGTCGGCGCTTTCCACCACCGCCTTGTCGGCCACCGTGGCCCCATGGTTCGAGCGGCATCAGGGGCGATCCATGACGCTGGCGATCATGGGGGCAAGCGTGGGCTCCATCGCCGGCGTGCCGCTGCTGCTGCTGGCGCTGTCGCGGCTGGGTCTGGCCGAGGGGCTGGCCCTCGCCGCCGTGGTGGCCGCGGCCGTGCTGCTTCCCCTGATCGGCATGGCGTTGCGCCACCGCGGTCCGGCCGACATCGGCCTGCGCCGCGACGGCGATCCGCCCGAGGATGAGGCGGGCGCCTTGCCTGCGGGTGCGGCGGCGACGCCCGTACCCGCGCCGCCTGCCGCGGGGGCCCCCGGCCATCCCGGCGCGGTTCGGCCGCTCGCCGCTCGTGGCCGGCCGGGCTGGCTGCTGGGCAGCGCCGCGGCCGGGTTCGCCCTCGGGCTGCTGGTGCAGATCGGCTTCATCACTCACCATGTGGCGCTGGCCAGCCCGGTGCTGGGCCTGGCGGGCGCCGGTCTGCTCGTCAGCGTCACCGGCGTGGGCGCCTTTGCCGGGCGCATCGTGCTGGCGCGCATCGTCGATCGGGTTGACGTGCGCCGGCTTGCCATGCGGATCATGGTCGTCCAGACCCTCGTGATGGCCGTGCTCGCGGTCACCACGGCGCCGGCGGTGCTGGTGGTCGCCAGCGTGATCTACGGTTGGTGCATCGGTCACGTGACCACGCTGGGGCCGATCGTCGTGCGTCGGGAGTTCGGTGCCGCCGCCTTCGGCGCCACCTACGGCTCGGCGGCCACGGCGATCCAGTTCGTTGCCGCCACCGGGCCGGCGATCTTCGGCTGGCTGCGCGATGCCTTCGGCGGCTATGGCGCACCGCTGGCCGTGGCCGCGGGGCTGTCGGCCCTGGGAGCCGTCGCCCTGGCGGTCGGCGGGCGCCTGGGAGCGCGGCCGCCGCTGGCGCGGATGCCGATGTGATCGGATGCCTGCGGCTGGCCGGGCGGCTTCAGAAACGGCCGATGCGGCGGGTCTCGGGCACCTTGCGCAGGCTGCGCATCACCTGGGCGAGGTGCACCCGGTCGCGCACCTGCACCGAGAAGCGCAGCGTGGCGGTGCCGTCGGGCTGAGGGTCCATGGCAACGTTGACGATGTTGGCCTCGGCGCTGGCCAGTTCGGCCGCCACGTGCGCGAGCACACCGCGGTCGTCGCGCACCAGCACCTCGATGCCGCACTGATGCAGGCCCTGCACCTCGTCGGCCCACTGGGCCTCGACCCAGCGCTCGGCGTCCTTGGCGCGCAGCCGGACGGCGGTTTCGCACTCGGAGCGGTGCAGCGCCAGCCCGTGGCCGCCGCGCAGGTGCCCGACGATGCTGTCGCCAGGCAGGGGGTGGCAGCACGACGAGTACTGCACCGCCGAGCCTTCTGCGCCATGCACGAAGATCGGAGCCGGCTGCGGCATGATCAGCGCGGCAGCGGTTGGCCGCCCGGTGAACTGCAGCGCGATGGTTCGTGCCACCACCGGCGCCAGCGCCTTGCCCAGGCCGATGTCGGCGTAGAGCTCATCGATCGAGCGCGAGCCCACGTCGCGGGCTGCGCGTTCGAGCGCCGCGGCGTCGATGCCGGCGATCTCGATGCGCAGCGCCGCGAGCGCCTGCTCGAGCAGGCGCTTGCCCAGCGCCACCGACTCGGCGAG
>Ga0315904_10007460_pt1 | contig 14695 bp, 12 predicted proteins | sample LakEriMetagenome_6_FD_203529 | JGI IMG/M metagenome (GOLD analysis project Ga0315904, IMG submission 203529) | Freshwater fungal communities from buoy surface, Lake Erie, Ohio, United States - Buoy 12 MA120 | ecosystem: Environmental > Aquatic > Freshwater > Lake | place: USA: Lake Erie, Ohio... | reverse complement strand
ACCTGCGTAAGTCCGTCCTCCACCCATGGCAATGATCGCTTCGCCTATCCGTTGACCATCCATCCGTACGATTCGTCCCGTTCGTGGCGCGAGCCACGCGCGCGGATGGCCTACCCGACGCGCTCGAGCCAAATCTCCTCCCTGCGCCTGCACCATGGCTTCGAAACGTTCCATGGCTCGCCCGGAATCCAAATGCCTCTGGAGAACTGTCAAGGCTTCGAGTCGGTCGCTCGCTCGACCGGTCAAAACCAGGATCCGAGCCCCCAACTCCAGGGTCAATTCCCGAACCTCGCGCGGCCCATCGCCTCGGAGAACATCGATGGACTCATCGACTTCGCATGCGTTGCCAACCATGCGACCGAGAGGCTGGTCCATGTCGGTGATGAGGGCAGCGGTGGAAACCCCAGCTCGCTTTCCAATCGCCAGCAGCGAACGGGCCAACTCTTCGGCTCGATCGGCCGTCGCGAGAAACGCGCCGCTTCCGCATTTGACATCCAAGACCAGGGCGTCGAGCGTCTCGGCGATTTTCTTGGACATGATGCTCGCCGTGATCAAGGCGATCGATGGCACCGTTCCGGTCACATCGCGCAACCCATAGAGCTTCTTGTCGGCGGGAACGAGTTGCTCTGTCGCGCCGGTGATGAAGCAGTGGATCTCGCGCAGCACGCGCTCCGATTCCTCCTCCGACAAATCGCATCGAAACCCGGGAATCGCTTCGAGCTTGTCCAGAGTTCCCCCGGTGATCCCCAACCCGCGGCCGCTGATCATCGGCACATCCAAATCGCAACATGCCAACAAGGGCGCGAGGATCAGCGACGTTTTGTCTCCCAATCCCCCCGTCGAATGCTTGTCGACACGAGGCAGGTCTCCCACGCGACGGAGTGTCGTCCCCGACCGGATCATGGCATCGGTCAGATCGGCGATCTCGCGGTCGTTCATGCCGCGAAGAAGAACAGCCATCGCGAACGCGGCCATCTGATAATCCGGAATATTTCCTTCGGAATATCCGGCGATCAAAAACGCGATCTCCGCGGTGGTTAGATCGAATCCGTCGCGCTTCTTGGCAATGAGGATCGCTGGAATCATGATGGAAGTTGAAAACTTGTCGAAGTTGCGGGGGAACAGGAAGTCTAAGGGGCGTTCTCGCGATGTGCATAGCCTGGGTTCGCTCGCACACGGCGAAAGCGTATCATACGTCGATCGGTTGAAATGCAACCCCAGGACCTAAATTGATTCCTAGCTCGCTTCGATATGAGTCTCAACCAATGCGCACCATCTACTCCCTGATCATCGCTGCAACGATCGCTGCTTGTGGACCGACCATCCCCCAATCCTTGTTCGCACAGGATTCGCCCAAGGACGTCGAGGATTTGGAACTGCTCGCCCGCAGCCATGCAAGAAGTCTGTCCATCGCCTTTCAAAACGCGGCCGGCAAAGGGCTCAAGTCGGTCGTTACCGTGCTCGCAAAACGACCTGACGTCGATGAGACACTCGACGACCTCGATCTGCTCGATAGCAATTCGATGCGAAACTTCAACATCGGATCGGGAGTCATCCTCAACGACCAGGGATTGTGTGTGACCAATAACCATGTCATCAAGGACTCCAAGGGGATACGGGTTCGATTGTCCGATGGCCGGGAATTGACCGGAACCGATTTGAGAGCGGATCCCTCCAGCGATCTGGCGATCTTTCGAATCGAGTCCCGCGTTCCGCTGCCGGCGATTCGTATGGGGGACTCGGATCGACTCAACGTCGGCGACTGGGTTATCGCGATCGGCAGCCCGTTCGCGCTCGATCAGACCGTCAGCGTCGGTATCATCAGTTCCAAAGGACGCACCGTGGGTCGGATCGTCGAAGGGCAGTTGATTCAGACCGACGCCGCGATCAATCCCGGCAACTCCGGAGGCGCGCTACTCGACTTGGATGGCAATCTGGTCGGAATCAACACGGCCATCATGAGCCAGACGGGAGTCTTTCAAGGGGTCGGGTTTGCGATCCCGAGTTCGCGCGTGGAGTGGATTACGAGCGAGTTGTCGGAGTTCGGCAAGGTGCGGCGCGCCAAAGTCGGGATGCGGGTGGAAAAACTCAGTCAGGACCAAGCCGATTTACTCCAGCTGCCTCTGCGCGGCGGCGTGCTGGTCACGCGATTGACAGCCGACGGACCTGCCGTCCAAGGTGGGATCGAGATCGGCGATGTGATCCTCGAGATCGCCGAGCAACGCGTTTTCACCCCCGAGGATTTTCGAAGTGTGGTCGAGCAGTTACCGGCCGACAAATCCTATGTCGTCAAGCTGATTCGCGAGAAGGAAACACTCTCGGTCGCCATCACGCCGGTCATCTCGGAGTAATTCGAATGCCGCAACCCATGACCAGCCCATGAATCCTGTGAACCGAACGCCGACTTGGCTTCGGAGTACCGTCGACTACTTGGCCCTTTGCGCATGGGCCTTTTGGATCGGCGGTTTCAGCTTTTACTTTGGCGTCGTCATCCGCGTCGGTTCCGAGGTCGTCGGTGATTCGAGCCAAGGGTTCGTCACGCAAGGAGCGACTGGCTGGCTAAACATCGCTTCGCTGGCGGCGTTGGTGCTGATGCTGGCCAGCGCGTGGTTGGCTCGCAGTTGGTTGTCGATCGGGATTTGGGTGATCCTAGCGATCTGCCAGGCAATCTTGTTCGTGCTGCACGCACGGCTCGATGCCGCGCTCGATACATCGTCCCAGACGATTCTTGCACCGGATTCCTTTCCTTCGATCCATGAGTGGTACGAATTTACCTCCGCGATCCAATGGTTGTTCGCGATGATTTACTTGGGTTGCTGGTTGGCTTGCGGAGGGCAACCGCGCGAATAAGATCGGTCTCTCTCAGAAGTGGAACGCTCCCACCCGCTGTCGTAGCGATCCCCCAAAGGACGCTCAAACAAACTCGACGCTCACGGTCCACCACTTCCGCGATGCCTTCATTCGCAACTGCATCGCTAATTCCAAAGCGATACCACGCGCGTGCCTGCCGTGTAATCGTGGACGCACTTTCGACCGTTAAACAGGATGAAAAGGCCATCGATCAGTGGAACGAACGGACCAATAAATGGAATGGCTGACATCGCAGTGGGCACCCAACTGCGCAAAAGCACCCCTCGAAGAAACCCCGGCAACTGACCGTTCTCGGTGACAATCCGCATCATCAGCATTTTTTTGGCGACGGTCTGACCCGAGAAAGAGATCAAAACCCACTGAAGCAACGTGAATAAAGCTGGAGCGACGAAAAGGATACCTACGAACTTCAAACTGGCCAGGTCATCTCGCTCCATCAAATCGATCAACTCTCGTACAGAAGCTGGCGAAGCCCCTGCCTCTGCACCATGTCTGTAAAGCCATGCCGTGACGAAAATTCCAACTAAGCACACGAGAACATACAACCCTGCGTCGATGAGAAAACCCAGAAATCGCAAACCGACCGAAGCATCTCGATAAAATCGGTAATCGATCGAATCCGCCGAGGAGGGCACTTCCGGACACGAGATTCCGCCTGTTGCGAGATAGGGATTGACCGCTTCGATCTCGGGCAACTTATCCGCTGACGGCAGATTTCGCAGGTCGGGATGGCTCTCGAGCAGTTCGAAAGCGCGTTCGATGCTCTCAGGGGTGGATTGCGGAACGGTATTGGCGCGACCGCAATTCCGGCATGACGCTTCACTGCCCGCGGCTTCCGCGGTCGCGATATTGCTATGCCAGCAGCCTTTGCAGCGATATTCGAGATAAACCGGTTCTATTGTTTGAGTATTCATCGGAGGTGCGAGGAAGCGTAGGGAGCATCGTTTCGAGGAAATCGCAATGCGCGAGGCGGACGAAGGAACCGTACGTCCTCTATGTGGCGATATCCGCAAAAGCGATCTTCGGGGATTCGAATACTTTGCGATCCGTTCCGAGGAAGGGGAATCTGCGGATTATGCGGGTTGCGTCACGATGAATTGAATCGCCCGCATTTTTCAAGCTGGCCGAGTGAGGGAATCAGTCCCCCAAATCCCAGTGGTACTTGTGTTGATCGGGTTTTGTTTCCTCGGCTTTCGCGAGGACCTGTTCGATGGGGATCGGGTGCGAGATGGACTCGCTGCCGATTCCACGGCCCAAATAAGCCTCGGCGTCGCGAACGTCAAAGAAGCCTGCTGCCAAGGCCGCCGACCCTTGCGTATCGTGAACACCGACGTGCCGACCTGCGTCTTGGAGTTTCACCGCACTGGCGATCGCTTCGCTGAGTTCGTCATAGACGCCCTGGGTCAATCCGAGCGAATGATCGATGACGGCATAGCGTTTCATAGTGGTTGGGTCCCTCTGCCGATTCAGAACCAAGTTCGTTGATCGGCGGCGTAGCTGATCCCCTCGATCCGACCGCGCCCTGAGTGTATCAGAGGGCTCGACAACTTCAACAATCGAATCGCGAGATCCGATGGAAAGGTCCGACGATCTAAGCGGCATCCTGTTTTTCGTTCATGCGATTCAATGCGGCGAGGACTTCGCCTTGCAGCCGATTTTCCAGCAAACTGAGAACCTCGGCTGCCAGCGCTCCATCGAGAACACGGTGATCGCACAAGAGGATGACTTCACAGCTTCCATTCGATTGAATCGGCCCCATCGAGAGCCCTGTGGTGGTCACCAGCGGATAATGGGCATTCATGGCTCCCCATCCGCCGAGGCTTGAGAGACTGAAAGTCCCCAGGTGTTTAGCGCGTCGCCGTCCAGACCACTGCATCAGGATCCACCAAGTGAGTTTTCGCAGCAGCCTCGGGCGGCGTTCCATCGCGAGTCCATCGCGAAAAAAGGAGTCGATCGGCGCTGTGGTGAAACCCGCAATCTCCTTCTGGATTTTCTCCAAGGGTTGCTGCTGAGCATTTTGCAACCGACCCCAGACCAGCCGTTCCGAGCTTCGGTCATCTTTTCGTTGAATCGTGATGGAAGCAACGGGATGCGGGTGGCGATAGAGGTAGGGAAAGGGTTTCTCGACGTAGATGTCCCGGAGTTCAGGAATGTCCTGCGAAATTTGCGAATAGATGGAGGTCAGCAGGGCCGCCCATCCCATTTTTAGGGGGGACTGACGCCGTGCTGCTTCCAAGTCTCCCAGATGCATCCTGCGATGCACCGGGAAGCTCGGGACCCGCATGGCAGCATGCGCAATGTCGATAGCCATGCGCCGATGCCGGGGAACTCGGTATCGAAAACCTCGATCGCGATGGGAGGGAAGTGGAGCCATCCGTTGTACGCTAATTCGAGCAGTGGTTACTTGGTGTCCTTGAACTCGTCGAGCGTTGCCTGCCTCTCCGCAGCACCCAATCGGCTTTTCTTGGGAGCGAGAAAATTGGTGATTTGTGCATCTGCGAGCAGTTTCGACATGGCCGTGTCCATCTCTAGGCGAGTCTTCTTCTCGCGAATCTCGGCTTGCAGTTCATTGCGGACAGCGTTGAGATCTTGGACAACGGGATCGGTGAAACCTTGGCATCGCAGGATCACATACTGGCCGTTGACTTCGACGATCGCGGACATTTCCCCCGGTTGCAGGCCGAACGCAGCTTTCTCGAGATTCGGTTGTCCACCGTGTCGTCGCAGAGGAGGAACCTTGCCAAAATTACTACGAGAGCTCGGTTCCACGGAGTACTGGTTTGCCAACTCACCGAAGAATTGCTCGGTGGGGCGATTGCGAGCCATTTCCCAAACCTCTTGGGCGGTACGTTGGTTGCTGAGAACAATCGCGAGCACTTCGGCACGCACTCCAAAATTCGCCTCGAATCCCTTTTGAATATCCTCGTCGGTGACCTGCACGCGATTCGAAACCAACTTCTTAAGCGCGACCGTTGGTTGCACAACGTCGCGGATGTACATGTCGACCGTCTTGCCTTCGCTGCTCAGCACCTCTGCAATCCAGCGATCCAAATCCGGCGTACCATCCGACTTCACGTATCCATAGAACTCGGCAGTGTGTCGAATCTCTCCATCGATATCGGATTGAGATACCTGTAGATTTTGAGCTGCGAGCGCCTGGCTCACCAGCTTCAAATTGATTTCGTTGTCGAGCAACTGAGGGCCGAAGCGTTTGACGCACTCTTTTTCCAACACACTCGTCATCAGCGCTTGGCCATTGATGACCGCAGCAACTCCGGGGTACTGCTGCTGCAGTTCCGGTTTGCCGAGAACCGTGACGATTTGCGAGTTGTTCCTCAATTGCGTGTATGTTACCTCCGCCGATCGCCGCAGCTTTTCCTCTTCCAGTTCGGAGCGAATCCGACTCTGAATCTCAACCAGTTGCGCAGCCTGCGGACTGGCGGGCGGGAAGTGTCGAACGCATTGCAGGGTCAAGTAAAGTTCCCCGACCGAAAAGATCTTGGAGATCTCGCCGGGTTGGAGGGCGAAGGAAACCTTCTCGATTTCATCGTCTCCCATGTGCTTGCGTATCGGAGGTAGCAATCCTTCGACGCTCGCGCTGGCGGGGTCTTCGCTATGATCCCTGGCTAAGGTCTTGAACGAGTCGGGATTCGCTGTCGCTTGTTGATGAAGCTGCGTCAGTTTCGGAAAGTCCCTGGATGCGATCATTCGCACTTGAACCTTCGGACCGAATTCACGCTGGAACGCAAGGTCCAGTTCCTGCGGCGAAATCTGGATCGAATCCTTGCTCAATGCTCGCAGCGCCAGCATGTGCCAGACGATGTCGGTCGCATAATGCTCGGGTGCGATGTTCCGTTCGTCCTGCAATAGTTTGAGGAACATCGGCACCGTCAACCCGAACTTCGCAGCTGTCTTCGCAATCTCGTCATCGACATCCTTCTTGGTGATTTCAATGCTCTTGGCCTGGCACGCCTGAAGGAGCAACGTGCGATTGACCATGTTCTCGAGGAGTTCCTCCCCGTGGCGCACTACGCACTGCTCGGCCAGTTCCGCGAGCGAAATCGACTGGCCATTGACGGTCGCCACCACCGCTGGCCCAACGTCGGCTTGGGTCGCGTCGCGGGGGGCGGACGCAGGTACTGCCTGAGTTTTTCCAGTTTTCGATCGGCCGGAGAGGGCTTCATCCTGCGCACGAATCGTCCCGCAATTCCCGATTGCGATCCCCAACAAACCGAGAGTCATGAGCCGGGATGAGCGAGGCAACGTGGTGGGCAGGGAAAATCGCATGGGTTTCCTCATTGAAATTGCGCAGGGAACTCAGTTTCGATCCGCCACCGTGCATCTTGTGCATCGCCGAGGCGGAACCGTGTCGGCGAATGTACGGAAGCGGAAAAAACCGGGTCAATATGGATTTGCTCGACTCAACGAGTGTTCGCCATCCCAAAACCGACCATCGGCCTGTAAAATCCGTCGGACACTGCTTGCCCCCATCCCTGACTCAATTCCTTTTTTGCAAAGTCCACGAATGCCAGCAAACCTTCCTGCGGAATCGAATCGGGAACTTGCCGAGTACGCACGGTCGGAAGGGTTCCGCGCGCGGGACGGTCGATGGCTCTTCGAGCTGTCGTACGATGCTTGGTCGCATTTGCAGTTGATCGACGCCCAGGGGATCGTCTACTCCGACGTGGTCGTACTGCCGCTCTTCCCGGTCGCCACCCCGCGAGAGTGGATCGCGATCGTCAGTGCGGAAGGAGAGGAACTCGTTTGCATTCGAGACGTCTCCGCGCTATCTACCGCCAATCGGGAGCGGGTCGAACAGGAATTAGCCTACCGTGAGTTCGTACCGCAAATCCTCAAAGTGCTGTCGGTATCAGGCACCCAGGAACCGTGCGAATGGGAAGTGGAGACCAATTTTGGAAACACCCGTTTTGTGCTGAATTCAGAGGAAGACGTTCGACGCGTAAGCGCTTGGTCGGTGCATTTCGTGGATGCCAGTGGAGGGCGTTTTCGAGTCGACGACGTTCGAAAACTAGATAGTCGTTCGCGTGCGTTTGTGGAGTGGTATGTCTAAACACGAGCATAGCATCGGCGGCCGGACATCGAGAGACGTTCGCGGACGGATGGTTTTGTTGGGTACAGGAACCAGTGTTGGCGTACCCTGTCTGGGCTGCGATTGCGACGTCTGCACGGGGGGCCATCCGCGGAATCAGCGTACTCGAACGAGCGCCATTCTCGGTTTGCCCGAGGGAAATCTTTTGATCGATACCTCGCCCGATCTTCGCATGCAATTGCTGCGCGAGAAAATAAGCCTGGTCCATGCGGTGATCTACACGCACGAGCATGCAGACCACCTGCACGGCTTGGACGACGTGCGGCTGTTCCCGTTCATATTGGGGCACGCGATGCCGCTTTATGCGACAACGACGGTCGAGGATCGTATTCGTCGAGTATTCGATTATGCATTTGCCAATCGAGAACAGACTCATGCCGGCGCCGTTCCGCAACTTGAGCTTCGACGACTCGACGAAAAACCTCTCCGTATCCTCGGCGCGGACGTTACTCCCATCCCTCTGATCCATGGACCGCATTGTCATGTCCTCGGATTTCGATTCGGTAATGTCGCTTACTGCACGGATACCAATCGTATCGAGCCAGCGAGCTTGGAATTATTGCGTGGATTAGACGTCTTGATTTTGGACGCGCTGCGAATCAGGCCGCACGCAACCCACTTCTCAGTTCCCGAAGCATTGGATGTGATCGAGGAATTGCAACCCAAACGGGCGTATCTCATCCATTTATCGCACGAATTGGATTACACAACCTGTTCTCGGGAATTGCCTGAGCATGTTCATCTGGCCTATGATGGACTCGAAATTGAACTTACTTGACGACTCGATAGGAACGTTTTTCCCACGTGCCTGACCCCTTCGCCTGGAAAACCCCGGATCGCGATTCTGAGAAGTTTCTCGATGGCTTGATCGACCAGTTCTATCGAGACTCGACACAACTCGGTCGGTTTTCCCTCGTCGAACTCACCGATGCACCGCAACCCTACGCGATGCTCCTGGCGCACAATCGCCACATGACGGTAACGGTCGAAGCTTTCCATCGCGATGCGGTAGACGTGAAGGTCCTGCGATCCCAGACGCACGGGGACAGCTACAGCCGCGAGATCCTGCTACAAGCACAGCAGTCAGGCCAAGTCGTTCAGTACGGGATTGTTCGAATCCATTTGCATCGGATCACCGAGGAACCCAAGCGGGAGATCCTCGAGGAAAAGAAACCGTTGGGGCGGGTGCTGATCGAGCACCAAGTCTTGCGCGAAGTCGAACTGTTCAAGTTGTGGCAGATCCACTGCGGACCGGTCCTCGCGCGCTTGTTTTCGGTCGCATCCGATACCGTGACTTTTGGGCGGACTGCAATTATCCATTGCGACGGCGAGCCCGCGATCGAACTCTTAGAAATCGTCCGCCCCGTCGGTATCCCAGGCTACCCCTAGCCGAGACTTGCCGCGCCAACTGCCTTCCCCCGCGTTGAAAACTGCTCAATAACGAGGGATACCTGGATCGACCACTCGGCTCCATAAATCGATCCCGCCCGCCATACTCAAGGCCTCGGGAAAACCGTTCAGTTGCAACCACTTGGCTACCCGAAGCGATCGAGCGCCATGGTGGCAATAGACGACCACTTGCTTGCCTTGCATTGCATTGAGAATCCCGGGATCGGGGGGCCATTGGCTCAGGGGAGCCAGTTGCGACGATGGGATGTTCGCCAATTGCACCTCGTCCACTTCGCGACAATCGAGAAGAAATACCGGGACGCCTCGGTCATCGGTCCCGCGATCAATCCATCCTTTGACGGTGCCAACGTCGACTTCCATAGTGTAAGTCCAATCGGTGAGATTCAATCGGGTGGAGTGGCTAGTTGATGCCAGGAATGCCCACCAATTCTACTTGAATTCGCACGATCTGAGAATCTCGCAAAACTAGCAAGTCGATGGGATTGCCAACCCGCGAGAGCCCGACCAACTGAACCAAGTGCTCATCGTTGTCGACACGGACCCCGTCGAATTCGAGGATCACATCCCCGTATCGCAAGCCCGCGAACTCTGCCGGACTGTTCGGCTTGATCACCTTGACGAAAGCCCCGCGAGGACGTTCCGAGGTCGCACCCGATCCGACCTCGGTATTGAAGGCCCGTTCAACGCTCACTCCCAGATACGATCGCTGCACTTCCCCACGTTCAACGAGTTGCTTTGCGATATGAAGCGCCAAATTGATCGGGATCGAGAAGCCGATTCCCTCATTGCCTCCGGAGTTGCTCGCGATGGCGGTATTGATCCCGACCACTTCTCCTCGCATATTCATCAACGGGCCACCGCTGTTCCCAGGATTGATCGCCGCGTCGGTCTGAATGAAATCCTGGTAGACGATCGATCTCGACCCCAACTCGAGGTTCCGACGCCCCTTGGCGCTAATGATGCCGTAGCTGACCGAATGATTGAGACCGAAAGGGCTGCCGACCGCGAACACGTAGTCACCAACCTCGAGCGCACGGCTATCGCCAATCTTTGCCACCGGCAAATCGCTCCGACGAACATCCATCACCGCAAGATCCGTTGACGGATCATCCCATATCCGACTCGCCGTGAGGGGAATGCCTTCGAAGGTTTCGATTCGAATATTCTGCTGGAGCGCGGTGTGGATGACATGCCGATTCGTCAAGACATAGTTTCCGTTCCCGATTTGGATTACCACTCCGGAACCCGCCTCTTCGATCCGCTGCTGGTCCTTGGAACGGAGATCGCCTCGACCGCTACCCGGCCCGTTCCCCTCCTTGAGCGCCTCGATATGAACAACGGTCGGCGTGACCAGACGGACTGCCTTGCGGAGGAGTTGATTCTGTCGTTCGAGGAGCGAAACCTCTTCGGCGAGTTGGGCGTATTGCTCGTCCCGGTTTCGCCATGGGACGGTCGTGGCCGCGTTGGGCCTCGGGCTTCGAGCATCGCCGATAGGATCGCTGAAACCCGACACCATCCTTAATTCCTGGGCCCAGGCCCGCGGCAATAACCCTCCCATGCCGGATAAGGAGGATGCAACGGTCGTAGCGATCAGCAGGAAGTGTTTCTTCATCGCGATAGCAGGCAGTGTAAGGATTTCGGAACGGTACAGGACACCGTACGGGGCTATCGTTGGAATCTCGGCAGAGGGACACGCGAGGTATGATGGCAATCCCCTCGAAAGGTGGCAATCCGCCGATTCACGACGCGACTTGCCTAAGCTATCGGACGGAGCGCCGGTAGGGGTTGCGCCACCAATGCGACGTGCGAGTGTAGGAACGACTTTGGGGGCGGCTCAAGAAACCCCCTCGCGATGTTCGTCGGAGCGAGGCCCGAGATTCCCATAGCGATGATAATCGAACGAAGTACTCTGTTCGATCACGTACCAGAGGAGTTCCAGGTGCGATGTCGACACGGGCGCGTCAGCGATAAAAACGAAATGCTCGTTGGCCGCTCGTCGGATTGCTTCCGGCACCTGGGCGGCTGCAGCATAACGAAGTCTTGGCACGCCACCGTTGCGTATGCCGTTTTCCAGTTCCTGATCCGACTCATCGACAAATTCGATTCGTCCCGCCCAGGGAAGCGTCAGTTGCTCGAGCGCATCGATGACGTGGGAATCGAAGCTCGGATCGAATGAAACCGTGGCTCGGCATCCCGCCGCGATGGCTGCTGCGCAGCGGGCTACGATTTGCCAGGGAGCGTCCTTGGCATGAAGACGAATCCAGATCGGTGTCATCGGCAGATAGCGTCGATGATTATCCTGGCCGATCAATCGGAAGTGATCGTGTTCTGCGAGGATCTCTTCGCGAGCGAACAAATCGTACGATGCGAGGGCTGCTCGAAGGACATCGATATCTTCCGCTTTGCTGTTCGGAAGCCCAAGAAGGACGCGGCTCGATCGATCTAGCCTTTCGGACAACGTCTGGAGAACCGGAATTTGCAACTTCGTGTCGCGCGTAGCTGATGCCGCGTTGGTTGAGTTTCCGACCTGCATCAGCATGGTTACATAGTTTGGCCCCCCGGCCTTGGCACCTGGCCCGAAAGCGCTCTTGCCCATCCCGCCGAACGGCTGCCGCAAGACAATTGCTCCGGTGGTAGGACGATTGATGTAGAGGTTTCCTGCTCGGATTCTTCCTCGCCATTGCTGCTGCTCGCGATCGTCCAGCGATTCCAGCCCACTGGTGAGACCGTACCCGGTTGCGTTGACGATTTCGATGGCTTCCTCGAGCTTTCGGTACGGCAGTACTCCCAGGACGGGACCGAACAATTCGGTTTTGTGTGTGAAGTTCCCGGGGGTGACATTCCACTTCACTCCCGGTGTGTAAAGACATGGGTTATCTCCCAGTTGGGTTGGCATCACAAGCCAATGTTCCCCGTGTTCGAGTTCTTTCAGTCCTCGGAGCAGATCGCCGCTTGGCGGGCGAATCAGTGGGCCCATCTTCGTCGATAGATCCCAAGCGGAGCCAACTCGCAGGCTGGTGATTGCGTCTGCGAATTGCTCTCGGAACTCTGTGCTGTCGAACACTTCTTGTTCCAAAAGAAGGAGCGACGTCGCGCTGCACTTCTGGCCCGCGTGCGAGAAGGCACTGTGCAAAACGTTCTTGATCGCAAGGTCGCGATCGCTGAGACTGCTCAAGATGGTACCGTTTTTGCCACCGGTTTCTGCTAGCAGTGGAAGCGATGGTCGGGCCTCGAGCATTTGGCGAGCGGTATCGGTGCCGCCGGTGAGAATGACACGAGCAAGCTCGGGATGACTGAGGAGATGCTTACCAGCCAAGGCACCGCTGCACGGAACGAATTGGAGCGCCTCCCGCGGCACTCCCGCTTTCCAAAAACATTGGCACATGACGTAAGCGGGCAACGTCGTATCGGACGCCGGCTTGAGAATGACGGTGTTGCCCGCGGCCAACGCCGAAGCGATCCCTCCGCAAGGAATGGCAATCGGAAAATTCCATGGACTGATCACGACCACCGCTCCCGCGGGGCGCACCTCGATCGAACGATTTTGGAACAGATCGAGGGCGCATCGCGCGTAGAACTCGACAAAGTCGATTGCCTCGCTGATTTCCGGATCGCTTTCGGAGATCGTTTTGCCACCGTCGGCCATCGCAGCTCCGATCAAATCGCCGCGGGCGATACGCAGTTCCTGAGCAACTCCTCGCAGGATGCGATAACGTTCGGCTGGGTCGATGCTTTGCCAACCGCTGGGATCCTTGACCGCGCAGGCCATGGCTTGCTCGAGTTGGTTTGCATCTGCGGGTCGGAATCGAGCGACGACTACCCCGGGACGCGAGGGGTCCAGCGAGGCGACCTCTTGGCCATGCCCCTCGGCTTCTCCGTGACCGAGCGACAAAGGAACCCACGTGGCGTTTGAATCGCAGCGTGGTTGCCAGCGTTGGACAATTTGCTTGGCCCACTCCGAATTGGCAGGGACGGCGAAGTCGGTATCCGGTTCGTTGACAAAGGATTGCCATTTGGCGGGTTCGGGGGGCTGAACAGGTGGCAAGTTGCGGTCTTGTTGGCGGCGAGGACGCCCCGAAACGTCGTGGATGCGTTGGACCGACTCCATGAAGCCGTTTTCCAGTCGCTGCCACGTGGAGGATCCGGGTTGGATCCGGAATGCATGCCGGAGGAAATTGTCGGGACCGGTATTCTCGTCCAATCGGCGAATCAGATAGCCGATCGCGTTGATGAACTCTTCCCGATAGCAAGCGGGGGCATAGAGCAACATACTCCGCGACAATTCGAACATCGCGCGGCGTTGATGATTGGCCATCCCTTCGAGCATTTCGAATTGCACACGTTCCAAAGACTGGGTCGCCACAGCGAGAACCATGCCATAAGCGAGGTCGAACAGATTGTGCGACGCCACGCCCAGATGAACGGCCTCGCTATGTTCGGGCCGCATCCCGTAACGAAGCATCCGTTTGTAATTGGCATCGGTCTCAATCTTGGATCGATAGGGCGATTGTGGCCATCCTCGAAGCGAGGCTTCGACCCGCTCCATTTCCATGTTCGCACCCTTGACGATGCGTATCGTGATCGGCGAACCACCGTTGCGATAGCGCTGAAGGGCCCACTGGGTAATCGTCTCCTGGACGATCGATGAGTCGGGGATATACGCCTGGAGAGCGATCCCGCCGCGAACGCGTTCCAGCCCTTTCCGGGACAGGGTTCGCATGAAAATTTCCGACGTCAGATACAGATCGCGATACTCCTCCATATCCAGATACACGAACTTCGGGACCGAGGTTCCATCGGGTCGGACAAAGGTTTCCTTGGCGGCCGCTCGGTACAGAAGCTCCAATCGGTCCGAGACCACTCGGATCGTGTGTTCCCTCGCCAAAGGTGAAATCTGGGAGTAGAGGGTGGAAATCTTGATCGAAACGCATTCGATCTCAGGGAGTTGCAGGACGGCCAGGTATCTCTCCAAACGACGGCGCGATTCCTCCTCCCCGAGGATCGCCTCCCCCAAAAAGTTCACGTTCATCCGAACGCCTTCGCGAGTCCGTTCTCGAAGATGCCCGCACAATTTGTCCTTCTCGGCGGGGAGAATGACGTTGGCGGTTTCCTTGCGCATTTTTTCCTTCACCATCGGAACCGCCACCCCGGGCAGGAATTCGCCGAAGGACTGAAAACCTTTGAGGAGCGCCTGGTCAAAGACGCTGAAAAATCTCGGCACCCCCTGCACGTCCAGGATATGGACCATTTGGTCGACGACGCGACCGGGAGAGATGCTTCGGAAACTCTGGTCGGTGATCTGCG
>Ga0315904_10007458_pt1 | contig 14698 bp, 12 predicted proteins | sample LakEriMetagenome_6_FD_203529 | JGI IMG/M metagenome (GOLD analysis project Ga0315904, IMG submission 203529) | Freshwater fungal communities from buoy surface, Lake Erie, Ohio, United States - Buoy 12 MA120 | ecosystem: Environmental > Aquatic > Freshwater > Lake | place: USA: Lake Erie, Ohio... | reverse complement strand
GCCGCGCCGAACGGATCGAGTTCGTTGGCGAGGGCAAGGTCGCGATGCGCGACTCGAGCTACACCACCTGCCGTGCCGACGATCCCGACTGGTTCCTGCGCACGCGCACCCTCGAGATCGACGAGGCAGCCGAGCAGGCCAGCGGCGAGGGCGCCACCCTGCACTTCAGGGGCCGGCAGATCCTGGCCGCGCCCCGTTTCGCGTTCCCGCTGGGCGAGGGCCGTCGCAGCGGCTTCCTGCCGCCGAGCTTCGCCTTCACCTCGCGCAGCGGCCCCGAGTTGCTGGCCCCCTACTACATCGACATCGCGCCCAACCGCGACCTGACGCTGTACCCGCGTCTGATGCAGCGCAGGGGGGCGCAGCTGGGCGCCCAGTTCCGTTACCTCGAGCCGAATGCGTCGGGCGACCTGCGGGCGGAGTACACCCCCGCCGATGCGCTCACCGGAACCAGCCGCAGCTTCTGGAGCGGGCTGCACACCTATGCCGGGGTGGGCGGCTGGAGCGGTGTCATCAGCGCGCGCGGCGTGTCCGACGAGAACTACTTCGTCGACTACTCGCGCTCCATCCTCGCCAGCGCCGAGCGGGTGCTGCCGCGCGACGTCATCGCCACGCGGCTGTGGCGCGACTGGACCGTGCTGCTGCGAGCCACCTCCTATCAGTCGATCCTCGACGCGCGCCTCGCTCCGCCCTACGAGCGGCTGCCGCAGGTCAGCTTCAGCCGCACCGACCGCGAGCTCGGCGGTTTCGAGATCGAGCAGCTCTACGATGCCAGCCGGTTCCGCCGTCCGCTCGCAGGGGCGGTCGAGGGGTCGCGCGTGGTCGCCTATCCGCGCGTGAGCTTCCCGTGGATGCGCCCGGGTGGTTTTCTGATTCCGCGCCTCGGGCTGCACCTGGCCAGCTATCAGCTCGGCGATAACGCCGGCCAGCCGACATCGCTCAATCGCGCGGTGCCGATCGTATCGCTCGAAGGCGGGCTGGTGTTCGAGCGGCCGGTCACGCTGCTGGGCCGCGGCCTCACCCAGACGCTCGAGCCGCGCCTGTTCTACGTGCGTTCGCCCTATCGCGACCAGTCGGCTTTTCCGGTGTTCGACTCCGGCGTGGCCGACTTCAACTTCGCGCAGCTGTTCTCCGACAACACCTTCATCGGCCACGACCGCATCGCCGACCAGAACCAGCTCACCGGCGCCGTGGTCTCGCGCCTGATCGACCCGGGCACCGGGATCGAGTCGCTGCGTTTCGCGCTCGGGCAACGCCTGCACTTCGCCGAGCAGCGGGTGGCGATTCCCGGGGTTGCGCCGCGCACCGACGCCCGCTCCGACGTGCTGATGGCCGCCACCGCGGCGCTGGGCGGCGGCCTGTCGGTCGATGCCGGCGTGCAGTACAGCGTGCGCGACTCCGACGTGCCGCGCCTGAACCTGCTGATGCGCTACCTGCCGGGCAACGGGAAGATCCTGAACGCTGGCGTGCGCTACCTGCGCAACGAGCTCGGGCAGGTCGATACCTCCTGGCGCTGGCCGGTCATGGCCGGCTGGACCGCGCTCGGGCGGATCAACTACTCGTGGCTGAACCGGCGCACCGATCCGGCCACCCTCTCGCTGGTCGATGCGCAGCCCGGCATCATCGAGGCAATAGGCGGGTTCGAGCGCACCGCCGACTGCTGGACCCTGCGTTTCGTGGCCCAGCGCTTCGTGACCGCTGCCGGGCGCTCGACCAGCACCTTCTTCCTCCAGCTCGAGCTCGCCGGGCTCGGACGCATCGGCTCCGACCCCTTTGATATATTGCGTCGGAACATTCCCGGATACCGGTTGCCCGACGACCGCCCGGGCTCGCCATCACGTTTCTTCGGCTACGAATGAGCTTCACACCCCGCGCGCTGATCGTCCTGGCTGCCGCCTGCCTGTCTTCCGTCGCCGTCGCGCAGTCGGCCCGGCCGGCGCGCGCGCCCGTCGAGATCGATCGCGTGGTTGCCGTGGTCAACACCGACGTCATCACGATGCTCGAACTCGAGACCCGCCGCGTCGCGGTCGAGCGCCAGCTGCGGCAGCGGCGCATCGAGGTTCCGCCCCCCGACGAGCTGCGCCGTCAGGTACTCGAGCGCATCATCTCCGACCGCGCGGTGGTGCAGGCCGCGCGCGACGCCGGCCTGCGCATCGATGACGCCCAGCTCGATCGCGCGATCGCGCGGATCGCCGAGGACAACCGCCTCACCCTGCCGCAGCTGCGCGCGCAGCTTGACCGCGATGGCGTGCCCTTCGGCCGCTTCCGCGAAGATCTGCGCGACGAGATGCTGATCTCGCGGCTGCGCGAGCGCGAGGTCGATGCCCGGCTGCAGATCAGCGAGTCCGACATCGACGCCTTCCTGGCCGAGCAGCGGCAGGCCGGCGAATCGGCGCCTGAGTATCTGCTGTCGCACATCCTGCTGCGGGTGCCCGAGGGCGCAACCGCGGCCCAGATCGATCGCCAGCGGCTGCGTGGCGAGGAGATCCTGCGTCAGCTCGAGCGCGGCGGCGACTTCGCCCGGCTCTCGGCGGCCTTCTCCGATGCGCCCGAGGCCATGAGCGGTGGCAGCCTCGGCTGGCGCCCCGCCGACCGCCTGCCCCAGATCTTCGTCGAGGCGGTGGTCTCGCTCAAGCCCGGTCAGGCCGCGCGCCTGGTGCGCAGCCCCAATGGCTTTCACGTCCTGCGGCTCGACGAGCGTCGCTCGAGCAGCCAGGCCATGGCCGCCACCCCGGTGCAGCAGACCCGCGCGCGCCACATCCTGATGCGGCCCTCCGAGATCAGCCCTCAGGATGATGTGCTGCGCCGGCTGCGCGAGGTGCGCGAGCGGCTGATCGCCGGCAGGGTCGAGTTTCCCGACATGGCCCGCCAGTACTCGATCGACGGCAGCGCCGGTCGTGGCGGCGACCTCGGCTGGCTGTATCCCGGCGACACCGTGCCGGCCTTCGAGCAGGCCATGAACGCGCTGAAACCCGGCGAGATCAGCGAGCCCGTGCGCTCCGAGTTCGGTTTTCATCTCATCCAGGTCCTCGAGCGGCGCACCGAGGTCGCATCGGCCGACCGGCAGCGGCAGGCCGCGCGGCTTGCGCTGCGCGAAAGGCGCATCGAGGAGCAGACCCAGGACTGGCTGCGTCAGGTCCGCGATCGCGCCTTCGTCGAGTATCGCGATCTCTGATCCGTGAAGCCTCCGGTCGCGCGCAAGCGTTTCGGGCAGCACTTTCTCACCGACCGGGGCGTCATCGCCGCCATCGTGGCTGCGATCGCGCCGGCAGCCGGCGATCATCTGGTCGAGATCGGTCCTGGCGATGCCGCCCTCACAGCCGAGCTGCTCGAGCGCGCACCCCGGCTCACTGCGATCGAGATCGACCGCGATCTCGCCGCGCGGCTGCGCCGGCGCTTTGGCGCGCGTCTCGATCTCATCGAGGCCGATGTGCTTGCCGTCGATTTCGCCGCGCTCGCGGCGTCGCAGCCGATGCGGGTGGTCGGCAACCTGCCCTACAACATCTCCACGCCGCTGCTCGTGCGCCTGATCGGCTGCCGCAACCGCGTCGTCGACCAGCACTTCATGCTGCAGAAGGAGGTGGTCGAGCGCATCGTCGCCGCGCCGGGTGGTGCGGCCTACGGCCGGCTCGGCGTCCTGCTGCAGGCCTACTACGACTGCGATCTGCTCTTCGAGGTCGGGCCCGGCGCGTTCACGCCGCCGCCGCGGGTCGATTCGGCGATCATCCGCATGCTGCCCCGCTGCCAGCCGGGCGAGGTCGACCCCGACGTGCTGTCGGAGGTGCTTGCCGCCGGATTCGGGCAAAGGCGCAAGATGCTGCGCGGCACGCTGCTGCCGTGGCTTGCGGCGCGCGGCATGCCCGACGTCGATCTGCCTGGTACCGCGCGCCCCGAGGACGTGCCGGTGGCGCAGTGGGTGGCGCTCGCGGCGCGCCTGCAGGCTGTGCGCCATGCCGCGGCGCGGTAACATCCGGGCCTCGAACGACCACGGCTGCCGACATGAAACTGCTGCACACCATGCTGCGCGTAGGCGACATGCAACGCGCGATCGACTTCTACACCCGGGTGCTCGGCATGAACCTGCTGCGCACCACCGACCGGCCCGAGCAGAAGTACTCGCTCGCCTTCGTCGCCTACGGGCGCGGCAACGCCGACGGCAACGCCGAGATCGAACTCACCTACAACTACGGCGTCGAGCAGTACGAGATGGGCGGTGCCTACGGGCACATCGCGATCGGCGTCGACGACGTGGCCGCCACCTGCGAGCGCGCGCGGGCCGCCGGCGCCCGCATCACGCGCGAGGCCGGGCCCGTGAAGGGTGGCAACACGATCATTGCCTTTCTCGAGGATCCCGACCACTACAAGGTCGAGCTCATCCAGACTGACAGCCGCCGGATCTGATCCGGCCCGGGCGGCAGCACCCGCGCCGGCGGCCTGCGCGTGGCGGGCGCTGCGCCCCGATGGCGCATCCGGCGATTCAGAGCTGCGCTTCGTCGGGTTGCGAGCGCAACCAGGCGCGCGCGCGTTCCCAGTCGGGAAAGAGTTCGCCCACCGCGGTCCAGAAGTGCGGCCCGTGGTTGAGCTCACGCAGGTGCGCGAGCTCGTGGGCGATCACGTAGTCGACGATGTCGGGCGGAAAGTGCACGAGCCGCCAGTTCAGGCGGATCGATCCGTCGGCCGCGCAGCTGCCCCAGCGGGTGCGCGCCGACGACAGCGCCCAGCGGCGTGGCGTCACGCCGTGCTGCTGCGCGAAGTGCGCGATGCGCTCGGCGAAGTGTTCGCGCGCGCGCTGCTGCAGCCAGGCCTGCACGCGGTCGCGCAGTTGCTCGACGCCCGCCTGCGGCGGCAGTCCGAGGCGCAGGATGTCGCCCTCGAGATGCGGCCGGCCCCGATGGCCGGGCAGCACCTGCAGCTGCAGCGTGCGGCCCAGGAAGGGCAGGCTCGCACCGTCCTCCCAGCGGATCGCGGCGCGCTCGCGCCGGCGCGCGTAGTCGCGCCACTCGACCATCTTGCGCAGGATCCAGTCGGCGCGCTCGGTGAGCGCGGCATCGATTTCGCGCTGCGCGACCCATCGGGGCGCGGCCACCGACAGCCCGCGGTCATCGATGGTGAAGCCGATCGTGCGGCGACGCGAGCGGCGCAGCGCGTAATCGACGTACTCGCCGTTGAGCTGCGCGAGCCGCCGACCCTCGGGCTGCGCGGGCGGGGCGGCGAGCGCATCGAACAGGGGCAGTGCAAGCTGCAGGGCGGCGTCTGCGAGCTCGCGCAGCCGGCGTGCGCTCATCGGGCGGCCGCCTGGCGCGCGTACGCCGCCGGCGCGATGCGGCGCATCTCGGCCTCGATCCAGTTCTGCACGTCGGCGAGCACTTCCTCGGCGGTGCGACCGGCTGCCGGAATCGGCGGGCCGATCGAGATGGTGACCGTGCCCGGCTTCTTCAGAAAAGCGCGCCGCGGCCACAGATCGCCCGAGTTCATGGCGATGGGCACGATCGGGGCACCGGTGCGCACCGCCAGCCGTGCGCCGCCGGTCTTGTAGCGCGGGCTCGCGCCCGGCGCGGTGCGCGTGCCCTCGGGGAACATGATGATCCAGCGCCCCTCGGCGAGCTTGCGCGTGCCCTGCGCAACCACCTCCTCGAAGGCGTTGCGCCCTTGCGAGCGGTTGATGTGGATCATGTCGAGCAGCCAGATACCCCAGCCGAAGAAGGGCAGCAGCAGCAGTTCGCGCTTGAACACGAAGCACAGCTCGCGCGGCATGTACGACGGATAGAAGAGCGTCTCCCAGGTGGACTGGTGCTTGGACAACAGGATCGCGGGTCCGTCGGGCAGGTTCTCGGTGCCGATGATGCGGTGGTCGATGCCCAGGATGACGCGCGCTCCCCAGATCATGGCGCGAGGCCAGGCGACGGTGATCCGGTAGCGCAGCCGCCGTGGCAGCGGTGCGACCAGCAGGCAGATCAGGCTCATCGGCACCACGGTGACGAGTTGCAGCAGCGTGAAGGCGATCGAGCGGAGGGCAGGCATCATCGGCGGCGGCAGGCGAGGCAGGCGAGGCGGGGTGCAGGAGGCGCAGCGAGCCGCGTGTGACCCGCAGGCTCGCGCACGCTGATGATGTGGCAGACGGCCACCCCTGTCCAGGACGGGGGATCGCTCACGAGACCAGGTCGCGGACCGCCGCCGCGAGGTCGGTGCGCACCCGCGCGGAGGCCGGGATGCCGCCCTCGCGCAGCGTGGCCTCGCCCTTGCCGGTGAGCACGAGCACGGGCTGCGCGCCCACCGCGTCGGCGGCCTGCAGGTCGCGCAGCGTGTCGCCGATCATGATCATCGAGCCCGGGTCGACCTCGAAGCGGCGGGCAATCTCGAGCAGCATGCCCGGACGCGGCTTGCGGCAGTCGCAGCCCTCGAGCGGCGCGTGCGGGCAGAAGAACACCGCATCGAGATGGCCGCCCGCATCGGCCACCGCGCGCGTCATGCGGGTGTGGATCGCGGCCAGCGTGGTCATGTCGAACAGGCCCCGGCCGACGCCCGCCTGGTTGGTGGCCACCGCGATACGCCAGCCGGCCTTGCGCAACCGCGCGATCGCCTCGAGGCTGCCCGGGATCGGCCGCCACTGCGCGGGGCTGCGGATGTAGTCGTCGCTGTCGTGGTTGATGACGCCGTCGCGGTCGAGCACGACGAGCCGCGTGGGCGTCATGCGGTAAGCCGCGAGATGTCGGCGACTCGGTTCATCAGCCCGTGCAGGCGCGCGAGCAGGCACAGCCGGTTGGCCCGCACGCGCGGGTCGTCGGCCATCACCATGACCTGGTCGAAGAAGCGGTCGACGGCATCGCGCGCCTGCGCCATCGTCGACAGTGCGCCGGCGTAGTCGTGGGCGTCGATGCTGTGGCCGACCTGCGGAGCCAGGCCGGCCAGCTGCTCGGCGAGTTCGCGCTCGGCCGGGTCGGTCAGCAGCGCATCGTCGAGAGCTGCCGCCGCAGCGTCGCCCGACTTGCGCAGGATGTTGCCGATGCGCTTGTTGGCCGCCGCCAGCGCCTGCGCCTGCGGCATCGCCGAGAAGGCGCGCACCGCCGCCAGCCGATCGGGCACGCGGGCAAGGTCGGCCGGCCGCAGGTCGATGACAGCGGCAACCTCCTGCGCCGAGTGGCCGCGGTCGCGCAGCCAGCCGGCGAGCCGCTCGTAGATGAAGTCCTCGAGCGCCGTGCGCCCCTGGGCGGCCTCGAGCTCGAAGGCCGCGAACGCGGTGTCGAGGAGCGCGGGCAGCGGCAGCGGCAGGCGACCCTCGACGAGCATGCGGATCACGCCCAGCGCGTGCCGGCGCAGCGCGAACGGGTCCTTGTCGCCGGTGGGTTGCTGGCCGATGCCGAACAGCCCGGCGAGCGTTTCGAGCTTGTCGGCAAGCGCGACCGCCGTGCCGGTCTGGGTGCGCGGCAGCGCATCGCCGGCAAAGCGCGGCTGGTAGTGCTCGACGATGGCCGCGGCCACCGCCTCGGGCTCGCCGTCGTGGCGGGCGTAGTAGGCGCCCATCACGCCCTGCAGCTCGGGAAACTCGCCAACCATGCCGGTGAGCAGGTCGGCTTTGGCGAGCTGCGCGGCGCGATCGACGTGCGCGGCGTCGGCGCCCAGGGCCGCGGCGACGCCGGCGGCGATCCGCCGCACCCGCTCGGTGCGTTGCGCCTGCGTGCCCAGTCGGGCGTGGTAGACGACGGCGGCAAGCGCCGGCACCCGGTCGGCCAGGCGGGTGCGGCGGTCCTGGTCGAAGAAGAAGCGCGCATCGGCCAGGCGCGGCCGCACGACCCGCTCGTTGCCGTCGACGATCAGTGACGGATCGTCGATTTCCATGTTCGAGACGATCAGAAAGCGTGGCAGCAGCCGGCCGGCGGCATCGAACAGCGGGAAGTACTTCTGGTTGGTGCGCATCGTGAGGATCAGGCACTCCTGCGGCACCTGCAGGAAGACCTCCTCGAAGGCGCCCACGTACACCGCTGGCCACTCGACCAGTGCGGTTACCTCCTCGAGCAGCGCTTCGAGGTCGGCGGCAGCGCCCAGGCTCGCGCCGAGTTCGCTGGCGCGCGCCTGAAGCTGCGACAGGATGCGCGCGCGGCGGGTGTCGAAGTCGGGCAGCACCCGGCCCTGGCGCTCGAGCACATGGACGTAGGCCGCGGCGTCGGCGATCTCGAGCTCGGCGCCGCTCTGGAAACGGTGGCCGTAGGTGGTGCGCCCGGCGGCCAGACCCAGCACCTGCGCCGGCACGATGCGCTCGCCGTGCAGCACGAGCAGCCGGTGCGCGGGCCGCACGAAGCTTACGCAGGTGACCCCGTCGGCGAGCTGGTACTCCATCACCTTGGGGATGGGCAGACGCCCGAGCGCGTGGGCGATCAGGGCGTCGATGCAGCCGTCGAGGGTCTCGCCAGGCACGGTGGTGCTGAACCAGAAGCACTCCTGGCGGCCGTCGGAGGCCCGCGTGAGCTGCTCGGTGGTGGCGCCCTGCTTGAGCGCCCACTTGCGCAGCGCCTCGGTCGGCTGGCCGTCGGCATCGAGCCCGACCTTGACCGACGGGCCCTTGAGGTCGACGCGGCGCGACTCGCCGACCTGCGCGACGTCGTCGACCCGCACCGCCAGCCGCCGCGGCGTGCAGAACGCGCGGTGCCCGGCCTGCGCCGGCGCCAGCCCGCGGCTGCGCAGCCCCTCGACGATCGCGGTGGCGAAGGCATCGCCCAGGCGTCGCAGGGCCTTCGGGGGCAGCTCTTCGGTGAAGAGCTCGATCAGCAACTGGTGCGAACTCATTCAGGCCGCCTTGCCGAGCGCGCCGGCCATCGGGAAGCCAAGGCGCTCGCGCGATTCGTAGTAGGCCTGCGCGACGGCGCGCGCGAGCTGGCGCACCCGGCCGATGTAGGCCGCACGCTCGGTCACCGAGATGGCGCCGCGGGCATCGAGCAGGTTGAAGGTGTGCGAGCACTTCATGACCATCTCGTAGGCCGGCAGCGCCAGCGGCACCGCGATCAGGCGGCGCGCCTCGGCCTCGTACTCGTCGAAGTGGCGAAACAGCATCGCGGTGTTGGCGTGCTCGAAGTTGTAGGTCGACTGCTCGACCTCGTTCTGGTGGAACACGTCGAGGTAGGTCACGCCTTCGGTCCAGACGAGGTCGTAGATGCTCTGCACGCGCTGCAGGTACATCGCGAGGCGCTCGATGCCGTAGGTGATCTCGCCGGTGACCGGGCGGCACTTCAGCGACCCCACCTCCTGGAAGTAGGTGAACTGCGTGACCTCCATGCCGTTGAGCCAGACCTCCCAGCCCAGGCCCCAGGCGCCCAGGGTGGGCGACTCCCAGTCGTCCTCGACGAAGCGGATATCGTTGCGCTGGGTGTCGATGCCCAGCGCGCGCAGCGAGCCGAGATAGAGCTCGAGGATGTCGGGCGGCGACGGCTTGAGCACCACCTGGTACTGGTAGTAGTGCTGCAGGCGGTTCGGGTTGTCGCCGTAACGGCCGTCCTTGGGCCGGCGCGAAGGCTGGACATACGCCGCTCGCCAGGGCTCGGGCCCGATTGCGCGCAGGAAGGTGGCGGTGTGGAAGGTGCCGGCGCCGACTTCCATGTCGTAGGGCTGCAGCAGTGCGCAGCCCTGGCTGTCCCAGTATTCCTGGAGCTTCAGGATGACTTGCTGGAAGGTGAGCATCGGTGGCGAACCTGGCGGGGTCGAAGCGCCGGATTCTACTGGATCGGGTTGCGCCGCCTTGCGCGTGCGGCCATGGCCGCGGCAACGAGCAGCACCGCGGCGAGCGCCGCGATCGGTGCGTCGCCGGCCGCGACGAAGGGCGTCGTGCCGGCGGTTGCCTGCACGCGGGTGTCGAGCACCGCCTCGCGCTGGTTGGGCAAGCGCGCCAGGACGCGGCCGCGGTGGTCGATCGAGGCGGTCACGCCGGTGTTGGTGGCGCGCAGCATCGGCCTGCCGGTCTCGAGGGCGCGCATGCGCGAGATCTCGAGGTGCTGCGGCAGCGCGTGCGAGTCGCCGAACCAGGCGATGTTGCTGACGTTGAGCAGCACCCCGGCCGATGCCGGCGCGCGCACCGCCGCGGCGATCTCGCCGCCGAACAGATCCTCGTAGCAGATGTTGGCCGCGATCCGCAGGCCGCCCACCGTGAAGGGGGGCTGCGGCGGCTCGCCGCGCGCGAAGCTGCCAAGCGGGATGCGCATCATGCGCACGAACCATGCGAAGCCCCAGGGAATGAACTCGCCGAAGGGCACCAGGTGCTGCTTGTCGTAGCGGCCGCCCCCGGGCCCGCCGTCGAGCAGCAGCACGCTGTTGGTGATCCGCAGGCCGCCGTCAGCGGAGGGGTCGACCAGCGGCACGCCCAGGGCCAGCGCGGCGCCGCGCGCACGCAGCGCCGTCATGATCTCGTCGCGGATGGTGTCAGGGGTGGCGCTCCAGGGCGTGACCCAGGCGGTTTCGGGCAGCACGGTCAGGGCCGCGCGGCTTTCCGTGACGTGGCGCGCGTAGGCCCGCATGGCGGCCACCGCCGCGCCGGGTTCGAACTTCAGTGACTGCGCGACGTTGCCCTGCACCAGCCGCACCGACAGCAGATCGCCCGCGGGCCGCACGAATTCGAGCGTGCCCAGCGGCACGCAGGCCGCCAGCGCGGCCGCGGCAGCGCCCGCGCGCGCGGCGCGCTGCCGCGTGTCCAGGCCCGGCAGCGCAGCCTGCGCCACGATGGCGGCGACGGCCACCGCGGCCGCGCCCACGCCGTGCGCGCCCAGCAGCGGCGCGATCGCGGCCAGCGGACCGTCGAGGTGTGCGTAGCCCACCGCGAGCCAGGGAAAGCCGCTGAACAGCCAGCCGCGCGCGAGTTCGGCGAGCGTCCAGGCGCCGCATAGTGCGGCGACCACCCACCAGCCCGCCGTCGCGGGCGCAGCCAGCGCTGTGGACTGCGGGGGCGATGGCGCCATCGGCCCGTCGCGCCCGCGCCCGCCGCCGAGCGCCAGCGCGCAGGCCGCTGCCGGAAACACTGCAAGATAGGCGCAGAACGCGACCAGAGCGAGCGCGGCGAGCAGCCAGGGCATGCCGCCGTGGTCGTGCATGCTGACGTGCAGCCAGCACAGGCCGGCGCTGAAGTGGCCCAGCGCGAACGCGAAGGCGAGCCCGAAGACCGCGCGGCGCCCGCGTGGCGCCGCGATCATGATCAGTCGCAGGCCCGCCGCGAGCGCTGCGATCTGCAGCCACCACGCCGGCCAGGGCGCGAAGGCGAGGGCGTGCAGGGCGCCCAGCGCGAGCAAGGCCAGGGCGGGCGCGAGCAATGCGCGCCGGCCCGCGCGATCGGGAGCCGCGGGGCCCGGCAGGATCGAGGGCTTCGCGAACGAACCGCGTTCGCCCACGCCGTCAGCCGTCGGGGTGCTCGGCGGCCGCTTCGGTGGCCGCCCGGGGCAGACGCTCGGCCTGCAGCAGGTGGGCCTGGCGCGCGTCGGCGCGCAGCACCTCGAATCGCCACTCGCCGATCAGGGCCTCGTCGCCGCGCTGCGGCACATGGCCGAGCTGGGCGGTGACGAGGCCGCCGACGGTGTCGAAGGCGTCGTCGGGCAGCCGGACGTCGAAGCGCCGGTTGAAGGTCTCGATGGGGGTCATCGCGCGCAGCCGGTAGCGCGGCCCGTGCGCGCCTGCGCCGGCCGTCACGATCTCGTCGGCGACCTCGGCCTCGTCGAATTCGTCCTCGATGTCGCCGACGATCTGCTCGAGCACGTCCTCGATGGTGATCAGGCCGCTGACCGCGCCGTACTCGTCGACGACGATGGCGAGGTGGGTGTGAGACGCCCGGAAGTCGCGCAGCAGGACATTGAGCGGCTTCGATTCGGGGATGAACACCGCGGGCCGCACGAGCTGCCGCAGTGGCGGGGGCGCGGCGCCGCCAAGCTGCAGCAGGCTCTTGGCGTGCAGCACGCCGATCACGTTGTCGAGGTCGCCGTCGACGACCGGGAAGCGCGAGTGTCCGGCGGCGATCACGCGGGGCAGGAACTCGGCGGGCGCCTGCGAGACGTCGATGACGTCCATGCGCGCGCGCGGCACCATGATGTCGCGGGCCGACAGTTCGGCCACCTGGAGGACGCCCTCGATCATCGAGAGGGCATCGTCGTCGAGGAGTTCGCGGTCATGCGCTCCGCGCAGCAGACCGAGCAGCTGTTCACGGTCTTCGGGCGCGCGCAGCAGCAGCGCCGAGAGCCGTTCGAGCAGCGAGCGCCGTGGCTCGATGCCCGATGAGGCATCCGTCATCGGATCGGGAGGAAGTTGCGACGCTCAGAGCATACCCGAAGCGCGCGGCCCGGCTCAAACGCGGGTGCGGGGCCGATCGTGCGCGGACCGGGCCGGCGCGCGCGCCCGGTCTGCCGGGGCGGCGTAGGGGTCGGGGATGCGCAGGCGGGCGAGCAGGCGCGTCTCGAGGGCTTCCATCTCGGCCGCCTCGCCGGGCTCGACGTGGTCGTGGCCCTGCGCATGCAGCACGCCGTGCACGACCATGTGCGCGAGATGGTGGTCGAAGGGCTTGCGCTGCGCGCGGGCCTCGGCTCGCACGACCGGCACGCAGATGACGACGTCGGCCTCGAGGTTGCGGCCGCGGGCGGGCTGGCCGTAGGCGAACGTGAGCACGTTGGGCGCGTACTCGCGGCCGCGAAACGAGACGTTGAGCGCCTCCGCCTCGGCACGCGCCACCAGGCGCAGCACGATCGTGGCGTCGCGACTCAGCGCGATGCGCACCCAGCGGCGCAGGCGCGCCGCCGCCACCGGCCAGGCCGCTATCCGGGCGCCGCGCTGCAGCGTCAGCGCCAGGGCGGGGCCGTTCTCGGCCGCGCGGCCCGCGCTGGTCAACGCGAGGCGTCCCGGGGCGCCGCCGTCGGTGCGCCGACGGGCGCGCTGGCTGGGGTGCCGGCGGCCCGATCGTAGGCATCGACGATGCGCGCGACCAGCGGATGGCGCACGACGTCGGAGCTGTCGAAGCGGGTGAAGGCGATGCCGCGCACCTCGCGCAGGACCTCGAGCGCCTGCACCAGACCGCAGGCCTGGCCCCGTGGCAGGTCGACCTGGCTGGTGTCGCCGGTGACCACCGCGCGCGAGCCGAAGCCGATGCGCGTGAGGAACATCTTCATCTGCTCGGGCGTGGTGTTCTGCGCCTCGTCGAGGATGATGAAGGCGTGGTTCAGCGTGCGCCCGCGCATGTACGCGAGCGGCGCGATCTCGATCGCCTGCTTCTCGAACATGCGGGTCGTGCGCTCGAAGCCGAGCAGGTCGTAGAGCGCGTCGTAGAGCGGTCGCAGATAGGGGTCGACCTTCTGCGTCAGGTCGCCCGGCAGAAAGCCCAGCCGCTCGCCCGCCTCGACGGCCGGGCGGGTCAGGACGATGCGCCGGATGGCATCGCGTTCGAGCGCATCGACCGCGCAGGCCACCGCCAGGTAGGTCTTGCCGGTGCCGGCGGGCCCGGTGCCGAAGGTGATGTCGTGGGCGAGAATGTTGCGCAGGTATTCGCGCTGACGCGGCGTGCGTCCCTGCAGATCGGTGCGACGGGTGTGCAGCACCGGCGAGGCCGCGTCGGCGGGCGCGGCCTCGCCGCCTTCACCCGCACCGACCGGTGCCATCGCCGCTGTGGCCGCCGCCGGGCCGGCCGGGCCGCGCGCGCCGGCCCGCAGTTCGACCAGGCCCAGCTGGATGTCGTCGATGGACAGCGGCTTGCCCGCCAGCGGCCAGAAGTGGGCGAGCGCATCGCGGGCTGCGCGCGCGGCGCTCGCCCGGCCCTCGACGGTGAAGCTGTCGCCACGGCGCTGGATGCGCGCGTCGAAGGCCTCCTCGATCTGGCGCAGGTTGGCATCGAGCGCGCCGCACAAACTGGCCAGCCGCTCGTTGTCGGCCGTCTCGGGGCGGAACTCGAGCGCCCGCCCGCGCGCCGCCCCGCCGGCCATCAGTCGAGCAGCGCGGCATTGCCGCGCAGCGAGTGGGGCAGGGCCGCGACGATCTCGACCTCGACGAAGTGGCCGATCAGGCGGGCGTCGCCCGCGAAGTTGACCACGCGGTTGTTCGAGGTGCGTCCGGAGAGCTCGGTTGCGTCCTTGCGGGCGCGGCCCTCAACCAGCACGCGCTGGCGGGATCCGACCATCGCCGCGCTGATCGCCTGCGCCTGCGTCTCGATGCGCGCCTGCAGCCGTTGCAGGCGGCCCAGCTTGACCCCGGCCGGCGTGTCGTCGGGCAGGTCGGCGGCCGGCGTGCCCGGGCGCGCGCTGTAGATGAAGGAGAACGACGCGTCGAAGCCGAGCTCCTCGACCAGTGCCATCGTGCGTTCGAAGTCGTCGTCGGTTTCGCCGGGAAAGCCGACGATGAAGTCCGAACTCAGGCTGATGCCCGGGCGCGCCGCGCGCAGCCGGCGCACGATGGCCTTGTACTCGAGCGTCGTGTAGCCGCGCTTCATGGCGGCGAGCACGCGGTCGGATCCGGACTGCACGGGCAGGTGCACGTGGTCGGCGAGCTTGCCGATGCGGGCGTGGGCCTCGATCAGGCGCGGCGTGAACTCGCGGGGATGCGAGGTCGTGTAGCGGATGCGCTCGATGCCGGGCATGTCGGCGACGTAGTCGAGCAGCAGCGCGAAGTCGGCCGGTTCGCCGTCGTCCATCGCGCCGCGCCAGGCGTTGACGTTCTGCCCGAGCAGCGTGACCTCGGTGACTCCCTGCTCGGCCAGGCC
>Ga0315904_10007457_pt1 | contig 14698 bp, 9 predicted proteins | sample LakEriMetagenome_6_FD_203529 | JGI IMG/M metagenome (GOLD analysis project Ga0315904, IMG submission 203529) | Freshwater fungal communities from buoy surface, Lake Erie, Ohio, United States - Buoy 12 MA120 | ecosystem: Environmental > Aquatic > Freshwater > Lake | place: USA: Lake Erie, Ohio... | reverse complement strand
CCAGAAATGTCCGAACTCGCTGCGGCAGGCCATGTGGGTGACGGAGTCGCCGGGATTCAGGGCATGGGGGAGGCCGAAGTCGCTTTCGATGGAGACGTTCGGATCGGCCCCGGCCTCGAGCAGGAGCTGAAACCTTTCCGGCTTGCCGTCGAAGAAGGCCCAGAGGAGCGGCGTCATGTTGCCCTTGCCGCGGGCGTTGACGTCGGCCCCTGCGGCGATCAGTGCCTTCATGCGGTCGAGGTCGTTGGCGACGATGGCGTCGCCCAGGGCGACGACCTGCGGGTCGGCGAAGAAGTCGGCCGCCTTCCAGCCATGCTGCTTGTGCCAGGGAGCGTTGGTCACCCGCGCCGCGACCCGCCGCACGAAGCCGTCGGCAGGATCGCTACAGCCTGCCAACGAGAGGCACGCGACACACGGCAAGATCAGCCGGGCGCGCCGTGATGGTGACATCGCTCGGCAAGGGTTTTGCAACGCAGGATCCTCCGGTCTCATTCCTCGCCCGTGGGCGGTATCGCCGGCGGAGCGGGCGGTTTTTGGCATACACCCGCTCGTGTGCCTTCGGCTCCGGGCGAATCATTCCGGCCAGTGATCGAGCAATACGGGTGGAATGTCGCGCGGATCCATTGGCTCACCGGCTTCCCAAGCCTTGCGGCGGGCGGCGAGGAAGGACTCGTTGAAGGCTTTTGATCCCGCCTTGGTCGTCATCGCTGTGCGCGTGACGCGCCGTAGCGAATGCCAACCAACGAGACTCATCAGACCTTTATCGGTAACCTCAGTGCCACCAATCAGGAGTCGATGACGCAGGCCTGCACCCCACAAGGCTGCGGTCAACTCAAAGCAACTAGGCCAATCCATACGTCACCGACCCCGGCTAAATGCCTGCGCTAGAGCGAACCAAAACATCAGGAGCCGGGGCAGAGACCCACATTAAGACCGACCCTCAAGCAGAAACTTCGCTGAAGACCCTCAGTCAGGTTTCCAACTCGATGAAGACACACCTAGTCCGACCCATTTAATCAGTGACACCGATAACGCGATGACAATGGAGAAGCCCAACTGAAGCGCCGCGTGCCCCATAAATGCCAAATTAAGCAAACCGCCACGGGCACCCGAGGGTCGATCCTGGGCGATAATCAAGTAGTATGCAGCGACGTAAGCTAAGATAGATACAACTGATAAAATCCAGGTAATCACAGAATATCGACGGCTCAAAGCAAGAAACACAGCCACAGTCACGAAGAGAGCAGATGTTGTCCAGTATATCACGTCATCGTCGCTCCCAAGAAACCTTATCACGACAATAGCAGTCGGCAGCGCGCCAAGGCTGACTGCGAAGACAAGGAAGACAAGGCGAATCGCGTGGAGTACTTCCCAAAACATCAAACAAGTCCTTATTACGGCACCTGCGTATTTCCTGACGAGAGTTTTGAGCCCGTTAAGTACTGGAATATCAAAGGCGCCGCTGAGCCACTAGACGCCTTATTTCCTCGTACTGTTCCGTCCGTGTCGCGGGACAAAGTGATTGTCGTCTCGTACCCCACTAAAAGCTTGTCCCAGCCACCAAGGCCAGCGGGAATAGAAACACTTTCTTCGTGGACGAGTGTGTTAAAAAAGCCATAATCATCTGCGTAGAGTCGAATGATATCAGAGTTTGGCGACTCGCCCCCCGCTTCGATTTCGAAAGCTCCTTTAGCAGTCAAGATCAGGCCGTCAGCAGGGTCCTTCGCTGGAGCTGGTAGCTCGCTTACTGCAGGGATGACAATCGCAGTGCTTGGTGATGCTTTTATCGCATACGCACCCGACGCAGAAAAACCGGGCACGTTGTTCCCGGCCCTGTCCACTACCCTCGCGTACAATTTGTAAGTGTCGGAAAAATTGTTCGCATATCCAAGCGGACCACTCACTCCATCTTGAGCTCGTCCAATTTTCAATTCGGCAGAGAATCGGACGAGACCGTGCCCGACCCCGGAGGTCACTACCGCTGTTGTCTGATCAAGTCTCGTGTCTGTCGTAGCTTCAGCGTTCAAAATGCTAATAATCATGCTAGCGGCACTTGCTTGTTCTACCATTCCAGTGACCCTCACCCGGCGGATACCAAGCATTTCGTCATCTGGGTCAGCTGACCACGCGGGTGGGCGAGTTCCATACCATGCGTCTCTGTATTCATTTGCTGGATCCAGCACAACTTTGATGATCGCATCTTGATTGAGGCCGTTCCCGTGCTCGTGATAAGCATTCTGAGCCCAGTCGGGCGGAGAGTTCCGGTATGTGGATCGCTGCTCACTTCCACGTGGCACTTGGCGAAATCCTCCTTTGTCAGAGCGTCCATTTAGCCATTGGATAGCTTTGCCGACTGCATCCATCGATTTCGGAAGCGTTCCATGATCAACATTCACAGCGAAATTGTAGTCTTCAATCCCCAGTTGTGCGCTCCATTCCGGTACAACGCTGTCATTAGTCCCCTCGTATGTTTTTAACCAAGGAAAATACGGAGTATCGTTAAACCCCACGTTGTCGTAAAGGGGAATAAACGCATGGTTTAAGTCGAGCAAGGCACCGCCCGACTGTGTGCCGACAATCGCAGCGTACCCAACATCATCGGCAAATGGGCCAGAGTCACCTCTTCCTGCAGCAAGCTTACGCAATGCCAAACTGTTTACCGGCAGAGTATCGAAGGCGGGCAAGTAGTTTCCATTTGCTGCGACACCATCAGTGGACGTAAATGCCTTGACTCCAATGGGAAGATTTCCCACCCAGCCAGACTGAAGTCCATCAACGAGCGTTAGCATTTTCGGTTCTAAGGGCACTACACCGTGGGCTTTGGCGTGAGCTATCAGGCCATTCTTGAAAACCTCTCGCACCATATTTGCTTGCGGAGAACCAAGGTGTGGAGTCCCCAAAGTCACCAACTTCCGGACGTTGCGTTTTGATTCGTAGGTTCCAGAGTGTTCGATGTACCAACGTGAGAGGATGCCGCCGTAACTGTGTGCGATGATATCAGCCTTCTGAGCAATAATCTTTCGGCCCTTGCTTGCTGGTGAACTGCTCGTTGGAAAGAGTGTTTTGGTGATTTCTGAAGGAGCGAACAAGGATGGAAATGCCTGGTAAGCATTGCCATCGGGACCGATAAACTTGCCTCCGTGAAATGACTCGATTGCCTTGTCGACCATTTGGCCAACAAGTTGTGAACTGACTTCGACAGCGCCGTTTCCGTGGGCGGCGTCTCCTCCGTGGTTGACTCGGAAGTGCTCTACTTCGAAACCCTGAGCCTGCATGCTTGGTACGATTTGGCTCCATGTTTCCGGATTGGAGTTAATCCCATGCACAAGCACCACCGGGGGTCGAACGATGACGAGCGCTTGTGGTTTACCCGCCCTCGAATCAAATTGTGAGTCGATTTTCACCATTGGACGAAAGTCGCGAGTCCGGCGGCCATCGTCTAGACGAGCCAAATTGAACTCGATTGGGGCGCGGTAGACAGCTCCTGCGTACACCTTTTTGCCCGATGCATACACGTCACCGGGAATCCTGATGCCGTTTTCCTGAAGTCGCGGTTGAATGCCGTTTACCCACCTATCCGTTAATCGATGGAATGCACCGTCAACCTGCGTGGGCCAATCACCGTCTGGCGGTAGTTCCTGAAAGAAGTGATAAGTGGTATCCCAATGCCCAAAGGTAATGTGGGATTCACCAAATCCATCGGGGAGTTTGTCAAGTAGTTCGCTTCCAACGAGCCTTACGAACATCAGCGAACCGTCCCCGACTCCTGGTTGCCAGTCGGCTGCGATGCCGTCCGGCTCGACGTCGCTCGGAATGCGGGGGATGCTCGATAAAGTTGACTGACCTATTTCGCGGTATCCGGAGATATCGGTGTAGACCAGCGTTAGCTCAGCGATGCTGATCCGAACAATGTCTCGTGCGTCATATCTTCCGTCTCCATCGACGTCGATAGAAACCTTGATTTTTTCGACTCCTTCCCGAATTCCTTCGACATAGAGGGTCACTTCGGAACGACACTCGAAAAGGTGCCGTAACTCATATTCCTGTGGTTCGACAAAGTCGCCGCCAAGGCGAATCGATTTGCCGCTTCTCCACCGTTTCCCATCTTTTGTCCAGATCCGAAGTTTGCCATTACTTGGGAGTTCGTATGTCGAGTCGTCACGGGGAGCGGAAGAAGGAGTTTTTCGAACCAGTTCGGGATCGGAGGCGGCGTATTCAATTTTGAGCTTGGCACGTGTCACATCTAACTTGGGATCAATGCGTAAAACTAAATCAGCAAAATCCTGTGAGCCGAAAGGGGAGAGCGTGTGATAGCCATCTGCAAAGTCTGGTATGCCGTTTCCGGTGGAGTCCAGAGTATTGGCGAGGATGATCTTGCCCGGCTTATCTGGATCAGCAGGGGCTTCGACGTCATCTTCTGCTGGTGTGCCACTGGGTACCCCTAGTTTGTCGTTGTTGTCGGAATCCACATCAGCATCGATTGGGTCGTAGGCAAGCAGGTGGACCTTATCGTTCATGGTTAAGCTCCAGGTTGATCCTCGTGCCTGGACTTGCACGACAATCGGTGCGGCAGAGCTCGACTGTTTTAGTGCTTCAGCCATTACTACCACATATGCGTTGGTTGAGAGTCCGAGTTGAGAGACATCAAGGAATGCCCCTGTTCGAAGGATATCGCTCGGAGAGCGAGTGTTCGCGGCGTCTATTCCGGGTTTCCAGATGCGAAAGAGCGAGGAGTCATAGGCAAAGCATATCTCGATGAGCGACGGCTGTAATAGGCCTAAAATCGGATGTAACCGCACAGCCATAGGGACAAAGTGAAGACCGGAAACCGCGTCGAAATCGGATGAGTCGGTGAATCCGTCGTCATCGTAGTCCCCTGTGGTTGCAAAGATACGCTTGCCTGTCGTTAAGTCATTTTCGAGTTGGTCTTCCTCCGGATTGTCATCGGGTTCGAGAAACCCGCTGTCATTGTTGCTGTCCACGTCGAGGTCCACCGCCACGGCCGTGCCGCGGATGGTGTCGCTCGACACCGGGCCGCCGTCGCTCGTCGTCAGCGTGAACACGAGGTCGGCCATGTTCGTGCTCGGAGCGAACGCCCCGATCCAGAAGATCGACGGGTCGCCGCCGTGGATCGGGGTGGCAACGGTGTGGCCGGAAAGCACCTCGGCACCGGCGTTCGTCCAGACGCGGGCCCTCGTGGCCACGTCGGCGGTGAACTCCAGGCGGGCCGTTCGTCCCCGGGGCACGTCGACGACCATCTGCACGCGGTTGCCGCCGACCGGCACGATCAGGCCGGGCCCGGTCGGCTGCGGTGTCGCGGCCGTCACCCCGGCCTTCTCAGCGGTTTCCTCGGCCGCCGACCGATCGACGACGCCCGTGTTGTCAGCGTCCACGTCCAGATCGACGATCGGCACGGCCACCACCTGGTCCTGCCGGGTCGGGCTGTGCAACGCGTAGAGCGCGACCGCGGTCCTGCCCGGTGCGGCTGAGTCGAGGCCGTCGAGCCACTGCCGGGCGCGGACGGCGGCCTGGGTCGTGAGGCCCGTGGCCCCGACGCTGAATTGGCCGGCGGCGAGGGGATTCGTGGCGGCATTCCGCACAGGCCGGCCGTCGTTGATCAGTTCCCAGACGCCGAGTTGGAAGGCGGCGGAGTCGGTCTTGTCAGCGAAGCCGGCGGCATCGGTGGGGCCGTATTGCCGCCAGAAGTCGGCGAGCAGGTCGGCCCGGTCCGCACCCAGGAGCGGACTGCCCGACGCCGGGCCGATGGTGGCGAAGGTGTTCCGGCCGGGGGCCACGCCCTGCAGGCCCTCGATGCAGAACGACGTGAAGCTCGCCGGCACGCCCACGGTGGCGGCTTCACCCGTCATGCCCGACCAGGAGAGTTGCCCGACGTAGGCCGTGGTGGACGAGCCGACCGTGCCATCGGGCCTGCGGAACGTGACGGGAATCCGGGTGAACGCTGCCGCGTCGAAACCCAGCGTGGCCGTCGTGGACAGCATGGCGCGGGGCTCGAGGGGCTCGGTGCCCAGCCGGCGGGCGGCTGGCCGGACGCGGCGGCGGCGAGTGAGAAGACGGGCGGCGCGGGAGAACGGGCCCAGGGCCCAGGCGAGGTTGCGGGGCGACATGGCGGCGGATCGAGTTGGAGGGAGCCCGCGACGCGGGCGGATGGCGGGACGGTGAAGGTGGGACCACGGTGCCGAACGAGCCGCAGCCACGCCGTCACCATGGGGGCCTCCAGGGAGGCGCGAGGTAACCTACGAGAGGGGAACGCAGCGTCAAGCGGGGCGCGCGATGAGAAATTGATGAAATCCGTCGGCGTCATCCGCCGCGTCATCAGGCCGTCGCCATGGCTGGCCGAGGCACGAACGCCGCCCCGAAACCGCCCGCTCCCCAACGTCCGATAATGTCTCTTATGTCCGCTTGGGGTGGAATCGCCGCGGGCCTGATTTTCAGGCCTCGATCGCTGTCGGCGTGCCCTCCCGCCCTGCCGCGTGTCGCGTCGATGGGCGACGGTCTGCCACCCACGGATCGTGTCGCTCGGCCCGCGGTCAGCGGATCGGCAGCGGCGTCTGCGCGCCGACCGGGAACGGCCGCGGCGGCTGCGAACCGCGTGGATCGGCCGGCGGCGGATACCCCTCGGGCCGGCCCGGCTGGGTCGTGAATCCACTGGCTGTCGGCCGCGGCGGCACCGGGGCCGCCGGCGCCGAGCCGACGTTGGCACGGTTACCGACGGGGGTCGCTCCGCCGGCGGGACTCACCGTGCCGCCCCCCTGCTCCGTTCCCGTCCACGCGGCGGCCGACGTCACGCCATCCCACATCGCCCGCAAGGGTGAAGTGCCGGCAGCCGTCGGTGTCGGTGGCGTGCCGGGAGGGCGGCGCAATTGATCCTCGAACTGCTTCACGAAGGGTTCCACGGATTCGACGATGTCGGGCGGCAGGAACTGGTCGGCGCGAACGATCAGTTGCGCCACCAGCTTGCCGCTGCGGCTGGCGATGATCTGGTCCCGATAGCCCGGTGCGAGGGTGATCGCGAAGAAGGTCACGATCACGCACAGCAGCACGCCCTTGGCAAGGCCGAAGAGCAGGCCCAGTTGGCGGTCGAAGGACGACAGGTGGATCGCGTTGATGGCCCCGGAAATCACGCGAAACACGAGCCACACGGCCAGCGACGTGCCCACGTACAGGGCGAGCATCGCCACGAGCTTGTTCCACGGGGCCTGCTGGCCGAAAAAGGGCGCCAGCGGGCCGCCAAACCGCAGGGCCACGTAGCCGCTGGCCGCGATGCCGGCGAGCCACGCGATCTGCCAGACCAGCCCCTTGAAATAGCCGAGCACCGTGGCGGCGGCCAAGATGCCGAGCATCACGAGGTCGTAACCGTCGATCGCCATGTCGCGCTCCGGGTGAGACGAGTCGGCGGAGTGTAGGGGGCTGCCAGGCCAGGAACGAAGGGCATTCAAAAGCCTCGCACTCCGCACATTCACCGCTGTCCGTGCAAGTCCCGCAGTCGCCCTAGATCCCGCAGGCGTCGCCGCCTTCGTGGCCGTTTTCGCCTCGACGTTCGGCAAGGCCGCGAATGCGCGACGGCCCTCCAGGGCGGTGACGTTTCCGGCTGGGAAAGTGCAGGGCGGGGGACGCGGTGACGCTGACGCCGGCCGCGCCGACTGACGATAGACAGACTGATTGTGCCTGCCCGTCCGTTCGGGATCGGGGAGGTTCCGTCCGCATCCGCCGACCGGATGCGAGTGCGGTCACGTTGCGGGGATTTTAGCGCAGTGCCCGGCTTTCGCGTGCACATCACCGGCTCGACGATCATCGGCGCCGGCTACGGCACCGCTGCCTGGGCGTTGGGCGACATGCCCCCGATGACATGCCTCCTCGCCGGCGGCCTGTGCTCGGTCGCCGGCATGCTGCCCGACCTCGACAGCGGCCCCGGCATCCCGCTCAAGGAGAGCGTGGCGTTCGCGGCCGCCGTCGTGCCCATGATGATGATCCATCGCTTCCACCAGATGCAGCTGCCGCTGGAGGCGATGATCCTCGTCGGAGCGGTGATCTACCTGGCGATCCGCTTCGGACTCACCTGGCTGCTGAAGAACTACTCCCATCACCGCGGCATGTTCCACAGCCTGCCGGCCGCGGCGATCGCCGGGCAGACGGCGTTCCTGGCCTTCGCCGCCGAGGAGCCGCTGCGTCGGTATTTCGTCGCCAGCGCCGTGGTGCTCGGCTTTCTCACGCACCTCGTCCTCGACGAGATCTGGAGCGTGAAGCTGGGCATGTTCGGCCCGAAGTTCAAGAAATCCTTCGGCACGGCGCTCAAGTTCTACGGCCCCGTCCTCTGGCCGAATCTGGTCACCTACGTGCTGGCGGCGATCCTGGGAGCGTTGGCGGCCGGCGACGCGGCTTTCACCGAGGGCCGCGCCGCGATGCGGCAGCGGATGGAGCAGGCTTCGCGGAACCTGCAGCAGATGCCGTATCAATGGCAGTATCGACGGTGAGCCGCTTGCCGCGGGCCGCCGGACGCGGGATCATGCCGGGGGCACGCTCCCGAAAGGCTCCCTGATGCCAGTCCTGTTCGCCGCCGTGGACCCGCCGGCGGTCGTGTCTCTCGCCTGCTACCTCGCCCTGATCGCCGCCGCGGCGTTCGCGGGAGGCTCGTCGCTCACGTTCCTGTCGCTGACGCATCGCCAGATGCAGGTGCTCCTCTCGGTGACCGGCGGCGTGCTGCTGGGCGTCGGCATGCTCCACCTGCTGCCGCACGCCTGGCTGCAACTCGACCGCGACCTCGATGCGACGATGGCCTGGGTGCTGGCCGGGTTCTTTTGCATGTTCCTCCTCGAACGGGCCTTCCACGGCCACGCCCACCACACCGCCGACGGTGGCCCGGAGGGGCACCCGCACGCCCACCACGACGGCTGCGACCATAGCGGCCACGCCCATGCCGGGCCGGTGGCCGCCGCGGGGCGCTGGGCCTGGTGCGGGGCTTTCGCGGGCCTGGCGCTGCACAGCCTCGCGGATGGCGCGGCCCTGGCTGCCGCGGTCGATGCCGACGCCAGGCACGGCGCCGGGCTGTTCGCCGGCTTCGCCACGTTCCTGGCCATCCTGCTCCACAAGCCGTTCGATGCCGGCATCATCGCCACGCTCATGATCGGGGCGCGGGCGGCGCCGCGGACGCGGACGCTGGTCAACGTCGCCTACGCCGCGATGGTGCCCTGTGGGGCCGCCGTCTTCCTGGGCAGCCTGCGGCTCTTCGGCGGTCAGCACGACGCGGTGCTCGGCGTGGCGCTGGCCCTCGCGGCCGGCGCCTTCCTGTGCATCGCCGCGGCCGATCTGCTTCCGGAGGTGCAGTTCCACGCGCACGATCGCGTGCTGCTCACCGCCTCGTTGGCCGTCGGCCTGGCCATCGCCTGGGGAATCGGCGTGGTGGAGCGGTCGTCCCACGCCCACGCCGCGCACGGCCGGCCGCCGGCCGCCGCCCGGCAGGCTCACTGATCGCCGGCGGCGACCGGTTCGTCCGGCACGTCCAGGCCGCGCCGCTGCCGCTCGCGGCGGACCAGGGCCATCACCTCGTCGATCAGTTCGTGCTGCCGACGGATGCCGGGCAGCTGCGCCTGGAAGCACCAGGCGATCGCGGCCGTCAGGCCCAGCGCGCCCAGCAGGTGCGGCGTCACCCAGTCGCGGCTCCCCTTGCGTCCGGTGGCCGGGTCCGCCGCGCCGCCGAGGGCCACGATGCCGACGACCGCCAGCATGCCCGCCACGGCGAACGGGAACGCCGCCCGCTTCAGCCGGCGGCCACGTTCGATGATCGCGGCGCCGAGTCCGTAGGTCTCCGCCACCTCGCGGACCCAGCGGCTGGTGCCCACGAAATAGGTGACGGCCATGCTGTTGACGAGGACGACGACCAGGGCCGCGAGCACCCCGGAGAGGCGGTGCACGGTGCCCCAGCGGAGCACGGCCGGATCGGTCTGGCCATGCAGATCCCCGATCCACAGGCCCAGTCCGGCCGTCGCCACCAGCAGAACCACCGCGAACAGTGCCGCCCGCTTGAACACTCCCACCATGATCGCGAACCGTCTCCAGTGGCCTTTTCCCCAAGCCGTTATAGGCTGGCAGTTGGACGCGACGCCATGCCCCCTCCCTCCCCGCCCCTCGTGCTCCTGACCTGCGGCGATCCTGCCGGGATCGGCCCGGAGGTGGCCGCGCTCGCCTGGGCGGCGACGCCGGACCACGATCGCGCCCGGCTGCGGCTGGTCGTGGACCCGGGCATGATCGCTTCCGTGCTCGCGGATCGCCGCGGCCTGCCCGCGCTGCCGGTGACGGAAGTGACCGCCGCCGACCCGAGGCCGTCGGCGCCTGGCGAACTGCTCGTCATTCGGCCCGACGCCACGACCGCCGCGGCCGTCGCCCCGGGCGCCGTCTCCGCGGCAGGTGGACGGCAAGCGGCCGCCGCCGTCCAGGCGGCGCTCGCGCTGATCCGCGACGGGGCCGCGCAGGCCATGGTGACAGGTCCTCTCCACAAGCAGTCTTTGCATGCGGCGGGATGCGACGTTCCGGGGCACACCGAGCTGCTCGCCCGCGGCTGCGGTCTCCCGGACGCCGCCGCCTCGATGATGCTCTGGCTGCCCGGCACCGGCGGCCGGGGCGGGCTCGGCGTCGTGCATGCGACGCTGCACCAGGCGCTGCGATCGGCGCTCGAGGACCTGACGGCCGACCGCATCGTGGCCGCCGGCCGCCGGCTCGTGCCCGCGCTGCAGGCCCTGCTCGGCCGGCCACCGCGGGTCGCTGTCGCGGCGCTGAACCCGCACGGCGGCGAGGGCGGCTTGTTCGGCGACGAGGAGTCGCGGTTGCTGGCGCCCGCGGTCGCCCGGCTCGCCTCGTTGGACATCGACGTCACCGGCCCGCTGCCGGCGGATTCGCTCTTCCTGCGGGCGAGCCGCGGGGAGTTCGACGGCATCGTGGCCCTGTATCACGATCAGGGACACATCCCGATCAAACTCCTCGGCATGCATCGGGCCGTGAACGTCACGCTCGGCCTGCCGTTGGTGCGCACGAGCGTGGCCCATGGCACGGCCTTCGACATCGTCGGCACCGGCCGCGCCGACCCGACGAGCATGGTCGCGGCGATCGCCGCGGCGATCCGCCTCGTCGCCGCCGGCTGGCGGGGCTGATGCGGAGGACTCGGCTCACGGACGCAGCGGGATCAGGCCCGCCACGTGCGGCTCGGTGAGGTCGATCAGTCCCTCCGCGGCCGGCCTGTAGACGAACGCCCCGGCATCGACGGGGCCGTTGATCCGCATGTCCTCCAGTTCGAGCACGGCGACGGGCTCCGGCTCGCCCCCGGCCGCGGGCCGCGGGCCCGGGATCGCGTGCCATTCGACACGATGCGGCAGCAGGTCGCTGCGACCGATGCAAAACCGCACCCGCCAGGGCATGCCGTCGGGCAGCTCCGCGGGCGTGATGCCGCCCGGTCGCCGTGCCGCCGCGGCCAACTCCGGCATCAGGCCGGCGAGCGAGTCGGGGTGCCAGTGGCCGTCCACGACCCACACCTCCAGGCCCTCCACCTCGCCGGGCTGGGCCGACGTGAATAGGAACCATTGCCGCAGTCCCGCGAAGGTGCGCTGCAGTCCGCCGAGATACGGCGCCGCCACCTGCGGGTCCGGAACGCCGAGCTGACCGAGCCGCTCCCGCACCCGCCGCACGTCCAGCCGCTCGAGCTGCGGCGGGTCGGTGCCGTAATGGCGATAGGTCCAGGCGAAGACGCCGTCGCAGACCTCGACGAGTTCGAAGGTCTCGGTGTCGCACGTGAGAGACGACTCGAATCGATACCGCTGTTCCTCGCCACGGCCGAGTTGCAGATAGCGGCCGGTGCCGACGAGCACCCGATCGCCCACGCGGGCCTTCTGCCGCAGGCGGGCGGAGAAAGACTCGGCATTCGCCAGCGCGGCCAACGAACCGGAGAGCATCCGCTCGGCACGGGCATCTTCGGCGGAAGGTCGGGCCTCGGCCGGGGATGCGGTGGCGGAAGCCGCGGTCACCCGGCGGTCGTAGACGCTGGTGGCGCCCGGCGGCTCGGCGGCGGCGGTGGCCCAGGCGCATCCGAGCAGCCAGGCCTGGAGCGGCACCAGGGCGCGGCGCGGCAAGCTGGGCGAAGTGTCGGGCGGTCGGGCGGTCACGATGGGGAAGAGTTTGCTGGTTTTGCCAAAGAAACGGGCGGCCCGCCGTCGATGAACTCACCGCGATCCGAATGCCCGCGCCCGAACCCGGCATCCCTCGCGGCCCGCGAGTGTAGGGATCCGGGACGATCCGGCCCATGCCGGAACGGGCGCCGGGTCGCGTGCCCGACTCGAACACCGTTTTTCCGGCTTGGAGGTGACGCGATGCTGAACCGACGTCTGCAGGGCTTCGTCGGGATCTCGCTGGCGGCCACGTTGACTGGCTGCCACATCCCCGCGAACTCGCCGTTCACCGGGCTCGCCCAGCTTCGCCCGGTCGCCACGCCGCACACCAACGTGCTGCCACCGGCCGCGATGCTGCACCATCCCGGCCCGGGCGTGGAAGGCCCCGGTCCCGGCATCATCGCTCCGGCCTCCTACGAGGCCGCCCTGGAGGCGGCGGGCGTCGCCGGCGGTGGCGGGATCGGCGGTGCCGCCGCCATGGCGCCGACGTCGCAGATCGGCTTCATCGGCCCCGACGGCATGCAGGTTCGTTGGGACGCATCGGTGCCCGGGAGCTTCGATTCGTCGCCCCTGGTCACGCCCGGACGGTACGACTTTCCCCAGGGTGCGATCTACCGCCTCAAGCTCACCGACATTCCCGGCCGCGAGGGCGTCGAGCTCTATCCGTCCCTGGAGGTCGCGCCGGTGACGCCGCGGACCGCGGCCTATCTCGCCCACAACGCGATCCCGTTCCAGATCACGGAGGAAGACCTGGATCAGGTGACCACCGGCAACTTCGTCACGAAGGTGGTCTACCTGCCCGATCCCGACTACCAGGAACTCGCCGTGGCCGGCGTGGAGACGCTCGTCAGCACCCGCCTCGATCCGGGCTGCGATCCGGTCGTCGAGGCCGACCGGCGGGGATCGATCCTGGCGATCATCCGCCTCGGCAACAAGGATCTCGAGTCGGCCGGCCCCGGCGCCGGCTTCGCCGGCGCGGCCATGGCCGGCGGCGGTGAGGGCGGTCCCGGCGGCGGCATGGCCTGCGGGGTCGCCGCACCGTTGGGCATGCCCTGCGGCGGCGATCCGTCCCAGCTGCCCCCCGCCTTCGTCGCCGGGATGACGGCACCGCAGTACGGCATGCCCGTCACGGGCACCCCGATCGGCCTGCCCGGCCCGGCCCACATTCCGCTCGGCGTTCCGGCGGGGCTGCAGCGGCACACGATCACCAACCACACGAAGATGCACATCCCGCCGCCGTCCCGAGAAATGCGGCTCCACGTGCAGCAGCATCCGGGCCTGAGCTATCCGAAGCCCGCCCGTCACGCCTACATCGCCGAACGGCACGACGTGCCCCACGTCCGCCTCCGGCAGCCGTGGGAGGATCGGACGCGGTTCATCGACAACGGCGGCGCCGACCCGGACGCCCTCGGGCCGGGCCGGATCCTGCCCGGCGGCGACTGCCCTCCGGAGCCGATGGAGTGATCCGCGGACGCGTCCCGACGCACCGCCGGCGGAAGAGGATGTCACGCTCGCGCACCACCATTCATCCAGCGAACCCATGCCCACCACCCACACGAGCGACCGCGAGCACCGTTCGTGGGCTGGGCGTCCAGACGACGGGAGTGTGATCGAGAGATTCCGGACAGGGACCGAGCTGCGAACCGTGCGCTGGCTGCCGGCGACGGCCGCCCTCGTCTTGATGGGCGTCGTGGGCATTCCCCACGCAGCCATCGAGTCGATCGCGGCGGACACCTTCGCCGACTACTCAGGACCGGGAGCGATTGGCGCCATGCGGCGGTCGCAGCCTGGTCCCTGTCCGGAATCGGTCCTCCCAGACGCCGTGCAGCCGGTGGAGATCCGCGGGCCGAAGGGCGTGCGGATCGCCATCGAGACGGCGGCCGGCTGGTCGCCGCTGCAGGCGACGCCCCTGCGGATCGGCCTCGTCGTGGGACAGGCCTACCGGATCAAGGTGGCCGGCATCCCCGGGCACGAGGGCGCGGAGCTGTATCCCTCGATCCGCGTGCTGGCGAAGCTCCTCACGCCGCCCGGCATGGCCTGGCGGTTTCCGGTCGAGGTGGTGATCGACGAAGACGACCTCGCCGCCGCGCTCGACGGCGGGCACGTCCGCCGCGTCGTCTACGCGTCGTGCGAAAGCGAGGGCCGCGACGTCGTGCCGAGCAGTTGGTTCGACGTGCGGCCCGGCGACGACCCGCTCGAGGTCGCCAGCACCCTCGGCGATCCGGTGGCGGAACTCGTGATCGGCAACCGTCTCCCCGCGCCGGGAGTCGGCCCGTGACCGCCGCCGACCGTCCGCTCCGCTGGCTCCGCCTGCTCGCGATCGCGGCCGGCGCCCTCATCCTGTGCTCGTGCCGCGGGCTGCCCACGTCGGCCGTCGTCTCCACCGCCACGGTGACCGCGCCCGCCGGGGCCGAGGCTGCCGCTTCGGTGCCGGTCGCGGCCGTCGAGCCTCCGGCTGCGGAGGCGGGCACGGCCGGCTGGGAGGCGGAGGTGCGGCGGACCGACGGCCGACCGATCACGACGTCCAT
>Ga0315904_10007456_pt1 | contig 14700 bp, 9 predicted proteins | sample LakEriMetagenome_6_FD_203529 | JGI IMG/M metagenome (GOLD analysis project Ga0315904, IMG submission 203529) | Freshwater fungal communities from buoy surface, Lake Erie, Ohio, United States - Buoy 12 MA120 | ecosystem: Environmental > Aquatic > Freshwater > Lake | place: USA: Lake Erie, Ohio... | reverse complement strand
GGAACGGGGAGCGCTCCGCCCCTGGCGACCAAGGGGCGCGGGGGGCACGGGGCGCACGAGGGGCCGCCGGCGCCCGCGGAGCAGGTGGGAGCGTCGGGGCACTGGGCTCCGCCGGGGCGCGGGGGGGGCGGGGCGCACGGGGCGCACGGGGCGCACGGGGCGCACGGGGGGGCGCCTGTGCAGCGACACGCTGCATAGCGCTCATAAAGTTCTGAACCAGCTCAGCGGCTTGGCTCTCGCCGGCAAAGCCCGTATCCACCAAGCCGCGGATCATTGCTTCGGGAATTTGGCTTGTGGGCACGCCGGCTTCGGCAAATCGCCGACGCGCCCCTTGCATCCGGATCAAAGCCGATTGGTCCGCAAATGACGGAATGCCCTGCTGGATGCGAGTCAATGCTTCGGAGTCCAGGTTCCGCGCTGCAAGCACAGCGAGATAGCCAGGGTCCAAGGTGTCAACATCAGAGTGCGCCCTGAGCAGGGCGTCGAGGTCTTCAACCGTCGGGTTCGTGTCGTCGCGATTTCCGTAGACCAGGCGTTCTTGTTCTGGGGTCAGATTGCCAAAACGTGCCTCAAGCTCCGCCGACGCCGCATCCGCTCGCTTGCCGTCAAGGCTGTTTCTTGCGCGATCCAAGCGCTTGAACTCTTTTGCGCCTTCTTCGCCAAACGCGACGATCAAATCCAAGTCGTCTTGGCTCTTGACTGCATCGCGCATGGCAAGCAAGCCAGCCTCGTCTTGCCAGTTGATCGCCTGGAGCGCGGCGGGCGCCTCGGGTGAGCGGGGGACCGTGGGACTGGCTGCAGACATCTCCCACGGGTCAGGAGGCATGGACCCTGGATCCTCAAAAACTCCCGTCGCGACCGGCGCTTGGCCGCCCCAGGGGTCGGGCGACTGACCATCGGCGCCGATGCGACCCTGCATCCGCCGGATCTGCCGATCAAACTCGGACTGGATCTGTTGAATCTCAGCAGGGTCCAGCTCTGCAGGCTTCCCCAAGACGTTGTCCCTGGCCTCGGCCAGGCTCTGCGCAGGAGCGGGCTGAGCGTTGGGCCCAGGCGCAAAGGTGCCATCGCCCTTGTCTTCCAGGACGCCGCCTTCGGCCAGCTTCGCCCTGGCCGCTCGCTCTCGTTCGATCCCCTTCCCACCACGGATCCTCCGGACCGTGGCGGGAAACACCCGACCCGCCAGGCCAATCCCGGCCCCGATACCTGCGGGCACCAGCACGTTGCCGGCAAGGGTGGCGTTGGCGGAGTCGACCATGTCCAACTGCCCGGCCCTGTCGCCGATCCCCCCGGGGAGGCCCTTGCCACCTTTCGGGATCACCCCCGAGGCCTGGCCAAGCGCGTTGATCAGGTCCACGGCGCCGCCGCCCGTGTTGTCGCTGAGGTATTGGCTCGCCAGCTCAGTAAGCCCCCAGGCCGCAGCGCCGCGGGTGACCTTTCCGAGCTTGGTCGTCGCCTTGCCAAAGCCAGTGACCTTGGCCAGCCGGGGCACCAGCCCCAAATTCAATCGCAGATCGGCCAAAACCTGATCCACCTCCCGCTCCGCGCGGTTCATTTGGCTGGGAGGCTTTGCCCCGAGCAGGCGATACAGGCCCTCCTCGGCACTGTCGATGAAGCCACCCACAGCGCCAGCGCCAGCGTCCGCGCGCTTGGCGCCAGCGACCTTCTGCGCTCCGGAGAATCCCATCCGGGCAATGGTCCCGGCCATGGAGACCAGGGGCAGCACCATCAGGCTGGTGCCGGCGTTGCCGCGACCAGACGGGGGGCGCCGAAACTCGTCCGCTCGCCGGCGAACCAGATCCTGCATGGTTCGCACCGGGGGCCCCTGCTCCATCAGGCCGAGGGTTTGCCCGAGGCGCATCAGGCTGCGCCCTGGGTTTGCCCTCAGCTGTTTGGCCTCATAGTTGATGTCGTTGCCAAGCTTGTCGAACATGCCGCGATCGGCGGCAGCAGGCTGCGTCCGTTTCTTGGATTTTGGGGGAGCCCAGTTTTCCGGGACGGTGGGGCGCAGGTCCTCGCTGCTGTCAGATCCCTTGACCCTGAACTCCCCGTTTTCAAAGACGATCTCGGTTGGCATCAGAGAGACCCCAGCGCCCGTTGCCGACGCTCACGGCTGGCCTCTTCCGCGCCACCCTTCAAGCTGGTCCACCGACGATTGAGCAGGCGCTCGGCCTCCGCAAAACGCCCGCTGAGAATTGCAGAGTGGGCGTCCGGATGAGCTTTTTGGATGAACTCCAGCACCGCTTGTTGCTGCACTGCCTCATTGTCGCTCAGCAGCCGTGCAGAGCTGATCCCGAAGCGATCCCTCGCGTCCTGCAGGGTGATGGGGGTGAACTGGAACCGTCCCTTGGCTCTCCCCCCGCCGACGGCCTCCGTGTAATTGACGGCCGCGTTGCTGTGGTCGCTCTCCAGGCTGGAGAGGAAACGCAGGAACTTGCGTGCCGCCTGAGGCACGGCTGAACGCCCGCCGGCGGGGGGGCGCCGGGAGTTGCCGAAGGTGCTGCCGGAGGCGAAGCCATCACGGAACCGATTCCGAATTGCAAGGGTGGTGGATCCAGCTGTCTTCTGGCCGGGGTCAAAAAAATCCAGGCTGAAGTGGGGGCCCGTCGTGCTCCCGGTCCTCCCCTGGTTCCCGATCACCGTGCCGGCGGGGTATCTGCCGCCAACACGCAGGGCTGGATTGATCCTGTCGTGATGAGCGCTCAAGACATCCACGGAGCGCCCGGAAAGCGGGTCGCGAAACCGCAGCTCGACCAGGTTGCCGTATCCCCGGCGTGGGTCGCCGGCCTCCCGGCGAAATTCTGCCGAGCTGTTGCGCACCACACGCAGCACCTCGAACGGCACGGGCCACGACAGGTTGGGCGCCCGCCCCCCGGGGAGGGCCATGTCGAAGCCCGGCTCGCCGCTGGCATCCACGGCGCTGGTGATGGTCACTCCCCGCAGCGGGGTGTAGCCGCCATCCCCGCCCCAGTCCCCAGCCGGAATCTCCTCCGAGCGCCTCAGGCGCCCTCGCGGGTAAAAGGGAGGCCGCCATCTCGGCCACCTCCATTTGCGGCCATGGCGGGCCTGGTGCCAAGGACGGCATCGAGAAACCATCCAGCTCCTGCGAGCCACGACGACTGCGGGGTGCTCTCCACACGCCTGCTGGCCCCCTCGAAACTGTTGGCCCTGCGCCGCAGCTCGCGCTCTGTGGCCGGGCTCAGCAAGCCCGGATACCGGCGAGCCTGCTCAACCAGAAAGTCTGAGAGCGACTGCCCAGAGGCCCTGACCGCACGCTGGACGGACGAGCTTGGCCGGCCGCCATTGCCCACCCGCTGAATCTCCTCCAGCACGGCCTGGCGCTCCAGGGTGAACTGGCCCTGCTCCAGGGCTTCTTGTGGCAGGGCGTCCAGGCCATCCCTTCCAACAGTTGCGCCAGGCGCCCAGCGCCGCCCCGGGGGAGCTGGTGGACCCGCAGCCTGCGGTCGCCCCGGTGATTCCACCCGGCCACCGTTGAGGCCTGGCCCGCCACCGATCCCGCCGGGCAGCATCCTGCGGCGGACGGTCTCGTCCTTGGTGCCGGCAAACTCGTTGGCGGCCCTGGTGATCACCTCCAGCTCCTGCGCTGGATCCAGTTTGCCGGCGGCTTTCTGCCGGGCCTCCACCAGCCGGTTGACCATGTGTTGCCGCATGGAACTCGACACCCGTGCGGTTGCCGCGGCGAAGTTCGCATCGTTGAACGTCATCCACCCCTGGACGTCTCTCACTCCCCGGCCGATGGCCTGCGCAAAGGTCTTGGGATAGGCGAACTCCAGCACCGCCCTCACCTGCTCACCCAGGACGGCGTTGAAGTTGGGGGGCAGGCTCGCGCCGATACCGCTGTCCACCTGCTGCCTGGCCCGGCCCTCCAGCTGGCTGAACTCCTTGATCTTGTCCTGCTGCACGCCGGGGGGGAGGTGTGCGATCGAATCCCGAAATGCCTTGCGCAGTTGAGGCATCTGGCGCACCGTCTCGCCAGGGAGCAACGAGCGCATCTCGTTGAGCACCGCGTCGGCCTGGCCTGAATTGGCGTCGCGCTCCGCAATCTGCTGTGTTGATCGGCCCAGCCGGTCGTAAGCCTCGGTCATCTCGGCCGCGCCAAGGCCAGCGCCCTGGCCCGTCTCGAACAGCTTTTGCTTCGCGGCCTCCTTCTCGGGCCCCGGATCCATCATCGAAACCATGGTGGCCGAGTCCTCCCAGGTGTCGAGGGTTTGCTGTTCCGCGCGCTTCTGGCTGGCGAAGTCCTGCTCAATCCGCTTCTGGGCGGCGCCGATGAACAGATCGGGGTAGAGATTGCCAAGGGTTGGCCTCTCCCCGCCGGGCCCCAGCGCTCCTCCGGGGGTGTTCCGCAGCAGGATCTGGAACGCATCGAGGGCGCTCTGCTGCTCCTCGGGGTTGAGGCCGGTGTTGGAGAGCTCCAGCAGGTATCCCAAAATCTCCTTGGTGTAACCGGCCGCCCGGCCGCCGATCCCGGAGGTTCGGGCCATCCCCTCCAGGATGCCGCCCATGTGAAAGGCGACCCCCCGATCGAAGTCGGCGCTGCCCAGGGCGGCCTCGCGCATCACCATCGCCCCGTCGGCGCCGCGCTCCCCCCAGCGCACCACGCCGGCATCCCGGAACGACTTGTAGGTGCCCAGCATTTCCAGGGCGGTCATTCGAGGAATGGTGGAGTCCATCCACTGGACCCGGTCGCTCTTGTGCCGGGTCGTGACTTCGTCCCATGTCCGGTTGATCTCCCCTGCCACGTAGTCCTGGAAGCCTGGAGATCCGGCATCAAGGCTCCACTTCTTCAGGAGGGATTGCGTGGCGCGGGCCCGCAGTTCTGTCAGGCGAGCGTCGCCCTCCGGCCACGTGGGCGCCTCGGGGGTATTCAGGTAGGCATTCAGGATGGCGCCGGGGGCATCCTGCGCCGCCAGACGGCTCACCTGGTTTTGCCTGCCCGCCATCCGGTAGGGGTTGACCGTGTCGAGCATCAAGGCCGCGACCGGGTCAACCTTTTCCGTTTCCCGGGTCAGAGACGAGAAGTCCTCCGCTGACCGCATGCGCTGCTGGTTGGCCAGCACCTGAGCCCTGATCGCCTCGTTCTGGCCCTTTTCGTACTCGCCAGAGGTGTAGAGGCCTACGGCCGTCGTCGCCAAAGAGGTGATGCCCTTCCCCTGGATGAACGGGGCCAGGGCGGCCTGGAGCTGCTCGAAGGCGTTGAACCCCTGCACGCTGCCAGCCCCGGCCTGGGCCACGGTGACGATGCCCGACGGCGCGGGCAGGGGCGGGGGCGCAGAAACGCCAGCAGCATTTCGCTGGCCCGGCCGAATGAACATGTCCACCGGCTGGGCAGCCGGAATGATTTGGGCCTTGCCCAGTTCCTCGCTCACTTGCCCCCCCTGGCGCCGGAGCTTGCCCACGATCTCGCGGTGCCGTAGACGCCCAGCCCGGTCTGCAGGCCGTCCAGGAGCGCTCCACCCAGGGAGACGGCAGCAGCAAGACCGCTTGGCGGCGCACCCAGCATCGACGGAGGCGCCGGCTCCAGCAACGCCGGCAACGGCTGAAATGGCGCCATGGGCTCCATGTAGGGCTGAAGTTTATAGAAGTCCTGAGAATTGTATTGGCTTAGGTAGCCAGCAACAGCACTTGCTTGCTCCCTGGTGTATTGCCGTTCTCTAAAGCTTCTGTTCATTTCCGCAATCGTCTGGTAATCGCCCTCTTGCCTGGCAAAGTCGTTCATGATTCTGTCAATCGAGTTTCCCAGCGCCCCGCTGGCCCTGATTGAACCCCTCGCCTTCAGCGCCGCAACGGTGTACTGCTGCAGGCTCACGGCTTCCGCCATGCCCTGCTCGGCCATCCGTTGGCTCAGCGCTTCCGATGCGCTGATGAATTGGGCGCCAGCAGCCTCGCGGGTTTCCCGCACGGTGTCTGCCTGATCCATGGCGCGAACCAGCTCAAAGTTGCGCTGAGCTCGGCTGTAAGCCAGGGCTTGATTATAGCTAACTGTGTCTATGTAGTATTGTCGTTCCTGCTGAGCGTTCGCAATCTTCAGGTCGGCCCCAGCTTTCCACTGGGCGTACCTGGCATTGGCGCCCTGGAGAGCTTTTTGCCGCTGGTATTCACCCTTGGCTGCGCTGTTGCCAAGGATGGCGCTGAACGCACTGAGGCCGGCAGAGGCCCCGCCAACGCCCAGCGCAAGTGCTAGAGGAGCGACCATTAAAGCTGAAAATAGCGAAACAGCATTCCGTATGGACCATGTGGCTCAGGTTTATGCACCCGAAAGCCGAGAGATATCAGCCATCTTATGCCAGTTGCATTGGCAGAAAAGGCCCAGTTGCTGGCTTCGACTCGATCGCGCCGCAGCTGCTCCACCCAGGCCTTGGCGCCGCGGGCAAGCTGGCTGCGATGCGAGGGGGTGGCTGTCAGTCCCTCGGTTCCAAGCATCCAGATGATTCCGCCGCCCAGCCCGAACAGGCCAACCGGCTCACCGTCGTCTCCCAGAATGGCCCTGGCGCCGGGCGTGTGGAAGTAGCTCATCATGCACTCCTGCTCCGGGTACTGATACCCGGCCATTCGAAGCTCATGGACATCACATGGGCGAAGCGCTCGCGCAACGGCGCGGGCCTGGTCCTCCGTGGCAAGGGCCCACCTCATCGCATCAACCTCGCCCGCCCAGTCACACGGCCGGTCCACTCGGCGCCAATGAAGCGGCAGGGCCTGGCCGTGCTGTTCAAGAGCTCGACAGTGCACTTGGCCCCGTCGGACAAAATGGGCACCGAAAAGACGCCGCTCTCCTGCGGGCCGAAACTCGTGAAGGAGTACACCGAGGAGTCGCGTCCGTCGGCCTTGACCTGGACCTCGAAGAATCCCGAGGCCTCGTACCGGAGCAGAAGTCGTCGCACCTGCGTCCGCCGTTCGTTGAGGGCCACCTTGCCTCCAGATGGCAGGTCCATGCGGGCGCGAAATCGGGTGAAGCGATAGAAGAATGTATAAGTCTGCCCAAAAAAGACTTGGGCAGAACTCCAGTTTCCCATTGCTGTAATCTCATCCGCCCCGGCTTCGGCGGAGGCGATCCTGACCCCACCCTCCCACGAACCTCCATAGGCGCTCCATGCCTGTATGTCACCAGAGGCGCTATACGGAAGATTCCATTTGGTGGTGTTCGTTTGCGGGTTATAGACGCCCGGTGCAACACGGATCGCCGACGGGGTCGCCGTTGTGGTGCTCACTCGCCTGTCCAGCATCAGGGGGTAGCCGCTGTCGTCATCAACGGCGCGATCGCTGACACGCATCTTCTCCAGCCAGACCTGGCCGTCGGGATACTCGCAGAGCATGTAGAGCACTTCTTCTACGCACAAAATGTAAAGGATCTTGTGTACGTCTAGCTCCCAATAGCTCCAGCTACTCTGCTTGCGCTCATCACCATTGTAGAAATACTTGTACGTGTATATCCTGTTTCTATATCCAGGCCGGGCGGAAACCGCATACCATGCGTTCCCCGTTGTATTTTCTGCCATAACAAAAATGTCACTTGGGATATAAGAGGCGACTGTTTCGCTGATCGAAGGAGCGTCTGCTGTCAGGGCAGTGCCAGCTCCGCGAACCCCAAATTCCCGGAACTGTGTCCACTGGCCGTTCTTCTGCGCCATGACAATCGATCCGCCAACCTGAAGCGGGCGCACTCCCGGATCGATCTCATACTGGGTGAGCACGCTCACGCGAGCGGTCCCAGGCGTCAGGGCGGTTCCGCTGCTGCTGTACCTGAATTGTGCCGAGTCGGAAAATGCTATGAGCTCCCCTTGAAAGGGGACCACAAACTTCAGGACAGACACCTTGTCTATCCCGCTTGCCGTGACGTCGATCGGATCGCTGTCCAACACAGCGGTTGTCGTCTCTGGAAACAACTCAAAGTATTCCTGGGCTCTACTCTGAAAAATGTTCTCGTCTGCTGCAAAAAGCAAGCGATTCTCAAAGGTGAATATGTCATTGATCGGTTGCCCGATGAAGCTTGGATCTTTGGCTGTCTCGTAGTCACCAGCCGTCCGCCCACCCCACGTTGGAATGGTGAAATCACCAACGCTTGATCCGTCGGCAGGGCCAAACCAGAAGGTCCCGCTTGCCAACCTGATCAACAGATGTGGCATCGTCGCAGGATTGACTCTGTACTCGACCCCAGGGGCCACGGTCTCAACCCAGGATCCCTCTCCAAAGTTTCCAGCCCCCTCTCTGGGGGCAAACTTTACATAGTATCCGTCATATTTATTGCCAGGATCTCCAACGATTTCAACTTGATAGCCGGCGGGCGCGATCGTTGGCAGGGATGTAAAAGCCTGCACGCTGTTGGTAATGGCCGTGATGTCCGCGTTGGCTCGCGCGTCGCTGGCCGAAAGGGTGATGGGGCTGGCGGATGTCAGATGGAGAACCGAGCCCTGCCGGGCGATGCCAACGCCAGCCAAGGGCCCTGTCAAGGCAGCGCTCACCGTGGCCACTTGCACCGGGCTGGTGTCCACGCCGCCTTCCAGCAGGTACCTGGCCACGAAGATCTTCGCTCCAGCCTGATAGCCAGTCCCGCCGGCAACAAGGGTGGCCACCGTGACTGCAGTCCCATTGGCGCTGACCGTCACGGTCAGGCCTGTCCCATCGCCATCTGTCGTCGTTGACAGGCCTGCCTTCTGGCCATTGAGCGTGGTTGCCGTGGTTGCCACGGTGAGCCCTGTCGCCGCCCCATAGAGCAGGGCCGCCCGCAGCCGCGCCGCAATCTCTGCGGTTGAGATCGGGTAGGTCAGGGTGACACTCCCCGACACCACGACAGCTGAGACAGCCGTGGAAACCTTGGCCGTGGTGCCGTTGACCAGGAGGGAATAGGCCTGCCCATAGTTGGCGGCCTTGACCCACACGAGGGCCTCATGTGGCGAGGGCCTTGGCGTTTCCGGCGCCAGGTCCGGTGCCATGGCAGGAACCACCAGGCGATTGCTGATGAAGGTGAAGTCTGCGATGGTCCTGGCCCGGATGGTTGCACCGGGGTCGGTGACGCCGGCTAGGTAGGAGATCCCTGGGCCGGTGACTGGGATGCTGTTGCCCTCCAGGTCGAAGACGCGGATGGCACTGGAATTGATGACGGCCAGATATTTCTCGCCGGAGTCCCGCAACACGGCGTGAATCAGGGCGTTGCCAAACGCGGTCTCGCTGACCAGGGCCACAGCAATAGTGGGGTCGCGCTTCCTGAGCCCCTCGCCGAGGGAGCTCACCCCGTTGACTTGCGCGTCGCCCTGGGTGGGGTCGCGGCTTGCATCCGCTTGCTGGCTGACCCCCTGGACGAGATTTGGGATCTGGACAGTAATCAGGTCAGACACGGAGCCCTCCGCCCGATGAGCGCCTGGAAACGCCAAGCGCCGGGTGGAAGGTTCTGAACGGCCCCAGGCCGTAGCCGTCCGTCAGGACGTTTGGTTGATCCTCCACGGCCTCCGCAGCACGCAGCTGCTCCCAGGCCAGCTGCGCTTCCTGCAGGGCCATTCTGTTTTGCCCATCTCCAAGAACCTGGCCGATAAAAATAGAAGAGGCTTTCATTGTTGCGAAATAGTTGTACGCCTGCGGCGCGTCATCCCAGCTCAAGCTTTCAACGATCGCCGCCTCGATCACGGTAATCTCCAGGCTAAACGTCCCCTCCTGGGTGTCGAAAACCCTTTGCCCGCGCAGGGCGTACCTGCGCCTGTACTCGAAGATATCAGGGCTGAATTGAACAATGTTCGCTGGAACCACTATCTCGCCAGATTGCGCGTCCCTGTAGAACCGTCTCACTGAGCGGTTCCAGGCCCAGCCGCTTGCCTGCCACGCCTGGTGAATCTCCAGCAGCTTTCGCTTGGCCATGGCTGCTTCGTCATTCTGGTCACCTTCCAGGCTGGCGACCGTTTGCTCACCGATCGCCTCCAGCATTTGATTGACCGCCTGGATCAGCGACGTGCGGCCGGGCGTGACGCCCTGATCGGCGATGCCCATTTCCGCTGCACGACTGCAACCATGCTACCCATGCCGAAGCCCCCCGCCGCGCAGTGACGACAGGGGGCCTTTGGCTTGGGCGGGGGGCCTGGGCGTGCTCTACGGAATGGAGACGCTGGCCGCCGCTTCGGGGCGAAGGGATTTCATGCCAATGGCCATCTTGGCCATCACACCCTGTGCCTGGTACTCAAAGTTGAAATCACCATTGGGACTGGTCATCTGAAACTGTGGATTGAGCAACGTCAACACGCCAATGGCCGACTTGTGGAACATCAGCATCCGACACTTGCTCATGTCTTGCTGGTATTCCGAGTTCCCTCTGTCGCCAGCTTGAAGCACGTACGCTTCTTGATTGACGACATTGGACTCAAGGACGGGGATTCCTTTGACGCGAAGGTTCGGCGCCCCCTCACGGAGGCTGCCGTTTGAGGCGTTGGCGTTGTAGTCAGCGTTGAGCACTTTGTCTCCCTCCTGGAGAAACTCATACTCCTCGGGAGGAACAACGATCGTCATGTCCCGCCACGGAACATTCTTCCGCTTCAGGGCAGTCTTGAGGTCTCCGATGATGGAGACCAGCTCGTTGCCCTTGGCGGCCTTTGTGGCATTTGCATACCCTGCGGACAGGGTGCGAGTTGTTCCCACCCTGTCCGCATCAGAGGCCTTCTGAAGCTGCGGGGTGTTTCGCTTGGAGCAAGCAAACAACACGCGCGCGGTTCGACTATCCCGCTCTTCCGCAAGGGCCTGCCCAAGTTGCTCGTTTGTTTCCTGGCGCACTTGTGGCGCCGCAAAGTCGAGCAATGCGTCCATGTCGTCCACCACTTCGAGGGCAATCATGAGCCCGTCGATGTTGATGACCTCCTTTGCCCGGTCGGCAGGGCTGTTGTTGAGGTTGGTCAAGACCGACTGCCCGGTCGTGTGGTACCTGGCCTTCTTGCGTCCCAGGACGGGAAATTCCTCGCCCTTCCGACCCCTCTGGAGGGGGCGGCTCATCACAAGATCCTTGAAAATGCAAGCTCGGTTGAAGGCAGAAATCACCTCGGTGGTGCTGAGCGTAATGAACGCAGCACGATCGTCAGCCGTGTTGCCGTTGAGTTGCCCCGTCCGGGACAGGTCGATAGTGTTTGGCATTTGCCTGGGTTTGCCGAGCTGTCCAGCCCTGCGGCAGAGGTAAGCGGTTATCGGCGCACCGGGCCGCAAACCCCTGCTTGGGTGTTATCACTCGTGAGGCGATCTTAGCGCTCCTGGAATACCCCGACGTAGACGACTCCCATGTTGTATCTGGGCAAGACCAGATCGCGAAGGTGCGAATTGTGCATCCGCAGGCACCCCAGGGTGGGGAAGAGCTGCTGAAGCGGCGCCCATGCGCCGGGCCAGCCGCAGGCAGAGCCGCCGCCATGGAGCATTATTCCGGCGCGGCCGTTCACACGCTCTTGCCCCTCCATCTCCTGCATGTCAAAGCTGTACCAGCCATAGGACATGGCAGTGTCAGACAAGGGAGGATTGCGATTGCTTTCGTAATCCTTGTAGACCGTGCCTAGCCTGTAGAGGCCAGGCGGCGTGTCGCTTGCGGTCCTCCTCCATTCGTTCTCCGCAAACTGCCCCCTGGCCAGGCATGGCCTCCGCCAGAGAAGCTTGCCGGCATTGTCATACGCCTCGACGTCCTGATCTCGATCGTTCACCAGGAGGTAGGTGTCCGTCGGCCGCATGGGGGCCTTGATCTTGGGGCCAGCCATGCCGCCCTCCTCCGACCCGCGTGGGTCAAGCATCGCAATGTGTGTCATCAGACCCCGAGTTTTTTGGCGGATCGAAGCACCTTCAAGTCGTGCGCCTTCCGGTACCGACTGTCGACTTCGTAGAGGCGCTGCCCCGTCGCCGGGTTGCGCTTGTAGAGGGAGGCCTCGACTTCATCCATGCTGGAGAATGTGTCGCCACCTCCACCAGGGGCGTCGCCCCGGATTAGCCGCGGATTCTGCGGTGCTGCGCCCTTGGCCCTGCGCTCCCACAGGGTCCGGAGGACCTCCTCCGCTTCGTTGGCCCGGCCGGCCGCGACGTGGTCGTTGAAGGCTTGGATCTCCCCTGGCGGAACGTTGTCCGTCGCCCATTGGCTCAGGGCCTGTGCCTGTTCAGCCCCCCCGAGAAATGCCACCAGGCGCTCCTTGACCGCATCGGGGGCCTGTTGCTGGCCCTGCTGCTGGCCCTGCTGTGGCGCAAAGCTGCGGACATAGTGGCCGACCACCTCTGCTGGGATCTTCAGCGCTGCGGCATAAACCGCGATGGTTTCGTCAGGGATTGATTCCCCAGCCCGCACCCGGGCGTCAAGCTCAAACGGGTTGAGGCCGGATGACTCGAACGCGGTCGTGAATTCCTCCCCATAGAGAGACACGGATTGGCCGCGATCAAACGGAGGAACCTCGACCTCGGTCTTCTGGCCCTGCTGCTGCCGCTGGCTGTTGAACTGCTGTTCCTGCAGCATCAGGGCATAGACCTCTTCAGCGGTCTTGCCTTTGTATTTGTCCGGAAGCTCATCCGCCGCGGCTTCGGCGGGCGGGTCTTGGCCAGGCTGGGTGGAGGCAAACCCGTTGTCTGCCCCGCCATCCTCAAAGGCGGCGAGGAATTGATCTACTGGGTCGGGCATGATCTGGATGCAAATTGAGAACAGGCGGGGTCATCAATTCCAACCCACGGACGACCTCTGTCCGTCGGCGGGTTGAAATAGCACTGGGGCGTGTCCCGGTAGATTTCGCCCTCCTCGCCCTCGTGAGCAAACTGAAATGACCACTGGCATTGACCGCACGTGGGGCCAAGCCATGTCGCCGGGTTGTGGCACGGAGGAGGAGCGGGAGGGGTTTCGGGGGGAGCGGGAGGGGCCGGGGGTTCGGCGGGTGTGGCGGGTGTGGCGGGCTGGAGGGGCTCCACAGCCTTGAGTCGTCTGGTCATTGGGGCATCGGGGGCATGGTCGGGCCAGCGCTAGGAGGGGGCTGGCCCATCTCGAACTGGGTCTTCTCTGCTATCGCCTGCTTTGCCGGATCTGCCATGGGGCTGCGTGCAGCCGCCTCGGCCAAGCGCATCTGCATCTCCTGCTGCCTTGCCTGCTCGGCATTGGCCCGGTCCTGGCTGGCCTGCTCTTCTGTTTTGATGCTGTCGAGGGATGGCAGGTTGCTGGCCACGGCCAGCTGCTGGAACATCCGCACCGGGTTGGTGAACTGCTGGGCGGCCTCCGGCCCGAACAGCTCCTTCACAATCCGAATGAAGGTGGCAAACCGCTCCAGATCGGAACCGCGCCCCACAGCGGAAAGGCCAACGCTGACGACCGGCTGGATCAGGTTCTCTTGCAATGTGGTAAACACTCCTGGCAGCGCACGCTTCATCCGCGCAAACTTGGCCAGGACATAGGGATAGCAAAACTCTACAGATAAAATCATGTAGAGAGAGGCAAACATTTCGTGGCCTTCCTGGGCCGTTCGGATGATCTCCTCCTGAGTGGTGCGCTCTGAGTCGCGCACGTTTAACAGGGAGAAAGCGGTTGAAGCCCGCTGCTCAAACGTCATCAACGTCTGAGCGGCAACGCTCAAATCGTTGCCAATCTTTGCTTGGATTGCAAAGATATCTTTTTCACTGGTGACGGGAATCACCGCCCCATTCTTGGCATTGGCGACGGCCTTGGCGGTGGTGGGGCATCCTGATAACTGCCCCCACAGAAGGCGGGCTGCGCCAAGGCTGCCCTCGGCAACCGCCTGCGACAGCTGGTCGATCGTGTGCAGGTCGCCGATCGTGGAAGACTCCACGTAACCAGGGGAGTAGTTCCACCCCGTAATGGCGTGCATCCGGAGGGGCAACCACGGACACTCGGCCTTCGTCGCTTCTTGCTCGCTGCCAGGAATCACCGCGTCGAGGATCTCCTGCCACCACTCGCAACCCCCATCAGCTTTCCATTCGATTCTTGTATAAATATGAGCGCGAGTGTCGGATGGCGATCCATAGCTCACCGAAGATTGACCTTCATTCTTGTTGTCCCATATTTCCTTTGCCTGACCCGGAAGTAAATCGGGTAGTTTCGATTCGCAAATTACAAGCCGCCACGGCTGCCCATCGCTATCGCGTTGCACAACATAATTCCGCAGGTGGAAGACAGAGAGAGAGTCTTCCCCGATAAACCCAAGTACGTTGCCAACAATAAGCAAGTGCTGCAATATCTCAAACAACGCAACCCTGTCATTGCTCGAAGCTATTGTATTCAGCTGCGCCCTCTCCAATACACTTAGCGCTGTTTCAAATTCAACTTTCCCCTTTCTCGCTTCCTCAGGGTCCATTCCCTGAGTCGACATTGCGTATTCGACCTCATTGATTGTGAGCCTAAAGAAAGGCTCGTTGGGGGGCATGAGCGCTAGCAACAGCTTGGTCGCAAGCCGCTGCAACCCCCGAGTGCCTATCGAATTCCACGGCATTTCAAGTTGAGGCGTATCGCCGTAGTGGTCGATATTCGTATCACACAAATGGGCGAAGTACGGGATCGTATATGCCGCCGCTGTTTTGGCACGGTGCAGGAACTGATCCCGCTGTGCAATCAGCGATTCATAGATCTCCTTTGCCGTTTCCATTTTCACACTCCCTTCCATTTTCACACCCCCAAATTGAGCCCGGCGCCTGCCCCGGTCCGGCTCGGGCTGGTGATCTTCAGGCTTTCGCGAGGCTTCCGCTTCGGCG
>Ga0315904_10007455_pt1 | contig 14702 bp, 18 predicted proteins | sample LakEriMetagenome_6_FD_203529 | JGI IMG/M metagenome (GOLD analysis project Ga0315904, IMG submission 203529) | Freshwater fungal communities from buoy surface, Lake Erie, Ohio, United States - Buoy 12 MA120 | ecosystem: Environmental > Aquatic > Freshwater > Lake | place: USA: Lake Erie, Ohio... | reverse complement strand
TATTATCAAAAACCATTTCTTGAGCTAAGTAAGGTACTTCATACCATTTATTCCCATCACTATCTGTTATATCTAATATTCCTATAATATTAGAATCATTTATATCAACAGTTTGGAATCGTTGTGGGTTTGTAAAAGTAAATGTAGTTGATTTGATTTCAGCTGAGATTGCTTTTCTAGTTTTCTTTAATAGATAATAGTTGGCATCATATAATGTTATTTCTGTAGGGTCAGCTGAGCTAGAGTAAGTAAAATCAATTGGGTCTTGAATTAAGAATTTTGAAGCTACATTAGTTGGAGATTGAATTGATAAATTTTCAGCTATATTTAAAGCATAATTAAAATCTGGTTGGTTACCAACAGATGGAACTTTTTGATATAGATCAATATCAGTAGTTGATACAGATACAACTTTAGGTTTATAACCTAACATATAAGCTAAAGCATATATGTTATTTTGTTGTCTTACATATTGAATAAAATTCTCTTGTATTTGGTTATCTAAATAGAAAGACATAACATCTCCTACATACGCTGCCATCTCTATAAACATAGTCCCTGGTGAGGATGGGGAGAAATCTGTGTATGATGTTGGGAAATAAGTTTGAGCGTAATCAAAAAGTGATGTTCTAAATTGATTAAAATCTTTATTTAAATAAGTTATATTTCTATTTTCGGTGGCCATGTTTATATAGATACATTTATTCTGTCAGTGTTACCTTCAATTGTATAATATTTAATTTCTATATCAATAGCATTATTATCATAGTCTGGGGTAGCTGTTACACTTTGTAATGTTATAGTTGGAAATAAATCTGTTAAGTCATTAGTTATTAAATTTTGGATAGAACTTAATACTGTACTATTAATATCATCAAATAAGTATTGCTCAAGACCTAATCCAAAATCGGGGTTTAATACTCTTTCACCTTTTCTAGTTAAAACATAATTAATAATATTTGATCTAACTTGAGTGGTAGTAGAGTATGTTTGATTAAATATAGCGGCGTTATTGAAAGGTATAGATACTCCTATAGCTACTCTTCCGCCAACATCTACTGGGTTTATATTTGGTACTCTGTATGCCATTATCCCATTAATCCCATTATTTGATCTAAACTTACTTCACCACCAGGTAAACTTGAACCTTCACCTGCTGTATTTACAGGAGGAGGAGTATATGTTGGTTGAACATGTGATGAGTTAGCGGTAATAGTAGCGTCAAATTCGCCTCCAATCATACCTCTTAAACTACGTTTAAGATCATGATTTACAGTTGATGTTGTTCCTGCTCCATGTACCATTACTGGTTGGTTTAAAAATGGGGTAGAAGGAGTGCTGTATGATTCTTGTACTACTGTTTTAGGAGCACGTACTGCTTCAAGAAGAATATCTTTTAACTCATCTTGAATTGCTTCACGTACTGCTTCTTTTATTAATTTTTTTAAAGCATCTGTTTTCATATCTATTATAAATATTTAATTAATCAGCTGTTATACTAGGATTTGAATCTATTATGAATTTTAATTGGTTTATTAGTACTGTTGGGTCTGAGGCGAATGATGAATCTGTTTTTAGAATAGAAACTCCCTGTTTGTTTTCAGCTGAGGCGTATCTTCTTATATATTGACTTTTATTAGTTTCATCAATTTTTACCACTAGATTAAATCCTTTATAAGTGTTATCATTTTGGTTTTCTATTGTAGGATTACTTAAAACATTAATCTCATCATTTATTTGTTCATAAGGAATTCCAGTATCTTCAGAACAAACTTGTAATAAAATATCTAACATATTTAAAAGTTTTATAATTATACCAAAAAATATACCAAATGAAGCGGCTGTTATTGTAATAATATTAACACTTTTACTAATATTATTAATTTGTTTTTCACTTTCAATAAGATAAGCAGCTACACCAGCTGGGGCAGGAGCAGGGATTGCTTTAACTGCTTGGACACCTATTTTTAGTCCTTGTAAAACTAAAGATAAAATTCCAGTATATGTAGCCATAGTTGTTATAGTCTCATAATTATTATTTAATTGAACAACTAATTTATTACGTTTATTAATTAACTCTCTTAATTTAGCTTGACTAGGACATTTTCCTTTTACAAGTTCTATAATTTGGTCTAAAGGAATATCTTTTAATACTGCTTGAACAACACTAGTTCCATAAGCTATTAATAAACTAATAACAGCTGGAATTAATATTCTTTTAAAAGTTTCTTTATTCTCATTAAAAAATTTAATTAATTTATCTCGAGTTGGTAATTCAGATTTAAGTCTAGCTAGTTCTTCTTCTTTACTTGTAATCTGTTGATTTATATCACTATTAGCTGTAGATGTTATGTCCGGGGTTGGAGATAATGTTAATCTAGAAACTTCATATATTTTATTTGAGTTAGTTTCCATTATCTTTATTTTTTATATGTTCTTTTATCAAAATCATTTATAATAACTATTTGAGTTATATCATTATCATAAATTAGTTTTGTTATTTCAAATGATTTATTTAAAGAATTATTAGTAAGATATCCTTTATCATCTCTATTATAAGAGACTATTATACATCCTTCTGAGCTGTTTTCACTTGAACCAGCATGAATTCGAATACCATTAAAATAAAATTTTGGGAAATTTATAACTTCTACTGCTTTTGGGCCTTCATTACCTACTCTAGCGAATACACCTTTAGTAGAGGAAGGAGACCAATTAGCTGGGTATTTTCCTTTGCCTTTTAATGGGACATAATTTTTTCTAAGTCCTTCAGCCCCAGTAGTATCTAGATTAATATAATAAATACCCGCGGGTATAGCTGTTTGTTTATCTATTTTTTTATCAAATCTAACTATATCTTCTACAGTGTATGCTACTACATTACCATTATGATATAAAGTTCCAATTGTTCTTCCTCCAGAACCTGGTTTAGCAAACGGGTGACCAGCTTCTATTCTTCCATCTCTTATTAAAACTAATGTATTATTTTGTTTATAAGTATTAAATAATAATTTAGTAGAAGGTAATAAATTATCTATAGATATTTCTTTATTTAACGCTACATTTAATGTTAAGGGTGTCTCAGATGTTAAAGAAGGATTATCAATTTTTTTTAAATCATAATTTTCTTTTTCAAAAGTAATATTAATATTATCAATATTAACATCAGTTGTTGGGAAGGAGAATTCCCACTCACCATCATCATTAGTAGTTATATTTTCATTTATATTACTTGTAATATTAATATCTGGGGGAGTAGCTGATGTGATATTTGCTCCAGTAACATTATTTAATGTTTCACCAATGTTATTTATAGTATCAGTTATATTACTTTTACTTTTAATAGTGACATTGACTCCTGATAGTGGGGTACCATCAGATGTTACTACTTTTCCTTTAAATATAGATTGAGGTGTTTCTTCAGCCATAATTATTGTCTAATTTTAATTTTATTAGATAATAAACTACCATTATCTTTTGGGGATTTATCAAGAACTTTTAAAATATCATCACAAGTAGCTTTTAAACTAGTTCCAACTACTATAAAGTCTGATATTGGGGCTCCAGTAGAGTCTACTGCGTTTGTCACTGATGTAGCTAAACTTTTTAAACTAGTCACTAATGATGATAGTTGCTGTATTAAATTTTCTCCTAGTACAGCTGATTGTAAACTAGTTCCTTCTGTTCCTTCTGATGATCCTAAATATATTTTATCTGCTGTTAGAGCTATTTTGGACGCGTCTACTCCTACTGTTTCCCTACAAGATAATTGTATTGATTTATTAGCTAAAGCTATTATTGAGTCAGTTTTAGCGTTGAATACTAATCTACCAGAATTTAAAACAATTTGGTTGGAAGAATATTGGTTTATATTAGTTGGAGGAGTTGAGGTATTTGATGAAAATGAAAAATTATTTGGGCTTGAAGCAAATAATGGGATAATTTGATTAGAAGTTAAATATATAGAAGATAAATCATTATTGATATCTTCAACTACAGGTATCCATACATCAGTTAAATATTCTGCTTGTCCATTTCTTATTATAGTTAATGGGTCTCCATTTGACCCAGTAGAAGACCAATTATTAGGTATAAAAGCATTATTAACAGTGGAGCCTAATCTTATTGAATTACCCCATCTGCCCTCATAAATTATATCTCCTTCATATGGTAATAAAGGATGTGTTTCTATTCTTTCACTGAATGTTTTACCTAAATAGATTTCGGAACTATCATCTGTTATTTGTCTAACAGCTCCTTGGAAAGCCTCTTGGTAATCTACTTGTTGGTTTATATTATTTGTTGGGTTATTATCATATCCAGGTATAGCATTATGAATTTGACTATTCCACATATTAAGTGGTGGGAAGTAATAATATGAATTAGAACTTAAATTTAATTGTATATTTGAATTAGGTAATTGTACTAGATATATAATTTCATTAACTAATGGATAATTTTTAATATTTGGGAAAATAGGTGTAGCGTATTGTTTTTGACTAAATGCACTCCCAGTAATAGGATTATCTATATATTCCCAAAATATAGTTCCTATACTACTCCAATCGCCAAATTGATTAAATAAATGTTTATTATTAATCCCATTTACTTCTTCAGAATTATCAAGTATAATATATTTTACCCTAGCAGGAATAATAGTACCTAACCCAGAATTAAATTGAGGGGCTCCATTAAGTTGTTGGGTATTAGATGTTGTATAAACAACATTATTCATCCCAACTGTACCAAATGATATATCTATACCCATTATTCTTCGGTTTTAAATTTATCTATCTCAGCTAATAACTGTTGTTTTTCTTCCTCAGAAATACCAAAACCACCATCAGTATTAGAAGCATTATTACTCATAATACGTTGAATAATTGTAGCCATTTTAATTAATTGCTCATCATTTTTAACACTTATTTCTAAGTATTCTTTAATTAATGGAACAATTAAAGTAGCGTCACCTATACTTTGTACAAGTGGTTTTAATTCAGAAATTAAGATAGATATTTGTTTCTCTTTTTTCTTTTGGTTATCATATATTTCCTCTAATATATCAGAGAATTTCTTTTTACCAAAAACAACATTATCTAAATTACTCATAATATTTATTTTATTTATAAATATCAATGATGGAAATCTGTATATCCGTTCTCTAAATAGAAATAATAATGTTGTTTAAATATAACATATAATTTATCGGCTATTTTAGTGATTTTAGGGGTTTTAGCGTCAATAATCTCACGAATGTATATATACAGTGCTTTCTTATTAAAGATGTCTATACTCTCTCTTTTACGGAATAGTTCTAAAATAGCATCTGCAATTTGAGCGTCACCTTCTTTAGGAAATAAACTGAATATATTTTTAGTACAATACTTAACATACTCATCTATGAAGTTAGATAATTTATCTTGAGCTGATCCTTCTTCAATTGAGTATGAAAAATTTTCATTTGATTCTATTTCTTCAATAGGTGCTTTATCAATACGTTTTTTATAATTTTTAGTATTAGTGATTATAAGATAACGTTTTGCGATAGTCCCAAAATATGAAAATGCTTTAGCTCCTTTTTCTGGGTTGAATAAATGGATTTTAGATAATAAAAATGTTATTACCTCATGTTGTAAATCTTCAATATTATCTACTTCTGTGTAATAAAATTTAAAGGTATGAATAATGTTTTCTGTTAATTTAAAAAAAGCATAGTGAATACGTTCACGATATATTTTATCTTTTAATTCAAAATCACTAGTATTATTATATAACACAATTGCATTCTCAGTATCTTGAGTAAAATACTGAGTTGGTTTCTTTTTAACTTTCACCTCGGTCATAATTTTTTAATATTAAATTGATTTAATATATCTTGTAATTGTTTAATCTCTTTAAAAAAGAAACCTACTTCATCATCTGATTCAAATGAGCCTCTAGCATCTACTTCTTTAAGTTTTTTATCTGAGAATTCAATGATACCTGATATTTTATTTAGGTAAGACATATATCCTGCTAGAATATCTTCTTGACGTTCATTCTTTTTAAGAAGATTAAAGGTCGTGTATCCTAAGATCACGACCATTATTCCTAATATAATTGTTAATATTATCATAAGTCATTTAACATATTCATTAATCCTGTACTTTCAATAGAACCTAATGTTTTAGTTTTAATTGTTTGTTTAGGTGTTTTATTAGTGGTAAGATTAAAGTTATTTGATTTAACCTGTTTTTCACCTTTTAATTTAGGATTCCATTCGCGTTCAAACTCAATACGAGCAGCCATTAAATCAGCTTGGTGAACAATATAAATTAATGAAGTGCGAGGTTTTGTTTCTGGTGACCAAGACATTAAGTATGGCTTGTTAGCATCATCATATAAACCATCATGTAACTTAATTGCTAACCACTCGTTTTTAGACATCTGGATACCATGAGAAAATAGTAAATGTAAACTACGATCTGGTACTGACATAAACTCTAGGCGATCGTTGAATTTATAATCTTCACCTAGTTTATCTTTACGCCATTGGTCATCCTGAGGGATATAAGCATCATTATGTTCATCACCCATTTTACCTAGGTCATGATTTAAAGCTGCGAATACTAATTCTTCTTTAGTGTAAGTAGACTCATCTACCCCCATTTCAACCCAAACATCATTTAATTTAAGAGCACAATCTACTACTCGTAATACGTGATCTACGTATCCACCTGGGAATGCATTATGGTACTCTTTCTTATGAGCTGCTGGCATAAGCATAATACGTTCAGAGTACTTAGAGTAAAAATCTAATAGTTGTGAACAACGTGGTTCACTGATATATGATTTGATAGTTTCCTCTAAATCTATCCAGTTTTGTTGAATTTGTTCTGCTGTTAACTTCATATTAATTATACATTGTCTGTTCAGACTCAACAAATAAACGAATTTGTTCTGTTGTTTCTTTTAATTTTTCAATACCTTCCAAATATACTTCTATTGGTTGTTGTTGTTTAACAATAAAAGTTAATTGGTTAGCAATATTATCAATTTTATCTAATTGATGTAATACATTGTCTTTATTTTTCATAAATTTAATTTTAGTAGTATTATCCGTAACCCGTGGCTACCTTATCACATTTTGTTTTCATTACGTTTTTGAATTGCTTCAAAACCCGTAGTTATAATGTAAATAATAGAAAATTGGAAGCCAAATTATTTTTAAGAGAGGTTTATAGTATTAGATATTTTTAATAAAAAAGCACATTTCTCATATTCTTCTTGTGATTCAAAATAATCAATAGACAATACAAGAGCCTTCCTAAAATCTTTATCAGCGTAAAATTTAAGGCATTCAACATGAAAAGAATTATCTACTTCTATTTTAGATAAATTTTCTAATGCTCTATTAAACACCATATAACACCCAGCTTTACGAATATCTTCTATATCTAATTGTGGGTCTGATAATTCAAAAAATTTAAGTAATTGTTGACTAAATGTTTGATAATTTATGATTAATTTTTTAAACATTCCCATCCATACAGCGGGGTATTCATTGAGGTTAATTTGAACATTTTCATCTTTTTCCTCTTCAGGGGTCTTAAATAAATTAAATATTTCTTCAATATCCATATATATAAATATATGATAAGTAGGGAAATAGCGGCTTTAAGCCGCTTTTATTATCATTTTAACCCTTTAATAATTGTTTTGTACCTTGTACTTTTAATTTACTTATTTCGTTTTCTAAATACTCTACTCGTTTAGTTAAAGTATAAAGAAAAGTAATTGATAAAATTGTTTCAATAAGTAAAATTGCAGTTAATATTAACATAATAAAAAAATTAGTGCGCCTGACAGGAATCGAACCTGTGACCTGCGGTTTATGAGACCGCTGCTCTAACCAATTGAGCTACAGGCGCTTAGCACTCAAGGTTGGACTTGCACCAACACGTTCTATTGAACTCGAAACCTTAGCGTCTTCTATCGAGTTACCATGGTAACTTCACTTTCGCCACTTGAGCAATATTAATATAATAAATAAGAATTATAAAGCCAAACTTATTTACAAATAGCATCAGCTACATATGAAGCAACCATAGCTTCAGGTTTACATCTAGGAGTGTAACCCATTGATTCTATGTATCCTAATGCTGCTCTTAATACTTGATTAGATTTATATTTAGGATCTGGGTTAAGATCTAAATCAATATAATTAGGTTCAATTCCATTCTCACTTAAAATCATTGCTGTTTGTAAAGAGTATTCTACTTCATTCCATAATCTAGTGAAACGATCTGGAATTCTATTAACTATATCTTTAGCATATAGAACATGTCCACCTTTTCCTGAATTATGTAATACAATAACAACTGCATAAGTAGTATAACGCTCATTTTGAGAGTCACAACCAACATAGATAGTAGTATCTGAGTTATTAGCTAAGAAATCTTTTACATATGGGATTAAGTCTACTTCTTTCCTAGTAGATAGGCTTTTGAATTTTAGTTCCATAGCTTTAATTTTTGAGTCAAGTGCTGGAGTCGAACCAACCTAACAGTTTTTGCAGAACTGCGCCTATAACCGCTCGGCCAACCTGACATTTATTATAAATAGTACCCCGAAAGAGATTCGAACTCCTATCTCTTGATCCGTAGTCAAGTGTTCTATCCATTGAACTATCAGGGCAAAATAGTACCTCTATAGGGACTCGAACCCCAATAACAACCTTAGAAGGGTCGTGTCCTATCCATTGAACAATAGAGGCAAATAAGCGGAGAGCATTGGAGTCGAACCAAATCCCCGAAGGGACACATTGCTTAGCAGGCAAGCCTAATCACCGTCATAGCTTACTCTCCTTTTTGTGTGTCTAACCAGATTCGAACTGGTGCTAACGGAACCACAACCCGTCGTGCTAGACCGCTAACACTATAGACACCATGTAGTACCTCCTGAGAGACTCGAACTCTCACTGCATTTAAGCACTGGTTTCTAAGACCAGCATGTCTACCAATTCCATCAAGGAGGCAAATAAGCGGAAGAGATAGGACTCGAACCTACACATCAGTTTCCCGATACCGGTTTTCAAGACCGGGGCGATACCAATTACGCTTTACTCTTCCAAAGTTCCTCACCTGAGATCTCAGTGAGTAGATTTTAACGGGTTTCTCTAACTATTTCGAGAACCTTCATCTGCGTGGATACGAACCAAACGCGAAACTTTTTCATTAGTGTCTTACCACATAAAAACCTGTCAATCCAATACGTCGGCGATGCTGGATCTTGCTATCGTTTTACCCGAATCGATTCCCCATTAAGGTCGGGGGCTTTTTACTACCACTACTTTTTTACAGAATGTAGCCAATCTTGCTGAGTATCTCTTACTCATTGTTGTCCCTGATGGATTCGAACCACCGTTCTCTGAACCAAAATCAGATGTCCTGCCGTTAGACGAAGGGACAATATATAGCAGCTCCAACGGGATTCGAACCCGCACCACACGGCGTGACAAGCCGGCATTGTAAACCATTCAACCATGGAGCTAAATTAAAAAACAGACTTTGCACACGTTGGAGGTCTACTGTGCTAATTCATCCTCCCGCTTCTACGTTCCCGTCGGTATCTGTTTTTTAGAGCAGGTGGCGAGAATCGAACTCGCATCTCCAGTTTGGAAGACTAGAGTAATAAGCCATTATACGACACCTGCTTATGTAGTGGTCCGGGGTGGATTCGAACCACCGACACCTGCATCTTCAGTGCAGTGCTCTACCAACTGAGCTACCGGACCATTATTAGTACACCCTATTGGACTCGAACCAACAACCTCTTCCATGTAAGGGAAACACTCTACCATTGAGTTAAAGGTGCGTGGTGAAGGTAATCGCGTTTTTGAATAGAACCGGAACCCCCGTTAAAACTATTTTGTATGTCTTTCCATACTTGTACAACAAGGATCTTCTTTACGTACTAAGGACTCTCTTGTGCTTCCTTTGTGGACCTGGAGGGGCTCGAACCCCCGACCTTCTGAATGCAAATCAGACGTTCTAGCCATCTGAACTACAGGCCCATTTAAGTTGTCTAAGTGGCAAGACTCGAACTTGCAACCCCTGGTTCCCAAAACCAGTACTCTGACCAATTGAGCTACACCTAGATAATAGTCTTCACAGCTAGACTCGAACTAACAACCTTTCGCGTATCAGGCGAATGCTCTAACCAATTGAGCTATGTGAAGAAATGGAGCTCCATGTCGGACTCGAACCAACAACCCCTTGTTTACAAAACAAGAGCTCTAACCATTGAGCTAATGAAGCATTAAGCACGTCTACTAAGACTCGAACTTAGAATAACAGTTTTGGAGACCGTAGTGATAACCATTTCACCATAGACGTAAATAAGTGACCCCGGTGAGGCTCGAACTCACGACTCCCACATTAAAAGTGTGGTGCTCTAAACCAGCTGAGCTACGAAGTCAAAAAGTTGTGCAGGAGGGACTCGAACCCCCAAGTCTATAAGAACCTGATTTACAGTCAGGCGAGCCAACCAATTGCTCAACTGCACAATGTAGTACTCGGTACGGGATTCGAACCCGTGTAACAAGAATGAAAATCTTGTATCCTAGGCCATCTAGATGAACCGAGCATTTGATTAAAAATTTGAGGCGACAATGAGACTCGAACTCATAGCCGATCGGTTAACAGCCGATTGCTCCACCATTGAGCTATATCGCCTTCTTAATCCCAATATGTCAAATAACGTTTTTGTTTACTCATGGCGCGTTACTGCTAATTTCAACTTTTTAAATATAACATCTTTTTTCTCTAAAGCCAAACTTTTTTAACCCTTTTTGAAAAAAAAACCTCGAACTTTTTGGCTCGAGGTTTTCGTTATATCTTTTTTATATGTTTATATACAAACTTAACTTATCCTCGAGGCATATTGTTTCCAATCAAAGCCAATATTTTGGCCAGCCGCTTGAAGCGATATCTCCGTTGCCGGGCGATAACTGATATGTCTAAAGGTTTGTTTCATTGTTTTATATACATATACGATGTTTTATAAAAACATCAAAATTATTAAAATTAGTTGCGGGAGCAGGACTCGAACCTGCGTCATTTGGCTTATGAGACCAAGCTGGAACCATCTCCAGTCCACCCCGCCTTATTATTATTTTTATTTTATCTTTATTTCATACTATTAATATAACATCACTTTCTCGCTTTTCCAAACCTTTTTGTAAAGAAGGTTAAAGAAAAAAAAACCGGGCTTAACCCGGCTTTAAACGACTATCTATATTTTTGTATTATAGTTGTCCATCCGGATTAGTAGGTGGGTTATCTGTGGGATTTGACGTGTTATTTTTAGCTTGCTGTTTAATTTTAGCAATATTTTCAATAACAGTTAATCCTAATCCACCACCAGCAATCAACGCAATTGAATCAAACATAAACTCAGGAGTAATATGTTTTTCATCTTTATAAGTAGCGATATAAGCTAAAGAAATAACTACAAATAAAGCTATCAATGAAGCGAATCGTTTACTTGAAGTATCAGAGTTACCTGATAATAGGTTTTTAAAGAATTCTTTCATACTGTGTGTTTATTATAAATATATAAAGACAGAAAAAGGTCGACTTTAGTCGACCTAATTCCCCTATTATGAGTATTTTATTGCTGTAACATCACTGGTGTCTTACCATCAGTAATAATGATTCTATTCTCACTCCAACGTAACGCATCAATGTAACGCTCAGTTAAGATTTCTTTAGTTAAACCTTGAGATTTAATTCTATTGGTTTCTTGTTCAATTTGAGCTTTTTCTTTCTGCATACGAGCTACTTCTAACTCATTTTTAACCTGCTCAGCCATTTGTTTTTGGTTATTTCGAGCTTCAATTGCTTGAGCCATACTAACTGGTGGAGTCAAACCTGATGTTAAACTATTCAATTTAAAGAATTTACCTTCAAACTCAGTACGTAGACGTTCTTGTACTCCTGATTCAAATTTATTTAAATTATTCATTAAAGAATCAGTAGTGAAATTACGTGCTTCCTCTCTAAAAGCATTAATAACAATTGGATTTAAAATCATATTTTCCAAGTTATCCATATTATCATCAAACCCAGTATGTTTGTAATTAAATACAATATCAATACCTTTACCTCGAATTGCTTCGTAAGTGAATGATGGATCTACTGTGAACACACCAGCATCTTTAGCGGTAATAGTTACCTGAGTAGGATCGGCGGTTTGTTCATACATTGGTACCTGGTACAACTCAGTACCTGGGCCTAAAACACCCTGAGTACCAGTTACGATACTGAAGTCTTGAACTCCATTTCGACCATAATTCTGCATTAATACTCCTTCAAAATTCGGTTGAACCGGATTACATGCTGTAAATAACATTGCTACAGCTACAATTGAGAATAAAACTACTTTTTTCATTTTTTATTTATTTTACATTAAACATTTTACTATATGGGAGTCCAAACAATACAAAGATGTGGGTGACAATTCCAATCCATGTTATCCAAGGTAACGGTGATCTAAATAATATCAACCATAACCATAACATACCTGCGTTTGCTAGGATAAATAACAACGCGGTGAACATAATTTTTCTCATTTTGATTTATTTAAATTGATACAAATTCAGCTGCTAATTCATACAACTTAGCATTCAAATCTAAGTCTTGTCTGAAGTTCTTGATTTTACGAGCTTTACGAACCTTAGCACCTGTAGTATAAGCAAACATTCCTTGAGTAATCTTTTCTTGGATTGTATTAAATACACTCCATAAATCATTACCTCTATCTTCAGGACGAGTTGGTGTAGTTAAATCATTATAATCAATTGTGATATTTTGTGCTTGTTCTTCACCAAAACGAATTTGAACTGCTTTACGAGCAAACTCAACAATTTGTTCTTGTTCTAATTTAGTTTGCTTAAATCTATTCATTGACTCAACAGCTAATGGTAATGCTTGAACCATGTTAGTGATTACTCTTTCTAACTCTTCAAAATCATAACCATAGTGGCGAATTTTCATATTCTCAAATTCTTGAGTTGAAATCACTAATCCATTCTCACAAACTAAACGGAATAAACCAGCTGTGAAAGTGAACGCATTTTTACCATCATGACTATTAGTTAATAAAATCTGCGGGAACATATTATCACCATCATCCCCAGAAATGAATAAATCATTATTTCTGAATACAACTAGGTGTTTTTGGTAACCATCACCTTTACGGGCGCGTACTTGTTTAGCATCTACTACACCCCATCCTAAGGCACTCATATCATCAATAATACGTTCTGTTGAAATGTGAGCATACTTATCACTTGTACCTGGTGCGCTGGTGGCTGTGAAAATTGACTTTGCTTTTTCTTTAATTTCCTCTTTAGTTAGGAATTGATTGTTGTTTAAATCTAGTGGCATAACCTTTATTTTTTATTTGTTTTAAATATAATGAACTTTTTCTGTGAAGCCAAACCTTTGTTTAAGAAAACAAAATCACTGCTCCATAAATGATAATATAAATAATTACCACAATAATGGTGTGTAACCCAAAATCAGCAATTTCTTCAATAGCTGAGTTTTCATTTTTAGTGCGACTAAACATACCTTTAAAAAAACGAGTTAGTGCTACTAATGCTACCAATAAAACGAATACTTGAATGTTCATAACCTTTATTTTTAATTATATCTAAATATAACATCAACTCACCAGGAAGCCAAACATTTACCCGGAAAGGTTACAAAGAAGGTTAAAACGTTGAAAATTAATGGATTAGATAATATCCATAGTCACTTCATCATCAGACTCACGTAATATCATCATAGCATTGGTAAGAGCCACTACTATAGTAGAGTACTCATTATCTTTACGTTTTCCAATTACTTGATATAAATCTAATTCCTCTACTATTTCATCTAATGAAACCGCTCCATCAATTATGCTAGTTAATTGAGCAATTGATGTTTTCATTGAAGGCTCAAATACACCATAGTCTCCACCAGATAGAGACATACTAGAAAGTTTTTCTTTAATATCTGTTAATACTTGAGGAGGTTTAATAGACACTATAAAATGATCAATACCTACATCTTTAACTATTGCTTCATCAGAGGCATCTGTTGTAGTTAATGGAATAATTATATTACCTGTTTCTACACCAAAGAAATTACCTGGTTCATTTCCTAATGAGGCTAATTTTTTAGTCCACATAGCTAAACTACCTTCATATAATATATTATCTGAGAAAACACTTCCATAGGCATCTAAAAGCATAGTATACATTTTGTACCCAAATCCTTTCCCTCTATAAGGATCAGTAACATAAGTCAAATGTATCTCAGCTCCTGTGATTTTAAATGGTTTACCTTCTCTAGTACTTAAATTGATAATATCAATATCAACAGTACCAATAATGTAATCTTTAACTGTTTTACCCTCAGAATTAACCAGATATAAAGTACCAGTATAGGTAGAAGGTACTATAAATTGATAAGGACCATCCTCAGAAATAACATTCTTTTTAAGAATATTAGGGTTAAAAGGTTCATTAAAGTCTTCAACATCGTCTCCACCTATCCTAAAATCTTCAAAAAACGTATAATATGTTCTTTCATCCTCCACCTCTAATCCACCAGCGCGAAGTTCGAGTTCGTCTATGTTTAATTCTTTAAGTAGTTCAATTAGTTTTACTA
>Ga0315904_10007453_pt1 | contig 14704 bp, 36 predicted proteins | sample LakEriMetagenome_6_FD_203529 | JGI IMG/M metagenome (GOLD analysis project Ga0315904, IMG submission 203529) | Freshwater fungal communities from buoy surface, Lake Erie, Ohio, United States - Buoy 12 MA120 | ecosystem: Environmental > Aquatic > Freshwater > Lake | place: USA: Lake Erie, Ohio... | reverse complement strand
AGAAAGGGGACCATTAAAAGTCCCCTCTCTTGTAAACCCAAAAAACTATTACTTCAAAAACATCTCTCTGATATTTTCGACATTTTCTGCTTTCTGGATACCTAGCGAAATAGCCTCGGAATACATCTCAAGTTTCTTCGCTTTCTTCAGGTCACTCTTAATCTGAGCAGCCTCTTGGATACCTGTGATACCCGTTGGACGGTTGTTAATCAAACGCCCATTCTTAATTGTTAGTCCATCGTACATGCACAAATATAACTATTTAGATGATATCACTGTGGGGGTAATACCACCAAATTACGCAACGTGCCCCAGAACGGAAACTGATTTTTTTTCGCATAGGGGGGTAGGCAGTCGCTCGGCTTCGCTCGGATATTTTGGCTTTTTCCTCTTTGCATCTAGATGCATAGTGCCCTACGTTTCACGCGTCCCCTATCCCCTACCTTGTCCCATGTCCCCTCCATGCCATGCGGATCTTTTGCTCCATGGAAACTTGACTATCGGTCAATAAATAGAATTGACCGCCGGTCAATAAATAGAAACTGCTTACCAGCTGTAAGAAAAAATACTACAAAGGGATCAGGACTTTTTGCTTTATCTCCCCTCCTTTCAATCTCAGTCTAATTTTATTCTAATTCTTTTGCAAAATTTTCTCGCTGATTATCAATGACTTACACAAAAGATTAAAAAATAATTGAAATATTTTTGATACATCCCTTGCTTATGAAATATTAATCGCACATCTTTGAAACATCAATCACAACAAAACAAAAACAATATGACAATCACAGCAGTAAACAAGAAACACCAAAAGCAGGTAAACAAAGCAGTAAAATTCCTAATTGCCTACAATAGCGTAAATGATTTGCGTAATCTTTGCTATGATGAATGCAATGAGAAGTTGACTGCAAAGTTTGATAGACAATGTGAAATTGCATGGGATAGGTATTGCGATGCAAGATATGAATTACCAAAAAGGGAAGTTGAGCAGATTGAAAAATCAATACTTTACTAATAGGTTAACTGAAGAGACTTAAATAGTCGAAACTGCCGAAAGGCAGTCTTAACCAAATAAAACTATGAAACGAATTACTGATTTAAGAACGGCAAAAGCAATCCTAACAAAAATTTGCTTGGAAAATGATGTTGATGTAAATGACGTTTGGTTTCATCCAAAGTATAAATACATCGAAAATACAATTGGTAAAAAAGATGTATCATTTCTTAAGACCAAATGGTACGGATTCGAATGCCAAGTAAGATATGTGGACGGATGTTTTAATCCTTACCTATTTTTAATGTAAACAAATAAAACTATGAAAAACTTTCTAATCAATCTCTTAATTGTATGCGTCTCTTTGCTAACAATATGCTTTTTTGTTACATGGAGTATTGACCTAAGCCAATGGACTAGTAACGCCAGATTTATCTTTGCTGGTAGTTCATTATTTATCACCTGTATTATTTACTTAATCCAAGACGAAAAATGATTTTAGACTTAATCATCATCTTCACAGGGACTGCCCTAATCTTTGCAATCGGATTTCTAACTACTAAAAAAGAAAAATCATGGTAACTAACAAAACAAAAAAAGCAATCAACAAATGGGGACTTGACCTTGCAATCAAGTTCCTATACCTAAATGAAGAAATGGGTAATGGAGCGAAGTCCATAGGTCAAGACTATGGGATGACCACAAGACAAGCAGATTCTTTAATCAATGCAGGTAGAGAAATAGTATCAACCATAATAAGACCAAACAAATGAAAACGCTAGGTAAAATCATCTACACAATTATAGCATTCATTCCAATTTTTATCCTTGGATATATGCTAGGGATTAACATCTTAAACAATTAAATAAAATGAGACCATTATACATGATTACCCACAAAAATGGTATTCCGATTACCAAAGTACTATACAATTCATTCGAGGAAGCATTGAAACAATCGGAAGCATTTCTATCTAAAACAGAAATAACAATCCTCTACATAGATGAGGAATAGGCCATCTTGGAGTAAAGAGGGGATCGTTCCCCCTCATGGCCTCAAACTTTAATTTAAACCAAAAAAAAACTATGAAAAATTCATTCGGCTACTTAGACGCTAAGTCAAAATCAATCATTTGGGATGCTTACGCAAATCATTTCGGAGGGGAAGAAATAATGGAAGAGGGATTCAATGTCAATACAGGGTATGTGTACTTGGCATTAGATAATGTTACTATTGCGAGTGCATTTGGTCAACCTGTTGAATATATAGTATTTGATTTTGAAGAGGGGCAAGAAATGTTTCTTTATTCAATTAATGAATTAAACGAGTATTTAAACAGATAAACTATGGAAGACTTTAATAGGTTGGCTGAAAAGTTGGGATGTAAAGCCCGAGTAAAAGGTAGAAAAAATTTAGAATTCTACGAATGCATAGGTATTGATAGTAAAGGATTTGAAATTATTATCAAGGTAAAGTCAGATAGGTTTTCAGTATTGGTAAATAAATATCCACAACTATGCGAGTAGCAATCGACATGAAAGGTGTATATGGGACTTATTATACACGAATCAAGGAATTCAAAAACGAATCACACCTAGATAACTGGTGTGCATGGATGCACAAAAATCAAAATCGAGTTAAAATAATTGGAACAACAATACTATGAAAATCACAATTGAAAAATCACATGGGCACTACGAAGTTAGTGTTCATGTAGAGAATGGAGAAATATGGGGATCATTTAAAGATGATGAATTCGTACCGAGTTGGTTCTCTAACAAGGATGCAGAGGAATACTACGAATTGAATTGGGAATTAATTGACAAACAAGTAAATAATTTAATCTATGAAGAATCTAATTGAACAAATGGTAGTGGACTACCACAAGAATTGTAGTGTAGATAGATACGGACAAGTGGGTGTACTCAGAGTATATGATGTATTTGGAGACAAGAAAGAAGATGTGTTGGAGTACGCTAAGAATGACAACACCTTGATAGAAGTATCTACCTATGGTGGTAGCCTAGGGACATGGAAAGGATTTCAGATAACGGATTCAGACCTAAGAAGAAAGTGCAGTGATGCACTGAGAAGTAATGAGAACTATAAACTAGCAATGAGACAATGGTAAAGGTATATTTTGAAACAGATGTGCATGCCGAACTGGTGGCAATCTTTGATAGCGAGGAAACTTACGATGCATGCTTTGAAGCATTGGAGAAGTTAAGAAAGAAACATGGATTCGATTTCATATCGGAGTCAGTGGTGGATGAGAAAGAAATTAACGAACTAACTAAATAAATCTATGCCTAACTGGTGCAACAATCAAATCAATGTATGGGGGAACGGAGTTCCCACCATTAAAAAAATCCTACAAGAGGGTGGACAAATGTTCCAAGTACTAGTCGGTGGTAATCCCGAGAAATGGGGATGCAAATGGGATGTTGAGATTGACATGAATGATTTGTTCTTAGATGATGAACAAATAATCATGACTATTCAAACTGCATGGAGTCCATGCAATGGCTTTCTTAAAATGCTCCACGAAAAGTATGGAGTTGACTGCGAGAATGATTACAACGAGTCTGGAAATGACTTTGCAGGTCGGTACACGATTGATAGTGGTGGCGAGAATGACGAATGCTACGAATATCTGGAGGGACTTTACCACTTCGATTACGAATCATTTATATATGAGATTGAATGCCTAATGGAGGGCGAATTACCCCCATTGGAGGAGTGGCTAGAACAGTTCCCCTATGTACAAAGCAAAAGAGATTTAGAAACCATATACGAATCCTACAAATGAAATTTACACCTACAAGCGATACTGCCAAGCAAGAAGTATTGGAGTACGCAAAAGAGAATCTAAGAATTGAGGATGCTAAGAAGATCCTAGAAAGAAACGGCTACTTTGTAGCCAACCTATGGCACATCGATGATGTAAAGACTGACTGGAATTGCGATGATGATACGGCACAGGATATCCTGTACAAGTCATTGACAAATGACCACGTCATGGAGGCTATATGGGACTCAATAAATTATTTCACAGAAGACCTAGAAAGAAAATGAAATTTAACCACAACACGAACTCCCTAGCAGATGCATTGGAAGTAGAACAACACAAGTACGCGTCCCAGTTGGCGGCAATCATGACATTGGTGGCGAGCGGTGAACTTGAAAAGGTAAGTGAGATTAGCGAGATGATGCACAAATGTGTGGACTACAACATCATCATGCTACTAGCAACACAGAGGCTTATCGGAATGATGGAGGATTTTTCGAGTGATACATTCAACCTATCAGAGAACTAATGAGAACGATAGAAGGACTAGAAATCGACCACTTGCGTAATGAGTTACGCAAAGTGAAAGCAAATGAGGAACTACTGGTGGAGGAAATCTACGAGTGGATAATGGAAAAGAATGGCGAGTGTGCCGATGCATTATACGAGGCACATAAAATTGTACAAAACTGGAAAGCAAAATGCAAATAATATTATTCATCCTACTGCTGTGGGGATCAGAGAAAAAAGTAATTATCCAAGAGGCGGATAAGGTAGAGGGTCGGCAGACCTACCATGTCAAGGTCGGCAAGAAGACTTACGAGTACATGTATGCAGAAGAGATTGCCAACTCCTTGAAGACTGGTGTATGGGAATATAATGAAGACCTAAAATGAACGAACTAAAACTGATGTATGAATTTGTTACCAAGTTTGGTGACCAATTGAGGGATGCGTACAAGAGTATCCCAAAGGAAGACAGAAGGCGATTGACCTACGAACAATTTATAGTTGCACAATTTTCAAACTTAATAGATGATGAAAGCATTTGAAATCAACACCACGGCATGGGATGAAGAGAACTTTACCCTATTCACAGACTTAACTGGGATTCAAATTATAGATGTCATTACTCCAATCGTAATGAGAGAGCGAAAGTTTGGTGAGGAGTACACGAATGATGACCTAATCGATGCACTCATTGAGGCTTACCCAAGTAACAAGGTATACGCATATCAAAACAACAACATACTAATATCAATATGAATGTACTAGAACTATTTGCAGGTAGCAGATCCATAGGTAAGGAGGCTGAGAAGTTAGGCATGAATGTATTTTCATCTGACCTAATTGAGTTTGATGGTATCAATTATCCAGTAAGTATTTTGGATTTTGATGTAAGCAGAGTACCTTTCAAACCCGATATTATTTGGGCATCACCACCATGCACTGGGTTCAGCGTTGCCGCAATTGGTAGGAACTGGAATCACGACAAGACTCCCAAGACTGATAGTGCTAGACTTGGTATCCTACTGGTAGAGAAGACAATTGAAATCATCAACTACTACAATCCCACCTACTGGTTCATCGAGAACCCAAGGGGGATGCTGAGAAAGATGCCAATCATGGAGCAGCTCAAGAGGAACTCAGTCACCTACTGCCAGTATGGGGACGAGAGGATGAAGCCGACAGATATCTGGACGAATAGTAGTGCATGGATCCCCAAGCCTACCTGTAAGAACGGAGATAGTTGCCACGTCTCTGCCCCTAGGGGGAGCAGTACTGGTACTCAAGGGTTGAAGAACGCCTACGAGAGAAGTAAAATACCTAGTGAATTATGTTTTGAAATATTAAAATCCTGTTTAAAATGAATGTATTTAAATTAAAGATTGGGACATGGGAAGATGACCAGTGTACCCTTTACACCACACTGACTGAAGAGAATGTTAGAAAGATTGTAGAGCCAATGGCACTGCAACACGAGGAGATGAATTATTTTATTGAGGACTACATCATAGCCTTGGAGGATGCATATCCTAAGAAGATTATCCTATCAAATTTTAGCGACCAAACAACTATACAACTATGAAACTAAAAATTCCGGAGGGCATGGACTTAGACCACACCTACCAAGCAGTAATGGATGCGTTGTACAACGCAGAGAATGTAAGTAAGCAGGAGGTGTTACTGGTATCCAGTATCCTCAATCAGTTGGCACAGACCAAGGTGTTTAAGACTGGATTCAGAGAGTGGGCAGAGACTCACCATGAGATTGTCTGCACAATCCATGCGATGATTGACAACGAAACGATGCCACCTAGACTGGAGCGGATCCTAGATAGAGAAGGATTCGGTGGACTATATGACTTGGGTATCGAGTTGACTAACGAGTTCTGCAACACCTACGAGAATCATGTATGGGATGGGGACTGGATTGATAAGATTATTGAATTCACAAATCTAAAACTACAATGACACTAGAAGAAAGACTAAAGATGTACGACATGGTGCATGGACTCAACGACAGAGTCCTGTACCTTGCAGAGAATGACAAGGCTAAGTTCATCAAGGCTGTTGAGAAACTATTTGAAACTTATCCATGCCCAAGAGAGGTGAGGTATGGATCAGCAGCGAGGCTGAAGGATGAATAGTTACAATGTATTCTACCAAGGTAAGGTGCTATGCTCATTGAATGCAAGCACAAAGTGGGAGGCAATCGAGAGGGTCTCCAGTAGGTTCTACGATATAGACAGAACAAAATTAATTGCATTAAAGTATTGATTATATTCTAAATGTTTAATAACTTTATTCAAAATCTAATTCAATATGGAATCAAGCGAAGTATTTATCAATGAGGAGATAGAGTTCTCCCTTGATGAGGAAGACTATTTTTGGGTAGGTAGTTACGAAGTAGTTACCGAGAGTGTGGATGGAGACTGGGACACACCTCCGTATGGTGAGACATCTGTCAACATTCTAGGGACTATTCAACTTTCAAAGTGGGATAGTGAGACTAACAAGTCTATTAATGTGGTGCCAACAAGGGCATTCGAGGAGTGCGTAATCGAGACTATTCTGGACAAACTATGAGCCATGCTATAGCCATGGTTGCTATCGCCTTTGCGGTGGTGGCGGCCAACATTCTGTTCACCAAACTAATCTTTGGTAGGCACTACAATGATGCTCCCAAGAGGGAGAAAATCATGATGGATGTGCTAAGTTTCGGTGTAATGGTTGCACTATTTCTAATTTATATTGTACTAATAAGTAATCTTTAAAATGAAAAATGAAATATTCAATGACTATGTAGAACGAATAGTTGGATTGTACAAGATTCCCAAGGAGGAAATCTTCTCAAAGATTAAGCGTACTGATGTGGTGGATGCAAGACAGATGTTGTTCTACCTGTGCAACAGGAGGAACATATCTCACACTCAGATTAAAAGGTACTTGATTGACGAGGGACTCGAGATGACCATATCAACGATCCTACATGGCATCAAGGTAATGGAAGAAAAAATATCAAACGATTCAGACTACAAACAAATAATCAATAAAATCAAATGACAGTATTCGAAAGACTATCAAAGATCAACGTGAATGAATACGTTGAAAAGAAGGACGGACTCACCTACCTATCATGGGCATGGGCATGGTCAGTGACCAAGAAGGAATGCCCAGATGCATCCTACACTCTGCTACCTACGGAGTACGATGATGCCCTTGGGTTCATGTGCCACACCTCAGTGACCATCGAGGGTCAGACCCTAGAGATGTGGTTGCCAGTGATGGATGGCAAGAACAAGTCCATGAAGAAGCAGGCGTACACCTACTCTACCAAGTACGGAGACAAGCAGGTGGAGGCAGCGACCACGTTCGACATCAACAAGACGATGATGCGTTGCCTAGTGAAGAACCTTGCGATGTTTGGTCTAGGCATCTACATCTATGCCGGAGAAGATCTCCCTGAGGCAGAGCCAACGAAAGCACCTGAGCCAGTGAAGACACCTGAGGTGTTGATTGAACTCAAGAAGGACACTGACAACTGGAAGAAGGCTGTTGGGTTTGTTCAGGCTAACAAGGAGCAGGGTATTGACGCCCTAGTAAAGAGGCTTGGTGTGAAGTATAAGATCTCTGCTGAACTTAAGAAAGAACTAGCCAAGATATGCAGTCAGTAATCGATGAACTACGGAATGATGATGAGTATTACAATGGAAAGGGCAAGTACTACCTTTCCAACTCAGACATCTACTCCTTGCTTAATAATCCTAGGCTATTTAGAGCCCGCTCAGAGGACTCAAAACACTTTCATGAGGGTAGACTATTCCATCAACTAATTCTCGAGCCAGAGAAGGCTCAAAACGTGCCACACGTGGACGTGAGTACTAGGAATACAAAGGAGTACAAGAAGTTCTTGGAGGATAGCGGCCTTTCGTTTGCTCTTTTGACTAAGGAGTACGATGAAATACACCAGCTTGCTGGTGTAATGACATCAAACATCCTGTTCTACGATGACATCTACAGAGAGGGGAACCTATACGAGGAGCCAATCATTGGACAGATTAAGGGATTGAACTGGAAGGCTAAGGCTGACATCGTTACAAGCGATTCAATCATAGACTTGAAGACTACCTCTGACATCAACAAGTTCAAGTGGTCTGCGAAGTCCTACAACTACGATTCGCAGTGCTACATTTACCAAGAGTTGTTTGGAAAGCCTCTGTATTTCTACGTTATTGACAAGGAATCCCAGCAACTGGGTCTGTTCAGACCATCTGAGGAGTTCATCAAGGGCGGAGAGGCTAAGGTTGAACGAGCAATGGAAGTGTACTACAAGTTCTTTGGAGCAAATCCAACGGACGATATTGAAAACTATTTTATAAACGAAACCCTTTAACAAAATGCAAAAGCAAGAAAAAATTTTCGCAGATGGATTCATCGCAAAGAGAAACGAAAACGCAAAAGATTTCCTAGTAGTTAAACTTTCTCTAAAGGCGGATGAGGCCACAGCATTCATCAACAAACACCAGAAGAATGGCTGGGTAAATCTTGAGGTTAAGAAGAACGGAGTAGGTAAGTTCTACGTGGAGTTGGATACCTTTGTACCTCAGAAGCAGGAGGAAAAGAAGTTCGAACCAACGGACGAACTAGACTTCTAAAAGGAGAGGGGAACTCCCCCTCTTTTTTTTCTATGACGCATGACGATTTTCTTCTTCCCTATATATATATATAATTACTTATATATTATTATTTTTTTATGACTATCAAAAGGTTTAAGAATCGACATAATCGACATTAATCTAATTATCAATTACTTACGCGACATATTAATGACATCTATCGTACATCAAGTGACCATTTTCCAGAGTATTAAGGACACTAGCACTCCATTCTACAGGAATGTTGGTGTGATTCTGGGGAGAATTAAGTCAGGTGCTTCCAAAGAACTGGTAAAAAAGATCAGGGCAGAGAAGCGAAAGCCTGAGCGTAATGAACTAAAGAAGAAGCTTCCAGCGGTATGCTTCAGTGGTAAGTTTACCAAGCGAGCAGATGCATATCTGGTGGAGCACAGTGGTCTGATATGCTTGGACTTTGATGGGTACACCAAGTCAAAGGACTTGCTTGAGGACAAGGAGAACCTATGCAAAAACAAGTATGTCTACTCCGTATTCATCTCCCCATCAGGCAACGGACTGAAGGTGTTGGTGAAAATCCCTGCGGATGCTGACAACCACATCAACTACTTCAACAGCCTAGAGAAGTACTTCAACAGCCAGTACTTTGATAAGACATCTAAGAACGTATCTCGTGTGTGCTACGAGTCTTATGACCCACTGATCCACGTGAATGAGAACTCATCTATATGGGACGTGATTGAGGAGCCTGAGTACACTGAGGTGAGCAAGGTGAAGGACAGTCCTACCATCCCTATTACAGACGAGAACAAGGTGGTTGAAATCCTTGTCAAGTGGTGGACTAAGAAGTACCCAATGATGGAGGGGCAACGTAACCACAACGTGTACATCCTAGCGATGGCGTTCAATGACTTTGGAATCAACAAGAGCCTTGCATCCTACGTGCTGAACCAGTACGCATCTGAAGACTTCTCAGTGAGGGAGATTGCTACCACGATTGACTCAGCGTACCGGCACACTGCCAACTTTGGCACCAAGTACTACGAGGATGAGGAGCGAATCAACTCTATCAAGGCGAAACTTAGGAGGGGCGTATCAAAAAAAGAAATACGTATTCAACTACAGGACTCCCAATTGGATACGGCTACTATCGAAGCAGTCTTGAACAAGGTGGAGGAAGAGAACTCCAAGCAGACATTCTGGGTCAAGAGCGACAAGGGAGTCATCCGTATCATACACATCCTATTCAAGCAGTTCCTTGAGGACAATGGGTTCTATAAGTTCTGCCCTGAGGGTGGGAAAAACTACATCTTCGTGAAGGTTACCAATAACCTCATTGACCACACCTCTGAGAAGGAGATAAAGGACTTCGTGCTGAAGCACCTGCTGGAGTTGGATGACATTGCGGTGTACAACTACTTCGCTGACAACACTCGCTTCTTCAAGGAGGAGTTCCTGTCCATGATATCAACCATCGACATCTTCTTTATTGAGGATACCAAGGATGCATCGTACCTGTACTACAGGAACTGTGCTGTGCAGGTGACTAAGGATGAGGTGAAGTCTATCGACTACCTAGACCTAGGTGGGTACGTGTGGAAAGACCACGTGATTGACCGCAACTTTACCATGTGCGATGTCACATCTGCATGCAACTATCGGCAGTTCATTCGCAACATATGCGGCAATGACGATGGTAGGGTCGAGTCTATGGAGAGTACCATTGGGTTCCTTATGCATGGGTACAAGAACCTATCGTTCTGCCCAGCGGTCATTCTAAATGACGAGGTGATTAGCGACAACCCTGAGGGTGGTACCGGCAAGGGTCTGTTCATGAACGCACTAGCAAAGATGAAGAAGGTGGTGACTATTGATGGCAAGTCCTTTACATTCGAGCGAAGCTTCGCCTACCAGTTGGTGTCTGCCGATACGCAGATACTAGTGTTCGATGACGTTAAGAAGTACTTCGACTTCGAGAGGCTGTTCAGTGTCGTGACCGAGGGGCTAACGCTTGAGAAGAAGAACAAGGATGCTATCAAGATTCCGTTCAGCAAGTCCCCTAAGATTGCAATCACTACCAACTACGCCATCAAGGGATCAGGCAACTCGTTTGCCAGAAGGAAATGGGAACTGGAGTTACACCAGTACTACTCTAAATCCTACACGCCCTTGGATGAGTTCGGTAAGTTGATGTTCGGTGACTGGAATGATGATGACTGGTGTGAGTTTGACAACTACATGATCACGTGCCTGAGAGGATACCTACACACTGGACTGGTGAGAAGTAAGTTCGTCAACCTAAAGATTCGACAGCTGTCTGCGGAGACTGCTCATGACTTCATCGAGTGGTGTGGTCTGGTCGAGGGTCAGCCTAAGAACAACACGCTAGAGCCTGGGCAGAGGCTGTATAAGAATGACCTGTACAATGACTTCGTGAACGAGTACCCTGACTACGGACCTAAGTCCAAGATGACTATCAGCAGGACCAAGTTCTACAAGTGGTTGATTTCTTATGGAATGTTCAAGTATGGCGTTCCTCCTGAGGAAGGAAGAGACATGATGGGCAGATGGATAATCATTCATGAGCAGGATAGTTGAACGGATACCAGCGTACTCTGACAGGCAGATGTTGGAGTACTGCGGTATACTACACGATGTGTTATCAAATAGCAGTTACTCAGATGAGGATGCAATGGAAAGAATCAAGAATAGTTTCACTCACTACGGATCAAAGAGCATGGAGTTCAGACCATATCAGCAGGACATAATCGATTCGGGATCTAGGATTCTGAAGGAGCATGGCTTCGTGTTCCTAGCAATGGAGGTACGGACAGGCAAGACACTGACCAGCCTAGGGATCGCAGACGAATGTGGTGCCAAGTCAGTGCTGTTCGTTACCAAGAAGAAGGCCATCGGCAGTATTGAGAATGACTACAATACGCTCAAGCCAAACTTCTCCATAAAGGTGGTCAACTATGAGAGCCTGCACCACGTGGTAGACAGCCTCAAATTTGACTTAATTATCATCGATGAGTCTCATAGCATAGGTGCGTTCCCAAAGCCCAGCAATCGGGCTGTAATGCTTCGACATGCTATCTCTAAGCACAAGGCTAAGGTCATCCTGCTATCGGGCACGCCAACCCCAGAGAGTTACTCGCAGATGTACCATCAGGTGTACGGCATACCGACCAATCCGTTCCGGCAGTTCCCGAACTTCTACAGATTTGCTGATGTGCATGTGAAGGTAAAGCAGAAGAACATCAATGGCCTATTCGTAAATGACTACAGCCATGGGATGGACAGCATCATCGAGGCCATGCAGCCATACATGATAAGCTTCTCTCAGAAGGAGGCGGGGTTCGTATCGTCAGTTACCGAGGAAATCCTAGAGGTAGAGATAAAGGACTCGGTCAAGAGTCTGATACGAAAACTTGAGCGTGACCTAGTGATTGAAGGTAAGCAGGAGGTAATCCTTGCGGACACCCCAGTCAAGTTGATGATGAAGGTACACCAGTTGTGCAGTGGTACGATTAAGTTTGAGAGTGGAAACAGCATGGTGCTGGACACCACGAAGGCTCAGTACATTTACGATAACTTCTGCACTCAGAAGATTGGTATCTTCTACAAGTTTAAGGAGGAGTTGTCTGCGCTGAAGCAGGTGTATGGTGACCAGTTGACTACTGACCTAGCGGTGTTTGACAAGACTGACAAGAGCATAGCATTGCAGATTGTCAGTGGCAGGGAGGGCATCAGCCTACGTAATGCAGTAGCGTTGGTGTACTACAACATTGACTTCAGTGCTACCAGTTACTGGCAAAGCAGGGACAGGATGACAACTAAGGAGAGGTCATTCAACCACGTCTACTGGGTATTCAGCAAGGGTGGGATTGAGCATGACATCTACAAGGCAGTAATTAAAAAGAAGGACTACACTATTAATCATTTTAAAAAAGGATATGGACAATGAATTTATTCCCTACGAGCAGGCCTTAGCACTTAAGGGGCTGGGCTTTGATGAGCCATGCTTGGCATGGTATCAGGTCGGTGGCTCAGGTCTGAGACCTAACGCAACCAAGGTTACGCTGGTTACTACGCACACCAACAGCAACAGTGATATGGTGGCTGCTCCTCTATACTTCCAAGCGTTTAAATGGATCAGGAATAATAAGCACTTGCACTACTATGTGTATAGGTATGACAATGCAGGAGAGACGTACTACTACTACCTGATTGGTAACGAATGGAATACCACCGACTTCAAGGATGGATTCACTTCATACGAACACGCACAACTTGAATGCCTTAAACAATTAATTAACAATGGACGGAACGATGTGCCCGGGGACAAATTGTCCCCACAAAGAAACCTGCTATAGGTTCACAGCAAAGGCTAATGAGTACAGACAAGCATACTTCACGGAGCCACCCATCAAGGATAGCAAGTGCGATATGTACTGGGGAGAGAATCAAATCAATATTTATAATCAACTAAAAGAGATTGTGAAATGACACCTAAAGAAAAAGCAATAGAATTATGGGAAAAATACTTCCGATTAAATTATGATTGGGATGGAGTAACTAAAGACCAATGGGCAAAAGAAGGTGCATTGATTGCAGTGGATGAGATGCTAGGTAACGCAGGTATGATTTGGGGAGGTAGAAATACTGAGACAGGATTAACTGCAAGAGATGAGTTTAGAAAGTATTGGCAAGAAGTTAAACAAGAAATCGAGAAGCTATGAGCCTAATATTATCAGTAATCGCAATTTTTATTTCAGGTATTGTAATTGGAATGAATTTAAATCAGAATATTAATAACAGGTATGACAGATGAAACAGACAGCAGTAGATTGGTTATTCAACAGATTGTGGGAGACACCAAAGGACAAACTTACTTGGCATAGCATCTTAGAAGAAGCCAAGGAAAGAGAGAAGATGCAAATAGAATCGGCACATAGACACGGTGCGTCTGACCTTATCCTGCATCGATACAAGATGGAACAGTACTACAAAGATACTTACGGAGAAGATGAATAAACAGACAGCAGTACAATGGTTCGCATCAAAGGTCATGACTTTAAACATCAGCCCAAAGGAGATGTATCACTTCCTAGATTGGTACCAAGAAGCCAAGGAGATGGAGAAGGAGCAGATTAAATCTGCCTATATTGAAGGGGCTTGGTGGCGTACTTTTAATTATGATGTGGAAAAATATTATAAAGAAACCTACGAGAAATGAAGATCTATCTAGGACAACAAGCAAAGAGCCTATTCTACATGAGGGAAGTCCCCGTTGAATCAATAGGTGTGTTCGAATCTATAGGTGGTGATTGGCTGTACTGGTACAGCGATGGGTTCACCTACGACACAGGTGTTGCTGACACTGAAGCAGAGGCATTACAGATTGCAAAGAAGAACTTTAGACCATATAATAAATGAAAGAAGAAAAACTAAAGGCAGGTCCTTATACAAATCCTATGACTGGGATAGTAATTGTTTGCAAAAACTGTGGTTATGAATTCGAAGAGACTGCGCAGGGATATTATAGACCAATGGAATATGAGAGGGATAAATACAATAGATATTGTAGTCGGTGTTTGCTTCAATTAGGGTATAAATAGGGTACGTTTAGGGTATAGAAAAATCAAGACAATCAAGTCTACAATCAAAACCACAATCAAGTGACCGAGCAGCAGATACAAAGTAAGTTAATGAAGGACCTTGAGGATCAGGGGTACTATGTAATCAAGTTGATTAAGACCAACAAGAATGGTATCCCTGACCTTAT
>Ga0315904_10007452_pt1 | contig 14704 bp, 11 predicted proteins | sample LakEriMetagenome_6_FD_203529 | JGI IMG/M metagenome (GOLD analysis project Ga0315904, IMG submission 203529) | Freshwater fungal communities from buoy surface, Lake Erie, Ohio, United States - Buoy 12 MA120 | ecosystem: Environmental > Aquatic > Freshwater > Lake | place: USA: Lake Erie, Ohio... | reverse complement strand
CGGGTGCAGGCGGTGCTCGGCGAGGCGCTCTGGCCGCACGTGCACACCCCCGTCGCCATTCCCGCCTACGACGCGATCACCGAAACGCTGGCGCTGACGACGGGAAGTTCCGTGCTCGTGTTCTCCGCCACGCCCGCACGACTGGCCGGCATGAAGGAAGTGCCCGCGTCATCGCTCGCCTGCAAGGCATGCGGCACCGACTTCTGGAGCTTTCACGCCGATGACCGGGAGACGTTCGCCTGCCTGGGGAACGAGCTGCAGATCGTCTCGCTGGCGAACGGCGAGCATCGAACGGTGGCCCTCGAGCCGCCCGCCCCGAAGCCGGGCAGGGGAATGATGGCGTGGGGCGTGACGGCCACGCCGGACGGCCAGACCGTCGCCGTGCTCTGGCAGGAGAGTGCCGGCGGCGGCCACATCGGCGACACGTTCCATCGCAAGATCGCCACGGTCTATCGGCTCGACGCCGACCGCCGCCGGGCGACCACGCAGTCCAGCTTCAGGCTGGATCGCTTCGACGGCGTCAACGGCCGACTCAACCGGGAGTTTGTGATCACGCCCGATGGCGACACGATCGCCTTCTGCACGGCCGATGGCACCGTCGTCGGCTACCGCGTGGCCGACGGTGCCACACGCTACTCGTTTGAAGCCGGCGACACCTTCGCAACCCACCCACCCAGTGGCCGATTCGCGACAGGGCTCAGCGATCGCCCTGGCGACTTTCGCATCCACGACCTCCGCAGCGGAGACGTGCTCTCCTCCTGGCCCCTCGACGCATCCGTGACGAAGGGCCAGTTCGCTCCGGACGGTGAGACGATCTACATCGGACTGGCTTCCGGCACGCTCCGGCAGTGTCGCGTGCCAGACGGCCGGATCGTTTCGCAGCTGGAGACGGCGCTTGCGCCGTTCGCCATCTCGCACAAGGGCGATCGCTTCGTGGGCAGGGCGGAAGACAATGTCTCGGCCGCCGCCGCGGGCGCCGGCGGCTGGACGCCGGGCAGCCTTGTCGTGGCCGATCTGCAGACCGGCCGCTCCGTCGCCACGCTCGCACCGACGGCCCACATCCTCAACCGCGCCGCCTTCGGCGCTGATGACACGTGGATCGCCGCGGTGACGGAACGCACCGTGGTGCGCTTCACGGCGTCGGTCGATCCGCGGCAGGCGGCAAAACTCCTCGAGCAGACGCTGCCCACCCCGGGAAACGACGCGCCCCGTCCAAGCCCAACGCCGTAAGGCGTGGGGTGAGGCCAGGACAGAGCCCATACCCCTCCCAACGCCGTAAGGCGTGGGGCGAACCGCCACCAGACGCCGCCTCCAGCGTCCGACTGCCGTACGCCTTACGGCGTTACGCTTCCTGAACCGCTGTCCAAGCCCAACGCCGTAAGGCGTGGGGTGAGGCCAAGACAAAGCCCATACTCCTCCCAACGCCGTAAGGCGTGGGGTGAACCGCCACCAGACGCCGCCTTCAGAGTGGCGTGCCTCGCGTCAGATCCGGTCCTGATGCCGCGTGCGGCTCTTGCTCGAACGGCAATCGGCGCACAGTCCGCTGACGATCAGCCGGTGCGACTGGGCGCGAAACTGGTGCCGGGCCGCCACCGCGTCGCGGATCTTCGCCACCTCGTCGCTCGAAAACTCGATCAGCCTGCGGCAACCCGTGCAGTAGAGGTGGTCGTGCTGCGGATAGCCGTAGTCATGCTCGTAGACAGCCCGACCGTCGAGCACCATCTTGTTGAGCAGGCCGGCGTCCACCATCTCGGCGAGCGTGCGGTACACGGTCGGACGGCTGGCCGTCGCCCCCTCGCGGGTCTTCCGGAGGTCGGCCAGGAGCTGCTCGGCGTCGAAGTGCTCGTGACGGCTGGCCACGTAATCGACGATCACCCGCCGCTGCCGCGTGATCCGCTTGCCGCGAGTCTGCAGGAACTCGGCGAACCGCTCGGCGGGGGTGAGCGCCGTATCCACACTGCCGAGCGAGAAATCGGAACCGACGGCCATCGAACACCTCCGCGACCATTGTAGCCACCAGGAAGCGTAACGCCGTAAGGCGTACGGCCCGCACGGGAAGCGTAACGCCGTAAGGCGTACGGCAAAATCCGCGCCGATCGCCACCTCGCGCCGCCCCCATCGCTCACGCGATTGGGCTTCCTGAAGCCGCAGGAAGCGTAACGCCGTAAGGCGTACGGCAAAATCCGCGCCGCCCGCCACCTCGCGCCGCCCACCACCAAACGCGAACGGCCGGACCGTTGCCGGTCCGGCCGCTGTCTGTGCGGTCAGGTCAGGTGGCGTTCACCGCCGACGACCCGTGCTCAACCGAGCCGGTCGAGCAGGCGGTCGAGGGCGATGTCGAGCTTGTCCGGCGTCTCATAGGAGCCGTCGGCAATCGCCGCCTTGATCGCGGCGACGCGGTCGAAGCGGATGTCGCTCGTCGCACCGGCAGCCTTCACGGCGTCGACCGACAGCGTTACCGCATCGTGCACCTCGCCCACGCCTTCTTGGCGGGCAGCGGCCTTGGCGGACTGCGCCGCCTCGACGCCCTTCACGGCACCGAGACCCTGCGAACCCTGCGTCGAAAACACACCGAAGATGTTCATGATGTCACTCCTTGGCAAGCCGTCGTTCCGAACCCCCGTGATCCCCGCACGCCCGCTTCTACGCGGCACACCGGCGGAGAGTTCAGCGAGTCGTTCGCGATTTCGGACCTGCTTCCTTTCCTGTCGTCATTGTTGCCGCGCTTCCGCGTTCCGGCGACTCCAATCGTCGGACAGCGGCCGGTGGTGTTGCCGACCCGGTCGCCGCGGCTAACTTTTCTTCATCGACCAGCCACACCGAAAACTTCACCGAAATTTTTTCTTACCAGTTTTTCCCGTCCTGCCGATCCGCCCGGCCCCGGCAGCCGCCAGACCTCGGCAACCACTAGGACTTCCCAGTCTGCCCGGCCCGCCTACATCGCGAACTCGGGCTTCCGCCGGCCGAGCTGGCCCTGGAGCCGCTCGACGATGGCACTGTGCATCTGGCTGACGCGGCTCTCGGAGAGGTCGAGGGTGGCCCCGATCTCCTTCATCGTCAGTTCCTCGTAGTAGTAGAGGATGATGATCAGCCGCTCATTGCGGTTGAGGCCCTTGGTGACCAGCCGCATCAGATCCGACTTTTGGATCCGCCGGGTGGGATCCTCGCCCTTCTTGTCCTCGAGGATGTCGATCTCGTGGACCTCCTTCGAGCTGTCGGTCTCGCACCACTTCTTGTTGAGGCTCACCAGGCTCACGGCGTTGGCCTCGATGAGGAGCTTCTCAAACTCCTCGCGGGAGAGCCCCATGTGCTCGGCCACCTCGGCATCGGCCGGTGCCCGGCCGAACTTCGCCTCGAGCTGCTTGACCGCCTCGTTGAGCTTGCTGGCCTTGCTGCGGACGAGCCGCGGCACCCAGTCCATCGTGCGAAGCTCGTCGAGCATCGCACCGCGGATTCGCGGCACGCAGTAGGTTTCGAACTTCACACCTCGCGACATGTCGAAGGCGTCGATCGCATCCATCAGGCCAAACGTGCCGGCCGAGACAAGGTCGTCGAGTTCGACGCCGTCCGGCAGCCGAGACCAAATCCGCTCGCCGTTGTATTTCACCAGCGGCAGGTACTGCTCGATCAGACGGTTGCGGAGATCCTCGTTCGACTGGTCGGCCTTGAACCGTTTCCAGAGTTCCAAGGCTTCTTCGGCCGACAGCTGGGTCGCGTGATATGCCACGTCATCCTCCTTGACAGGTTCTCGATCTCACCTGCGTGAGGCCGCGGCTCCGCCGCCTGCCTCCGCACCGTGGGCCGCCCCGAAGGGCCGGCCATCGTCACCGTCGAGCCTGCTGCACCGACCAACTTCGTGTCATCGGCAGCAGCACGACGGTCTCTTCACATATTTCCGGGGTACCCCGGCACTCTTTGCAGGTTCTCCAAAACTCCAGGTCGTTTCTGATGGTCCACCTGATCCCGATGTCGTGTGCTGCATCACGGGCTCAAGCCGAACCCGTCGCTTCCGCTCCGGGCTTTTTGTCTGCAGGGCAATCGTCATCCTTTGGTTGTCTCTTCCGGTCGATTTCCCGGCCGTCAGGCGGCCCGGGCCGCCTCCGCCGAGCCCACCGTCGCGAACACCTCGAGCCGTGATTCGTCGAGCGTCTCCTCGTCGGCCAGCACCACGACGTCGGGCAGGTGACGGCCGACCGCCTCCCGCACGAGCCGCCGCGCCGCCACCGGGACGAGCAGCACCGGCTGACCACCGCGCTCCACGGCCGTCCGCACCGCCCGCCGCACCTCGGCAACGAGCTTCGCGGAAACCCGCGGCGCGGTGCCCCGGACCGACTTCGTGATCGCGTCAACCGCGTCGCCGGCGAGCCGCACCGCGGTGAGCCTGCCCTGGGGATCGCGCGCCCGGCGGCAGATCGTGCCTGCCAGCCGGCGCCGCACGATCTCGGCGAGCTGCCACGGTTCGGCCGCTTCGGCGGCGTGGTCCGACATGAGTTCGAGAAGTTCGGCGAGCGGCCGGATCGGCACGCCCTCGCGGAGCAGGCACTGGAGCGTCCGCTGGATCCGGGCCACCGAGAGCACGCCCGGCACGATCTGTTCGACCACCGCCGGCTGGGCCGTCCGCAGCGATTCCACGAGCCGGTTGGCGGCGTCGCGAGTGAGCAGCCTGTCGGCCCGCCGCCGAGCAGCCGCCTCGAGCGATCGCGACACGATGCCCGCGTCGTCGAGCACGGTCGCGCCGCGAAGCCGGCAGGTCTCGGCCTGCGCGTGCCCAACCCACGTGCCGGTGCGGCCTGAGAGCGGATCGATCGCGGCGTCGCCATCGACCGGCGAAGGCGTTCCGGGCGGGAGCACCGCCAGCATCCGTCCGGCGGGGATCTCGTCCTCGACCACGGCGTCGCCGGCCACCGAGATCCGGTAGCCCCGCTCGGGGAGTGTCAGGTCGTCGCGGAAGGCCACCTGCGGGAGCACGACTCCCAGGTCGGCGGCCAAGGCGGTCCGCAGCGCAGTCACCCGCTCGAGCAGCGGCCCATTGCCCGCCACGAGGCCGACGAGCCCGCGGCCGACTTCCACCACCACTCGGTCATCGGCGAGCACGTCGGCGGCGGGCATCGACGCCTTTGCTCCAGCCTTGGTCGGTGCCCCGGCCCTGCTCGGACGAACGGCGGCAAACTCGTGATCGGATTCGTCGTCTGCATCGGCCTCGAGCGCAGGACGTCGCCCCAGCACCACCGCCGCGGTGAGCGTGATCGCCGCCATGCCCGCCAGCGGCAGGAACGGCAGGCCGCTGAGCGAGAGCAGCGCGAGAAACACGCCCGTGATCGCCAGCACGTGGGGCTTGGCGGTGAACTGCCGGCTGAACTCCCGCGAGAGATCGACCGACTGGCTCGACCGTGAGATCAAGAGGCCGGTGGCGACCGAGATGAAGAGCGCGGGGATCGAGGCCGAGAGGCCGTCGCCGATCGTCAGCCGCGAGTAGACGTTGAGGGCCTTCTCGACCGGCATGCCGTGCTCCACGACGCCGATCGCCAGGCCGCCGAGGATGTTGATCGCGGTGATGATCACGCTCGCCACCGCCTCGCCGCGAACGAACCGGCTGGCCCCGTCCATGGCGGCGAAGAAGTCGGCCTGCCGCTGGAGGTCGAGCCGCATCCGCCGTGCCTGCTCCCGGGTGACGGTGCCGGCGTTGACCTCGGTATCGATCGCCATCTGCCGGCCCGGCAGGCCGTCGAGCGCGAATCGGGCGGCCACCTCGCTCGTCCGCGTGGAGCCGGCCGTGATCACCACGAACTGCACGATGGCGATGATCGCGAAGATCACGCCGCCGACCACGATGTTGTTGGCGGCGACAAACTCACCGAAGGCCTCCACCACCTCGCCCGCCGCGGCGGTCCCGTCGAGGGCGGCGCGAGAGAGGATCAGCCGGGTCGTGGCGATGTTGAGCACGAGTCGCACGAGCGTGATCCCGAGCAGGAACGTGGGAAACACGCTCATGTCGAGAGGCGTGCGGGCCGCGAGCGCCCCGAGCAGGGCCAGCACCGACACCGTGAGGTTCACCGCCAATAACACGTCCACCAGCGGTGCCGGCACGGGCGCGAGCACCACCAGCATGGCCAAGAGGATGGCCGCGGGGATCGCGAAGTCGAGGATGTGGGCGGCGAGGGGACGACGGAGGGCCGCCGCCGCGCCGGATGGCTGTGCCATGCGCTGCGAAAACACCGGGGGTGTCCCCGCCGGGCACCGGCCCGACGGGAGGTGGGACGGTAGCGGCGGCCGCAGCCGCGAGTCCAGACCGCTCGCCGATCCGTTCACCGATCCTGGAAACGGCTACACTCGCGGAAAAATCGCCCTTGTGATCTCATCGGCCCCGAAACCGCCATGCACTTCAACCGCTTCGGACTCGCCTTCGATTATCCCGACAACTGGTCGGTGGACACCGACGACTCCGCCGACCGGTATGCGACCGTGACGGTCTACGCCCCCGGCGGCGGCTTCTGGTCGGTGAGCGGCCATGCTCCGGGGGGCGATCCCCGGGAACTCTCCGCCGCGGTCGTCGTCCAGATGAAGAAGGAGTATCAGGATCTCGACAGCGAGGCGGCCAGCGACGACGTGGGCGGCCAAACGCTTCCCGGCTTCGACATGAACTTCTACTGCCTCGACCTCACCAATACGGCGCAGGTGCGGACGCTCGAAACGCCCGACGGCATTTACCTGATCGTCTGCCAGGCCGAAGACCGCGAGTGGGAAGAGATCTCGCCCGTGTTCGCCGCAATGACGACGAGCTTCGTGGCAGCGACCGGGGCCACGGAGCCGGACGACGACGAGTGAACTGAGCCCGCGCAGGAGGCCCATGCACTGGGCCCACACACCAGGCCCAAGCACTGGGCCCATGCCGGCGGGTCGCGGAAAGACGGCCGTGCCCCGGAGATGATCCGGGGCGAATGTCGCCACACCCGAGCGACGCATGCCTAAGGTCCGCGACCCAGCCGGGCCCACCGCGGGTCCACCACCCACGGCATGAAGACCGTACGTTGCTCGCGGCGCGCCGGACCACCACCCGCAAAAAAATCGCTTGTGAGCGTGCCGACGGGGCAGGTCGGGAGGGTTGGGGGGGCCGGCCGCCGCCTAAATTGCTACCATTCCGTCCGCCCGCCGATCGATCGCCCCCTGCCGCCCCCCTCCCCGGGATCCACCTGTGTTCCTGCTCGCTGACGCCGCCCCCGCTCTCGACGGCCAGATCACGATCAACCACTGGATCGCCTTCGCGATCTTCGTGACGGTGATGCTGGTCCTCGACCTCACCGTCTTCCACAAGAAGTCGCACGAGCCTTCACTCCGTGAGAGCGCCTTCTGGACGATCTTCTGGTCGGCCCTGGCCCTCGCCTTCAACGGCCTCGTCTGGTGGTGGCTCGGCGGCAAGCCGGCGATCGAGTTTCTCACCGGCTACCTCGTCGAGTGGTCGTTGTCGATGGACAACGTGTTCGTGTTCGCGGTGGTGTTCGCCTACTTCGGCGTGCCGCTGAAGTACCAGTACCGCGTGCTCTTCTGGGGCATCCTCGGCGCCGTGATCATGCGGCTCACGTTCGTGCTCCTCGGGGCCGAACTCGTCGAGCGCTACAAGTGGGTGATGTGGTTGTTTGGCGGCTTCCTCGTCTACACGGGCATCAAGCTCGCGTTTGGGGGCGGCGATCACGAGCCGGGGGAGAACGCGATGATCCGCTTCTTCCGTCGGTTCATCCCCGTCTCCAAGGAACAGGCGGGCGACCGGTTCTTCGTTCGCGAGAACGGCAAACTCCTCGCCACGCCGCTGTTCCTCGTGCTACTCGTCGTGGAGAGCACCGACGTGCTGTTCGCCGTGGACAGCGTGCCGGCGATCCTCGGCGTGGTCTCGCCCGGCACCCACTACATGCGGTTCATCGCCTTCACCTCGAACGTGTTCGCGATCCTCGGCCTGCGGGCGCTCTACTTTCTACTGGCCGGTGTGATGGACCTGTTCCGGTTCCTCAACTACGGCCTCTCGGCGGTGCTGGTGTTTGTGGGCTGCAAGATGATCGCCGAGGCGGCCCGCCACAACGAGTGGCTGGCAACGCAGGGAGGCTGGGACGCCCACGCCAAGGGGCACCTCGTGCATCCCGCGGTGTCGCTGTTGATCATCGTGGGCCTGATCGGCGCGAGCGTGGCCGCGTCGCTCGCCTTCCCGGAGCGGCGGGACGGCAGCGAGATCGCCGGCGACGGCTCGAAGCCGGGGCATTCGTAGCGCGTCCGCAGCACAGGTTTTCAACCTGTGCCTCAGTTCCCGCAGGTTGAAAACCTGCGGCTACGTCTCTCTTGGCCGCGCCCCCATCGCTTACGCGATTGGGCTTCCTGACTCCACGTCAGCAGTAAGGCTACGGCGAGTGCCTCTCGTAGCACAGGTTTTCAACCTGTGCCGCCCCTGCCGACCTGCTCCGCTCAGAGCGCGTCTTCGGTGCGGAGCGTGACCTCGATCAACCGCTCCATCACCTCGGCCGGCGACTCGTGCGGGAAGTTCGTGAGCACGACCTCCTTCGCATAGAGCTTGCCGATGTAGCGGCGGTGCCTGGCCGCCGCGGTCCGGCTCGCGAGGAAGTCGCGGTGCGCCGAGTTGATCACGATCTCGTTCTTGGTGGAGTCGTAGCGGCTCCGCCAGGGCTGGCCGTGCTCCGCCTCGAGTCGATAGCCGGGGAGGCCGCGGCCACCGGCCGCGTCGGCCAGCGGATCATCCACGAACTTGAGCTCGACCTGATCGGTGACCTCGATCTCCCCCTGCCGCGCGATCACGCCCACCGTCACCACGCCAGCCGACGACGAAGCCACACGGCACGACGAACCATCGGTGGCAATCGCCGCCGAGCCCGCCAGGATCCTCCAGGTGAAGAGCACTCCGGCGGCGAGCGGAATATCCACGGCATCGCGCGCCGTCGCCGAGAAGAGGCAGGAGTCGCCCGGCTGCCGCCGCGGCGTTCGCGGTGAGATCCGCACGGCGGCGAGCGGCCCGGGGTCGGCTGCCAGCAGCGGCCGCGGCGTCGCACTCCCAGCTTTCCGCGAGCGGCCGTCACCCTCGGCAGGCAGTTCGCCCGCCACGCCGGGCCGGCCCTGGAGCGCCGGCGCCGCCTTTGGGATGTCGAAGAACAGGTATTCCTCAGCCGGGAGGTCGGCGAGCGCCGAGGCAAATGCCTTGTGAACCTGCTTGAGCAGTTGCCGGCTCGCCCGCTCGGCCTCGGCCTGCTCCCTAGAAGCCATCGCCTCGCGGATGTCTTCCTCGATCGCGGCCGCAGCCTCGACGAGGGCGTCGAGCGCGGCGTCGGGCACGATGCCCGAGCGGGTGCCCGGGGCGAGCGTGAGCGGCTCGAAGTCGATGAGCCCCTCCAGCCGCCGATCGGTCCAGGGGGAGTGCTGGAAGGGCAGGAGTTCGGTGACGTCCTTGAGCACGCGGGTGCCGTCCTTGCACACGGCGATGCCGGGCTCGCCCGTGGCCTGCTCGCCACGGACGTACACCTCGACGTTGATGTCGCCCAGCGGCGTCGGATAGCGGCGCGGGATCTCCAGACGGTCGCCGTCGAATTCCCGAGGCACCACTGGGAGTTGCTTGCGGGAGACGCTGTCGATCACCTCGATCGTGGCGCCCGACCGACGGATGCGGTCGCGGAGCTCGGCCGAGAGGTAGCGAGCGACCTTCTCGCCCGTGACGAGGTTCTTCGTCGCCTCGAGGAGCGGGCCGACGATCACCCGCGTGCCGCCGGTCACCAGGCGACTCTTCACGGGGCGGATCTCGTATCGTCGCTCGCCGCGGACGAGCCGCAGTTCGCGGAGACCGCGGGGGCCTCCCGACACCATCCGCAACTCCTCGCCGAGGCTCCAGAAGGAGAGCAGGCCGATGCCAAACTCGCCGTGCACGCCCCGCCGCTGGGCGGCGTCGAGGTGCCGCTTCATCGAGTCGCAGAGGTGTGTCGCAATCCGCTCGAAGTCAGGCTCACCGGACTCGTCAGACGCCACGCCCCGGCCGTCGTCGGCGACCTCAAGGTAGGTCTTGCCCTGGGCGCGACGGCGGGAGATCCGCACGTGCGTCGCCCCGGCATCGATCGCATTTTCCGTGAACTCGCAGATCGCCTTGAGCGGATGCGTCTGCGAGTGGGCGATGATCGTGATCGCGTTCCACTGGTCGCCGATCTTGAGCGTGCCGGTGGCGGCTGACTGGGTCTTCATGCGTGGTGTGCGTCCTCGAAGCGGCGAGTCTACCCACGACTGCCCGCCTCCCGAACGCCCCGCCCCTCCGGCCCGGGCGGCAGCACGATCCGGAACTCCGCGCCGCCAAGAATCGAGCGGCCAACCGTGATCGTGCCCTGATGGTTCTCCACCGCCGTGCGGACCACGAACAGGCCCACGCCCGTTCCCTGCGGCTTCGAGGACGACACGAGCGCATCGTCCAGGCTCCCGCCCGGCCAGCCCGGGCCGCTGTCGCCCACCGTGAGCACCACGCCCTCTGCGGCGTGATGCACCGCCACCTCCACGTCGCGGGTCGTGGCCCCCGCCGCCACGATCGCCTCGATGGCGTTGCGGAGCAGATTCGTGATCGCGAGCTGCAGTTGCACCGCGTCTCCTTGGATCCAGCAGCCCTCCGGCGGGCTCGCGTGACGGATCGTCACGCCACTGGATGCGGCGAGGCTCTTCACCTGAAAGAGACTGCTCCGCGCGACCTGCGCGAGGTCGATCTCCTCGTGCTGCGTCTCCACGTTCCGCAGCAGCACCTTCATCTTCTCGATCGTGGTCACCACACGATCCGCGTCGGCCACGATCGTCTTGAGGGCCTCGCGGCCGTCACCGCCACCGTCGAGTTCGAGCCGGCTCGTGAGCAGTATCCGCGACAGCGGCTGGTTGATCTCGTGGGCCACCGCCGAAGCGGCGAGGCTCGCCCTGAGCTTCTGCTGGAGCGTGAGCCGAGTCTGTTCCTCGACCTGCTTCTCCCGATTCCGAGCTGCCACGAGCTCGTGCGTTCGATCCCGCACCAGTCCCTCAAGTTCCTCCCGTCGCCGCCGCAGCGACCAAACCCATCCTCCCGTGAGGGCCAGTGCCGCGAGCGTGGTGCCGAGCAGCATCGCCAGGCGGCCGGCGGTCCAGGGCGACGGCCTCCTCAGCAAGACCACGTCGTCTGCCGAGCGGACGACGAGCGAGAGACGCCGTGGCGACCTCCGGGGCCAGTCGAGCGGATCGAGATCCCAGTCAATCCGCGTGATGCCCGTGACGGCGACCTCGCAGCCGGGCGGCAGCTCGCGAATGCGGCCAAACGCCTCGGGCATCACCTCGGCGGTCACCGTGGTGCTGCCGGTAGACAGCACGAGCGTGCCCCAGTGTTTCTCGGCCTGAAAATCGACGAGCCGCGCCGGAAACTGGACCAGGCAGCCGTTGTAGTCGCCCGGGGTCGCGTTCACCGAAGCCTTCACGGCGTCCATGTTCACGGCCTCGATCCGCTCCGGCGTGACGGCGATCGGCGCGGGCGGCGGTCCGGCGGAGAGCCTACGGACGACGGCGTGTGCGAGTCCGGCGACATGCCCGTCGCGGCGAACGAACCCGACCACCTCCAGCCGGTCCCCCACCGCCACGCCCTCGGTGGAGCGGGTCGTCACCCGGAGGCCGCTGGCGCCGTCCTGGAGGTAGATCTCCCTGCCGGCAGCGTCGTCGTTCACGACATGGATCACCGTGCCCTCGGTCCGCACCATGCCGCCCTGGCGGGCCGAGGCGTGGAACCGCGACAGGTTCTCCAGCGGCACCTTCGGGCTCTCAAAGGGCGGCCCCGGCCGCGGCGTGACGATCTCGATCCAGTCGGGCTGTTCCACAAACACCCATGGGAGAAGAAACTCACCCCGGGTGTTCGAGATCGACGACGTGGGCCCCCGCACCCGCACCGTGGCATTGACGAGGTCCCGCGGATCGGACTCGATCGCGGTCTTCATGATGCTGGCGAGAAACGGCCGCGAGTGGTGGTCGAGCGAAAGCCGCCAGTGGTCGGGCTGCTCCACCACGTCCTCGACGATCCCGGTGGCCTCGACGAACTGGCTGTCGGCGACGCCCTCGAAGAAAGCGTCGGGGTCAAACGGCCGGGGTCCGGGCAACGGCTTCGGCCCGAGCACGGAGAGCGATCGCGGCAGGATGATCGGCGAGTACCCGCCCGGATCGGCCACGCCGTCGATCTCGACCTCACTGCCCAGTGGCACAACAGGCCGCGCGACGTCACGCGGCATCACGTCGCGGGCGACCGACCTCGCGATGTTCACGTAGATCCCGGCCGATTCATCCTGCACGAAGAGCGAACTCTGCCGCACCCGTGTCACGACGCCGCGAATCCTCACCGGCGGATTACGAGCGAGGTCGGCGGTGGACAGCGAGCGGATCTCGGCGATCGGCGTGATGGAAATCGTCGCCTCATCGCCGGCCTCGCAGCAGAGGCCGGTGGCCAGCGTCAGAATCGCCACGACCGCGTGCCGGACGAGCCTCAGGTCGTCGCTGCCCAGCCACATCTGCCGTCGCTCGCAAGCCATGGGGTCAGCGTGTGGCGCCCTGGGAACACTTGATGCGGTGGGCGATCGCCTGCCGCATCGTCTCGTCGCCGCTGGTATTGAGCTTCAGCGCGATCCGCTTCCGATGGGTCTGCACGGTGTGCTCGGAGAGCCCGAGACGCTCCGCGATCGCGCGGGTGGAGAGGCCGTCGCCGATCAGCCCGAAGATCTCCGCTTCCCGCGCCGAGAGCGACTCGACCGCCACGTCGCCGGCCAGCACCAGCTTCGTCGTGCCAGTGAGCTCGTCAAGTTCACGTCGGACCGCGGCGAACGCGTCGTTCTTGCTGATCACGGCCTGGAGGTTGTCGTTGAGCCACGCGGGGCAGACAAAGTCGCTGGCCTGGCCGGTGACCACCAGCACGCGGCCGTGCGGGCTGGCCTCGAGGAACGTCTGCGCCACGTCGAGACCGTCGCCGTCGGGCAGGGCGAGATCGAGAATCAGCACGTCGGGCCGGTGCTCCGCGCACGCCTGGTGTCCTGCGGCGACGTCGCGGGCTTGGGCCGCAATCCGCATGCCGCCGCGGATCGCGATCATGCTCGAGAGAAGATCGAGAAACATTCCCTGATCCTCGACGATCACGCAGGTGAGCGGCGTCGGGACGGCGACGGGCGTGGGAGTGGCGCGATTCGGCATGGCTACGGGTGCAGATCAGTGTGCCGCAGACGCGTCGCCGGCGCAAGCGACGGGTCGGAGGCTGGTGAAAAACCCTTGAACGTGGCCTGCGGTCCACCCACGTTCCCCTCCGGGCTGCTCCTGCTCGGCAATCTTTTCGTCCTGCCGCGTCGTCCTGCCGCGCGCCCGATTCGTCCCAGCCCATGCCCGATTCGTCCCAGTCGCGCCCGATTCGTCCCTGCCGGTGCCCGATTTGTCACTTTAGGCCGTAGCGGCGTGGCGGCTCTCACCAGCGGTGATGCTCCGGGCCGGCGGGCTCGAGCCGCTCACCGACGGGCGGCGGACGGCCGACGAAGACAACCCTGAGGGCTACTGGGAGTGGGAAGACGTCAAAAAGCTTCCCAAGAATCCCCGGCTCATCGAGCAGGCGGCCGGCAAGGCGGTGAAGGTGATCTCGGCCCTGCTGCCGAGCCTGCCGCCGCCGCATCGCTACACCGTCATCTACATGGTGCGGCCGGTCGAGCAGGTGGTCGATTCACAGTGGGCGATGCTGGCCCGGCAGGGGCAGGTGCCGCGGTCGGAGCGGCGGCACCTGATCGAAGTGCAGGAGCACCACAGCCGCCAGATTCGCGAGGCCCTCGCCGCGAGCGACCGCGTGACGCTGCTCGAGGTCTCGTATCCCGACCTCGTCGCCGACCCCGAGCCAGTGATCGCGCGGCTGGCGGACCTGCTCCCCGGCCGGTTCCGTCCGTCACCAGCGGTGGCCGCGTGCGTGAAGCCAGCACTTCACCGCAACCGGCCCGCGTGAGGGAGTCGTAATCCGCCGCCGGAAGACCTCCACAAGCCATAAACCAGCTGTTTTGTCGGCGTCGCTCGCCACCGGCACGGCCACCTTCGCCGCAGCCTCGAACTTCGCCTACGAAGTCGATTCGTCGCAGCTCGGCAGCCTCGGCACCGCGGCAGATCTCCTCGTGGTGAGCGGCGACCTCACCCTCGATCCAGCCAACGGCACGCTGCTCACGTTCACCGACCTCAACAACACGCCTGCCCCCTTCGTCGAAGACACCACGATCTTCGCACTCATCAACTACTCGGGCAGTTGGAACGGCGGCCTCTTTCGCTACGGCGGCAACGCTCTCGCCGACGGCAGCCAGTTCCAGGCGGGCAGCCAGTGGTGGGAGATCGACTACAACTCGTCCACCGGCGGCGACAACTTCACGAGCGACTATCTGCCGAGCAGCAGCTTCGTGACCGTCACCGCCGTCCCCGAGCCGGGCACGTTCGCGCTCGTCGGCATCGGTGCGGGTCTTGCCGCCCTCGCCTTCCGCCGTCGCGGGTGAGCCGCCACGCCCTTCGCTGGCGCGACCCCACGCCTCACGGCGTTGGGCTTGTACGGGGCACCCCACGCCTCACGGCGTTGGGCTTGTACCGGGCACCCCACGCCTCACGGCGTTGGGCTTGTACGAAGACCTGTCCGTAAAAGCCGACCGGCCGTAAGGCCGCGGGTCCAAAAGAACCCGCT
>Ga0315904_10007445_pt1 | contig 14714 bp, 13 predicted proteins | sample LakEriMetagenome_6_FD_203529 | JGI IMG/M metagenome (GOLD analysis project Ga0315904, IMG submission 203529) | Freshwater fungal communities from buoy surface, Lake Erie, Ohio, United States - Buoy 12 MA120 | ecosystem: Environmental > Aquatic > Freshwater > Lake | place: USA: Lake Erie, Ohio... | reverse complement strand
GAATTTAGAGGTATCGCATGGGTGAATCTGGAAGCGTTAAAACGAACAAGCCCTATTTCTGAAATAAGTTCGAAGCAAAATGAGTTGAAACGACCGGAAAGAATCAAATTACCTCCGGTATCCACAGAACATGAACAACAATTAGCACATTTTGTAGATTATCTCCGATCGAAAAGATACAGCGAAAGCACCATAAACACTTATTCTGATTCACTTCGAACGTTTTTTCGATTTTTCCCCGATAAACAGATCGATCAACTAGACAAAGATGATGTGATCTGTTTTAATAACGACTATATCCTGAAAAAAGATCTCTCATCAAGTTTTCAGAATCAGGTGATCAATGCCATCAAATTATTTTACCGAAATCGATTCAACCGTTCTATGGAAATTGAACACCTTCACCGTCCGCGTCGGGAGAAACGATTACCCAATGTGTTGAGTAAAGAAGAAGTGAAATCCATTCTGGATGCTCCTACCAATCTTAAACACAGAACCATGCTAAGCCTAATCTATGCGTGTGGACTTCGAAGAAGTGAATTACTCAATTTAACGTTGAAAGACATCCATTCAGAACGAAAGCTTCTGCTCATTCGACAATCAAAAGGAAAGAAAGACCGAGTCGTACCTATCAGCGACAAGATCCTGATCTTACTTAGGGATTATTACAAATTGTATCGGCCAATAGCATGGTTATTTGAGGGGCAAGAATCGGGAACACGCTATTCAGAAAAAAGTCTGGAGAATGTATTGAAGCAAAGTATAGAAAAAGCAGGGATCCAGAAAAGGGTTACACTACATTGGCTGCGCCACAGTTATGCCACTCATTTGTTGGAGAGCGGAACAGACCTGCGTTACATTCAGGAATTACTGGGTCATTCCAGTTCGCGAACTACTGAGATCTATACGCATGTTAGCACGAAAAGTATCCAACAGATACGAACTCCATTTGATGATTTATGATATCTTTATGACAGCACTATACCACACTGTTATGAGGCATATACAACCAAAATCTGTATGCTAAAAGAAGTTTTGTGAGGGGTATAAGTAAGTTAGCAGAGATTGTAAAACGAAATCGCAGACAAAATGAAAATAATAATAAATATTCTGATATTGCTTCCCCTTATAACTTTTGGACAATACGACCCAAAAGTTGAAGAATATCAGCATAAAATGATTTTAATCAAAAATGATACTATTAGGTATCATATTTTTTCTAATGGAAAAATTGAAAGTAAAAGTAAAATCCTTATTTTCTTTCATGGTTCAGGACCAATCCCGATGTTTAGTCAAAGTATTAAAATAGACACGTTGAAAGCCGAAGAGAATGGCATATTAAAAAATAAGTTGCAAAAATCAATAAATATACAGTCTTGCGTTCCTTTTGATTTAGATAGAATTCCGAAGGATTATATTTTTGTTTTAATTTCTAAAAAAGGAGTTCCTTTTTTAGATACAGATAATAAATTTAAACCCAATAAACTTTTTTTTGAAAATGAGGGACTTGACTATAGAGTATGGCAAGGAAATCAGGTTATAAAAGATATTGAAAAAAAATTGATGAAAAGTCCTAAAAAAGTTGTCATAATTGGTCATTCTGAAGGGGCTGACATTGTTGCCAAACTCGGCTACATAAACAAAAGTGTATCGCATATTGGTTTTTGGTCGGGTGGTGGTAACACTCAATTTTATGACTTTGCTTTATTTATTCAAAAAGAAGTACAAAGTGGTAAAAAAAATCAAGAAGAGGCTTTGAAGTCATTAGATAGTTTATTTTCAGTAGTTAAAAACGTAACCAATGAACCAAATAATACTGATAAATTTTGGCTTGATAATTCTTATCGAAGATGGTCACAATTTACCGAGCCAGCAATTGAAAATTTATTAAAAATAGATAAGCCTTTATTTGTAGCAGTTGCAGGAAAGGACGAATCTGTACCAATTGAAAGTAGTTTGTTAATACCAATAGAATTTATAAGGCACAAGAAAGAAAACTTAAATTTTAAAATTTATCCAGACTATAATCACTCTTTTGCAAAGCCACCTAAAAGTGAAAAGGAAGAATGGAGTTGGGAATGGATGAATGTTTTTGAAGATTTTATGAAATGGGTAGAACAATAACATCCTCTGCTAACAGCCGTTTTGCAAAAGCGGGGGGGGTCGTGCTACTATGAAAGTGAAGTGCTAAATTCAAGCTTTGTGGATCTAATGAAGTTTAGTGCTAAAAATCCCCGCCTTCGCAAAGCGGCAAAACGTTACAAGCAATTACTATGTGGAAAGCATTGATTATAATTTTGATAGTACCATTTACCTCATTAGCTCAAGATTCTTCATGTCAATGCGATACAACATATATAAATTATCACCCGAAAAGTGATTTTGCAATTGACAATTGGGGTAATTGGAAAGATACGCTTAATAATTGGCTAAAAGAAAATGATCCCAAAAGCGTCAAGATTTTAGAAATCAGTTGGTTCGGAGCTTTACCAAAAGAGTTTAAACGGTTTATTAATGTTGAAATCTTGATCATACAGAATTCTGGTGGGAAAGTTTTAAATCTCGATTATTTTCCGAACTTAAAAAGCTTGTTCATTGAAGAAAGTAGAGTGAAGTTTTCCAAAAGATCAGGACTACAACATATAAGGAATCTCTACGCTAATAAGTCAGAAGTAATTGGGATTAAGAGTTTCTCTTACTTACCTCAACTCAGAACAGTTTATATGACTTATTCTGGATTTGATAAATTCCCTACCAAATTCGAAGAGTTAAATATGTTATGCTCATTCGTTACTGGAGCAACAACATTTGGTCAAATAGATTTGAATCTTTTGGATCTACAATTAAACAAATGTTTAGAAAATGCTCAATTTCATACTTGGAATAACAATATTAAAGGTATACCAAGGAATTTTCATAATCTGAAATCAATTAAAATAGAACACCCAAATTTGACTGAGGAAGAAAAAGAAAAATTAAAATAAAAATGCTTGTAACAGCAAGCAAGCGCCAGCCTAGTTCTTACTTCGTAACAACAAATAGTATTTAAAGATTAAGTTTTATCTTCGGTAAAACGATCTTGTGAAAGGTGGGCCGTTCGCCTGCTTGCAGAACGTTAGCTGCAACCCTAATAGACCACACAACCGACAACAAACGAACAATAAAATGACGGACAAATTGCCAACCCTTCGCAAAATTAAAAGAGCTGCAAGCCAAGACACAAGCCAACGCTTTTGCAGCACATTTAATTTTGCCCTACCGCACACAAGCCCACCCACCACCCTAAAAGTGGACAACTGGACTATTAGACAAAGACGGACTGAAAAACTGCATTAAAATTTAACTTTGACAAATAATAAATTAAGTGACAGAATTGAACGAAGAAATAAAACAAGACCAGCAAGTTAAATCTAAGCAGCGTGTAGCTGACCATGGAGAAGTGTTTACAAACCAGCGTGAGGTAAACGCTATGCTTGACCTTGTAAAACACGAAACCGAACGGATTGACAGCCGTTTTCTTGAACCTGCTTGCGGTAACGGAAATTTCCTTGCCGAAGTGCTTAACAGAAAACTAAATGTAGTTGACCACAAATATTCCCATACTCAAATTGAGTGGGAACGATACGCTGTGCTTGCCGTGTGCAATGTTTACGGTGTGGACATTTTGGAAGACAATGCAGAAGAATGCCGCAAGCGTTTGTTCAATATTTTCAAAGAACGCTACAACGCTTTGTTTGCGGACAAATGCAAACACGAAGTATTGCGTAGCGTTGACTTTCTATTGCATAGAAACATTTTGTGGGGCGATGCTTTGAACTTTACAAATCCGCAGACCAAACAGCCAATCATTTTTAGTGAGTGGAGTGCCGTAAACGGAACTATGCTGAAACGCAGAGATTATATGTTTAAATTTCTGGTGCAAAAAACACATCAATTCTCATTCTTTAATGATGAAGGAGAAGCCAACGCTATTGACGAACCTGTAAAAGATTTTCCCTTAATACATTTTTTGAAACTTGGCGATGAAGACACTGCAAACTAACTACAACCCCGATGTGCTTACTTGCTTGGCCAACCTGAGCAATGATGAGGTGTTTACGCCACCCAATTTAGTGAACAATATTTTGGATTTATTGCCGAAAGAATTGTGGAGTAATCCCGATGCAAAGTTTCTTGACCCTGTGAGTAAAAGTGGTGTGTTTTTGCGTGAAATAGCAAAACGACTGATGACAGGGCTGGAAAAGAAAATACCCAACAAACAAAAACGCATAAACCACATTTTTGAAAACCAATTATACGGAATAGCTATTACAGAATTAACTGCATTACTCAGCCGCAGAAGCGTGTATTGCAGCAAAACTGCCAATGGTAAATATGCTGTTTGCGAAACCTTTGACAATGAACAAGGAAACATACGCTATGAACGTATGCTACACAGTTGGGAAAACGGCAAATGCACCCAATGTGGAGCAAGCCAAGAGGTGTATGACCGTGGAGATGAAGCCGAGAGCTACGCTTACAACTTTATACACACCGAAAACCCAGCGAAACTATTTAAAAGCAAGAAACTAAAAAAAGGACAAGAAATGAACTCTGCAAAGAATCCATTTCACCAAAATAAAACAACAAAAGAAAACGAAATGAAATTTGATGTTATTATAGGAAATCCTCCTTATCAGTTGAGTGACGGTGGGAATCAATCTAGTGCCGTTCCTATTTATCATAAATTTATTCAACAAGCTAAAAAGCTTAATCCAAAATATTTGTCAATGATTATTCCATCACGCTGGTTTTCAGGAGGAAGAGGTCTCGATGAATTTAGAGATGAAATGTTGAATGATAGTCGAATTAGAGTAATTCATGATTATACTTCAAGCTCTGACTGTTTTCCTGGAGTGGAAATAAAAGGAGGTGTTTGTTATTTTTTGTGGGAGCGAGATTCGAGCGGGAATTGTTCTGTTTATGAACACAATGGAGCTGAAGTTATTATTTCAAATCGACCATTACTTGAAAGTGGAGCAGAAACCTTTATTAGGCATAGCCAAGCAATTTCTATTCTAAAAAAAGTTCAAGAAAAAAAAGAGAAAAGTTTTAGTGAAATATTACAAGGTGGTCGTTTTTTTGGGTTTCACACAAGTGTAAAGTGGAATAATAAAATTCTAGGAACAATACAAACTGCTGATGGTAAAAGTACATTTCCGATACAGTCAACTGAATCGAATAAGTTTAATGTCAAAGTATATATAGCTCATGGAACATGTTGGATTGAAAAATCAAATATTATAAAGGGTAAAGAGTACATAGACCAATTTAAGGTAATTATCCCACGTTCTGGTAATCCCGGAAGAACAATTATAGGTAAGCCCAAAATTTCAGAACCTAATTCTTGTAGTTCAAATACATATGTTGTCGCAACTTTATCATTTGCACAAAATCAAAAGAACTATGCTAACAATGTAGTTTCTTATTTGAACTCAAGGTTTTTAAGATTTCTGGTTTATTTAAAAACAAGTACGCAAGACATTCCTCCAAAAGCATACTCTTTTGTTCCCATGCAAGATTTCAACGAAGAATGGACAGATGGAAAACTTTATAAAAAATACGGTTTAACTAAAGAAGAAATTGCATTTATAGAAAGTATGATACGCCCAATGGATGTGAATCAAGGAGAAGAATAATGCATGAGTAAAAAAGAATTTTTTCCGCCACGCCCAAGCGTCAATCCTACCATTTACGCTTATGAGTTGTCAAACGACAGCAATCGCAAAGGGCAAATTAAAATCGGTTTTACCGACCGTGATGCTCATACACGCATCAAAGAGCAGATTGGTGCAACCCGTGCCGCTTTTAAAATTGTGTTTGAAGAAAGTGCTATGCGAGCAGACGGAAGCAGTTTTACAGATAAAACTGTTCACGCTTTACTGCGTAAAGACAAAATAAGAAATCCCGAAGGTGAATGGTTTGTTTGCACTCTCAACCAATTACGCAAAGCCATTCACGAGATAAAAACTGGCGAACGCACCGAAGAAAACAGAGTGCTCAATTTTGGTATGCGACCCGAGCAACAAGAAGCCGTAACCAAAACCATTGCTTATTTTAAAAGTTTTAAAAAAGAAAACCCTAAAAAGACACCGCACTTTCTTTGGAATGCAAAAATGCGTTTCGGCAAAACCTTTACAACCTATCAGCTTGCAAAGCAAATGAAATGGAAAAAGCTGTTGGTATTAACATTTAAACCAGCCGTAGAAGATGCTTGGCGTGAAGATTTAAACACACATATTGATTTTAAAGGTTGGACTTTCTTCTCAAAAAATGAAGCTGAAAATATTTCTAAGAAAACAGATTTATCAAAATCGAATTTAGTGTGTTTCGGTTCGTTTCAAGATTATTTAGGAACACAAAAAGACGGAAGCATTAAAGTAAAAAACGAGTGGGTTCATAATACCGAATGGGATTGCATTGTGTTTGACGAATACCATTTTGGAGCTTGGCGAGAAAACGCCAAAGATTTATTCGGCAAAGACATTGAAGCAGAAAAAGAAATTGAAGAATTTAAGGAAATAGAAAAGAAAGGATTTTCTGATGATGATAAAGTAGATGTTTTAGAAGACATTTTACCGATAAAAGCCAATCACTTTTTGTATTTATCGGGAACGCCGTTTCGTGCCATCAATTCGGGTGAATTTATTGAAGAACAAATTTTTAACTGGACTTATTCCGACGAACAGCGTTCAAAAGAAAATTGGAAGAAAAAAGACGGGGCAAATCCTTACGCAAGTTTACCAAGAATGGTAATGCTCACTTATCAACTTCCCGAAACCATTACAAAAGTTGCTGAGTTAGGAGAATTTGATGGCTTTGACCTAAACATATTTTTTAAAGCCGAGGGAGAAGGAAGCAAAGCCCGTTTTAAATATGAAGATGATGTTCAGAAATGGCTGGACTTAATTCGTGGTTCATTCTCTGAACAGATTGTTAATACGCTAAAATTAAAAACTGAAAAGCCACCTTTGCCCTATTCAGATGCACGACTAAAAAGTGTATTAAATCATACCTTTTGGTTTTTACCTTCGGTTGCTGCGTGCCACGCAATGGCAAACTTGTTGAAAAAACGAAACAATCAGTTTTATCACGATTACAAAGTAATTATTGCGGCAGGCACTGAAGCAGGAATTGGTGTAAAAGCATTAGAACCTGTCTTAAACGGAATGAACGAGCCGTTACAATCAAAAACCATTACGCTTTCTTGTGGCAAACTCACCACAGGCGTTTCTGTAAAACCGTGGACAGGAATTTTTATGCTTAGAAATTCATCAAGTCCCGAAACATATTTTCAAGCAGCGTTCCGTGTGCAAACGCCTTGGGTAATTAAAAACCCTGACAGTAAATCACCTAACAAAGAAGAAATTTTAAAAGAGGAATGTTATGTGTTTGACTTTGCACCCAACCGAGCATTAAAACAAATTGCCGAATATGCTTGCAACTTGAATATTAACGAAAGCAATCCCGAAAAGAATGTTGAAGAATTTATAAACTTCTTGCCTGTGTTGGCTTATGACGGAAGTTCTATGAAACAAATTGATGCTGCAGGAATTTTGGATATTGCAATGAGTGGAACAACAGCAACATTGCTTGCCAGACGTTGGGAAAGTGCATTGCTTGTGAATGTGGACAACAACACATTGCAACGCTTAATGAACAACGAAGAAGCAATGAAAGCGTTGGAGAACATTGAAGGTTTCCGTAACTTAAACCAAGACATAGAAACTATCATCAACAAGTCCGACAAAATTAAGAAAGCTAAAAAAGAAGGCACAGACAAACTAAGCGACAAGAAGAAAAAAGAACTTACAGAAGAAGAAAAAGAATACAAGAATTTGCGAAAGCAAATACAAGAAAAGCTCATAAAGTTTGCGACAAGGGTTCCGATTTTTATGTATTTGACAGATTACCGTGAACGCAGTTTGAAAGATGTAATTACAAAACTTGAACCTAAACTTTTCCGCAAAGTGACAGGTTTGAACGTAAAGGACTTTGAATTATTAGTGAGTTTAGGTGTTTTCAATTCTGCCTTAATGAACGATGCAGTTTATAAGTTCAAACGCTACGAAGACTCAAGTTTGGAATACACTGGTATTAACAAACATCAAGGAGAAGATGTTGGGCTTTACGACACAACATTAACACGACAAGAGTATTTGACATTTAAAAACGAAACAAAATAAGCCAACGCATTTGGTGGCACATTTGCAAAACCGCACAAGCCAACGCTAAAGCCAAGTTTTGCAAAAGAGCCACCAAGCCAAAACACCAAGACAGACACAAAATGACAACGAATAAACACGATAGACAAGAAGGGCAGCAGCTAACAGCACCTACCCAAAAGGCGGGGTTTCGTGTTCCAAAGACAGTTTTGTGGTTAATCAAGCATTTGTTTTTCAAATCAAGTTTTGTGGTAAAAGTCCCGCCCTTCGGGTAGCCGCGAAACGTTAGGTGCAATAAACCAGGGCGTGCAACAGTTCAAACAAATATTCATTATCTTTGATTCACTATGGTAGAAGTATTGTCAAATAAGTTGGATAAAATTATTTCCTTATGTGAGAAGCATAAGGTGAAAACTATTTCCGTATTTGGCTCAGCTGCCCGAAATGCTATGACAGCAGAAAGTGACATTGATTTCCTTGTTCAATTCTCTGAAGAAATTGATGTTTTAGATTATGCAGATAATTACTTTGCTTTCCTTGAAGGTTTAGAAGAAATAACAGGGAAGAAAATTGACCTTATCTCAACAAACGCCTTACGCAATCCAATACTTAAGGAGGAAATCAATCGATCAAAAATTGAGCTTTATGCAGCCTAAAGTTCTGAAGTACTTGCTCGACATTGAAAGTGTAATTTCAGAAATAGAAATCATTAAACAACGATTAGGTAATGATTTCAATGTTTTCACCAAAGATGTTATTATGCAAAGGGCAATTGAAAGAGAGCTTGAGATCATAGGTGAAGCGGTGCGGAAAATAATTGAAATACGCCCTGATATTGAAATTTCATCTTCCAAAAAAATTATTGGTTTAAGAAACATTATTTCTCATGCGTATGACTCTATAGAACCTGAATTAATTTGGGGGATAATTCAAAGAGACATTCCGAAGCTATCAGATGAAATTCAAAAATTAAAAAGCACCTAACAGCCGTCTAGCTCCAGCCCTCCACTCCTACTTCGTAACAACGTTTTTTTTCTAAGCTAAAAATCTTATTTTTAAGTACGACTTTTTGAAAGTCGCCGGGCCGTATGCCAGGCGGCGGAACGTTGGCAGCAATTATAAACAGACAAATGGTAACAGCATATTTCGACAACATTAGACAGCAACTACTAACTGAACTCGATAGAGCGACTGACAAAATCGTAGTTGCTGTTTATTGGTTCACAAATGAGGAATTATTTAACAAACTTCTTGAAAAAAGGAAGGCTGGATTGGTTGTTGAATTGATTATACATAACGACTACATAAACAATAGAGAGACAGGATTGCCTTTTCAAAGTTTTATTGACAATGGTGGTGGATTTTATTTTTCAAGCACACTAAATCCAATGCACAATAAGTTCTGCGTTATTGACGACAAAGTGCTTATAAATGGTTCGTATAACTGGACTTACTATGCCGAGGACAGAAATAGAGAGAATATTTTAATTATCAAAAAAGAGAATGAAACAATTCAAGCATTTGCAGATGAGTTTGAGAGATTAAAATCACTGACGGAGAAGGTCGAGCAAATTCGCCACTTGACAAGGTTTGAAGTTGATGAGTTCAACCAACTTCGGGCAAGAGATTATTTAGCGAACGATATAGTATTTCAAGCAAAAGCGACAGGAAGACCAGAAATTGTTGAGACAGCTTTCCAAATTGCACCAGACAACATTGAGGTTCAAAAGACAGCTTACAACCTTGAATTGACAAAAAAGTATAGACTTAAACATTCAATTGGTTCAAGTTTACGCTATGACAAATACTTAATTATTGTTCCTAAAGAGACGATGATACCTGTTTCGCTATCTGAAATTGTTCAGACTTCAGAAGACAATCAAAGAAGCTCGTCCTCGACCATTCATTATGGCGAAAGTCCAAGAGCCAGCCAAAATAAGCAGTTTGCCGAGATGACAATTACAGGTATACCGCCCAAGCCAGCAGGACAAGCAAAATTAAAATATCATTTTACCATTGACATTTATGGAAATCTGAAAATGGAAAAATTTTCTTTAGACAATGGAAGAAGACAAATTATCACAAAGAAAATTACAGGATTATTAGAGGAGATAAAAGAATAACTGCTGCCAACAGCACCTACCCAAAAAGTGGCGACTCAGTGGTTAAATCAAGCTTTGTACTTCTATGAAAGTTTGTGCTTGGTTGACAGTGAAGTGCTTCGAAATCGCCACCTTCGGGTAGCTGCAAACCGTTATGGGCAAGTTGAAATAAAATAAATAATTACAAAATGGAAATCGACTTTATAAATCAAGCACTTAAAGAATTCTATCAAGAAAATAGAAATCAATTGTTAAGTAAAGAGGAAATAATTGAATTATCTAAGAAAAAGATAAGTTTATCTAACTTTTCAGGGTATAATAGCTCCAACACACAAAGAGTTTGCAATGATGAAACCATTATTTTCGGATTTAAGGAAGGTTTGTTGTTTACAACAAGTCAATTCTACGTTTTCGACAATCTAATGTCCAATCGTGTTCAATCTTTTAGTTTTTATGACTTTTTTTCAATAGAAGCATTCCATAAAACTTTTATTAAAAGTGGTACGATGAAAATCAATGGTGTCGTAGTGAAAAAAGAAAGTGCAGACAAATTTAATCTAGATTTTTATGAAAAGTTGAAAATTAAGCTTGAAGAAGCTAAGCATAAATATATTCAAAGTGTGAATGATGCCAAAAATCTCGAAATTCAAAATCAAAAAGTATTTGAAAAGAGTCAATCGAACATTCTGAATGACTTTGACAAAGATGGCGATGGAGCTATTGATTTATTAGAAAATGATTTTAACAGGTTATTATCAAAGAATCAGAAAAAAGTTATTGAAACAGACAAAGAATATGTTCACAAGTTTGTAAAAGTTTCCAGTTTTATAAAGACTAAAAAAGACAATACTCAAAAGATTTTCGAATCCATAAGAGATACAAGTTCACAAGAAGAATTAGAAGAAAGAGTAGCTCTTTTAAAAAATCAAATCTATTCTTACGAGCTTTTGGTATTTCATTCAATAAATATGATTGGGGCATTAGTTTCGGAGGACTTAATCACATTCTATGAAATATATGAATCATTTGACAAACTGGGAATGTTTAATTCAAATTGGGAAAATGAGATTTCCGAAAAACTCACAAATATTGGAGACAAACTGGATGATTTAATGTATTCAATTTACAATATGGAGCAAAATATTGTAAATGAATTAAGTCATTTGAGTTATGTTACACAAGAATCTTTTGAGGATTTGAATAGATCTGTAACAAGCCAGTTAAGAGAAGTAGAATCTTCAATAAACACCAATAATTTATTGACTGGTATTCAGGCTTATCAGTTGTATAAGATCAATAAGAACACAAAAGGTTTAAGATAATGAGCAATGAAAATACAATTGACCATCAATTTTTAGATTCAGAATTCTTTTTACCTAATTGGAAGGTTAAAACGTTAGTACTAGGTACGTTCAATCCAAGCTGTGGAGAAGTTACGGATTACTTTTATGGACGATGTCAGAATAATTTTTGGAGAACAATTGAAGAAATCAGTAATCTTGATTATCGATGGTTTCAAAACAATTTTGAAAGAAAGTTACAATTCATGAAAGAAAATGAGTTTGGCTGTGCAGACATAATTAAATCAATTGTTTTGTCAAATAGAGTTGAAAAAAAAGACATTTGTGGATCTGGCTATTCAGACCAAATCTTATTTACTGGAAAGAAATGTACTTTAACTTATCATTTTCAAGAGATTAAATCGTTCATTAAAGAAAAAAATGTTTCGAAAATAATTCATACTTGGGGTAAAAGAGAAAATCCTATTCTTTTCAAAAAGTATATAGATGATTTAAAACTTTTTTGTGAACAAAATAATGCATTTTATATTGACGAATGTCCCTCACCGAGTGGTAGATTAAGAGGTAAAGAACATAAAAAACAATTAGCGGAATTTTATAGATTAGAACTTTTAAATACCTGCCCATAACAGCAAATAAGCGCCAGCAAAGCCGTGCGCCTATTTGCGACCCGTTATGTGCCATTATACCTAAACTCGAACGACAACTTATCTCCTAACAACTTTAAATGCCATATTGCGACCGTGACCTTGCATTATAGCTAAATTAATCCAAGACAAAGCAAATTTTTCTAACAGTTCTACTTTATCTGACTTGCCAAAATCAAAGCAAGAACTAAAACCATTGTCCAAGGCTAATTGCCGGGCGACAGACTTTGCCCTTTCACTATCGCCAGCCATAAACATATCAATGCCTTCATCATTATAGACAGGGTTCAGCATATTTTCAAAACCCGTACTATTAAAACATTTCACTACTTCAGCTTGTGTTTTATCCGTTAGACAATGATAGACCGTTTTATATGGCTCAGGTGTTTGGCGAACCGCATTGGTAGCATCAATAATTACCTTACCTGATACATCACCCAATTTTTCAATAACATTAAAAATGGCAGTAGGTGGTATAGCAATTAAGATAACTTCCGATTTTGTAACGGCTTCATTAATTGAAAAAACTTTTGTGCTTTCATTTTTCAACAACTCAATGCCTTTGAAATTATTGACATCCTGCACACCTAAATTTATTGTATGTCCTTTCTTTGACCAATTGGTGGCTAAAGCACCACCAACATTTCCTGTTCCTATGATTGTAATATTCATTTATTTTTTATTTACCAAGGCAATGATTCGCCTAAATGAATAAATGCACCTGTTTTTCCATTTACATCAAGCATGCTCAAATCTACAATTGTTTTAACACCATCTTCAATTGACATTGGAGCATACTCTCCTCCTAAATCTGTTTTTACCCAACCTGGATGAGCCGAATTTACTTTTATTAAAGTATCTTTCAATGCTTCAGCCAAATGCAAAGTAAACTGATTTAACGCTGTTTTGGATGAATTGTATGCCAATAATTTAATACCATAAATTGGAGAACCTTCATCCTCATGAAGCGCCAATGAACCCATAATACTTGATACATTGACTATTCTGCCGGCATCTGATTTCTTTAACAAAGGCAATAACTTTTGTGTTAATGCGATTGGTGCAAAGAAATTAGTTTCAAAAGTCTGCTTCAATATTTCCATTGAAATTGTTTCTGTTGAATTTCCGGGCATAAATCCAGGAAAATCTAATTGCACTCCGGCATTATTAACCAATACGTCTAATTTGCCAAATCGCTCAGTTAAAAAACTTACGAGACTATTAATGTCCTTGCTACTATTCACATCTAATTGTACGCCTAAAGCATCGATGTCTTTTGTTTTTAATTTTGTTGCGGCTTCGTCACTTTTCTGTTGTGTACGGGCAGTTACTATGACTGTAAATCCTTTTTTACCTAACTGTAAGGCAGTTTCAAAACCAAGTCCTTTAGAGGCTCCTGTAATTAATGCTATTTTTTTCATTTTTATTTTAATTTTTGTGTCACAAAATTATTAACTATATATACTTTTGTGCGCAGTATAACATATAAGTGCGATACATACTTTTTTGAAAGTATCAATAAAATAAACAGTTTTAAATAATGCCAGACTTTAAATACAACGGAAAAATTTATTACAATCCTGTTCAGTTAGTAATGGAACAGATTGGTGGAACTTGGAAAGCACCTATTTTATGGCGACTAAAAAATGACACTATGCGATATGGAGAATTACGAAAAGACATTCCCCACATATCAGACAAAATGTTGACAACACAATTAAGAGAATTGGAACAAGACGGTTATATTAATAGAAAGGTTTTTGCTGTTGTGCCACCCAAGACAGAATATTCATTGACAGAGCAAGGTAAAGACATCTTAAAATTAATAACATCAATCAGAAACTACGGATTGAAAATGATAGAAAAACAAGACTTAAAAAAATAACGGCACATAACACGGATTTGGCAAAAGTGGCGGTGCATTGCTCCGCAGACACATTTGTGGTTAATCAACAATTGTTTCTCCGCATCAACATTTGTGCTGAAAATCCGCCACTACGCCAAGCCGCAAACCGTTAGCCACAACCTCGTTAAAAAATATATGAATCAGACAATTTATCAAGACGGAAGTAAAAACGCCATTCGGTTTTCAGAGTTCAACAAACTGGAAGCAAAAACACCTTTTACCGGTTTGGGTATAAAATATGTTGCATCAGGTGAAGAAACCTATTTCGCCAATGATAAAAAATTTACGGTTAAAGAGGGTGAATACATCATTGGAAACGATTTCACATCTTCAATTGTTAAGATAGATAACCAGAAAATTGTTCAAGGCCTCTGCATTGATATTTCCTCTGAAATCATTTCTGAAGTTGCCAACTATTATGATTTGAACAGCGCAGATCTCAGTGAGTTTTTACTCTCCGATCAGTTCTTTGTCAATCGCTACAATATCAAAAATACCACCTTGGGTTATTCATTGGTTGCAATTAATGAATCGATCAAAACAAGAAATCACGA
>Ga0315904_10007443_pt1 | contig 14715 bp, 11 predicted proteins | sample LakEriMetagenome_6_FD_203529 | JGI IMG/M metagenome (GOLD analysis project Ga0315904, IMG submission 203529) | Freshwater fungal communities from buoy surface, Lake Erie, Ohio, United States - Buoy 12 MA120 | ecosystem: Environmental > Aquatic > Freshwater > Lake | place: USA: Lake Erie, Ohio... | reverse complement strand
CCAATGCCTACAGCCAGTACCGTTATTTCCGGGCGATTGGCTCCGGTAGTCGAATCGAGTTGCCGAATTTGACCAACATCACCAATGGCACCTTTTACGACTCGAATATCGTCATCGAGGCTCTCTCGGGTGGGGTCGTCAATCTCCCACTGGTCGCTGAGATCATCGACCCGAACAGTGGCGACACCCGGTACCGGGCAGTGAGCATCACCGCCGATGGCGTCGGCAGCTTGGTCAACCTCCCGGCTTTGGTGAATTTCATGGATGTCTACGGTAGCGGCACATTTAATAGCGATGGACGCTACTCGTTCCTGAAGGCCTTGAACGGCGCGATGATCAACGCAACTGCATTTGGCCCTCCGTTCATTGGAGTAGAGATTTTCGAAGAGACAGGAGGCGTCGTGAATCTACGGCCCTAATCTTGAACAGATGCCGGTTTGGCAGAATTCAAAAAACAGCAGCAACAAAGCTTACTGCACTTCCAAGATTGCAAATTTCGAGAGGAGAGTAAGTTCGGCCCGTCGATAAAGCTGGCTGTCGTTAATGGTCAAGCGGAATTTCGGGGACTTGGTCCAGCAGAGTATTACTTGCCAAGCCATGTGGCAGATTTGTCGCGAACATCGAAGTCCGCAGACTTAAGTCCGCATCCAACACTACTAAGAGATAGAACTTGGCTGGATTCCGCCACATCGAATGGTTTTTGGAGGAAGTCGAGGCCACGTCTAAAGGACTCGGTTATTCTGTCATGAATTCAAACGCGGCTGGGTTGAATGGCGAACTCAGGCGCCGGGTTCGCCTTTTCAAGTTTCTCTAAATCAGAGAGGAAACTTTAGCTCAGGGTGCGCGACCATAATGTTCGCGATTAGGAATTTCGACTCTAGGCTGGCTAAATGACCGCGACGGCAGCAACAACGTACAAGCGTTCCCGCTTTGGGCAGTCTCCAAGTTAACCATTCCCGAGAGTGGGAGGTGTCATGGAGACTGGTCGAATGAAGTTTCATTCTCAAGGACTGATGTGTGCGGTTAGGATTCCAAAAAGTTTTAAAAATTGGGCTGTTTTGCCCCGCCAAAATTGGATGGAAAACGGATTCGTAAGTGAGTCGGCCAAGTTTCATTAGGCAGGTTCCTCAAGATAGCGGGCAATTTGTCATGCGTGAACGCAATTTTTTTGCCAGTAAAACTGGTATCAATCCGGCTAATCCGAAAAGGCTGCGAATTGTGGTGGCACGATCTCGCTTGTTGCTTGGCAGGTCACTTGAATGTGGACTCTATTGCCGAAATCGTGACTCTTTTGACAAACGCCCCTGGCTCCACTTCTTAGTTGCGACGGAGCCTGCCTCGCACCCTAAGTTCAAATCAAGGTTAATCACTTTGTTTCCCAAGATTCAATCTCGCGAAGGATAAGCCCCCAACTGGACTTGGCAATCAGGCGTTTCTGAGTTTTCAAGTTGCCGATTGTTCCTTCCAAACTGCGGAGAAGCTCCATGCGTCCGTATCGCCGTGTCACCTCCACACCGAGTCGCCACCAAAAGCCGCCTTCCACACGCTTTAGACAGCAATCATCCACGATGCTGTACAGCCTGCTTGAAAATCGCCAATTGCTGGCTGCTGATGCAGTGCTGCAGTGGAATGAAGTCCTGCTCAATGCGATCCGCACCGACCGGACAGCTCCGCCTGTCGCAGCAAGAGCCATGGCGATTGTGCATACCGCTATTCACGATGCAATTAACTCCATCGAAAACCGCTACCATACCTATGGCCCGTCGTTTGTCACGCATCCTCAGGCCTCGATCGACGCAGCAGTCGCCGCTGCCGGAGAACGCGCGCTAACTGCGATTTTCCCCGCCCAACATGCAACCTTTTCAGCCAAACTTCAGAGTTCATTGGCTGCAATTACAGACGGAATTCGCGAGAACCAGGGGGTAGCTGCCGGTCGGTTCGCAGCTGACCAAATTCTGTCACTTCGCGCCAGCGACGGCGCGTTTGTCGTCACGCCCTATGAACCCGGATCCGCTCCCGGAGAATGGCGCCCCACACCTCCCGGCTACCTGCCATCACTTCTTCCTCAATGGCCGAGTGTAACTCCCTGGAGCCTCAGCAGAGGCGATCAATTTCGTCCCTCCCCCCCTCCGTCACTCGAAAGTACTGAATATGCCGTGGCGGTTAATCAAGTCAAGTCGTTCGGTGTTCTGTCCAGCACCGTACGCACACCTGAACAGGGGGATATCGCCAGGGTGTGGGCAGCTGGGCCGGGAACAGCTACGCCGCCCGGCCAATGGAATCAAATCGCCAGCGACATCGCCAGCTCGCGAAACCTGCCGACAATCGAAAACGCACGCCTATTCGCATTGCTCAACTTGGCCTTGGCCGATTCTGGCATCGCTGCCTGGGATGCAAAGTACGCTTACGACTTCTGGCGGCCCGTGACCGCGATCCGCGAAGCGCTACTGGACAATAACCCAGCAACCGAGCAAGACGCCGGATGGACGCCTTATATAACAACGCCTCCATTCTCGGCATACGTTTCTGGACACAGTACTTTCAGCGGCGCCGGCTCTGCTATTATCAGCTCGTTCTTTGGTACCGACCAAGTCAACTTCACCTTGAGATCAGAAGTCTCCGGTGTTCCAGATCGGACGTTCACGAGTCTCCTTGCCGCCGGCGAAGAGGCCGGAATGAGCCGCATCTACGGGGGGATTCATTACATCTTCGATCACACTGCCGGTGCCGAAACCGGCAAGAAAGTCGCAGCGGAAGTCTGGCGCAATGAACTCGCGTCGCAAACGAGTATTAGCTCTTGGCAAAACGGCAATCGACTATTTGTAAACGGAACTACCGGTGCCGACGAAATCACACTTGCTAGAATCGGCCGAAACCTTGTCGTCTATCATGCTGGTACCGAAGTCGCTCGTTACAACCGACAGGGAATTGTCCACGTCGTTATCAACGGCTCAGACGGCAATGACAGAATCGATGTCAAACACTCGCTCGATGTAACAGCAGAGATTTTTGGTGGCCACGGTAACGACAAAGTGTTTGGAGCTCGCTTGAACAATTGGGTTTATGGCCAAGCTGGAGATGACTTGCTCTGTGGCGGTAGGGAGGGTGATGTGCTCCGCGGGGGAGACGGCGATGACCACCTGATGGGCTTGGCCGGCCTCGACCAAATTTTCGGAGATGAGGGCTGGAATAAACTCTGTGGCGGATTGGGCGATGACGAACTCCACTGCCATCGAAACAGAGACAAGATCATCGGTAAGGCAGGGTTCGACTCGATTTTTTGGTTATAACTTGAAAGCGACTCGAAATCATCACGGTAGCCCAATACCCCAGGCCTTCAATCACACATCAAGACGTTGAGCTTTCTAGCAATCCAGGGCACATTCCAAGTAGGACGAGGGAATCTGGCTGAGATTGGCTTTGACCGGGGGCAACTCCTCTACGAGGACTTTGAGCGGCGGACGGTAGTTGACTATTCTCGCTGCCAATGTTGTCGAGAACAGCCTGCCGAGGCAGGTCTTTCGTAATACACCAGTATCGACGACAGCAACTCAATCTGGGGTGGTGCACGGCCTTTGGTCGAGAAGATGATGAAAAAAAATGCCGACCACGTATTCATTGGCAAGGCGTTAATAGATCTCCAGGCAGAGAGATTCAAGAAACGCTGTGTCTTACAGATTCTGGCCTGCGGTGCTTGTACAGCGGAACAATGGCTAATGCTCAGACAAACGGCGTCCTAGCCTGCCAAAGCCCCCCCAAAAAAGACTCTTGGCGTTATAGCCAATTTCGACTCGGTGGGTGAGTCGAGTGCCACTGCAAAGGCGAATTTTTTTGAAAATCGCCTGCCTTCTCCAAGAAAGAACCAAGCACTTGGAGTGTTTTTGCCGGACTCATTCTTGGCGGCACTGCTTTTCAGCCCATCGTCCCACCCAGTCGAATGCGGTAAGCATGGCTAACCAATGAACACCGGTGAGGGGCGAGGCTTCATAATCCGGCATTCGCTCAAAAAGGCTCAAAATAAGGCGTTTTTGACTAGAGAGCCTGGCTGGAGGAAGCGGTGCTCTTGGTGCAACTTTGGTTTCCTCAAGCTGGCTCAACTCTTGAAGAACACGAGCGGAGAACCCAGTCATGATCGAAATCTTGAATTCGACCTCCGAGTATCAACCGATGTGGCTCACATGGAGCGACGCCGCCAGTTTTGCATTGCCCGCTGTAGCCTGCTCACCTCTTGGTTGCCGATTGGTCCCTCATGATGCTAAGAGGTCAACCAATGCTACTGGGCCAACTTCATCAACCATGCCCGTGGACTCGCTGACTGCCGACGCTCAGAATGCTCAATAACTTGCGGTTGCCTGTTTCGTCAATGAACCAAACACCTTCCGAATCCGGGCAAGAACGACTTGTCCTCACGATTCAAGCCGCTTCAAGGAGGTACCTCCAGCCGAACTCGCCTACCGAATTCACTGTTAGCCAAACTTGTCAGCCGGCTACTATCGGCCGGCTCGACAACGCCGATGTTCGGGTAAACTCCGAGCAAGTTTCCCGCCGACACGCGCGGATTGAGTTTAACGGCACCAATTGGTCCATTTCCGACACGAGCAGCAAACTCGGGACCTTTGTCAACCGCACCAAAATCGAGCCCAATCAGCCAGTGCCTGTCAGGGATGGGGATATCCTACGGCTGGGCCCAGTCGAACTAGCGGTGCAGGTCGAGGCTTCAAACGCCGGTGCAAAATCTGCTCGCCAAACTAGCCTCGCGCTTCAGAACTTACTGGGTCCCGCCGAGCCCCTGCAATCCTCCATCATTGCGACCGACTTCAGCGGATCCATCTCAGTTTTCGACGAGCACTCCCTCGGAGGACTCGCCCAGCACCGGCTGCGACTGTTACTGAAGTCCGCGGAGAAATTTACGGCAGCCTCCAGCATCGCGGCACTTGCCGAATCCTTGACCGAGGCTGCCGCAAAGGGAACCAGCGCCCCCCGCGCCATTCTGCTCGATGTTTCGGCGACCGAATGGAAAATCTGCGGCAGTTATCCAGCAAGTCTGGGAATGGGCAGTGAACTGACTGTCAGTCGCTCGCTGGTTCGCGCAGCCCAACAAGGTAGCATTGCGAAACTGGATTGCGAGCACTCCGGCTGGGCAGAGGCCGCTTCGATTCAAGCCTTGGGGATTCAATCGGCGCTTTGCGTCCCCGTGATTATGGACGAGACGGTTCTTGGTGCACTCTATCTCGATACCCGGGACGCAGAACGTCAGCTGACTCCCGATGCCGCCGCGTACTGCCTGGCCCTAGCCCAGCTCGGAGGCATGGCCATTGCCAATCTGCACCGCGCTGAACTGGCCGCGCGCGAAAAGGCCATGCAAGCGGAGCTAAAAGCTGCCCGAGAGGCCCAAAAGAACCTTCTCCCTGCGCCCAGTGGAATCGTTGGCGTTATCCGGTATTCCCTGGAGTGCCAGCCAGGCACGATCGTAGCTGGTGACTTGTTCGATGTGGTCCCCCTCGACCAGGATCGCACGATGGTCATGCTGGGGGACGTTATGGGCAAAGGAGCCGGCGCTGGATTCATCATGGCTACGGCACAAACCTACCTCGAAGCCCGCATCAGTGAGCTGGCCGACCTCGCGTCCTTGGTTAAATCCGCCAACCAGTACTTTTATCAACGCTTCAAGGATTCCGGGTTTGTGACCCTCTGGATAGGAGTGTTCAATCGCCGGGAGTATTCCGTCCAGTTCGTTGATGCCGGGCATGGTCACTGGCGCAAACTGACTGTCGGGGGTGCAGTCGAAATCGAGTCCAGGGGCGGGCCCCCTTTGGGAATGATTGAAGGTGCGGATTTCGAATGTGACCGGCTGGAGCTTGCCGCGACAGAGCGGTTGTTGCTTTACTCCGATGGTCTGGTCGAACAGGCCAACGTGGAGAACCAATTTTTCGGCAGCCTGGATATCTTCCGAAAGCTACAGCCAGCCTGCACCCCTGAACAAGATATCGCGTCTTTACTGCAAGCTCACGAAGTGTTTCGTGGGAATGTGGAACTGAGCGACGATCTAACGATCGCATCCATTCAGTTTATTGATTAACAGGAGAACAACATGCCCGGATTGTCTGTTTCGCCGCAAGGTGGATTCCTGATGGTTGAGTTTGACGGAATCCCGATTTTGAATGCCCTGGTGGCCGAGAGAACGGGACACAAACTTCGCGAGTTGGTCGAACAAGGAAATGGCGAAGCAATCGTCCTAGATTTCTCCCGGGTCCAACTGATGACCTCGGGAATGATCGGCGAGTTTATGAAACTCCAGCGGCTCTGCGAGGAAAAAGGGGTAAAGCTGCTGTTTTTCAACCTCTCTAAAGAACTGCTCGATGTCTTCAAAGTCTGCAGACTCGACAAGGTGTTAAAGATTGTTACCAGTCACGAGGCGATCGCCAAGGAGCTGGCCAAGCGGAAGAACTGACCGCCCATCCCGGACAGGAGCACTAGAGCACTTCGATGACTCGAGTAATTGCCATCAGCTTCCTATTTCACCTTTTGCGAACGAAGAGGATTAAGAAATCGGTGGCTCGGGATTCCACCCAAAGAAAAGCAAAACCTCAAGGTCTTTTGGCGAAAAGGGGTTGATTGATTCTTCGCCGGAAGATTGGGACACGGGCGTTTGGAGACTAACTCAATCGGATTTTCTATGACAAGAGACGAGACACCTTCCAATTACTCGTTGGAACGGACCAAATCAGTTGCGGAATCCAAATCCTTCACAGTATTAGATTCCATTTGTCAACAATTTGTGCACCAGTGGCGGAGCGGCCAAAGCCCTTCCATTGAAGACTATCTTGACTCAGCAATCGATGCCGACCGAAGCCAGTTGCTGGAAAAACTGATCTTGGCTGAGGTGGCTCTCCGCCAAGCGGCCGGAGAATCTTACACGCTCGAGAGATATCTGGACCGATTTCCGGAAGATCACGAAATCGTGATCAAGGCCTTTAGCATGCCTTGGCCCAACCCAAAGGGAAGCATTAACCATGAACGCGACAGTTGCACCACATTCGACATTTCAATATCTCCTGAGCTTGAGACCCGCTCGTTTTCTCTTAATCAACATAGTCACCCGTCGAGCACTTCGGGCTCGACGCGGTATCGCAAGCTTCGAAAACTGGGCTCTGGGGCATTTGGCGATGTTTGGCTAGCTGAGGACCTCGAACTTAAACGACAGGTAGCGCTGAAAGAACCCCGCACCGATCGGTTGCAAGGCGAGGGAGCGATTGAAACTTATCTAGCAGAAGCACGCGTTCTGGCAAGTCTTGATCACCCACACATAGTACCCGTCTACGATGTCGGTCGGACTTCTGAAGGATCGTGCTATCTTGTCTCAAAGTTGATCGAAGGCACCGACCTCGCGGCCTTTGTCAAGCAGCATTCCTTGAATTTTGGTCAGTCGGCAAGTTTAGTCGCACAAATCGCAGACGCACTGCAACACACCCACAATCGTGGCCTGGTCCATCGCGATATCAAACCGGCAAATATCCTCGTTGATAGCCAGAGTCGCCCCTATGTCACCGACTTCGGTTTAGCGCTACGTGATGAAGATTTCGGCAAACAAGAGGGGATTGCCGGCTCACCAGCATACATGAGCCCCGAACAGGCTCGCGGCGAAAGCCATCTGGTAGATGGCCGTTCCGATATCTTCAGCCTAGGCGTTGTGCTTTATGAGCTCCTTTCGGGAACCCGACCGTTCCAAGCGGACAACTGGCGTGTTTTGCTGCAACAGATTGTGAACGTGGAACCTCAACCACCGAGCCAACTTAATGAAGACCTTCCGAAAGAGTTGGAGAGAATCTGCCTCAAAGCACTGTCTAAACGAGCATCGGACCGTTATCAATGCGCCGCCGATCTGGCAGAGGACCTAAGAGCTTGGTCGCGGCCGCCGGCTGTTGAAAGGCCGTCGATGGGCGTGGCCAAAATTGTCCCTAAAGGGCTCCGCTCGTTCGATGCAAACGATAGTGACTTTTTCCTTGAGCTATTGCCGGGGCCCCGTGATCGGGACGGACTACCAGACTCATTGCGGTTCTGGAAGTCCCGAATTGAGATTGCTGAAGCCGAGCCGACATTTCGGGTGGGATTAGTCTACGGACCCAGTGGTTGCGGCAAGTCCTCATTGATCAAGGCCGGTCTTTTGCCCCGTCTTGCTGACCATGTAAATCGTGTATTTTTGGAGGCTACACCGGACAAAACTGAGCAACAGTTATTGCTGGGGCTACGGAGGTCTTGCCCCGATCTGCCGCGAGATGCAACATTGCCGGATACATTGTCCGCCATCCGCAGAGGGAAGGGCATTCCGGCAGGTCGTAAGGTCCTGCTCATTATTGACCAATTCGAGCAATGGCTGAACAGCCACAGCAGCGAATTGAATTCCGATTTAGCCTCCGCGCTAAGGCAATGCGACGGCGGAAGGATCCAGGCTTTGTTGCTTGTCAGAGACGATTTCTGGATGCCAATTTCTGAGTTCTTGCAGGCCTTAGACGTACGATTGCTCGAAGGTGAGAATGCCAAAGCCGTCAGCCTGTTCGACTCCGTACACGCTCGAAAAGTACTTTCAGAGTTTGGAAAAGCGTATGGCCGGTTGCCCGACAACCTCGGCTTACTTTCGCGCGAACAGGATGCGTTCTTGATACAAGCGATTCATGGACTATCCCAAGACGGCAAAGTAATCTCCGTGCGCCTCGCCTTGTTCTCTGACATGATGAAAGGACGTCCCTGGTCCCCATCTTCCCTGGCTGAAGTGGGGGGAACCGAGGGACTTGGCGCCACCTTTTTGGAAGAGACCTTCTGCAGTCGAAATGCGCCGCCACAGCATCGCATCCACGAAGAGGCAGCAAGAATCGTCTTAAGTGCCCTGCTGCCTCCTGCGGGAACCAATATCAAAGGCCACATGCGTCCTTCGGGAATTTTGCAGGAACTTTGCGGATACGGCAATCGTCCCCATGACTTCAAAGAATTAGTTGGAATCTTAGATAGTGAAGTACGGTTGATAACGCCAACGACTAGCGACGCAAACGATGCTAACTATCAGTTGACACACGACTATCTCGTACCGTCGCTCCGAGCCTGGCTTGCTCGCAAGAAACTTGAGACACGAAAAGGGCGGGCAGAGGTAGTGTTGTCCGAACGCGCAGATACTTGGGAGGCAAAACCCGAAGACAAGCAGCTCCCCACTCTTTGGGAGTGGTTGAACATTTTACGTCTGACAAACAAGGCTAGTTGGCGGCCCGCCGAGCAGAGACTAATGAATCGGTCCAATCGATACCACATTAAACGATTGGCAATTTCGATCATCTTATGTCTTTCGATAATGTGTGGCGGGTTGCTCCTCAAATACTGGACTGAAGCAGCCCAACTGAAACGAGAGGCATCGAATCTAGTCAACGCAATACAGAGTGCGGACTACGACAAAATTCCGGATTTGATTGCCATAGCAGCTAACATGCGAGATGAAGTAACCCCGAAACTTAAGGCGGCAATAGAGGAACATACACCAGACTCCGAGGAACGCCTTAAGCTAAGCCTCGCTCTCCTGACCATGGAAGACGAACAATTAGACTATGTTTTCTCGCGGCTCTTGTCTGCCGATGCAAACAAAATACCTGTTATTGTGGCGTCCATAGCACCCTTTGCAAGTCAAATTGAATCAAAGCTATGGCAGACTATTCAGCAAACTGACTCGGAAGCTACTTTGCAAGCAGGCAGTGCGCTGGCAATTATCGATCCCAACAGCAACAAATGGGATGCCGTCTCTGAACAAGTTGCCAACAAGGTAGTACGGGAAAACCCATTGCGCATTGCAATATGGCTTGAGGCATTTCGTCCGGTGGCCAAATCACTACAGCCAAACCTACAACGCATTTACGCTTCAACTCCACCTGCGCACCCGCAGAATGAAATCGACATCGCAACAGAATTTCTTGCGAGCTACGCAACTGACGAATTCCTGACACTACACGAATTAATCCTGTCAGGACAACCCAAACAATTCGCCCGGATATTCCCCCTTTACCAAAAATTCAAAAGGCAGGCGATCGACGCTTGTCGGGCCGAGATAGCACAACTGCCTTCACAAAGCAGTTCCGAGCCTGATGACGTCAGCCAGCGACTAAAACGCTTGAGTCAAGCCACTCGGAAGGCAAATGCTGCCGTAGCACTAATTCGATTAGGGGAACCGCTTCCAGTACTCGATTTTTTGAAGGTAGATTGCGACCCCGAGGCGTTGTCACAGTTCGTTTATCGTGTTCGCGGGAGGGATGTTAGTCCGTTGCAGTTGTTCGATATTTTTTCAATATTGAAGGAACGGGTTCCACCTGAAGATCCAATTGAAAGGCAGCGACACTATTGCCGACTGTACGCGGTAATCCTCACCTTTGGGGAATACGACATTCGCCAACTGCCCGCCGACTCTCGTGAACCGCTTCTTGCTCAACTGGCCGAAATGTATAGCTCACATCCAAGCCGCGCGGTTCACAGTGCACTAAGCTGGTTACTTCGGCGCTGGGGACAAGAGGAAGTAGTGAGAAAGGTTGATGAATCACCAATCGATTACGACGAAAGTGGACTTCGAGAGTGGTTCGTGCTGAAGATCCCCCCCCCTAGCGGCATTGTCCAAGTACAAGGCAACGGCGAGTTCACGGACGCTGCACGGGAAAGTACTAACACAAACGAACTTGACCAGCTGGAACCTGCGCAAAATCCCCACTGGCAGGCACCGATCTTCTTTACGATGATTGTGTTTCCGGGTGGTGAGTTTAACAAGGGCAAACCTGGACTCAAATTACTAGAGAAGGTGGATGGCCCTATCGCAGTCTCGTCTCGTGAGGTGACTTGGGAGCAGTACAGCCCCTTGGATCGCGGAGCTCACCGCTCCGAGTTTTTCGACACGGTTAAACGCGACTTTGTCAACAGCAATTTACGATTGCTTGACTCCGCATTTCAACCTGACGCTCCAGCCTTCGGCTTGAATTGGTATGAGGCAATATACTATTGCAGATGGCTGACCTTTGCTCGCGGGTTAGGTGAAGACTCGCAGAGCTATTTGCCGCTAGAGCTCCCCCAAAAAAGACCAGTATGGCTTACGCTACCCATCGAAACGGAATGGCCCGTTCGTCTTGATCGCCCTGGATTTCGCCTATTAACTGAGTCGGAATGGGAATACGTCGCTAGAGCCGGAACAGAGACCTTATTCGGCTTCGGTGATAGCGAAACCCTCTTTTGCGAGTATGGCTGGTGCAGAGAAAACTCCCAAGGACTCCCCAAGCAAACTGGTTTGCTTCGCCCTAGCATCGGAGGATTGTTTGACATTCATGGAAACGTATGGGAATGGACCAACGACTGGTACGCAAGGGGCTCGGTACGAGTATCCAGAGGCGGTGGATTCGCCGATACTGCTAATGCCATCCAGATAGCGGCTCGCAGTAACACCCCGCCGCCGAGCAATCTTGTTAATCATGGACTTCGGATCGCAATGCGTCCGTCAATCAAGGCGATAGCCAAGCAAGATGGCAAAACGGTTCCTGAGAAGCAACCGCTCCACGATAAGGAACCGATACATCCTGATCTTTTAAAACGTATTACACTAGAGGTCGAAGTCGAAGATATTTTTCTCACCTTTCGAAAAGACGCGGCAAATCTTCTCATCCGAGCGGAGGGTTACGATAAATTGCTTTTGTTTATAAATCGAACGAAGTTCGCCGAGATTATCCAGCAAGGCATCGAGCTTGAATCGTTAAAGGGAAAAACGATAAGAGTCAGTGGAATCCTCTCGCCCTATGGTGGCTCAGCGCCTCAGTTTCGCGACTATCTTCAGATCCACTTGGATAAGCTTGAAAACTTTGAACGATTGAAGGAGAACTAATCGTACCGGACTTCTCTTCAAACAGGAATTCACGGTTTTTCCGGCCTTCGAATGGGTATGCGAAAACCATAAAACCAACCTTAAAAGGAGGATGTCGTTCCGTATCGCTGAATTGCCGGGCTTTTCAAACTCAGGAGGTTCGGCTTCGGGCTCCGCAGTGGGAAGGTAGCCACGCTAAACCCGGATGCCCCGCCCAAATCTAAAGTGCCATGGCCGCCACTTCCCAGCACCACCTGTCGATGGGGGGGGGGCGTCTAATGCAACTGGAAGCCTACCTTTCGCCTCCAAATTATTCGCTCCGGAAGTAACTCGCGCGGCCAAGTTGGGACTTAACGGGGCCGAAACCACTGAAAAGCTCTATCTTTTTTTCCCAAACGAACATTTTTTGGCAATCAATCTCAATGCATTTGACGGATTCATCTGCGAGTCTCTTTTTATGTTCAGCAGAGAAATTGAAACATCACCTAAAACCGCAAATTGCATCACTTGCAAGTAGTTTATTGGAGGGAGTGTGGTCAAAAAAGGTCGGCGAAAACTACGAACTAACGTTTCAACAACTAAAACGACTTTAGTTTGGACTATTTCCAAGCCATTCTTGATATTTGGAACAATTTTACACCATGTACTCGGAACAACTCAAAAAACAGGGCGAGGGCGATTCTCTTATACGGAGGAAGTAGCCTCGGAACTCTACAACAGAATTCGTGGAGCGATCGAGCGAGTGCGCGAACAATATCAAATTCAATTTTACAAATTGCAACGTTCCTTTTTTTAAATCTAGGAATTGGTAACAACTATGAGATACATTCGGTATTTGTTTTTTTTTGGAGCATGCCTGCTTTGCGCTGGCTTGCAAGCAGACATCATTTTCCAAGATAGTTTCAACTATGCTGATGGAGAACTTCCTTTTCCGTGGAGTCGCCACAGTGGTATCGGGGGGCAAACGATAGTCAACGGTGAATTGTTTCTCGACGACGACTTCACTGGCGACTACAATCGAGAATTCGAAGCAATCACGTCTGGGTGGGTTTTTGCTGGATTCGACTTGAGAGTTTCGTCGTTTGACCTTCCAAGCTCGGAGGATGGGCAGTATTTCGCGCATTTCGGAGATGTAACCTCTGGCAGCGCTCGTTTTGTGTCCAGATTGTATTTAGCGTCCGCACCAAGCGGTTATAGGATTGGTATATCTCGGGGGTTCGACGGCAGCAGGCCATTTTTGGCAGAGACTTTCTTGCCAGACCGCACTTATCGTGTCGTTCATGGATTTCATATGGAGTCGTACACTGCTGTTCTCGCGGTAGACAGTCCCGATGGCAGCAATTCAATCATGGCAAGCGATGGCATTACCGATCCGAATTTTCTCCGATTTTTTGCATTTAGGAACTTAAATGGAACTGATGGCGATAAGTTCGTCGACAACCTGTCCGTAGCGACAACATATAGCAGTGCCTTTTCGGCTGTTCCTGAGCCGAATACGTCACTTGTAGTGGCGACAATGGCCGGCATTGGGATCGCAAAGGCTCGTCGAAGACGGCCTGTTTTAGACCTGCGGATTGCCTATCGATAAAACCCTTGGGATGGGTGGTCGATTATCACGCCCTCCAATGGTTTGGTTCTTGCTCCTGCCATCCGATTTTGTTGGTTTGAACAGACGGCAAATTATTCGCATTTGAAAACTGCGTTAATTGTCGCCAATTATCGGTTCGAGGGCTTCTACTGGCCATCCGGCTTTGAGTCTTTTTGCACGTTGCGAGGTTTTGGGCAGCGAAGTGTCTCGTTTGATGACCGACAGAGCGATTCGTCTTAGGTGCCCAAAAATAGCCGCTCCGTTCCCAACGCGGATCCGCCTGCTATCCTCTGTAAAACTTACATCCAGTGACCAGTGAAGCTGATTCTCCACGGTCCAGTGTCTGCGGACGTAGTTGGCCAGAAGTTTCGCATCCGGCAGCAGGCTGCTTATGAAATAAGTGGGTCCATCCGGCTCTGTAGAAAACTGCAGGAATTGTACGAACTGAGCTGCCCGCTGGTTCGTATTCGTGGCCTTGAGTACGACCAGCAAATCACCGAAAGACATTCTCTTGACCGCGCTGAGCGTGGGTCAAGCCAAGCTCTCGGATTACTCTCATCGCAATAGTCCCAGGAAGTTTACCCAGCCTCAGCTGTTTGCTTGTCTGGTGCTCAAGACCTCGCTCGGGTTGGATTATCGAGGCCTGGAAGGACTACTCGATGATTCGGCTGACCTCTGCCAATTGATCGGACTGGAGTCGGTACCGCACTTCACGACCTTTCAAAAGGCGTCACGCAAACTACTTGCCAACACCCTCGTCCAAGCACTACTGGATGAAACCGTGACGCGGGCTATGGGGCGACGCAAAACAGTTGAACATGCGGCGATTGATTCAACGGGGCTGGAGTGTTCTGCCGCGAGCAACTACTTTGTCAAACGTCGGGACCGAGTGGAAAATCCTTGGAAAACAGTGACTTACAGCCACTATCCCAAGTTGGCGATCGTTTGCCGAACTTGTGACCACTTCATCCTCGCCTTCTCCAGCCGGCGCGGTCCCAAGCCAGACGTCGATGAATTTAAGGACTTGGTTTCAGTAGCCGCCAGGCGAGTCAAGCTTCGCTGCATTGTCGCGGATGCTGGCTATGACTCCGAAAGTAATCATCAGTTTGCTCGTGAGTCACTCGCCAGTCGCTCAATCTTTCCAGCCAAGCACGGGCGCCCCACCAGCAAACCAGCCAGCGGCAAGTACCGACGACTGATGCAGGTCCGCTTCGACCGAAAGACCTACAGAAAGCGAGTTCAGGTCGAAACCGTCGTC
>Ga0315904_10007442_pt1 | contig 14715 bp, 14 predicted proteins | sample LakEriMetagenome_6_FD_203529 | JGI IMG/M metagenome (GOLD analysis project Ga0315904, IMG submission 203529) | Freshwater fungal communities from buoy surface, Lake Erie, Ohio, United States - Buoy 12 MA120 | ecosystem: Environmental > Aquatic > Freshwater > Lake | place: USA: Lake Erie, Ohio... | reverse complement strand
CCTTTGACCTCCACACACCACCGCCGGAACTGATTCCAGACAGCCAGTGTACGGACGTCATCAGGGTGGGTCTGTTTTGCGCGATCTTTCTCCCCTCAGGTGGGTCCGTTTTGCACGATCATTTCCAGGGGCCTGACGATCGCTCCGCAACTGGCCGTCGGGGATGGGGCCCTGGGCTTCTGGCCGGCCTTGCGGGAGGTGTTTCCAGCCACCCGGTAGCCACGCGGCCGGGTCCACCAGCCGGCCGACGTGCTCAACAAGTTGCCTCTTCGTTGTGTGCCGACCCGGTGGGCGCTTTGGTCTCGTTTGAGCCGTCCCGCCCCAGACGACGTCGCACCGCGCCGCGACTGGCTTCCGACGCTGTGGTAATCGCCCGCTCCGTATGCCGCGCCACGATGATCGACGAGATTGACTGGCCATTGATTGTTTGAACTGCGGTGGAATGCTATACCCACGAATTCACAAGTTTGGCCAATTTCGAGCAGTCGCTGAGGGGGTGATCGCAATATGGGAAGCAAGACGTCGTCTTCATGCATGGCCTTGGTTGGCCTCATTGTATTGCAGAGTACGAATTCCATACTCGCACAAGTTCCCGAAGAGATCACCAACAGTATTGCCATGAAACTGGTACTGATCCCGAAGGGCACATTTATGATGGGCTCTCCGCCAGACGAAGAGGGTTCAACCGACGATGAGACCCAGCATGAAGTGACCTTCGGCTCAGACTACTACCTGGGAGTGTACGAGGTGACCCAGACCCAGTACCAAAAAGTCATGCGGAAAAATCCAAGCTATTTTGGGAATGACAAAGTCATTGAGCGACACCCCAAAACAGGCCGAGTGGTGAAGGAAGGCGATAGCTCGAACCATCCGGTTGAGACGGTCTCTTGGGAAGAAGCCGTGACGTTTTGCAAGCGACTCTCGGAATTGCCCGAGGAGAAAAGTGCCGGTCGTGTGTACCGCCTACCGACCGAGGCAGAGTGGGAGTACGCCTGTCGGGCAGACAGCGAGACCGCTTATAGCTTCGGAGAGAATTCCGAGTCTCTCAGCAACTACGCGTGGTGGAGTGGCAACAGTCAAAAGCGGACGCATGCGGTTGGACTGAAGCAACCGAACTCGTGGGGTTTGTATGACATGCATGGCAACGTCTGGGAGTGGTGCTCCGACTGGTATGCGCACCATTCAAAAGATGCCGTAATCGATCCACGGGGGCCGGAAAACGGTTCGACCCGCGTTTACCGCGGCGGTAGTTGGAATCGCCCGGCCGAATTGTGTCGCTCGGCTGCCCGAAGCAAAATCGATCCGTCATCCCGCAGCAACAACTTCGGCTTTCGGGTCGCGATGGATGTTAAGGAAATCGCAGAGTAGCAGCGACCTTTCGATTCGATAATCTCTCCAGCTATCGATTCACAAAGAGACAACAGTGCTGCCGGTGGGTGCCTGGGGCGGGTGCGCCTCGCGACAACGCCAACGGGCCGGGATGTCGAGTGGCGGTGCGTGGAGGGGCGCCGGGGCGGGCCTGGGGTGGGGGAGCGTGGCGTGGGCGGGCGCAGCTGGTTCAGACGATCATGGCCCGCCTCGGATCGCGGTGACGGACGACTCTCGCGAGAGCCAGCCGAGCGGGCTGGAGTTGCTCCCGGACCTCCCGCCCCGGGACTTTGTCCTGGGGGGCCTGACGATCGCTCCGCAACTGGCCGGCGGGGATGGGGCCCTAGGCTTGTGGCCAGCCTTGCGGGTGGTGTTTTCAGCCATCCGGCAGCCACGCGGCCGGGTTCACCAGCCGGACAACGTGCTCAGCAAGTTGCCTCTTCTTTGTGTGCCGACCCGGTGGGCGCTTTGGTCCCGTTTGAGCCGTCCGACCCGGTGGGCGCTTTTGGTCCTCTTTCAGCGCCCCATGACAACCGTTTTCCGGAAACCGTGGGGCGACGAAGAGGAATTGTTGGCCCGTTGGGCCGACGAACGCTTGTTGGGGACGTTTCCCGGCCCGCTGGGCCGGGCTGGGGGAATGGCTGGCCCTTTGGGCCGACCCGTTGGTGGGCGGTGTGTGGAGGGGGCCCGGGGGGTCGTTTTTTGCCGGCGTTGATGGTGTTCACACGCGCTTTCTGGCACCCCTGCAGGGTGCTGGCGATGTGTGTGGGGCGGGGACCGGGGGTGTTCGCTGCGCTCGACCCCCGGCTAATCTCTGAGACCCCTACCGGGGTCGGTTGTGCCGGAATCGGGAGGTCGCGCCGGCATCGGGCGCTCGGTGCGCGAAACGGTGGCTGTGAGCGTGGGGGCCTGCGCCGGTTGCGTCGGCTGACGCCAATTGGTGGGAGCGTCCACAAACCGCTCATTTTCGTGTGTTCCGCGGGCTGTGATGTCGGCTGACGTCGGTGGCCACAGCATTCCTACACGTCGATGGCCTCATTCATCGATCAATCGGCCCGACATTCGGCGTGTCTTGGGCGACGAAATCGCCGATCGTCGACCCCGATAGGGGTCGGTGAAATGAGCCGGAGGTTGAGCGAAGCGACACCTCCGGTCGCCCGGCCCCACAGGGGCACGGCACCCCGAAAGGGGTGCGTGAACACGTGGGTTTGCAATCGGACGTGGTTGGGGTGGCCCGAGAAAGCGCGGCCCGGCCGGTTGGGAGAAGGAATTGTTGGCCCGTTGGGCCGATGAACGACGCGTTGGGGACCTTTCCCGGCCCGCTGGGCCGGGCTGGGGGAACGGCTGGCCCTTTGGGCCGATCTTTTGGGGGACGGTGTGGGGAGGAGACTTGGGGGGTGATTGATTGCCGGCGTCGGTTGTGTTGACCCGCGCTTTCTGGCACCCCTGCAGGGTGCATTCCGCTGGGACGGCGATGTGTCACCGTTTCGTGGTCCGGGCCGGGATTTCTGGACGCGATGTGGCACTCGTCCGCTCATCACGTCCCACTCCCGCACTCCGTCGCAGATCGAGATTGTGCTTGACTTTTCCAGTGCCCGGAATGATCATTTTGTCGGAGGCTCGGCTGAGGAACGGCTCTTTTGCGAGTGGTTCCAAAAGCGTTGCCTCTTTTTTTACGCGCGGAGTCGGATCATTTTCTCCCTGCCGCATAGGGATTGGGGACGTAAACGATACCCCAACAACGAAATTTGTTGCCGTCCCGTTCACCGTCTCCCACGAACTGCAATTGGTTGAGCCAGCGGCCGAATTCGTCCGCGATGTCGTCTCGTTTCTCGGCGTCCATACCTTGTGTGACAAGCCGATAGCCCCAATTCACACAGTAGATGCACAAGTCGGCCGCCTGTAATGGGTAGGCCATGTCGGACGAAACAAAAAACGGAGTCGGGACAATCCAGGCCGTTCGGTAACGGCCTGTGGCGGTCCGAATGAAGTAGGCTTCGAGCTGCCTGACGAATTTCCGATCGGCCGTTTTTTCGACTTCGTCCATCACCAGCAGACCGTGCTGCTTCTTTCCTTCCAGAAAATAGAAGAAGCGCTCCTGCAGGAAGACATGATCCTTGCGAAGAAATTCCTCGATGTGGGGATCGGCCGGCTTTTGAATCGAGCGGGGAATCGCAGCGGCGAACAGAACCGCCTGGTGGTCGCGCAGCAATTGAAATGTGCCTCGCGCCATCTCGAGGCAAGCTTGCCCATAGGCTGTGAATTCATCACGCGTCGGAGATTTCTTCTCCAAACCCTTGGTCAAAAACGCACGCGCGTGCTTGCGGCGCGCCTCGGCCGCCATCGGTTCCGCCTGACGGGCGAACTTGAACCGCTTGCGATCGAGCAGTGTGCTCCCTTTCAGTTCCTTGCGAAATTGATGGAGTTGCCCGCCGAAGCAATCGAGTTCGAGTCTTTGCATCGCCTGGACGAAAGGCCACAGTTGCGAGTCCTGCAGGGCGATCCCGCCGCGGACCTCATAGGGCAACTGCTTGTGATCGTGGCCACTTTCGTCGAGGAACAGCAGCCAGCTCATCGAGTCACTCCGTATGCGAAAGGTGGTGCACCGAGAGGTCTTCCAGGGAAACAAACTGACGCCGATTGGTTATCAGCCCAGATCGAAATCCGCAACGCTCTTCTCCAAAAAAGACAGGGAACAGACAGGTGGCCACCCGATGTTTGCGAACCCAGTAAAAATGCCACAAGCCCTTTTCCATAATGAGTTACGATCCAATTCGAAAATGAGCCAAGCAGTATCCATCCGGTCACACACCCAGTCCCAGCCAGTCTCCCTCAAACCAGTCATTTCCAAACACCAGCGTCAGGGGCCCACCGCCGGCTCACGCCTCGGCGTTGACACCAGGGTTGGTTTGTCGCCCAGGAAGCAGGTTGGGCTGCCCGTGTTGCCGGAGGGCGCCTGCGGCAGGTGGGCCTCGCGACGGCGACGCCGGGCCGGGATGTCGAGGGGCGGTACTTGGACGCGGCCGGGGCGAGCCTGGGGTGGGGGAGCGTGGCGTGGTCTGGCGGAGCTGGTTCTGACGATCATGGTCAGCCTCAGATCGCGGTGACGGACGGCTCTCGCGAGAGCCAGCCGAGCGGGCGGGAGTTGCTCCCGGACCTCCCCCCCGGGACTTTGTCCTGGGGGGCCTGACGATCGCTCCGCAACTGGCCGTCGGGGAGGGGGCCCTGGGCTTCCGGCCGGCCTTGCGGGAGGTGTTTTCAGACACCCGGCAAACACGCGGCCGGGGCCACCAGCCGGCCGACGTGATCAACAAGTTGCCTCTCCTTTGTGTGCCGACCCGGTGGGCGCTTTTGGTCCCGTTTGATTTGTCCGCGCCGGTGGGCGCTTTTGGTCCTCTTTCAGCGCCCCATGACAACCGTTTTCCGGAAACCTTGGGGCGACGAAGAGGAATTGTTGGCCCGTTGGGCCGACGAACGATGTGGTCGGGGGGGCCTTTCCCGGCCCGCTGGGCCGGGCTGGGGGAATGGCTGGCCCTTTGGGCCGACCCGTTGGCGGGCGATGTGCGCAGGGGACTCGGGGGGTCGTTTTTTGCCGGCGTTGGTTGTGTTCACCCGCGCTTTCTGGCACCCCTGCAGGGTGCTGGCGACGCGTGGGGGGCGCGTACCGGGGGTGGTCGCTGCGCTCGACCCCCGGCTAATTTCTGTCACCCCTACCGGGGTGGGTCGTGCCGGGATCGGGCGGTCGGTGCGCGAGACGCTGGCTGTGGGCGTCGGGACCTTTCCCGGCCCGCTGGGCCGGGCTGGGAAATGGCTGGCCCTTTGGGCCGACCCGTTGGAGGGCGGTGTGTGGAGGGGACCCGCGGGATGATTGATTGCCGGCGTTGTTTGTGTTCACCCGCGTTGTCTGACACCCATGCTGGGTGCTGGCGATGTGTGATAAGGCGGGGCGGTTTGTTTTCGACAAATTAGAAAACCGGCCCTGCGAGATGACCTGGGGATCGAGTGGGGATTCCTCCGTGACGACCTCTGTCTCGGTTTGTCAGTCCCCAATCCGGGACAACCAGAGCCAACCCGTCATGAGGCGTCGAAACGCGCGAGGCCGAGACGGGCAGGGCCGCGATCCCGACAGAGAAATTGACTCATTCGGTGTCGTCCAGTAGTCTGCGATGCGCGAGACAGAGAGAACAAACGCACCCGTTCCAAAACCATGGCTGACCCGGCTTACCAGCTATTTCTTTCTTACGCCGCGGAGGATCGCGAGTTTGTCGAGACTCATCTTCTGCCGGGGCTCAGACGCCTGCCGATTCAGGTGTTCTACGACCGTGAGCTGCCGCATGGGCAACCGCTGCACACGATTTTCGACGAATTGGCCCGTGCCCAGGAAGTGCTGGTGCTGATGACCTACGCCGCGATGGAGAGCTTTTGGGTTCTGGCCGAAGTCGGCGGGGCCCTCACAACCCACAAGACCTTGATTCCCATTTGTTAAGGACCGACAATTGAAGAACTACGGAATCTCGGGTTGAGTGAACTCCTGGGAAGTCCGAAGTATCTGAACTGGAACGATCGCGAGTGGATCAAGTCTCTTCAAGATCTTGAACTGCGGTCACAGAAACGTCACAGACGCCAGCCGAGACGTCACTCATGAGCCCCGCCAAGGCAACCGAGCCCCAGGTTTTTCTGTCGTACGCCGCCAAAGATCGGACGGTGGCCGGACAGATCGCGGATGCGCTGGAGCAGCGGGGCGTCCGGGTGTTCCGCGATGACCTGGCGTTGGTGGCGGGGACCGAACTCCGGGCGGATTTGACTCAGGCCCTGGGGAAATCGGCGGCGGTGGTGCCGGTGCTGTCGGCCAACTCGACCCGGTCCACCTGGGTCGAGCGGGAATTGCAGCTCGCCCTGAACAAAGTCCCGTATGTGTTCCCGGTCCTGCTGGACACCGCCGGCCGGGGGACGTGGGTCTGGCCTTTGGTCTCGCACCTGCAGCCGGTGCAGATGCGCCGCGGGGCCGCCGCCCGGCAGAAGGATCTGGAACTGCTGGTCGATGCGGTCGAGACCGCTGTCCGCACTCCGCGACCGACCAAACCCCTCCCCCCCGCGCCGGGCGGCCGGAGACCGCGAGAGTTGACCCGGGGAAAGTAGAGCGGTCGAGACGCGAACGGTGGGGGTTGGCGTGGGCGACCTGCGCTGCCAGGAGTCGGTCGACGCTGAATTGGCGATTGGTTTTTTGTGTCGTCTGGCGAATGCGCTGTTGGGGCGACGACCACGCCCACCGTTGCCCCTCGGTCGGGGTCACCGCAATTCGCCGGAGGTTGCGCGAAGCGACACCTCCGCTGGCCCGCCCCGCACGGGCGTGGCACTTCGAATGGGGCGTGTAAACGCTCTGGATCGCCAACCGGCGTGGGCTGTCGCCCAGGGAATGAGCGGGGGGAGCCGGAGGGTTGGCTTGCCGGCGGTTTTTTGTCGGGCAGGTTGGAAAACCTACCCTACGGACGGACGGACGAGCGGGCTGGGTCGGGCGGTGGATGGGAGGGGCGGCAAATGGGGGGAGTTGGGGGAGAGATTCACGGCTCAGCGGCGGCGAATGCCGGGGCTCGGGGGAAATCCTCTTGGTGCGCTGGCGAAATCTGACGTAGAATGAGTGTGTCAGCAAGGAGGCTGGCCTATGTCGCGTGCCAGGGAGTTGGTGCGGCCCGCCCTGGTGGGTCGCTGGAGTGCCTGCTGGGGTTCCTTCTGGTCTGTGGTCTGTGCCATGTGTTGGCTGGTGAAACACATTCTGCTCGTGGTGGTGGCCGTGCAACTCGCGGCCCCTGCGGGCTGGTGTTGCCGGTTGACTCCCGCCGCGGGCTGCGAGACCAAAGCGGCCGTCCGCAAGTGCTGCGCCCCGCATGGTCCGGCCGAAGCCCCCCTGCCGGTCTCGGCCAATTTCTGCTGCTGCCCCAAAGCGGCCACCCTCGCCAAAACAGTCGAGGCACCCGGTTCGCAGGAATCGGACGAAACGCTTCCTCCCCCCACACACGAACCCCGCCGGTTTTCGAGCGGGGTCATTTTGGATCGTTCACTGCATTATGCATTCGAGGCGATTTCCCGCCAGGGGGGATCGCGGCATGTGGAGCTGTGTCTCTGGCTCTGTTGAGAGTCGGCCAGACGCACCCCGTTTGGGAATTTCCCGGGTTTGACGCGGCTGTGCCGTGCGAATCCCCCCCTGCGGCCGGCCCACCGTCACGCGACGGTTCGCCGGATCCTGGGGAGTCTGGTCTGCTTGCGGACTGTTCGCTGCGGAACGTTCCGCACCGGTCTGTTGGTCCGGCTGGTCCCCCGACCGCGGAGTCTTGTCCCGACCGCCCCAGGCGGTGGGTCGGTGTGCGGACTCTGCCCCTGATTTTGTTCATCCACACCATTTTGGAGATGATTCCATGTCGGCTTTCAAGACGTTCTGTTTCGGATTGGCGTTCGCCTCCCTCGTGGGGGTCGGCTACACGATGACCAATAGCGCGGGCAGCGCCCAACCCAAGGCGGGGCTCTCGTGCTGTGCCAAGGATTCGCAGTGCTGCTCTTCCGGCGGTGTCTGCTGTACGGGTGAGGCCGCCTGCTGCCAGGCGGGAACCTGCAGCACCACCGGCTGCACCGAAGAGTGCTGCTCTTCGGAGTGCTGCGGCAAGGAGTGCTGTGCCAACGGCTGCTGCGCGGGCAAGGCCGCCAAGTCGGCCAGTTGCTGCCAGGAAAAGTCGGCCTGCTCGGCCAGCGGTGCGGCCAGTTGCCCCCACGCCGACAAGGCGTGTGACGAAGGCGAAAAGTGCCCGCACGCCGGTGAATAACGGGGACTGACCTCCCCTGCCCCGCACCGGGTGGCGTGAGTTGCCCACCGGCACGGGCGTTCCGATCTGACCGGGGAGTCCAGAGGCAGTTTCTCTGGGCTCCCCGGTCTGTTTTTGGTACAGCCAGGCCCCGCTGACTGGCCCGTTGCCGCGGAATCTGGCGGAGAAAGCCGGCACCGCGACACCAACCCCCCCGCCAGCGGGTAGATTCCCCAGAAGACAGGCCGTTGCCTGCTTGAGATTTCCCTCGGCCCCCAGAGAACCCGCCATGATGGCTCGTTTGCTTTCCCGCACGACGGCGTCCGCCTTCACATTCGTCCACTTCTGTCTGGCCGGGTGGGCGCTGACCTCGCCGCTGCTGGAGTCGCGGGCGTCGGCCCAGGTCGATCCGCAGGCCCCCCTGCTGATTGTGAACGTGGCCAGTTTCGAGCGACTGCTGGGGCAGGTGGCGACGACGTTTGAGGCGGCCGGACGTCCCGAGCTGGCGGAATCTCTGGGGGGGCAGCTCGCCCGGGTGAACGATCTGAAGGGGTTGAACCGCAATCAGTCGATGGGGGTGATGCTCTACCTGACCGGGTTCAGCCCGACCACGGTGGCGTATGTTCCGGTCAAGAACATCGACGACCTGATGAAGACCGCCGAGCTGGGGCCAGTCTCGACCACCAAGGTGGGAGAGGACCGGTACGAGGTCAAGGCCCGGCAGCAGACCCTGTATGTGAAAATGCAGGGGAACTACGCCTTTGTCTCGAACGATTCTTCGGCGGTGAACCTGGAGTATCCCGACCCGGCCGCGACCGCCAAGCGGTTCTCGGCATCGTACGACGTCTCGGCGGCGGTCAGCCTGAAGAGCCTCGAACCGGCGACCCGGCAACTCTTCTACAACATCTTCAAGGCCCAGGCCGAGAATGGCCTGCAACGCCGCGACAACGAACCCGAGGCGGCCTGGGAGATGCGGAAAGCCGAGGGGGAACGGACGCTGGCGGTGATGGAGATCTTGCTGAACCAGGGGAATGAGATTCTGGTGGGCTGGACGATGTCTCCGGTTGAGAAAGCGGCGGCCCTCGAGGTGGTGATTACGGCGAACCAGGGGAGCGAGTATGCGGCGTACTTCGCCGAGATCCAGGGGGCCCGCAGCCGGTTTTCGAACCTGGTGAACACCACCAACCCGATGTCGCTGTCGTTGTCTTGGAAGCTCGACAAGCCGAGCCGCAAGTCGATGCGGACGATGCTGGGGGTGGCGCAGAAGGAGATGTTCAAGCGGATGGCGGCGGACGACGCGAATGCCGAGGATGCGAATCATCCGATCCGGCAGTTGTTCTCGGTGCTGGACGCCACGGTGGCGGAGGGGCATGCCGACCTGCTGATGCAGATGGTGGGGACGGCTCCCGGGCCGTTCAGCCTGGTGGGGGGGATGAAGATGGAGGACACGGGGACGTTGTCGAACGCCCTGCTGGACGTGCTGGGGCGACTGAAGGGGCGGCCAGGGATTGCCGACGTGCGGCTGAACAGCTCGACGCACAACGGGGTCGACATTCACCGGATTGAGCCGGCCGGTCAGGGGAGTGGACGGGAGCGGCTGTTTGGCGGTCCTCCCTCGATCTACCTGGCGGTCGACAAGTCGGTGCTGTGGTTCGCGGTGGGGGCGGAGAAGGCTCCCGGCGATCTGAAGAAGGCGATGGACAAGGCGGCCGAACCGCGGAGTGAGACCGCCGCGGCGGTGCCGATGCAGATGGTGATGAACTTCGCGAGCTTCAGCGAGATGTTCGATCCGCAGCAGCAATCGGACGGATTTGCGGGGCGGGCCCGGCGGGCGTTTGGCAAGGGGGGCGACGCGCTGCGGATGGAGGTCTTGCCGGTGACCGACGGGATGCGGTTCCGGGTGCAGTTCGACGAGGCGTTTTTGCGGCTGGCGGGAGCCGAGGCGGCCCGGCGCATGGACCGCGGGAACTGAGCGTGGGCTGGGTGCGGCGCGCGGTCGTGGCGACCGCGCGCCGATGCTGGTCCCGAGACTCCGCTGCTGCGAGACTCTGGTCACGCGAGACCTTGGTCCGGCGAGATTCTGGTCCTGCGCGAATGGGGCTGTCTGGTCCCCCGGCCTGCGGCTGGGGGGGGTTGTGTTTTCCTGATCCTGCTGTTGCGTCTTCCGCATGCCCGGCGATGCTGTGTTGAGTTCGGCTGAACGCTCCCGAGGGGGGCGGTACGAGTTGTTCCTGTGGGATTTTGACGGAACGCTCGCTCATTCGTGGCCGCAGGGTCTGAAGGTCTTCAACGAGATTGCCGCCCGTCGGGGGTTCACGCCGATCACCGATCCGCAAGCGCTGCGGAGAATGCGGCCGCGGGAGTTTCTGAAGCAGCACCGCATTCGGCTCTGGCACATTGCGGGCCTGGTGCGCGAGTGGCAGCGGGGGATGGCCGCCTACATGTCTGAGGTGGAACTCTTTCCCGGCATTCTGGAAGCACTGCAGACGCTGCGGCAGGCGGGGGTACGGCATGGGATTCTGTCGTCCAACACGGTCGACAACATCCGCTGTTGCCTGCGGAGCCGGGGGATTGAGGAGATGTTTGAGGTGATTCAGTCGGCCCCCCGTCTGAGCGGCAAGGGGCGGGCGTTGCAACGGCTGTTGAAAGAGCGGGGAGCCGATCCTGCGCGGGTGGTCTATATCGGGGATGAGGCGCGGGATGTGCTGGCGGCGCGGAAGGCGGGGGTCAGCAGTGGGGCGGTCGGCTGGGGACTGCATCCCCTCGACCAACTGGCGGTTCACTCTCCAACGCATCTGATCGCGACCACCGACGCGCTGCCGCTGCTGGGTTGAACGCGGGGTCTGGAGCGCGTGCGAGAGAGTGCGCGCGGCGGGGACGCCACTGGCGGGGGGCGTTTCAGGGGGTTGTGGAGACAGCGGGGAAGCGCTCGACGAGGGAGCCCCAGCCATGGGGGGGGTGGACCTGCGGGTGCAGGGTGTGGGCGAGAACCTCGAGTCCGTCGATGAGGCGGGGGCCGGACCGGCTGAACCAGGCGTTGCCATCCATCAGATAGAGTTCGCCCCGGCGGGTGCAGGTCCAGTCGGCAAAGTCGGGGGCGTGGCGGAGCGACGGCAATTCCTGCCGGCTGCGGGCGAGATCAAATCCACAGCAGGCGACCACCAGCACTTCGGGGTCGGCCTGGGTGATCTCGGACCAATCGAGGCGGCGGGAGGGTTGTGCGGGAATACCCGACACGCTGTGCCCCCCGGCCCACTCGACGAGCTGGGGAGTCCAGTGGCCGACGTTGAAGGGGGGATCGACCCATTCGAGGATGAGGGTGCGGGGGCGATGATCGATCGGGGCCGAGCGTGCGCGGACCGCCTCGCAGCGGGCCTGCCAACCGGCCACCAGCCGCTGGGCATTTGGGAGAGTGTCGGTTGCCTGGCCGAGGTCGAGGAAGGCCGCGAACAGTTCGTCGAGGGTCTGCGGGTGAATGGCGAGAAGTTGGGGGGGACCGGGGAGTTCCCGGAGGACCTGCTGCAGATCGCGGGTCCCTACGGCACAGACATCACACAGCGACTGGGTGACAATGAGGTCGGGTGCAAGGGACTGGAGGCGGGGGAGATCGAGGGCGAGGGTGGAGCCGCCGGCCAACGCCTGATCGCGGACCGCCTGGTCGATCTGCAGGCTGGAGAGGTCGGGGTCGAGGAGGGAGCGGGAGACCCGGGGGAGGTTCTGGATGGCGGGGGGAAAATCGCATTCATGACTGACCGCCACCAACTGTTCTTCGAGACCGAGCAGGCAGAGCAACTCGGTGACGCCGGGCACGAGGGAGACGATGCGTCGCGGGGGGCGGGGAGATGTCATGGGGGGGACTCTCTTTGCGGGAGCCGGGGCCGATTGGGGCGGGCCGATGGTGGACTGGCGGTTGGAGTGGTTCGGTGGGCTGGGGATGCGGGGCGGGTGGGTGCGGAACAGGGAAATGAAGTGCGGGGGAATGTGGGTCGGGGTCAGATCTGGAAATTCAAGTCCGGGTGCGACAACGACTTGGAGAAAGCCATCTTGACCACCCGTCTGGGCCCGGTAGAATCCCTTTCCGCTGTCTCCGCAGTCGATTGTAACGCGGCGGGCTGAACCGGGAGCGCTCCGGGATGCCTGAAAAGACGATGAAATGAGGCGGACCACTCCCCTGGAAGGATCCGGGGCAGGCCGAAGGATCAGGATGATCCCTTCTGCAACGGGCATGGCCTTCCCGCAGGTCTCGGGAGTTGATTGTGAATCGTCTGTTGAACGACGATTTCAAAGAGCAGGTGCGCAGCCGCACCGATTTGCTTTCCCTGGTGGGAGAGAGTGTCGCGCTGCGCCCCCAGCGGGGTGGTCGGGACTACGTGGGACTCTGTCCGTTCCACGAAGATCACAACCCGTCGATGCACGTCTACACCGACCGGCAAAGTTTCCGCTGTTGGGTGTGTGACGCGGGGGGGGACTGTTTCAGCTTTGTGATGTTGCGGGACCGGGTGGAGTTTCGCGAGGCGCTCGAGTTGCTGGCGAACCGGGCGGGGCTGGAGATGCCCAAGCAACTGCGGCCGGGGCCCACGGGCCCGACGGTCGACGCCAAGCAGAAGATGTACCAGGTGGTCGCCTGGGCCGAGCAGCAGTTTCATGAGTTTCTGCTGGAGTCGCCGACGGCCCTGCGGGCGCGGAAGTATCTGCGGGACCGGGGGATCAGCGACGAGTCGATGGTGCGGTTTCGCCTGGGGTACCATCCCGACGAGTGGGAATGGCTGATTGGTCGGGCGCGGGGCAAGTACACGATTGCCGACCTGGCGGGCGTGAAGCTGGTCAAGGAGCGGGAGGGTCGGGGGGGCTGGTACGACTGTTTTGTGGACCGGGTGTTGTTTCCGATCCGCGATGCGCAGCGGCGGCCGGTGGCGTTTGGGGGGCGGGTGTTGCCCGACAGCCGGTACGCGGACGGGCCGAAGTACCTGAACACCGACGAATACCCGCTGTTCCTCAAGAGCAAGCTGGTGTATGGGCTGGACGAGGCCCGGGAGACGATCAGCAAGTCGGACACGGTGGTGGTCACCGAGGGATACACCGACTGCATCATGGCGCATCAGTTTGGGCTGAAGAACGTGGTGGGGACGCTGGGAACGGCGCTCAACGACAACCACGTTTCGCTGCTGAAGCGGTTTGCCCGCCGGGTGATTCTGCTGTTTGACGGAGACGTCGCGGGGCAGAAGGCGACCGAGCGGGCACTGGTGAAGTTTCTGTCGCAGGAGATTGACCTGCGGACGCTGACCTTGCCCGGCGGGCAGGACCCGGCCGATTTTCTGATGGCCCAGGGGGCCGAGGCGCTGCGCGCCCTGTTGACGCAGTCGGTCGAGGCGTGGGAGTACAAGTACCGGCTGGTGGTCGAACGGTACGGGGTCGACTCGATCGACAGCCGGCACCGCATTCTGCAGGAAATGCTCGAGATTCTGCTGGAGGTTCCCGCGGCGGAAGGGGCGGGACTGGCGGCGAAGTGGCGCGAGCGGGAACAGATTATTCTGGGGCGCCTGGCCCAGCGTCTGAAGGTGGGGGAGGCGTTCATCCGGGACCGGCTGCGGGACCTGCGGACGGCGCGGCAGCAGCGGGGGGAGACTTCGCGACCGGTCGAATTGCCGGGGGGGAATCGCCCGGGGGGGACAACGGCCCCGGCCGCGACGGCCGCCCCGATGATTCCCCCATTGCCGAAATTACCCACACGGGACGAACAGGCGGAACTCGACTTGCTGCTGGCGCTGTTTGCCCATCCGGAACAGGCGGAATTGGCGGCGCGCGAGGTGTCGCCCGCCGAGTTTCAGCATGTGGGACTGCGGCGGTTGTACGAGTTGTGCCTGATGACGCTGGCACGAGGGCAGTCGCCGTCGTTTGAACGGTTGACGTTGCAGATTGAGGATCTCGCGTTGTCGCGACTGGCGGTTGAGGTGGACGAGCGGGCCCGACAGGCTTCGCCCAGCCCCGACCTTCTGAGGCATCTGCTGGAGTATTACCGGCGGAAACGCGAATTGGAAATGCATTCGACAGAACCTGTGCACGAGTTGGCGGAGGAACCGATCGCAGCGGTTCCGGGACCGGCGACTCCAGAGGCACTTGATGAAATGGCGAAACAACGCCTGCGCCGTGCGATGAAGCTGCACGCGTCGCGCGCCCGCCGTCCCTCGGGGATGGCCCAGCCGGGAGAGACCAACGATGCACACGTTTGATGACCAACTGAAATCACTGGTTGAAATCGGCAAAGAGCAGGGCTTCCTGACTTTCGCCCAGGTGAACGACTACCTGCCTGACGAGGCGGTGAATCCCGAGAAACTCGACAACCTGCTGAGTTCGTTGCAGGAACTGGGGTTGGAGATTCGGGTGGAGGCCGACCTGCCGGCGGCGCCGGCGTCGGTCAAGAAAGCCCGGCCGAGGGCGAAGGCGACGGTCGACCTCAAGCTGGAGGGCTCGCGCCGGATGGATGACCCGGTGCGGGTCTACCTCGCGCAGATGGGGGAGATTCCCCTGTTGACCCGGCGGCAGGAGATTTCGC
>Ga0315904_10007441_pt1 | contig 14716 bp, 25 predicted proteins | sample LakEriMetagenome_6_FD_203529 | JGI IMG/M metagenome (GOLD analysis project Ga0315904, IMG submission 203529) | Freshwater fungal communities from buoy surface, Lake Erie, Ohio, United States - Buoy 12 MA120 | ecosystem: Environmental > Aquatic > Freshwater > Lake | place: USA: Lake Erie, Ohio... | reverse complement strand
GTCCGAGTCCCCGAGTAATGATAGCTGGACTGTTTTCCACGAAGACGAATCGGGGTCGAACCTCGCCAATGATCCTCGCCATGTGTCTCCACATTCCTGACCGCTCGCCGTTGATTCCGGCTCCTTTTCCGGCAACGCTGATGTCTTGGCAGGGAAATCCTCCCGATACAACATCAACAATGCCTCGCCACGGTTTGCCGTCAAAGGTTTGAACGTCATCCCAAATCGGGAAAGGCGGCAGAAGTCCGTCATTTTGTCGGGCGCACAATACGCTTGCGGGGTAGGGTTCCCATTCGACGGCGCAGACTGTCCGCCATCCAAGAATTTTTCCGCCAAGTATTCCACCACCAGCGCCCGCGAAAAGAGCCAACTCATTTAAGTTCTCCATTATCCAATTACCCTTCCCCCAATTTCGCGCAGCTCCTGCACAAACTTATCCGGATTCGCGCACATAGATGGATTCGCCAAAATCTCTTTACTGGTAAATGTCGTTTCATTCGGCTCGCCATTTGCCACGTCTTTACCGTCAATTACATAAACCGCAGTCATAGCATCCGGGCCTTCCTTGATCTGCCACGGAACTAGATCAGGGTGCAGGACGTGTCCTTCGCAGCCTCTGCGTTGCCAATCAACTGGAACAGCTTCGTTTTCATGCCTGGCACATGTGAATGTGCTGTCAGGCGTAGCGGTAGAGTGCGCGCAAGTGCGGCAATTCACTTCTTTGGTGGTTTTTGTTTTAAAGCAAAACTCATGCGCCGGGCAAAACTTGCACTGATACCAGCTCGGATCAGCGCTTAACGGCTCAGGCATACGGTCAGACAAGGCTATGCGCTTGCCACGTTCCACCAGAAAATTAGCGACTTCGGCATCAAACTTGATCTGTTCCGTCCAAATTTGATCATCGTCCTTGCAGATTGCGACGTACAGCGCGCGGTCAATCTTCATTCCAAGCATATAAACTTGCATCTGGGCATAGTGCATGGGCTTGGATCGTTCGACGCCGTTATCTTCTAAAGCGTCAAAAGACTTTTTGCTATGGGTTTTGAACTCGACCACATATCGCTTTCCGTCGCCAAAAGGCACGCCACATTCAGCGATTCCATCAACCGACCCTGATACATGTGCGCCAAAATCGACGCGGCTTTGCGTCTTGCCGGTGCGCTGAATGTCGATTCCAATTGCCCGAAGATCGCTGACCAGCGTTTGTTCTTCGAGATGGCCCCGACGAAACAAACGCAGAATTCGACCAGGAAACTTTTCTACCACCGCCCACCTGAAAGTCAGCCACAAATAACGGTCACATGGATGCCCAAGCAATGACGCGCCCATGTGCGGGCGAGGCGGCTCTTGGTGCGTTTCGTGGTGTTTGTCGATTAACTGAGAAATGGTGTATTCTTTCATCGCAATCTCCGTTCTGTTGAAATCTTTAGCCCCCGCCACTCGGCAGGGGCATTTTTTTGCCTGTTACTTCTTGGCCCACGGGGGGGCAGAGCCGGTGGCCTTGGCCTCGGCAGGCTTGGAAAAGGTCGGCACCGATGCGGCAATAGGCATTGCATCGCCAGATGATTTGAACGCTTTTACCTCGTTGCGCGCAGCGTATTGGTCGGTTGCCTCTTTAATCTCCAATTTGATCTGCAAACTGCCGCCGACCAGTTGATCGGTGTCTGAAAGCTGCCCAATTCCAAGCGCGAGACGAATATCATTAAGTTGTTTTCTGCCAATGTTTTCAGCATCAAACGATTTGTTTTTGATATTCACATTGCCAAAGACCACGCGCCCTTGATGCGTAGGTCCGGTAATGTCATAACGAATGGCGATGTATTGACCCGTGCCGTCCTTGGTAGCCTTTAATTCGGCTTTATTAATCTTTGCGCTGTACCATCCAACTGGCAAAGGTTTAAACTCCCCATCGCCGGAGGATTGCGGAATTTCGTCGAAATTGATATCAAGAAAAGCCATTTTTTAGTTCTCCAAAGTGATTGAAAAAGAGGGACGGGAAGCGGTAACGGTTACAGCATCGGCCAGCACTGCGGTAATCTCGGGCGAAGTGGCCTTCCACGCCGTCATATTAATTTCAGGTTTCCAGCGAAACAGGCTGCTGAGGTGCTCGGTAAATCCATGCTCGGCGGCTAGTTCCTGCACCTTGTCGGCATCAACCTTGCGGGTAAGCCGCCCGGTGATTTTGATCTGGTGGCCGGTGAGCGTCTTGGCGTTGAAGGTGCCTTCCATCTGTTCGCCGATGGCGAAGGCTTTGATAAGTTCATCTTCAACCGCTCGGCGGGCTTCCACTGCCATGCGTTCTGCTTCTTTGGCCTGAAGCCATGCTTCAGAAAGCTCAAACAGTTTTGCTTCGATCATTTGCTGGCCCCTGAGTCATATTCAGTAATAAATTTCAAAGCCGTCAGTTCAGCTCCTACATCCTGCCCGGCCCAATCTCTATTCATTAGCCAATTCGTCAATTCATCTGGGTCTACTCTCCACTCCCATCCATCACCAAACGACTTCGCAACTAAGATTGATTCATTTGTTTCTGTGTCTTGGATATAAAGTCTGTTGTTAGCCATTTTTTAAGAATTCCCCCTTTCCGCCATCATTGCATCGGCCAGCATGTAGCACTGCACCGCCACCATCTCTTCGATTTCCATTCCCGCATTAACTGCTTCACGGTCTGTGGTGTTGGCAAGGTAGTGTGGGATGGCTAGGGCTGCGAACAGGTCGCGCAGGGATTCTGGTTGGCTCATTTCGTTTCCCCTGTGGCTTTGGCGATGGCATGACGTGCTCGTGTAAGCCAATATGCGGCATCTTCTGGATTGTCTACAGCCCATTGCAATGACTCCAATAAATCAGGCGCGGCAGCGATAAGGCGCGCATTTGCTTTGCCTTTACTGTTGGCTTCTCGCCACGTGCCTGCTGCCTCAGAATCTTCGAGCATGTCATCGTAATTTATGCCGCAGATTCTCGGGTTATCCCCTTCCCGCTTTCTTCCTTTGTCTTCCACTACCCAAAGAAAAAGGCCGAATTCGTGCCAGACTTTCCACGGCCCCGGCGTGTGCTTGCTCATTTCTGCCCCCCAATCTTCGCAATGATCTCGCCCAAGTCCGGCGCTTCCCATGCGGCCAGCTTGCCGCTCCGATCCTTCGCCAGCCATGCACCATCACCATCACACATTAGCGCCCGCTGGCTATTACCCTCGGAATCCTTCTCGACTCTTAGGGCCAGCACTTCATCAAAAAAGTAGGGCAGTCCCTGGGAAAGCGTTTTGCCTGGCATAGAGGGGCCATACATGACTTTACCCATTTCGTCCTGTAGCTTCTCCAGCTTGGCGGACATATAAACATGACGGCCCGGCAGATCACGGAACGAGCGGATAAGCTCAGTCATAACGGTGTTCATCTCGCCATATGCTGCACGTCCGTCCTTGGTGGCTTTCTTTTCTGCGTTTAACACCACCTCGGCCACTTCGCTGATGCTGTCAAGCGCCACGGTCTTAAACTGTTTTGACTCCGCGCTGTCACGCAGCCATGCGTAAGCCTCGCGCAGGTCATCCATTGTTGAGACTTCAATGTAAGGAACATCTGCATCGGCAATGGACAGCAAGCCACCCTCTGCCGACAACACCACGGGGGACGGCAGTGTTTTAATAAGAGAGGTTTTTCCTGCGCCAGCCTGCCCATAGACCAAAAGCTTTACTCCGTCGCTTGCAAGCTGACTGCTACGCTTTAGACTGATTGCCATGATTGGTCCTCCAATACTTTTTGAATTGGCTGTTTTAGGTATTCGACGCCATCAACGATTTTTTGGTTGAACTCTTCAATAGTTATCAGACCCATGTCCAGCAGCGGCGCCCACATGTCCACAATCGCCGACATGTAGGCGGTGTTTCTTTCAGCAGTCATTTCTATCACTCCTGTAACCTGCACCGTCGGCCATTCCGTTCGTGCAGTGGTTGTACTTTAGCAAAACATCTGCCAGAATGCAACAACGAATTGCAATTTTTTTAACAAAGGAAACAAAAAATGACGCTGGAACAAATTCGAAGTGCGCTGGCTGATCGCAAAGTGGCAGTGGTGGCAAAAGCGACGAACGTTCACCCGAACACCATCCGCAGCATCCTGAAAAACCAAGCAAACCCGACGCATCGAGTGGTAAAGGCACTGTCTGACTACCTGAGCGGCGGGGTGACAAATGGCTGACCTTACAAAGATACTGGGCGGGCCGTGGGCACCGCCTGCCGCGCCCATGTTTGACCCACCAGAGGTGCAGTTCAGGTCCGCCATGTTAGAGGCAGGCATCACGCCGCCTGACGAAATTATTCTGGACGGCCAGCTGCGCCGGTTTCGCACTGACAACAAACGCACCGACCGATCTGGTTGGTACGTTGGCCATGCCGACGGCATTTGCACCATGATTTTCGGTGATTGGCGGCAAGGCATAGAAAAAACCATAAAAGCGACCACAAACCGCACATATACCGTGGCCGAGGAAATGGCCCATGTTGCCCGGATTGCCGCAGCCAAAGCAGCAAGAGATGCCGAACGCAGACGCCAAAACGAAGCCGCTGCCAGCACCGTTGATATCATTTGGTCTGAGGGCGCAGCCGCCAGCCCAGAACACCCCTATCTTAAACGCAAAGGGATACAGCCCCACGGTGCAAAAATCACCGGCGACGGGCGGTTGATGGTGCCGCTTTTTGATGCGGATGGCGTGCTCGCAAGCTTGCAATACATAGACGCAGAGGGGGGCAAGCTGTACCACCCTGGCGGAAGCGTAGGAGGCAAGTTTTGCATCATCGGCACCCTTGACGTGCCGGGCGTGTTGTATGTGGCCGAGGGCTACGCTACCGCCGCCACAATCCACGAAGTAAGCGGCAGGCCCGTCGTGGTGGCTTACAGCGCCAGCAACTTGGTGCCCGTTACCGGCACCCTGCGTGATCTGTATGGGCAGGCACAAGACATTGTGATCGTGGCAGACAATGATGCGTCAGGCGTAGGCCAAAAGTACGCCGAACAAGCGTGCGCAAAGCATGGGGCGAGGATGGTCATGCCACCGATTCAAGGCGATGCAAACGATTACGCACAAGCGGGGCAGGACTTGGCCGGGCTTTTGAATCCTCAGGCCGACAAAAAGATCCTTGACAAGCTCAAGGTTGTTTTCGGTGATGGCCTATCTGCCGATTACGAAGCGCCGAATGAGCTAGTCGAGGGATTGCTTACCATCGGTGGCATGTCGGTTTTGTATGGGGACAGCAACAGCGGCAAGACATTTTTTGCCTTGTCTTTGGCAGCTCATATCGCCATTGGACAAGAATTTTGCGGCAGACAAATTGATCCCGGCCTTGTGGTGTATCTGGCAAGCGAAGCGCCCGGATCAATCCGATCACGCATGCAGGCCATCAAAAAGCATTATGGTTGCGACTTGGCCGATCTTGCTATGGTGCCCGTCCCACTTAATTTTTATGCCAATCAAGGCGACGCTCAAGACGTTATCGAGCTGGTCAAAGCGATTGAGCAAATAAAGGGAAAGCCCGTCCGCTTGATTATTGGGGACACGTTGGCGCGCATGTCAGCCGGGGCCAACGAAAACAGCGGCGAGGACATGGGGCCAGTCATGGCAAGGTTTGATGCCGTTGCACAAGCCACTGGCGCGGCATTGCTGGTCATTCACCATAACGGAAAAGATCAGGCTAAAGGCGCAAGAGGTTGGTCAGGGATTCGCGCGCACATCGACACCGAAATCGAGGTAATGGAAAAGGATGGAATTAGGTCTGCCACTATTACTAAACAAAGAGAATTGCCAGGCAAAGGGGAAAGTATTTATTTCCGACTTGAAGTTGTCGAAATGGGGGTCACTAAGTTTGGTAAATCTGCAACCACTTGTGTGGCTGTTTATGATCCAGAAAGTGCGCAAGAAAAACCACATAAGCGACCCACTAAACATGATGAAAACGTCAGGACATTTGAACGCGCTTGGTTTAATAGTGGGGCCGAAATCAGGGAAGGAAAACCGTATATCAGTAGATCAGCATTGCGCGAATTACTTATCAAAGACGGGGCTTCAGATCGCACCGCCAAGAACAAAACCGAGGCTAGCAGGGCAGATGGATTGATAGCGCCTTTGCTTAACGCCGGAACGATTGAACCGTGCGAACACGGGTGGATTGTGGTTAATGAAGCCCAAGTTAGCACTATGTTGATTCGGAGAGGGGAAGATTAAAAGTGCCCCTAAATGCCCCTAAACGCCCCTAGGGGCAAATAGGGGCGTTGTGAAAAAATCCACAAAAAACGCCCCGCCCCGCCCCTAAAACGTATACGTTAGGGGCAGGTAGGGGCAGTGGATTTCGGCAGGGGCGGGGGTAGGGGGTGAAGGGTTGCGTACATTGTGCGAATCGTGGCATGATGCGAACAATGTGCTAACATGAGGGCTTGAGATGATGAAAGACCAGATCGGCGGGCAGCACTACCAGAAAGACATTCAGCCAGTCCATGCTATGGAGTGCTGGATGAGTCGGGAAGAGCTGCAGGGGTTTTATTGGGGTAATGTTATCAAGTACGTCGCACGGTGGAAGGATAAGGGCGGGCTGGATGATTTAAAAAAAGCCCATGACTATCTGGAGCGACTAATAAGCATTCAAGGGGAATAATATGGTCGAAATACTCACGGGGTTTCTTGCAGTGGTTATTATCGGGGCAATCCTTTTTTTGGATTAAATATGTATATTGAAATCTGGCAGCTCTTTCTGATTATTGGGGTTGCTTGGTATTTTTACGAGGTAAAGTAATGCCTAAACCAGCTCGATCTCATGAAGAAAGAACCGTTATTGCTCAACAAGTGTTCAGCGAAATGAGACAAGGTTTGAGCGCATACAAAGCTTGTTTAAAAGTCGGCGTTCCTCAAGGCACGTTTAACGGATGGCTGAATGAGGATCGCGCACTGGCCGAAGATTACGCGCGAGCGCGGGAAGAATTGCACGAGTTTATCGCCGCTGAAATCATCGCAATCGCTGATGCGCCTGTGCCTTCGAACGAAAAGGGAGGGCTTGACCCTGGCGCGATTCAGAAACAGCGATTACAGGTCGATACGCGCAAATGGCTGTTAAGCAAGCTCGCGCCAAAGAAGTACGGCGACAAGATCGAGGTCTCAGGCGATGCCGCAAACCCGCTCAAGATCGAGCGCATTGAGCGCGTGGTGGTGGGCGAAGTGATTGAGCAGCGCGCACTGTTAAAAAAAGTTGAAGATGATGCTTGACATAGGCGCACGATGTGCGTATAGTTCAGTTCATCAGCAGCACATCACAACAACAGGAGATTGCCGTGATTTTCGCAACCGAAACCGAACACAAGACTCGCAAAAACGTTGCCGCCGCCTATCCTTCGGCGGCAAAAATTGTAAAAGTTTGTGGCGGTTGGCAGGTTTTTGAGAATGTCGTTGATTACAACATTTGGGCCGCCCAAAAATGAGCCACTACATTACAGCCCAACAAGGAAAGCGATCCGTTATTCTGGCGGGGCCTTACGCCAGCGAGTCCATAGCATGGGACGACATCGCCAAGGCTTACGAACACGCCCGGACGTTTTACGATGCCAAGGACTTGACTTTGTATGGCGTTGAACTGCTGCCAGGGTTCAAAGTGCCCGGCAGGCTCAACCTAAGGGGCTTTAATGCGTCATCCTAACCCAACCCCTCAACTGATACGCGAAACCCGCTCCAAGGCGGGTTTAAGCGCGTCCAAAGCTGCCTCGTTGATCTATCGAAGCACTCGCAACTGGCAACAATGGGAGTTAGGCGAACGCAAAATGTGCCCGGCTTTGTTTGAACTGTTTTGTATGAAAGTCAAAAATAATGAATGAAAACCCGACCGCAGACCTCATCATCCTGAAAAAAATCTGCATTGCTCTTGAAAGGGTGATGGCGCACACGTCATCAATAGACCTTGACGAGGTGGCAAGATTGGCAGACGAAGCGCGGTATCTGGCTGACAGCATCGAGACATGGGCGAGGAAGCAATGAGCGAAATGAGCAGGCACACGCCGGGGCCGTGGTTTCTTGCCGAAAAAGTTGAAGGCAAGCACACCGTCACCAACCTGCGCCGCATTCGCAGCGAGCGCGAAAGAATCGAACACGGGGCGGTGTGCGAGGTGTATGGGATTGCCGACGGGTCGGAGGCACACGCCAATGCCCGCCTGATCGCCGCTGCGCCGGAGTTGCTGGAGGCGCTGGAGTGGTGCGCTGAGACGCTGGCGGTATTCGTTGCAGACGGAAGCGCCGCGCCGGAATCGGTGATCGGAAAGAACTTGACGACCGCCCGCGCCGCCATCGCAAAAGCTACGGGGGGAAGGAATTGATCTACCAAGGAGACTGCTTTGAAGTGTTGCGAACTCTTCCTGATTGCAGCGTTGATGCGGTGGTGACGGACCCGCCCTATGGCCTGTCCTTCATGGGAAAAAAGTGGGACTACGACGTGCCAAGCGTGGAGGTCTGGGCCGAGTGCCTGCGCGTGCTCAAGCCAGGTGGCCACCTGCTGGCGTTCGCTGGCACACGCACCCAGCACCGCATGGCCGTGCGGATTGAGGATGCGGGCTTCGAGATTCGAGACCTCATCGCTTGGGTCTATGGCTCCGGGTTCCCTAAATCGTTGGACGTGAGCAAGGCGATTGATAAAGCGGCTGGGGTGGAGCGGGAGGTTATTGGCGTCAATGCTGAGCTGGCAAAAAAACAGACCGCTAAAACTGACACGGCCGCATACGGAAATTATGGGGCGGCAGGCGGTGTAATCACCGCCCCCGCCACCGACGCCGCCCGCCAGTGGGCAGGCTGGGGCACTGCGCTGAAACCCGCGCTGGAGCCGATCACCGTCGCCCGCAAGCCGCTGTCAGGGACCGTGGCCGAGAACGTGCTGCGGCATGGCACCGGGGCTCTGAATGTGGATGGGTGTCGGGTGGGTGGTAGCACCGGCCGCTGGCCGGCGAACCTGATCCACGACGGGAGCGAGGAGGTTGTGGGGTTGTTTCCGCACACGCACGCATCACACAACCAGACCCGCACGGAATCCGACAACCAACGCGGCGTCTATGGCGGCGGTTACCACCATGAGCCTGGGAGCCGAAAGACAGGCTACGGCGACCCCGGCTCCGCCGCGCGTTTCTTCTACTGCGCCAAGGCCAGCAAGTCTGACCGAAACGAGGGGCTGGACGGCTTCACACCGGCCACGACGAGCGACGGGCGAGCGGTTGCCGCGGACAACGCCTACCAGCGGGGCAAGACCGAGCGCGCCAACACTCATCCGACAGTTAAGCCCACCGACCTGATGCGCTACCTGTGCCGCCTTGTCACCCCGCCCGGTGGTGTGGTGCTTGACCCGTTCATGGGCAGCGGCAGCACTGGCAAGGCTGCGATTCTTGAAGGGTTCCAGTTCATCGGCATTGAGCGCGAGGCTGAATATGTGGAGATCGCCAAGGCAAGGATTGCGGCGGTTCAGTCTCAACCAAAGCAGGAGAGCTTGTTTTGACCACCCTAAAAATACAAACCCCACGCTGGGCCGTCCCGCTGCTCAAACCGGCGCGCTATAAGGGCGCGTTCGGTGGCCGTGGATCGGGCAAGTCTCACTGTTTTGCGGAAATGCTCATCGAGGCGCATATCATGGACCAAAGCCAGTCCTCCGTATGCGTGCGTGAAATTCAGAAGTCGTTGAATCAGTCAGTCAAGCGATTGATCGAGCACAAGATCAGCACCATGAACGCTGGCGCTTATTTTGAGGTGCAGGATGCCGTCATCAAATGCAAGCACGGGCCGGGTCTGATTATCTTTCAAGGCATGCAGAATCACACGGCTGACAGCATCAAGTCGCTGGAAGGCTATGACCGGGCATGGGTCGAAGAGGCGCAGAGCCTGTCGCAACGCTCGCTTGACCTGCTGCGTCCGACCATCCGAAAGCCGGGCAGCGAGCTGTGGTTCACGTGGAACCCTCACAGTGCTGAAGACCCGGTGGATGTCTTGCTACGCGGTGACAAGCCCCCACCTGATGCCGTGGTCATCCCGGTAAATTACGAGGATAACCCGTGGTTTCCGGACGTTCTGCGGGCGGAAATGGAATATGACAGGCGTCGTGACCCAGACAAGTTCCACCATGTGTGGCGCGGGGAATACCTTAAGAATTCCGAAGCTCGGGTGTTTAAAAATTGGACGGTGGAAGAGTTTGAGCGTCCCGAGGGCACGATATACAGGCTTGGGGCTGACTGGGGATTCAGCGTCGATCCTTCAGTACTGGTGCGGTGTTCGATTGAAGGCAACCGGCTATACGTTGATTACGAAGCGTATATGATCGGGTGCGAGATTGTGAATCTGCCAGACTTGTTTGACCGGGTGCCAGAGTCGCGAAAGTGGTTTATTCGTGCTGACTCGGCCAGACCTGAAACCATTAACTACATGCAAAAACATGGTTATCCTAAAATTCAAGCTGCGGCAAAGGGCAAAGGCTCGGTTGAGGAAGGTATTGCGTTTTTGCAATCGCACGACATTGTTGTTCATCCTCGGTGTGTGCATCTTATTGATGAGCTCAATTCTTATAGTTACAAGATAGACCCGCAAACCAACGAGGTTTTGCCTATAATTGAGGACAAGAACAACCATGTAATCGACGCTTTGCGGTATGCTTGCGAGGGAATACGCAAGGCAAAGCCCGTAAAACGCGAGATTGTTGATGCAAAGCCCCGGCCTTACATGGGGCCAACTGGCTGGATGGGGGCGTGATGGCAAAAAAAAGTGTGTCTCTCAGCGTGGGGCGGGGCGAAAAACTGCCGACCAAACAGGGCGCGGGCCTGACCGCCAAGGGCCGAGATAAATATAATCGCGAGACTGGCTCGAATCTGAAAGCCCCGGCGCCGAATCCCAAAACCGAAGCTGACAAAGGTAGAAAGGCTTCTTTTTGCGCGCGTATGGGCGGCGTAGCGGCTAAAGCTAAAGACGGCGAACGGGCAAGAGCCGCACTGAAAAGGTGGAATTGTGGCAAATAAACCGGGGTTATACGCTAACATCGCAGCTAAACGCGCCCGCATAAAAGCAGGATCCGGCGAGAAAATGCGAAAACCGGGGGCGCCTGGAGCGCCTACCAAACAAGCATTTATCGATTCTGAAAAGACCGCCAAAAAGGGGAAAAAATAATGCCTCTGAAAAAATCGGCCAGCAAAAAAGCATTTTCGTCAAATGTCAAAACTGAAATGGCGCACGGCAAACCTCAAAAACAGGCTGTGGCAATCGCTTATTCGGTGCAGCGCAAAGCTGGCGGCAAAGCTGCTACGCCAAAAAAGGGCAAGTAATGGCTGCAATTGTGTCTAGAAAATTTGCTTTGGCACACAATTTGCCTCGATATTTCACTGGCAAACCATGTGTTAACGGGCATGTTTCTGACAGGTACACAAAAAACAAAACTTGTTGCAAGTGTTCCAATCAATCAGCCAACAAAACAAAGGCTAAAGACAGAAAGAAATACACTGTTTCTTCTGTTGAATGGGGACGTAAAAACCCCGGTCGGCTTGCTCAATATCAGCGAAATAAAAACGCTAAAGACAAAGGGCGCAGAAATATTTTGACGGCAAATTATCGTCAAGCAAAAATAGATAGAATGCCTGTCTGGCTGTCTGATGCTGACAAAGCGGAAATGGAAAGCGTTTACAAATATTGTGCTGGATTGCGGCAATCTGGGCTTGATTACCATGTTGACCACATTGTTCCGCTTCGGGGGACAGCAGTATCTGGATTGCATGTGCCATGGAATTTGCAAGTGATTTATGGCCCCGACAATATGAGCAAGGGCAATAGGCATGTCTAAAAAAGAGCTTTTAGAAACCGCACGATCTAGACTTAATCTTGCAATCTCTGCTTATTCTGAGAGTAGAGAAGATGAGTTGGATGATTTGCGGTTTTATTGTGGATCGCCAGACAATCATTTCCAGTGGCCAGCAGACGTGCTGGCAACCCGTGGTGCCGTTCAGGGGCAGACAATCAATGCTCGGCCCTGCCTCACCATCAACAAGCTGCCCCAGCACGTCCGCCAGATCACTAATGACCAGCGGCAGAATCGTCCTTCTGGAAAAGTTATTCCGGCGGACGATATGGCCGATCCTGAAGTGGCCGAGATTTTCGACGGAATCGTCAGGCACATTGAGTACATATCAGATGCCGATGTGGCATATGACACGGCCTGCGAAAATCAGGTGGCGTTTGGTGAAGGGTATATCCGCCTGCTGACCGAGTATTGCGACGATACAAGCTTTGATCAAGACATCAAGATCGGGCGCATTCGTAACGCTTTCAGCGTTTATATGGACCCGATGATTCAGGACCCATGCGGCGCAGATGCCAAATGGTGTTTCATCACCGAAGACATAACGCGGGAAGATTATGAACGCATGTTCCCCGATGCTTCGCCTGTTTCTACCTTGCAACAACTTGGTGTTGGAGATCAAAGCGTTTCTCAGTGGATCAACGAAAATACGGTGCGAATTGCCGAGTATTTTTACATTGAGCACGAGCCAGCCAAGCTGAATTTGTACTATGGGGGCGCAACTGCGTTTGAAGGATCGCCGGAAGACAAGCAGATGAAGTCTGCTGGCATGAAGCCCATTCGATCACGCCAAGTTGATCGTCAAAAGGTCAAGTGGTGCAAAATCAACGGCTACGAAGTGCTGGAGGAGCGCGAGTGGGCAGGGAAGTATATTCCTGTTGTGCGCGTTGTCGGCAACGAGTTTGAAGTAGATGGCCGCGTGTATCTGTCCGGCCTTGTGCGCAATGCCAAGGACGCGCAGCGTATGTATAACTACTGGGTAAGCCAAGAGGCTGAAATGCTGGCGCTCGCCCCTAAAGCGCCTTTTATTGGCTACGGCGGGCAGTTTGAGGGTTACGAGACCCAGTGGAAAACTGCTAACACGCAGAACTGGCCATACCTTGAGGTCAACCCTGACGCTACTGATGGCTTGGGCAATCCATTGCCGTTGCCTCAGCGTGCCATGCCTCCGATGGCCCAAGCTGGCCTTATTCAGGCCAAAGTTGGCGCGTCTGACGATATCAAGAGCACGACCGGTCAGTATGATGCCAGTCTTGGTTTGGCGGGCAATGAGAAGTCAGGCCGCGCGATTATGGCGCGCGAGCGCCAATCAGACACTGGCACTTATCACTATGTCGATAATCTGGCGCGGGCTGTGCGGCATCTGACTCGGCAGATCGTGGATCTCATTCCCAAAATCTACGACACTCAGCGCATCGCCCGGATCATCGGGCTGGATGGCGAAGCTGATATGGCGATGATTGATCCGACGCAGGCTGAACCAGTGCGCAAGATTGTCGACCAGCAAACCGGCGCGGTTATCAAGAAGATTTACAACCCCTCGGTGGGCAAGTATGACGTGTGTGTGACCACTGGACCGAGCTACATGACCAAGCGCCAAGAAGCGGCTGAAAGCATGGCGCAGGTGTTGCAGGCTAACCCGGCATTGTGGCAGGTCGCTGGCGATCTGTTGGTCAAAAACTTTGACTGGCCGGGCGCCGATGACCTTGGCAAGCGTCTGCGCAAGATGATTGACCCGAAACTGTTGGAAGATAACGCGGAAGCCTCGCCGGAGCTCATGGCAGCGCAACAACAGATGCAAGCCATGCAAGCTGAAATGCAGCAAATGGCGGCAATGCTTCAAAACGTAAATCAAAGCATCGAAAACCGCGATGTGGAGATTAAAGAGTTTGAAGCTAAAGTCAAAGCATATGAAGCTGAAACCCGACGTTTGTCTGCCGTTCAAAACAGCATGCAACCAGAGCAGATTCAGGATATCGTCATGGGGACCATTCACGGCATGATTACTTCAGGCGATCTGATCGGCGAAATGCCGGGGCAAGAACTGCCCGAAGAATCTATTCAAGAACCTATTCAAGAACCTATTCAACCGGGGGCCATGCAATGAAGGCAGCCGATTTTGTCGGATTGATGTTTCTCGGGCGAGATGTTGCCCATTCGGTGCATCTGAACACACGAAGTTATGCCAAGCATGTGGCGCTGCAAGGGTTTTACGAAGGCATCATTGATCTTGCAGACAAGTTTGCCGAGGCCTATCAAGGAAAATATGGTTTAATCGGCGGGATTGCTCTTCAGCCCGCTAAAAAAACTGCCAATATCGTAGAGTTCTTGCAAGAACAAGCAGACGAAATTGAAGCAAACCGATATAAAGTAGTGGATAAAGAATGCACGCCCTTGCAAAACATTATTGATGAAATCATGGGCTTGTATTACAGCACACTGTATAAACTTCGCTTTTTAGCGTAAGAGGTAAAAAATGGAATTGCTTAGACCCTGCAATGACGCGGCATTCACGGCGCGCAGTGTTTCTTATACGGGCACCGCGGGCAGCACTGCCACATGGCCAGCTGGGCCGCAAGGCGTTCTGGTGTGGTGCACCACGGATGCCTATATCAGGGTAGGCGAAGGAGTTACGGCTACCACTGCCGACACACCCATTCCTGCAAACGTGCCTGTGCCGGTGTTTATTCCAGCCGGGACCGGGGCGCCTTGGAGAGTCAGCGCAATCCAAGTTGCTGCAGGGGGCACTCTGTATGCCAAACCTATAAACATTCGCTGATTATGGGATTCGGCATTCCTCTCAGGAACGGGGCCGCTATAGGGCTTGGGGCGATCCCAAGCCTAAAAAGCGGGGGCGGAAATGTCACCGTGGCATTT
>Ga0315904_10007433_pt1 | contig 14726 bp, 16 predicted proteins | sample LakEriMetagenome_6_FD_203529 | JGI IMG/M metagenome (GOLD analysis project Ga0315904, IMG submission 203529) | Freshwater fungal communities from buoy surface, Lake Erie, Ohio, United States - Buoy 12 MA120 | ecosystem: Environmental > Aquatic > Freshwater > Lake | place: USA: Lake Erie, Ohio... | reverse complement strand
AAAAACTGAAAAAAGTTTCGAAAAATACCCTCTAAAATCGCACTTGTGACGCAAATGGTGTGAATTACCAAAAAAATGATTATAAATTTGTGATTGTAATTTTTTTGAAAAAGATTTAAAAAAAAATCTCCATTCTAATATATGGAAACATTTGGAAACCAAATTATGCCAAAATTATGCTCGTCATTTTATTGTAAAATTTGTGACTATACTACGAGCAAAAAAAGTACTTTTATAAATCATAATTCTTCTGTAAAACATAAAAAAATGGATTTGGAAACTTTTGGAAACCAAATTATGCCAAAATTATGCTCAAAAGTAGGCTCCAATTTTTATTGTAAAAGTTGTGACTATACTACAAGTAAAAAAAGCAGTTTTATAAATCATAATTTGTCTACAAAACATAAAAAAATGGATTTAGAAAATCAAATTATGCCAAAATTATGCCAGACCATTTACAAGTGCGATTTTTGTAATAAAGAATTTAGATTTCGTTCTGGTTTATGGAAACATAAACAAAAATGTAATATTAAGGAACATATTTCAACCGATGAAACTAACATAAATGAAACTGAAGTGAAAGAATTGATTCAATATTTAATGAAAGAAAATACCGAGTTTAAACAACTTATTTTCGAACAAAATAAACAAATGATTGAACTGGCTAAAAATTCAGGCAATAATAATAATAATACAACTAACAATAACAGTTTTAACCTCAATGTGTTTTTAAATGAAACGTGTAAAAATGCGATGAATATTATGGATTTTGTAAATCAACTACAAGTAGGAATTAACGACCTTGAGGAAACTGGTAGAATAGGGTTTTCTGAAGGCATTTCAAAAATTTTTATTAATGGATTAAAACAAATTGATATTAATGACCGACCAGTTCATTGCTCTGATTCAAAAAGAGAAACAATATATATCAAAAATAATGACCAATGGAATAAAGAAGATGAAAATAAAAGTTTATTAACCAATGCTATTAAACACGTGGCTCATAAAAATATGAAACAAATTACTGAATGGACAAAGGAACATCCTGAATATAATAATTCTGAATCTAAACAAAATGATAAATATCTTAAAATTGTTTGTGAATCTATGTCTGGTGGGACACAAGAAGAAACTAACAAAAATTATAATAAAATTATAAAAAATATTGCAAAAGAAACTATTATTAACAAATAAGTTGATGATAAACTTTTACAACAACTTATTTTTTCATTTTCTTAAATTGACTCCAAGATATATTTACTTGTGGCCCTTTATATTCTGGTTCTGTTTTTTCGGATTCTAAATTAAGTTTTTCAGCCTTTTTTAAAGCACTATCCACATATACTTGTTTTAAAAGTGTTCCAAAAGTATAAGCACCATCGTGTTGGTCTATTTTACCATCTTCAATATCTCTTAACACATCAAATGCCTTAAATAATATCTTTAAATCAATCTCATCTTTTCGTATTTTATTATAAAGATCGGTGTAATATGTAAATAAAAAATTACATTCAGTCATTCCTTCTAAATGAAGAGAATCCGGATCATTCATATATTTTGCCTTTAACATAATAAGATTATTTACATTTTCTCGCAATACATGACTATGTTTAAGCTGTCTAATTAAATTTGTATTATCTTCTACATTATTCGCCGTAATCATTTGTTGTAATTGAAGCCTTTGGTTTGGATCCATTATATTATTATTTTAGAATACTATTTTTAAACTATAACTCATTTAGAGCAATGCGTATTTTAAATGCCGAGTTATTCAACAAAAAAAATACGTGTGCTTTCTCCTAAAAGAAGAATAAACTAAATTCTATGTAATGGGTTTATCATCTGCTTACTTTGCAGTAGATAAGCAAATTCCCATCTAATGTTATTTCATTTACTACCTTAATGAAACAACTATTTATTTTTACTTATTTTTTAGGTTTCTTTACCTTTTCTGCTTTTATTACTTTTCTTATAAATGCTTCTGGTCTTGTTTGACTTTCTAAATAACATTTACCGAGCAATAATATATTTTTACAAGCATTAGTATCTCTATTCACAAATATACGACATTTGGTTTCCTCTTTTGGAGTTAGTATTTCGTGAAGTGATTTTTTATGTTTCTTTCTTTTTACACTAACATTTTCCATTTCTTTCAAAGTTTTATTATATAACTTACTTGTATTGAATTCATTTATTTCAACAATATCAAATCTATGTAATAATAATTTTTTTATACCAATATTTGGTGTAGATATACAACCTTTCATTTGAGTTGTTCTACTATAATCACCGTGTAAAATGACAATTTTTTTACATTGTTTTATTTCTTCTTTTGTAAGATAGGTATTTTCAATCTCATTCAGTAATTTAACCTCACTTTGTTTTTTTCTAATAAATCTACGAAATGCTAATTTACGAAACAAAGGTTTTTGGTAAAATTCTTTTACTTCATTATTAAGAATGGTCTTGTTTGTAATAAAGTTCTTATATTCTTCTACTTTTGTTGTTCTTGATTTGAAGTTTGATAATTTTGTTTCTTTTTGAATAATACCATTTTTCTTCTTTTCTTGTAAAATAATATAATTACTTCTTTTAGTATATGTTTCAAATCTTCTTCTACAAGCAGTATATTTGAATAATTTATTATTTTCATCTATCATAGTAATTGGTCTAATTTTGCCAGGGTCTAATGAAACTAACTTGTATTTATCGGTTAAATATTCATTATATTTTTCTTTGGATAAATTTTCAATCTTTGTAAATTCAATTTCATCATTTAATTTTGGTAGTTTATCGCCAAATACCTTATCTTTGTATTTTTTCAAAATGAATAATAAAGAACAACTAAATCCATCTGTAATAATTTGATTATAAAAAACATATTCTTTTTGTTTGAAAATATCTTTCTTTTCTAATTTCAAAATTTTACTCCAAATATGTTTTTGATGTTTCTTTGCGTGTAATACTAATTTGCTTTTATTATATTGAAATATAGTTTGTTTCTTATCATCAATCAAATCAATAATACCATTTGAATTTAATGTAATACTTTTTGGAACAATGTTATTTCTTTGTGGTATTACCTGATAAGGTCTTTTGCCTAATTCTTCTATTTTCTGATTAATGTAAAATGAATACTTAATGTATTTTTCTGGATTACATTTCACATCATAAGCGACGGATTTATTCACTTTGTTTGGAAATAAAAAACCTTTATTTTCTCTAATCCATCTATGGTATTCTTCTTTTGAATTTTCTATTTTATTATTGATTAAATCGCTTTTTAAATCACGAATTTCTTGATTGAGTTCTTTATAAAGTTCTTTACGCTTTTCCTTATTAATTTCTTTCTTGATTTCTGATGATTTTGGTTCTTTGAATAAACAATTAATATATTTGAATAAATGCTTTACAAAATGAGTAGATATGTTTGTATTGATGCAAGTAATCATTTCATTCGCAGTAATTGCTAATATGTAAGTTTTATTTGAATATGATGGTTTTTTAGTTTCACTTAAAGATACTAATTTAGAAAATTCTTCATTATAAAATTGTTTCATATCTGATTTACCAGTAGCATTTTTGATATTTTCTTGTTTCGTTTTTTGTCCTCTTTTTGTATTTGGAGAACTAATTGTTTTTATTACATCTAATACAAATTGCTTATTAATAATAGGTAAATCTTTGTTGTTATTAAATTTGTCTAATAAATATAATCTAATAAACTGATAAGACAAAATAACAATTTCATTCATATCCATAACTGCATTTTCAATAATAGGATGTAATGTATCATACCTTTTCAAAACACATTTCAAAGGACACTTAATAATCCTATAAACTTGTTCGGAATGGTTTGGCGGTTTTTCTTCCAATTCCATTTTATAATATATAAAAAGAAAATATTTAAGTTCTTTTCTTAATTTATTAATTAATTATATATTTTTCCTAAATAATTAATAATTATAAAGTTTGTTGTTCTATTTTTTTTGCCTTTCTTTTTTCATATGCTCGTTTATTATATTCTTTAATCTGTTCTGGTGTTTTTACATAATTTTTATTATATTCCTTAACCTTTTCAATAATTTTTTCTTTGTTTTTTTGGTAATAACTTTTTTTACTATAATTTTCAATCTTATATGCGTTTAGTTCTTCTGTTAATTCATTAATTTTTTCTTGTTTTTTTTGATTTTCCGTTAACATTTTTTCTTTTTCAATAATAGATAATTCATATAACCTTTTGTAGTCTATATTATTTTCCATCTGTAAATTATTATAACATAGTAATATATTTTTAAATATTTTTCCTAAATTCTTAATATTTATCAAAACTATCTAAACAAATACACATATATTAATATAATCAAATGACACGAAAAAACATCATAATTGGTAATAATATTTATAAAACACGAAAAGATTGTGAAACAGATGTTAAAAATAAATTAATTGAAATAGGAATTGGTAATAGTGTAAAGAATAAATCAATTGATATTTATAACTTTTTTATTGATTTGTGTAAAAGACATCCACATCAGGATGAAAAATTAAAAAATGTTTTTGATTTTGAAGTAAAACAAAACGCATTAAATAAAAAAGGGATAGCATTAAACATTGTTAATGATGACGGAACAACAACTGAAATATCTTGGAGAATATGTATAACTGGAAAAGGACATACACCACAGCAGTTATATAATATGGCTTTAAGATATACAATATCATCACAAATTCAATCATATAAAGAAAAAGAAGATACAAATATTTCTATTTGTTCTATATGTAAAAATAGTTTAAAAAACAAAATGTTTCATATAGACCACGAAATACATTTTGCTAAATTAGTTGATGATTTTACAAATTTACATAACATTACAATGCCAATTGAATATGAAAAAATACCTATAACTTTTGGACGAACTTTTACAACGAATGACGAATGGATTGGAAATTTATTTTACGATTATCATTTAGAACACGCTAAATTAAGAGTGTTATGTGAAAAATGTAATTTGACAAGAGAAAAATATAAAAAACAATATTATATTAATGACAAAACAATTTACACCAGATTTGAAGTTAAAAGCAATTAATTATTTTCATAAAATTAATAACTATGTTAAAGTATGTGAAGTATTTGAATGTAGTGAAAGAAGTTTGAAAAGATGGGTTGAAAGATATGATAAAAGTAAAAATGTGAATAGAAAAACAAGAAAATTAGGGTCTTATAAGTTAGAAAAACAACATATACAATTTATTAAAGATACATTACGAAAACATAGTGATATACAAATGAACTTTTTACACGAATTAATAAAACATAAATTTCTAAAATTAAACATATCAAGACAATATTTATCAGTCATTAGAGACAATAATATAACCAGAAAAAGAGCAACTTTTAAACATTTTCCATAAACTTATAGAGGTAATATTGGAAACAAACAAAAAGAACTAAAAGATTTTTAATGTAATAAATAAGTTCAAATTAGAAGACATTATTTCAATTGATGAAACTTCTGTAAGCACATCACTTACTCATAATTATTGTAGAGCATTTTTAGGTGAGAGATGTGTAAAGAAAACAACTAACAATGAAGTATTCAAAAAATGTTCTTTGGTAGTAGCAATAAATAATAAAAAAATGCATAGCATCTGAATTATATCAAAATGGAGCAGTAAATTCAGAAAGGTTTAACGATTTTTTGAAACAAATATGTAGCAAAGTAAAAGGTAAATTATTTGTTTTAGACAACGGACAGATACATAAAAAAGAAAGCACAAAACAAATAATAAAAGAAAGTGGTAATTATTTAGTATATAATTGTCTTTATCATTCAAGACTGAATAGTATAGAGCAGTTTTTTAACCAAATAAAACATTGTACAAAATTAGATAAACCAAACACATTTACAGAATTAAAAAAAAGTGTAAAAACATCAATAAACAAAATAAAAGAAGAAAATTATAAAAATTACTTTATTTATGCTTACAATAAAGATTATTATAAAAATAAAACAAATAAGAGAGAATATACTAAAAGAAGAACATTAAAAATTTATAATGACTAATAAAGGTCGGCATTTAAAATACGCGTTGCTTTAAATATATTTATTAGAAAAATATATTTATTAGAAAAATATATTTGATTATATTATAATGAGCAATCAACCTAATATGATTCCATCAACTATGCCATTGCAAGTAGTACCTGCTATGCCACCTGGTTCTACTAGCCCTATGAGTGCTGGGATTAAATTACAGCAACAACAAACAAATGAACATATGGCTTTAATTGGACAGGGTAAAAATGGAGGTTCTAAAAGACGACGTTTAAGAGGAGGAGCAGAAGGACCACCTGTAGTTCAGGTTCCAGCAGTTCCTACAGGAACCGTAAATTCTCAAGCAACGGGAGGCAATTATAAAGAGTTAACCGCATTATCACAGCAACAAGCAACTCAGTCAGTGTATGACACAGCTAGAACACCAGGGCAAACGGCAGGGATCGCTGCTCAACAACAAGCATTATACTCGGGTAAAACAGGCGGTTCTAAAAGAGGAGGTTCGTGGCCTGTTTGGGGATGTTTAAGTGGTGGAAAAAAATCAAAAAGAAGAAAAATGAGTTATAAATGTAAGCACAAGCAACGAAAACGCATTAAAAATAAAAAAACTAAAAAACGTCGTCAATAAATTTGTTAGTAACGCTTGAATAACGCTTGAATAAGAAAATAAATATATATAATAATAATATAGATTATGCCAACAATGAATAATTATTTCAATTTAATATATGTAAATTTAGGTTTTATTGCCCAAATAGCGGTAATGATGTATTTTAAATCGGCATTAGAAATAAAAGAAAATTGGCCTGTATATCGTTGTAACCCGCCTTATTGGGTTTTTTCAGAAAATATATCAGAAGACTTTACATATTGTGTACAAAATACTCAAATGAATATGATGGGTTATCTTTTACAACCTTTAAATTATATGATTAATTCATTAACATCTATTGGGGGAGGATTCAATGAAGCAATTAATAATATCCGTGTAATGTTTAGTTCTGTTAGAAATTTTGTTTCTGAAATAATTCAAAATGTGTTTGGTGTATTTTTAAATATGATTGTCGAGTTTCAAAAGATTATCATTAGTATTAAAGATATGGTAGGGAAAATGATTGGTATTGTCGTTACTATTATGTATGTTTTAGATGGTTCAATTAAAACGATGAATAGTGCATGGTCTGGACCACCTGGACAACTTGTAAAAGCTATTGGTTCGTGTTTTGACCCAAAAACAATAATTACATTAAATGATGGAACTCAATATGAAATGGAAAATATACCTTTAGGTTCGATATTAAAAGATGGGGGAAAAGTATTTGCGGTTTTAAAAATAGATAATGTTAAACAGGAACCGCTATATAAAATTAAAGGCACCAATCAAAATATATTTGTTACTGGAGAGCATTTTATTAAAGATAAACTAACAAATGAATGGATACAAGTGAAAGATTATAATAAGGCGATCATTCAACCAGATAGTATTCTTGATTATTTTTCGTGTTTAATTACAACTACTGGACGTATATCTATTGATAATGAATTATTTTGGGATTGGGAAGATGATATACTAACACGGAATAGATAATTATATCAAATTAAGAAATAAACCTTTATTATTATCCATTTATAGTATATGGATAATAAACCAGAAATAAAAATACCTATGGAAACAACAATTCATTTTATAAATAACACATACGACACTTTATCTTATTTTGATTTATATGGAAATTCTGTTATTATTTTTATTTTTATCACCTTATTTGTATTTTTTGTTTTTTCTTATTGCAAAGTGATGCAAACTAAGGAAGCCATTGCCGACGACTGGGTAAATCAACGATGCAAACCACAAAATTTACCATTTGCTGGAATGATAACTCACCCAGAGGGCACTACCGCATTTCAATATACAAGCGATAATTTTCAATATTGTGTTCAAAATATTTTAACTAACATAACTGGATACGCATTAGAACCTTTTCAATTTATGATTAAATCATTAACTCAGGTTTTTAGTGGGGTATCTAATTCCATCCAACAAATAAGAGAAATTATGAATAGACTAAGAAATAATATAAGAGAATTTTCTCAGGATGTTCTTAGTAGAATTTTAAATGTTATGATTCCAATTCAAAAAATGTTTATAGCATTAATGGACACATTTCAAAAAATACAAGGAGTAATGACTAGTGGGTTATATACTATGTTAGGTTCATATTATACATTACAATCGTTAATGGGAGCAATTTTAGAATTAATTATTAAAATATTAATGGCACTTGTTATTATAATTGTTGGATTATGGATTTTACCTTTTACATGGCCAGCAGCTGCTTCTATGACAGGTGTATTTTTAGCTATTTCAATTCCATTATCAATTATTATTTACTTTATGACAGAAGTTTTACATATTAAAACATCGGCAATACCTAAATTAAGATGTTTTGACAGAAAAACAAAATTTTTTCTAATAGACGGCACATTTAAATTTATTGAAGAACTAAAACCATTAGATACTTTGTTAGATGGTTCTATTGTTACAGCAAAAATAAAAGTTACATCTAAAGACCTTGATATGTATCATCTAAATGATATTATTATTAGTGAAAGTCATATAGTTAATTATAACAATAAATGGATAAAAGTAAAAGAACATCCTAATGCAATTAAACTAACAAGTTATACAGAACCATATCTATATTGTATAAACACCACATCTAAAACAATTGTTTTAAATAATACCATATTTACTGATTGGGATGAAGTATATGATGACGATTTGTCGTTTTTACTTGAACATATTTCATTTCGAATGTCCGATGATTTATTTACAGATATTAATTTTGGTTTTAAAAAAGAAACCAAAATAAAAATGATAAATGGTGAAAAACCCATTGATAAAATTTTTATTGGAGAAAGAGTATCAACAGGAGGTGTTGTGTATGGAATAGTTGAATTAATGAATGATTTAGGAAATGAACAAAAATATAATTTGTTAGTTTCTAATGAAAAATTTGAAGTAGAAAATACCATTTATTTGGATTTTAATAATAATATTGATTCCATTCTTAAATTAAAAAAAATATTATCTAAGGAATATGTATAATATGGAAATTTCTATTGGTTCTTATAAATTTCGTCTAGAAATTATAATCGCTATTATAATCGTATTTTGGATTATGTTTGGTCATCTATTATGTAGTTGTTCTCGCGTTACTATGTATGAAGGGATGCAAATAATGAAAGAAAAAATGACTAGTGGGTCTAAACCTAAAACTTCGATTGCCATGACAAATATGTTAGATGCTAATGCTAAGGCAACAACGGTTGAAGGTTTTACTGGTGCAAATAATAGTGCGTCTGGACCCGAATTTGCGGGAGCTAAAACACCCGATTATATTATGAATCCTTCGACATGGTCTATGCCTACATTAACTTATAGTCCAGGAACTCGCCCTGATGCTGGAGTTCAGGCCATTTGGAACCGCCCTAAGCAACCAATTCCTTTACCTAAAGACGAATTAGATATGTTTGCTACAACCGAATTTAAACCCGAGTGTTGCCCTAATGCATATTCGTCTAGTACAGGGTGTGCATGTATGACAGTCGAACAACTGAATTACTTAAATAGTAGAGGATCTAATAATGTGCCGTATTCAGAATATTAAATGTCACTACCGTTTAGTCATTTCACATTTGATACAATAGCAAATTTCTTTTGACCTATCAGGATCAATATCAATTAAGTCTTTTACCCATTCGTGTTCGCATTGATTAATAATATTATTTTTAATTAATGAACTAATTGAAACTTTTTTATTTAACGCTGTATTATCATTTAACATTGCATTATCATTTAACATTGTATTATCATTTAACATTGTATTATCATTTAACATTGTATTATCATCATTTAACATATTATAACGATTAATCTAATATATTAATATTCCTTTATATTGTTTTAATATATATTATAATTTGAACAGCACATTTTGATTTATCCCATTATTTTTATTATAAATAGATAATTGCTTAAGCACTGAATAGTTTAATGTAGCTAGATATGCGAAATTATGGTCTCTATTAGGAACACCACGATTATAAAATATACGACTAGTAGTTATTTTATTTTTTGCAATTATAGGCATTATTATAATTAGGATATAAAAATATTTACAAATAAAAATATTTTTATTATTAACTACGATTTTTCAAGTTTTTTTTTAATTAAATCATCAACTTTTACACCTTTTTACATTTCAAATGCCAATTTTTAATTATTAAATAATATACATTTATGTACGGAATATTATGTAAAAAATAAAATTATTTATAAATATGTAATATAAATGGACATATGTATAGTAGGTGAAGGTATTTTACCATCGGTTGGACAAAAACGAAAAAGAGGAGGAACAAAAAAGAGAAAATATAAAAAATATATAAAGAAAACACGTAAACGAAAAAGGCGCATCACGCGTCGCAAAAGATAAACATTCTAAATATATAAATGATATAAAGACGAATCTAACCCATTTCCAGTGGATTTTATTAATTTTTCAACTATTGTTTTTGTAACCGTAAAAGGAAATTCAACTTTGATAGACATATCTTCTTCAAATAAATTAGAACCTGGACGCATTAAACGATATAAATTTAATTTTGTATAAATAATCTCCAAACATCTCTTTAAATTTCTAACACCTTCTTCTTTGTTACAATAATTATCAATAATATAATGAATTGTTTGTTCAGGAATAATTATATCTTCTGCTGTAAATTTTACTTGTTCTCTAATTTTTGGTAATAGATAGTTATTAGAAATAGCAGCTTTCTGCTTTTGATTATATCCCTTGGTTTGAATACGATACATTCTGTCTTTTAATATTGGGTTAATCTTACTTTCATCGTTATAACTAAATATAAATAAACATTTACTTAAATCAAAGTCAATTTCTGTAAAGTATTTATCGTGAAATTGACTATTTTGGGATGTATCTGTTAGATGAGTTAAAATTCCCGCTATTTCTTCACCCTTTGGAGTATCGCTAATCTTATCTAATTCATCAAAATAGATAACTGGATTCATACATTTGCTATCAATTAAAATTTGAACAATTTTTCCCCAAGTTGAACCCTCATATGTATATCCGTGACCTTCTAAAAAGCTACTATCAGTAGCCCCTCCCAATGCAATAAACGCAAATGGTCTATTCAAAATTTTACTAATTCCTTCTTTAACTAAACTAGTCTTTCCTGTTCCAGGAGGACCATTAATAGCTATAGCAGAACCAATGGCTTTAGGATTTGTAATTAATTGACCAAGCATCTGCATAATTTGCATTTTTGCGTCGTTTAATCCATATACTGCTTCGTCTAATATCTTTTGAGCATTGGCCATAAAATCGTGACAATTATCAACCCCATCGGTTATAGAGATAGGCAATGTTTTATATTCATTAAACGGAATCCGCATAAATGTATCAACCCAGTTTTTTATTTTATAATATTCACCTGAACCAGGTTCCATATAACGAAGAGAACTAATTTTTTTCATTGCAGCTGCTTTAAAAATTAAAGGTATATCAGATTCTAATAATGTTAAACGATATGGCTTTTCAATACGTGTAATTTTATTAATTTCTTTTAATTCCTTGATAATCTTTTTTTGATTTACAGTGTCTATTTTATCATAAAATTCAAAATCATTCATTGTATTTTTGTCACGTAAAATCCGTTTAAATATCCGTCCATTTCTTGCCTTTTCTTTCTCTATCTTTTTTTCTTGTCTTCTTTTATTATCCTTTAATTTTCCTTCACATACTTTTAAACATTCATTTACCAATTCATTATGTTTATTTTTTGATTGTAAATCTTTTAATAACTTAACAATATCTTCTTCTTCTGTGTCTTTTTTTTCAGCAGATTTTACTCCAAGAGCATCTTTTAATTTATTAATTAATATAGTTTCATTTTTATCTTCATTTTTATCTGTCTTATCTTCATTTTTATCTTCATTTTTTTCTTCATTCTTTTTATTCTTATGTTTAGTATCCTTGTTTGATAATTTAGCAATTCTCTTAGATCTTCTAGGGGCCTCTTCTTCATTCTCATCTTCTTCTTCTAATTCGTCATTTGTATCTGAATCACTGCTAATTGGATCATCTTCATTTTCAGTAACATCATCAGAACAAGATTCCCATTCTTCATCATCATCAGACATATCTTCCATTTCATCTTCTTGTCCTGAAATTGTAAAAACGATATTAAATTTACTGGGCTTTGCGTTTTTATTTTTACACTCGTTATTATGACAAATATTGTTATCATCGTCATTATATTCATCATCTTCGTCTTCTTCGTCTTCATCTGTTTCGGTATCTTCCGAATCTAAATATTCTTCAGTTTCATCTTCTTCTTCATCATCTTCACTAACAACAATTTTTTTCCCTTTTTTATATTTTGTTGGTTTCAATTGCTCTTTTTTATTTTTACTTTCAGTGTGTATTTTTGGTTTCTTATTATTTTTCGACTTTGCTTCATTTTCTTCTTCTTCTTCGCATTTATTTAGTAGTTCTTTTACTTTTTCACCTGATTTAATTTTTTTATCTAAATGTTTGGATGGAAATATATTTTTAAGAAATTTACGATATTCATGAACATCCATTTCATTTTCACTGTCATCGTCTGTATAGAAAGATTCGCTGTCATCAGATGATTCATTATTTTTCTTTTTTTGTTTAGATTCATCCTTTCTTTTAGATTTGTTAGTTTCTTTCTTAGACATTTTAATATGATTATCTCGCGGCATTGTATATTATTATTTATAAAGATATATTTTTAAGTATATTCAATTTTTTATTTAATTAATTAATCGTTATTTTATTCATATATTCAATATATTTTATACAATTTATTATGAATATAAAAAGTATTTAAAAAATAAATAAAATTGATTTTAAACAATCTAAATATTATCTATTATATATAAGAAGAATGTCGTTGAATTCTGAAAGTATTAAAAATGTTAATTGCTCAAAGATTATCGGTATTCAATTTAGTATATTATCACCAGAAGAAATCCGAAAGGGTTCTGTTGCTGAAATTACTAGTAAAGAAGCATATATTAATAATAAACCCGTTATTAATGGGCTATTCGACCCAAGGATGGGAGTTTTGGAACCAGGGTTAATTTGTCCAACAGATGGTTTAGACTATATTCAAACACCAGGATATTTCGGCCATATTGAATTAGCTCGTCCAGTATTTTATATTCAATATTTAAGCACTATACAAAAGCTATTAAGATGTGTTTGTTTTAAATGTAGTAAATTATTAATATCAAAAGAAAAATATAAACAAGGATTAAAAATGCAATCACAAGCGAGATGGAAATATGTTTCTGAATTATGTAAAAAAGTTACTCGTTGTGGTGAAGATACTGAAGATGGTTGTGGATGTTTACAACCGAAAAAGGTAAAAAAAGAGGGTATGTCATCATTATTTGCAGAATGGAGTAATAGAGATGAAGATGATACAATAGTAATTCCATTAACCCCTGAACTTGTTTTAAAAATCTTCAAAAGAATATCAGATGAAGATGTTACATTTATGGGGTTCAGTCCAGTTTGGTCTCGTCCTGATTGGATGATTTGTCAAGTATTGGCGGTGCCTCCACCAGCAGTAAGACCATCTGTAAAACACGATGCACAGCAAAGATCAGAGGACGATTTAACACATATTTTAGTAAATATTGTAAAGACAAATAAAACGTTATTAGAAAAATTAGAAAATAATGCCCCCGAAAATATTATCAATGATTGGTCAGTAGTTTTACAATATCACGTAGCGTCAATGGTTGATAATAAACTTCCTGGTGCTAGTCCAGTAGCACAACGATCTGGTAGACCATTTAAATCTATTAAAGATAGGTTAAATGGGAAAGGAGGGCGTATGAGAGGCAACTTAATGGCTAAACGTGTAGATTTTAGTGCGCGTTCTGTTATTACTGCTGATCCAAATATCTCTATTAGAGAACTAGGTATTCCTATGAAAATAGCCAAAAATATTACAAAACCTGTTGTAGTAAATCGTGTAAATAAAAATTTCTTGACTAAATTAGTGCAAAATGGTCCAGATGTGTGGCCTGGTGCTAAAATTTTGGAGAGAAAAAATGGACAAAGTGTTACATTAAGATACCTAGATAGAAAAAGCGTCATTTTAGAAGACGGTGATATTGTTCATCGTCATATGATGGATGGAGATGCCATTCTATTTAATCGTCAACCTACGCTTCATAGAATGAGTATGATGTGTCATATTGCTAAAATTATGAAGCGAGGTGATACATTTCGTATGAATGTAGCCGATAGACTTTGTGTCGGCAACAGGGGGCGTTAAAAGCGTGTTACCCTCTAGTGAATAAATCAATATAATTTGATTTATTTGCGACGTCGCCAAATTGACTGGAAGTTCCTTAGAGCCTTTACTACCACTTATTTATGGAAACATTTATAAGGACCACGATTAATAGTCGTTCCCAATGGTAAAAAAGTAAAGGATTGGATAATCAGCCACCAAGCCCCTAACCTCGTTATGGTAAGAGTATGGGGAAGGTTCAGAGAGTAGATGACGACGGGTCCTAAATGAAGGTCTAAC